>Ga0160464_100398_pt1 | contig 34217 bp, 37 predicted proteins | sample HID1971I_E11MG_FD_108275 | JGI IMG/M metagenome (GOLD analysis project Ga0160464, IMG submission 108275) | Enriched millipede-associated microbial communities from UW Madison campus, WI, USA - HID1971I_E11 MG | ecosystem: Host-associated > Arthropoda: Insects > Digestive system > Unclassified ... | reverse complement strand
TTTATCGCCTCAGCCTTGAAGCGCTCAAAATCAAAGTCGTTGTTATCGTTCATAAATCTGTATCATAAAGTTAAAAAATCATATTCTTAATTTCTTAACTGACACAGTTCAGTTTACAGTCTCTCTTAGCACAATAAAAGCATACTACTAAAAACATTAAAACCCATACAAAACATTAAATTTTCAACATCAAATGATTTGAATATCAGCAGCAACAGTATGAAATAAAATCTTCTGATCTTCTATAAAAAAAGTATCCGTTCCAAAGTTAATGATCGCTTTTTTTGACGAGCTTTTCCATATAATATGTGCCACATTGTTAGCGACAGATAGCTGTATCATCTCAAATGAAGAACCCGTGGGAATAAGCCTAAAAAGCCCATCGAAAAAAACTTTTATTTTTGCTAAGCCTTGTATCGGTCCGTCATTTGTAAATATCAACGACTGTTCTGTATAATCCTTCAGAATTTCGTCCAAATTATTGTCACCAAAAGCGGTAAGATGGTGAGTTAATATATCTTTAGTGTTATTTTCAGTTCCCATTGTTAATCAATTTTTATAATTTTTAAACCTTTAAAGAAGCCTTCAGTTCCTATATCGACCCATAAGCCGATACCACCACATTTTGCAATCACATCTTTTGGAGAATTTACATAGAGTGAGGGTTGTTCTTTATTGTCCAAGAACAATTTGGCAACGTTGTCTTTTACTTCTATTCTTATCGTTATCCATTTATCAAGCTGCATATCAGCATAGCTCTCATATTGCTCAGGCTTTTCCTTCCGTAATCTGTCAAATTTCCAATCTGGATAGGCATAATATTGAATAGTATGATTGCGTCTTACCTGATCTTCAGCCCTACCATTCGTTGGCCTGATATAGATACTTTCGTAAGCAGAATTATCACTGTTTATTCTATAGGCAAGACCGATAAATCCTCTGGCATATTCAGGTGCACTACTCAATAATCTACTTAACACTTCAACCTCAATCATTCCGTTTTTAAAATCAGCGCCTACTATTTTTGCAAAAGTGGGTTCATCTACTCCTTTAATCGTTTCATCCTTAACAATTCTTAGCGCCGCTTTACCGTTAATTTTAACTGAGGTCAAGGACACATGATTAGCCAAAAATTCATATTTACCCAGCTTAACTGACTGGGCAGACATGGGTGAACTAAAGAATAGAAGCAGAGATATAATAATTGGCTTACTCATATAATTCAGAATAATTTTAAAATAATTTTTCTTGCGGTGGTTTAACTCCAGCTAATCTCAGATACACTGTTGCCTGCCCACGATGATGTGTTTGGTGCTCAAAAACTTTAGCTAGCGCCATTCTTTTAGTCATATCAAAATTCCCAAACAGCTTTATATTTTCGTTCAATTGTACTTCCGTCATTTTCTTAGCATTGCTGATGACAAAATCATAGCTATCTAATACTAGTTTGGTTACGTTAGCTTTAGTTTTGTTATCTGTTTTTTCTAACGCTCCTTGTCCGAACGGGCTTTGTACCGCTGTAGCAGCTGAAGCAAATGCATAGTTTGCATCTGCAAGGTGTAATAGTTGCTCGGCGAAAGAACGCATTTCTGGTGTAGGTTTCTTTGAGAAACCATTTTCGGGCATGGCATCTAAATACTCTTGAGTGTACGCCTTTGCTCTTTCCCAATCCTTTACAATAATTACTGATTCTTGCGCTTTAACGATTTGCCCTACTGTAATCAGCAATAACATTAAGCCTAAATTTTTTAATTTCATGATTTTGTTTTTTTTTAAATTTTTGATTAAATTTTTGTTTTTGCGTCTACAATATTTACCGTTTTACCAATAGCACCGAACTCGTGCAAATCTCCAAATACTTCAAGGCGAATAGATTGATTTAATTCCCCAACTTTTAAAGCATCAAAGCCACTTGCCGAGATTAATTTTTCAACCGTACTATCAATTGCATTATCATCTGAAGCATAAAATAGAACTGACTTTTCATCACTATTTGAACTTGCATTTTCTAACGAGGCTGCACCTAATGTCCCGAATGCTTTTGCTAATTTTGCTCCTTGTGGTAGAATTGCTGCATTCAGTTGTCCCGCAGATTCATTCTCCCCGATAATTTTCTTAAAACCTCCGTTTTCATCTGGAGCGATAGGATTAGATGGGTCGATGATGATTTTGCCTTGGAGTTCCTTTGCGTAAGTTTTAAAAAACTCCTGGATAGTATTGTACCAAACCGACATTATTACTACATCTGCTTCTTTGATTGCTTCTACAGTTTCCTTAGCCGTTACAAGGCTTCCTAATTCATTTGCCAATATTTTTGCATCTTCTAGTTTTCTGGTGGCGACGATTACTGGTTGTTTACCGTCTACTAAATTTTTGGCAACCACTTTACCAATGTTTCCTAAGCCTATAATAGCTACTTTTAATGTTGTTTCCATGTTATTTTAATTTATCGTTAATGATTAATTTGAATAACACAAAGTTGCAGGTTAAGTAAGCCTCACTCCAATGAACTGCATCAAGAAATAATCTTGATCTAGATTAAGATTTTGCTTTTACTTGCTTATTGCGCAGTCGGCTCAAGAACTCTGGTGAGATGCCAATAAATGCAGCAATCTGTACCTGTGGCAAACGGTTGGTCAAATGCGAATAGCTTTGCATAAATGAAAGATAGCGTCCCTCAGCAGTAGAACTGATGTTTTGCAATAATCTTTTTTGGAGTGCAACGAAGCTATTTTCTATCAGCACGCGGAATATGAGATTAAATTTTGGAGCTGCAGTATAAAGGTTTATTAAATCTTCATGGCTGATCTGGAAAACCATTGTATCCTCAAGAGCATCGATATTAAGTTCAGATGGTGTCTTTCCGTGAAAACTGCCAATATCCATTAGCCACCAATTTTCGGACGTAAATTGTATGATGTAAGTGTTACCCTTTTCGTCAATTTTATACATCCTTAAGCATCCACGTACTACAAAGTTAAACTTTGCACAAATGTCCCCCTCTTGTAAAACGTATTGTCTTTTCCTGTACAAACGTGGTTTGAACAACTCCATTACCAATTGTTTTTCCTCTCCACTAAGGGGGATGAAGCGATTGAAATAATCCAATAGTGGCTCAGCAGAGGTTTGCAAGAGATTTTCTTTCATAAGGGTCATCTACTCGTAAAGATAAGCAAATCTACTCCAATCATTCTACCCAAACACAAGTAAAACGATTGGGGCTTTACCAATCAAACATTAAAAAAGCCAATGAAAATTAATAATAATCATTGGCTTATTTTTTCATGTTGACGTAACGCTATTCACATTACCTGAATAAAAACAATTACCTATTAGGCAATTTGTTAAAACTTCTATTTGTTCCTTTTAAGAAGTGTAAATGGATTGAAGGAAACCCCAACGTTAAAATAGAATGTCGGATCAGGCTTGGTTTCAAATACTGCATCTTTGAATGAATCTTGTTTTCTAAATAATCTTCCGGAAGGAGTCAACTTAAATCCTGTTTTCCCAGTGATTACAAAATTACCCATTGCATGTTCATAGATTACCCCACTATTAATATCTAACTGTCTGTATTGATATCTCTGATCTGTGCCATCTATGTTGTATAGGTAAAATGAGGTTTGATCCAATTCAGTGCCTAAAGAAACGCGTCCGGTATTACTGAAAACATATTTTCTAAGATAGATACTTCTTGGAAGCGTAATATCGGCAATCAGACCATTATTAAATTTGTGTTCATAGGTAAATATCGGTATTACAGGGGTCTGTGCAGTAGGGTCAATATTGGCTGCCAACCCTAAAGTCATTTTTGTACGTTCATTGGCTTTTAAAACCATCACACCTGTTATTACCCCCCTAATCCGTTCAAAATGCTTATCACTACCATCTACTACAACACTAGAAGAGTAGATCGTTCTTTTTCCAAAAAGTTTCGAGAAATAGGTAAGGTTCAAGGATGAAAAAAGGTAGTGAAAATCTTCATCAAGAACTGTGGATTTTCCCGTAAAAGGATCGGTTATATCAGCTTCTGCGCTAGTATATCTATATCCCACAGTGGCACCCAATAACCATGTCTTTCTTTTGATAAAATTGAAATTAGCACTGATTTTTGCTTGAGTAAAGTTGTTGACTTTACTTTCTTGTAAAGAAGTACTTCCCCTTTTAGAAGTAAAACTATAGGGTGCTGCGTTTGAGAACTCGATGTTTAAAGGACGGGCGATTGCAAATTTGTCAGCTGCATACGCAACTGCTCTTTTTGGGACACTGACACTATCCTGAGCAAAACATTCCATCGTGGAGAATAAAATACCTAATATTAGTGTTGCTTTTTTTATCATTTTCATTTTATCTATTTTAATATTTCAATTGTTGACTGAGAAGAATTAAAGTAAAAGATCTTATCATATAAGTTAGCCACCTTATTGGTTTTGATAAATTCTTTCGAGGTTGTCAGATCGCCCGTATAAAAGCTTTCTTCGATAATGACAAACCATAATTCTTTGATCCTTAATATTTTTCTTAAAGAGATCAGTTCGCTTGGCATGTATAAAAGTCTGTCAAAAGAATACCTCGTGTTGCAAAGAAGGTCACAGAAATAAATTCCCTTTTGAATACCATCCTCATCTACAATATTTATCATATCTCGGTAATCGTTTATCTTCAAGGGTTGCTTGTAGATGCGAATAAAACGGAACAGGTCAAAGACCTGGATAATCTTTTCCTCTTGCTGGACTTCTGATAAAAGACGATCATCCATTATCTGTGTGATAAATTCCTGAAACATGTATGATAGATTCATCGTTGCTTAAAAATATGAACAGGACAAAAGACGTAATAAAAGGAAAGGCAATTTTTGTTATTATACCAACCGACTTACATTTTATACTAAATGCCAGCTCCTACTGGTTTAGTATAAAGAAAGGTATGGTTCGTATAATTTCTCATTATCGTGGCTTAGTTAGTCCTATATTTGTTTAGCGTCTAATTTTTCACAAAAAGCTATGGAATACGGCAAACAAGAGGTTCAGGAAACAAAGGTGATCAGATTTATAACTGAAGATAATTATAGGCTCTTGCGCCATGTTGTGCTTTTACTTGGCATCTTGGCTATCATATTCTTTTCAAAACAGGCAACGGAATATAAGGGATCGATTAGGTATTTAAAAATTTTGTTTATATACATCCCTTTGGTATCCATGTGCTATATCAATATGAATATCCTAGTCCCGATACTTTTCTTTAAGGGCAGATATGTGATGTATTTTGTATCTCTTTTTATATTGGTCTTTATCTCCCTAGCAACCATTTCTAATGTTATGGAGGTGTATTTTCCTCATACTGACTTCATAGGCAAAGAAATTGACCCCGATACCGAAAGGGGATTCTATGAGGGAATAGTGATATTGATCCCGATCATACTTGTCACCACAATGATCAAGCTTTTTCAGCGATGGATGAGGGATAATGAAAGGATTCGTGAATTGAATAATATTACCTTCAAAATGGAATTGAATGAACTTAGAAACCAGATCAATCCACATTTTCTTTTCAATATGCTTAATGGGATTAAGTCCTTGGTTCGTATAGATCCCGAAAAAGCGACGACTGTTATCATGAAACTATCCGAGTTTCTTCGTTATCAACTTTATGAGAACAATGAGGAAAGGACACTGCTAAAGTCTGAAATAAATTTCCTATCCAACTTTCTAGACCTGGAAAAATTGAGAAGGGACAATCTCTCGGTTAAGATTGCAAGTAAGACAGAAGCTAAAATTATCAACAGCGTTTTTCTCCCACCAAACCTTTTTACCACTTTTGTAGAAAATGCAGTAAAGCATAGTGTGGATATCAATGGCTCAGAATCATTCATACATATCGACATTGAGGTAGTTGGAGATCAGCTTTTTTTCGATTGTGTCAATTCAAAAGATCCTAATTACAAATCCTCTTATAATGTAAAAAGCGGAGGATTGGGGTTGGGAAATATAAAACGCCGACTCGAACTTTTATATGGGGATAATCATATTCTTGATCTCAAATCGACCGAGACCATATATGAAATTAAATTAACAATACCATTATGAACTGTATCATAGTAGATGACGAACCCCTTGCAAGACAAGAAATGCAGGCCTTGATAGCGGATGTATCCGATTTGGAAATACTTGGCACATTCCCTAATGCACTAACTGCAATTAATTTTTTAAAAACAAATTCTGTAGACCTTATTTTTCTGGACATTGAGATGCCCATGGTTTCTGGACTGGAATTTGCAGCGCAACTCCCCAAAGAATTGTTGGTCATTTTCACTACCGCCTATCCGAAGTATGCATTGGAAAGCTACGAACTGGACGCGATAGACTATCTGTTGAAACCCATTGTAAAATCTAGACTGGACAAAGCCATTGACAAAGCGAAGTTATATAAAGGATTACTATCTGATGATACTATAAAAAATACATTGGAAGCCAATACCGGAGATTTTTTATTGATAAAGGCAGATCGGAGATTTTACAAGATCAATTTCTTAGATATTCGCTTTATAGAGGGGCTGAAAGACTATGTGGTCATATATGTTGGCAATCAGAAACTGATTACAGCTATGAACCTTAAGACTATCCACCAAAAAATCCCCCAACATCTATTTTTAAGGGTCAGCAAATCGTACGTCATCAATATCAATCTTGTGGATTCATTTGATCACCACAACATCTACCTTGGCGAAACAGAAATCCCACTAGGCGATGTATACAAAAAAGACTTCTTTAAATTATATTCGGGAGGAACGCTCAATTCCGAGACGCCTTAAACAGTTAAAAAGCATCAGCTCAAAATAGCTGATGCTTTTAATCAATAACACGTATAAGTTGTATTAGCTTTGATTTGCTTTGGGTTCTGGCAGATTATGTTCTTTTTCTTCCTTCCCTTTTGAGAACCTGGAAATCAGGTTTTCGATAATAAGGTACATACTTGGTACGACAAACAGTGTAAGAATCATAGAACTGGTTAATCCACCTATAATAACCCAAGCCATTCCGTTTTTTATTTCCGATGCCGCCCCACTGGCAATAGCTATGGGAAGCATCCCAAAAATCATCGCTAGGGTGGTCATCAATATCGGTCGTAGCCTTTCCTTTCCGGCTTCTATCAGTGCATCTTTAACAGCATACCCTTCGGCTTTTAGCTTATTGGTAAAATCCACAATAAGGATAGCATTCTTTGACACAAGCCCCAGGAGCATGATCATCCCAATAATGGTAAAGATGTTCAACGTTTCCATGGTAATGGCTAGGATCAGAAACGCACCAACCAGTGCTACCGGTATAGAAAACAATACCACAAAAGGATATACGGCATTTTCATAAAGGGCCACCATAATCAGATAAACCAACAGTATTGCAGTAATCAACGCTAGTCCAAGACTACCGAAAGCATCCCCCTGGTTTTTGGAATCACCAAGAAATTCAATACTGATACCCTCAGGAACCTTGATAGACTCCACTTTTTTCTTGATCTCATCACCCACCGTTCCTGTAGGTCTACCAATTACGTTCGACTGAACGGTAATGGAACCCAAACGATCGATACGTTGCAGGGTTGTTTCACCAAGAGCCTCGCCAACCTCAGCAAATTGGTTCAGCAATATCGTTTGTCCTTGTGAATTTATAAAGGGCAGATTACGTACATATTTGATATCTGAACGATTGAACTTATCCAGACTTACCATGATATTGTACTCATTACCTTCCTGCTTGAACTGGCTTTTATCGCTTCCACTGAAAGAATTCTGTAGCGTGGCTCCTACTGTACCGGCATTCAATCCCAACATACTCATCTTTTCCCTGTTCAGTTTGATGTCCACCTCAGGTTTTCTGTCCTTAACAGAAAATTTTACAAATTGGGTACCCGGCACTTCTTCCACAACTTTTTTATAGGCCTCTGCAATCTGACGAACCTGTTTAAGATCTACACCTTTTACTGCAATTTGTATTGGAGCACTGCTGATATTTCCGGTAATAGATGTTGATGATACCGTAAACTTAGCTCCAGTTATGGCACTGCTAAGCTTTTGTTGAATAAATGTTCCGTATTCTTCGGCAGTCATTGTGCGTTTTTTCTTGTCTACCAATGACAAGGTCAACTCCGCCAGATTGGCATTGCTGCTGGTTCCCGATACGCTACCGCTTACAAAACCGATACTGGAAAATACCTTTTGCACTTCGGGCTGTTCCAGGAGAATTTTTTCGGCCTGCTGTACCAGCATATTGGTCTTGTATATGGTTGCTGTTGGTTCAAGTTCCATATTTAGAATTAGGTCACTCTGATCTGCCTTTGGAATGAAAGCAGCACCAATAAAGCCCATTGGAACCAATGCAACCGCTCCTATGATTAATAGTATTGTACCTGATAAAAGCCATCTTTTTTTACGGAGTACCTTTTGTAGCAGTTCTCCATAAACTTCTTTAATATTGTCAATAAAACGTTCAAAGCCAACATTAATTCTTCCCCAAAGCGTATCTCCTCTTAAATGTTCCAATTTACCAAAACGGCTTGCCAAAAGTGGCGTGATGGTAAATGAAACGAATAAACTCATCAACGTAGAGATCACTACCACGAGCGAGAATTCACGTAGTATTGAACCAATCATTCCTCCGGCCATAGCCAGCGGAAGAAACACCACCACATCTACCAGGGTAATGGAAAGTGCAGTAAATCCGATCTCGTTACGGCCTTCAAGGGCCGCCTTGCGCCGATCAGATCCCATCTCCATGTGGCGATAGATATTTTCCAATACCACGATAGAGTCATCCACAAGGATGCCCACAACTAATGATAATGCCATAAGGGTCATCAGGTTCAGCGAAAATCCAAGAAAGTACATTGCAATAAACGTTGGAATAATGGAAGCAGGCAATGCTACCAATACAAACATTGAGCTCCGGAAACTGTGCAAGAATGCCAGCATTACGATACCTACGATAATTACCGCCAGCATTAAATCGAACATTACTGCGTCAGCAGCGTGAAGTGTGTACACACTCTGATCTGTAGAAATATTAAAATTCAATTTTTGTCCCTTATATTGGTTTTCAATTTTTTCGAACGCCTTCTTCACCAGCTCGCTAACATCAACGGCATTGGCATCACTCTGCTTAATAATCTGAACTCCAATTGATGGAATACCGTCAATGTGATTGATAGCCGTAGTCTCGGTTGTCGCATCCACCACTTCAGCAATATCTTTAAGATAAACTACTCCTTGTCCGGGCTGTTGCAGTACAATTAATTCCCGCAATTGATCCAACGACTTTACGTTGGCATCATATCGGATAGAAAGCTGCTGGTTCTGTGTCTTTATACTACCGGCAGGGAAAGAAATATTGGCATTATTAATAGCCTGCGTAACTTGCGAAATGGAAAGCCCATAGGTCAGCAGTTTGTTCTGATTGATATTAATTTGTATTTCACGCTTATCCCCGCCAATTATATTTACCTGACCGACACCGGCCACATTCTGCAATATAGGTTTCAATTGGTTGTCTACAAGATCGTACAGATTACGTGATGCCATATTGGCCGTAACTCCTGCCTTGATTACTGGTGTTTCTTCTAAGTTTACTTTATTAACCTGTGGCCGCTTAGCATCGTCAGGCAAATCATTCATAGCTTGGTCAGCTTTACGCTGTACGTCACGTTCCGCTTTGTCTACATCTGTTCCGCTCTTGAAGGATATGACTATGATGGAAACACTTTCCTGTGAAGTTGAATTGATTTGGTCAAGCCCCTCTACAGAAGAAAAAGCATCTTCCAGTTTCTTGGTCACAGTGGTCTGTACCTCAGCTGCCGAGGCACCCGGATATAAGGTGCTAATGGTTACAGTTGGCACTTCGATCTTGGGAAGCAGGTTGTAATTCAAGCTCAAGTACGACTGTACCCCAAAAAGTACCAGTACCGTAAAGATAACAATAAGTAATAAGGGCCTTTTAATGGCTATTCCGGTTATTGACATAGTCCCGTTCTTTATTTAGAAATGTTAATTAATGTACCATCCTTCAAATTTATCTGTCCAGATGTAATGATTTGGTCTCCCGCTTGCAACCCAGCTGCCACCTGTATGTTACTACCATACTCAACGCCGACCTTGATACTGCGTAATACAGCTTTTCCGTCCCGTACCACATAGACGGAAGCATCCTGAGTACTCGCGTTGAGTGCCTCGCGGGGAATCATCAGGATTTTCTGTGCTGTTTTCTTTGAAAAATCGGCATATACGAACGTACCAGAACGTAAAGGGGCATCCTTTTCATTAGCAGCGGCAATCTCTACCAAATAGTTATAGGCCTGATTGGCTTGTGGGCTGATAAAGGTAACAGTTCCGATAAATGACCTGTCGGGGTACACATCGGTTGTCAGTTTGATCTTTTGGCCAGGTACAATCTGGTATACTTCAGCTTCGGTAAGATATACTTGCACCTTAAGCTGTGAAAGATTGACAATCGAAGTGATCTCCGCACTGGTGCTGACAAACATCCCTTCTTCAACAGTCTTTGAGCCAATGACACCACCGGTCGGTGCCTTGATGGTCGCATCAGCTATCTGTCTGCGCAACTGCTGTGAAAGATTTATGGCATCGTTATAGGTTTGACGAATATCGTTGACCTTTTCCTGTGTGGCCGCATTTCCTTCCAACAGTTCTGTATACGTCTGCAGGTCCCGCTTCAGCTTGGACACATTGGATTCTGATTTCTGTAGGTCGAGTTCCAACAACCGTGTATCAATGATAGCGAGTGTCTGCCCCTGCCTGACATTGTCGCCAAGGTTAAACAACAATCGCTGTACATTTCCGCTGCTTAAAGAGAGCACTTTTGCCTCCTTAAATGGAGCCAACATACCCGTTTTCACCAAGCCAACATCTTGTATTTCTTCCTTAACGATAGTGGTAGTTACAGGTATAAGCACATTCCCAACCTTTGCAGGTTGGTTCTTCTCATCAATTTTCTTTTTGTTGGTGACCAATTTGTAGGCAATAAAACCGATGATGGCAATGCAGATCAGGCTTATTATAAGTTTATTTTTCATCCGTATAAAGTTGTTTTCAATTGAGATGAAGCTATCATGAGTTTTATGATTATAAACTCATGATGGTTTCATCGTTCTTTAGAGTGAATTATAAAAGGTTTTTAATGTACCCGTAGCTTTTTCAAGGTCAATTCGGGCTTGGTAATAGCTGTATAATGAGTTTAAGTAACTGCTCTGGGCTTCTTTTAATGAGTTCTGGGTGTTCAGCCAATCTGTAAGGTTGGTGGTACCTTTCTGAAACTGCAGGTCGGTAACCTTAAGTACCGATTCTGCCAAGGCAACGTTACGTTGATCATTTTCTACATTTGCATGTGCCTGTACTAGTTTCGTTTGGGCGTTCTCATAGTCGACCTTAAATCGACCTTCTGACAGTTTCAAATTTTCCTCAGCATTCATACGGTTCAACTTTGCCTGTTTGGACTGGGCGCCACGCTTATAGAAATCAAGAATTGGAATACTTAACTTTAAACCTACAGCCGAATACGGAAGAAGTTCATCATAAGCGCCACTAAGTGTGTTCCCAAAACCAACCGCACCGTAACGAGCATATCCCGTCAATTTGGGAAGTCCCCCTGCCTTGATACGTGCCTGTTCGATTTCTAAAACCTTTATATTGAGTTCCGCTAATTTATAATCGATCCTTGATGCAGGAGAAAATGATCCGATACTGTCATTGGTAGGAACCGAGACTTCCATTTTTGTAAAAACATCTACATGTAGTCGATCATTTATTGGAAAGCCCATTTCAAACTTCAGCTCATTTTCTGCCAATTGCTTGTTACTTTGGGTAACACGGATTTGAGACAGCGTGTTGTTATAGTCGACACTTACCTTATCAAGATCCTTCTTAAGTGTAGTCCCCTTGTTTACCTGCAACCGATATATTTCCATTTGCTTTTCATAAGTACTCTTATTGTATTCCAAAAGATCCAACTGTTGGTTGTATACAAAGATTTGGAAATAGGCTGTACTAATATTATAGATTATCGCTTCCTGGCTCTGCTCGATATTGAGATCTGCCTGCATTTTATTATACTTATTGGCTTTCAGACCTGTGAGCATTGATTGGTCGAAAATAACCTGATCCAACTGAGCAACGGCACCGGAGTTATATTTCTGGGTTAGGGATATCCGGCGTTCGTCGGGGCCAAATATTCCGGCAGGAATTACACTCTGTTGGAGCTTAAGGTTGTTGTCCAGTGTCGATGTCAGACTCACTTTTGGCAGGTAATCAGCCAGCACCTCCTTGGCCTTGGCATCTGCAGCCAGTTTTTGGTTGGCATAGATGGTATTGTTACGGTTATTCTTTAGCCCGTATTCGATACACTGTTTTAATGTCCAATTCTCCTGGGCCAGGGAATTTAGCCAGGAACTGAACAGCAGGAATACAATAATTTTTATTCGCATATGATCTTCTTACTTGATACCTCCATTTAATGGAGGTTTTACATTAGATGCGGCTAAAGTAAAAGATAGTATAATCCGTAATTTGCTTATTATACAAACCATGCTCGTTTTTATACAAAACATAGCTCATCGACTGCTATTTTATTTCATGAAGATTCTCATATGAAATTCCATTGCATTTTATCTGCATGGCTTGAAGCAGGAAATGAAAAAATCCTTCTTCGTATACGGTTACACTGACTGTAATCTCGACGAAATTTTCATCGTAATTATAATATGTCAATTAACGCAGCAGCAAGGAAAAATGAAAGACACCTTTTGGATAATTCGCAATCCCTCATTTATACAACAGCTATATTACATGAAATCTATAATACTGCAAAAAACTAAAGACATCGAACCAAAAAAAAGTATAATTTATATCATAAGTTATTTACCAACAACAAGTTATATATTATTTTTTAGCAGTTAACTAGCATTTGCCCCGTCAGGGTACCCATACAGGGCTCGAACCAAAAAACACACTCCATATGCCGTATTCAACGATTTCAAAATCCGTTAAAAACAAAAAAGCCCTTTAAGATAACTTAAAGGGCTCACGGGGTGGAATATGGGGCTCGAACCCACGACCCTCGGTACCACAAACCGATGCTCTAACCAACTGAGCTAAAACCACCATGTGTTTTTCAACGCTACAAAAGTACGATTAAAAACATTTTATTCAAATAATTTTATCATTTGGTCGAGGATTTCTTTTAACCCATTAAACTACAGCAACTTTTATTTCCTAAAATCCCGAGGTCTATCCTGCCACCTGCACATTTCCACAACCTCACAGGATATTCTCCCGTATAAAATCATCTATTAATCATCTCCCTGGCCAGCTCTGGGAAAAATCTATGGATAAAACCTAATAACCTCACCTTACCAATTTTCATCTCATAATGATTATTTTCAAAACCCTTTAGAAACGCATTCACCAATTTTTCAGGACTCATCTTAGCACCCGGCCTGTCCTTTGTCATTGCTGTAGATACCAAAGGTGGAACCAACTCAAAAAAATGGATTTTTTTCGCTCCATTGGCATCAAATTGACCTCTCAATGCCTGAGTAGCGATATGTAATCCTGCTTTGCTGCCGCAATAAGTCGGTGCGGTGTATTTTGGAACAAAGCCCATGGCCGAAGTCACATTCACTACAGCTGCCTCATCCTGCTTAATTAGATCTGGCAACATTGCCGCGGTCAACTGCAGAGGAACGGTGAGGTTTAACTTGATTTCATTCGCAATCCGGTCTGTTAAATCCGGCTCTTTCAGCCAGTCATCATTATATTGGATCCCTGCATTGTTAATCAGCACAGTCAAATCTCCATGATGTGTTTTGAGCGTAGAAAGCAACTGTTCAAACTCCACATCATCTGTCAAATCACAAGCATATACCTTTAAGTTCAAAAAGTCATTTTTTAAAGCACTCAGGTTTTCTGTCCGCCTGCTTACCCCGACCACCTGGTTTCCAAGCTCCAAAAACTTTCTTGTCAGCGCCAAACCAATACCCGAATTTGCCCCTGTGATCAATATTTTATTGCCCTTTGTCTTCATGTTGCTTCAATTTTGTTAAAGCAAAAATGGACTAAACAATTCATCCAGGCATTTACATAGGTAAAGAAATAAAAATAGGTAAAGAAATAAATACTACCTGGCCCGTATACGGCTCAGTTGTGTTGGGGTAATACCAAGATAAGATGCAACGTGATATTGAGGGATGAGTTGTTCCAAATGTGGATGTTCGGCTTTAAATATATCGTATCGATCACCGGCATTTAAAGTTACCAGCTCTATTTCGCGTTTTTCTTTAAGTACAAAAAATTGTTCTGCCAGCTTCCTCGCCAATCTTTCAATCTCCCGGTTCCCATCATAAAGAGCCGTTAAACTGCTATAACTAGCCTCCAGCAGTTGGCAATCCGACAGGCACTGCAAATTGATCTTATTCTCCCGTCCAGTCAACAAAGAAGAATACGCGGCTACAAAAGACAGGCCCGTAAAAAAGGTTTTATTATACTCCTGCCCTTCCCTATTTCTGTAGAAGGCCCTTATAATCCCTTTGGATAATATGAAAATCTTTTTCTCTATGCCTCCTTCTGTTGCCAGATAGTCACCTTTATTCAACTTTTGTGGCCTGAATACAAATCTGAAATTCTTCCAGCTCTCTGCAGAAAAAGGTGTAATCTCATTTATATATACTTGTACCTCGTCCATAGATATGAAATTTATAAATCTAAACTAATAAATTTCATCGATATTACTAGGAAGAACCAGGCTGAAGCATGGTATCTATCCCCAGCAGTTCGTCTATTTGCCTGGCCAGGGTCCTGTCCTTTTCCGTCACTACATCCCCCGCATCATGCGTACTCAGCCAAATCTCCAGTTTATTGTATTCATTGCTCCATTTTGGATGATGATTGGACTTTTCTGCCAGAAATGCAACTCTGACCATAAACGAAAAAGCCTCCTGAAAATCTTTAAAAAGCAACACCTTGTACAACTTCTTATCGATTTCTTCCCATTGTTTCTGCACTACATTTTCCATACTGACAATATTTTCTTCGGCCACATAGCCGATAAAAGAACAATACAGATCCATTTCAGTTTTAGCCGCAATCGTTTTATCTTTACCATATATGATTATAACATCGTCTTAATACTGCCCGATATGAACATTGAAGAACTAAGAGACTACTGCCTGGACAAACCAGGTGTTGCGGAAGAATTTCCCTTCGGAAATGAAACCCTTGTTTTTAAGGTCGGCGGTAAAGTCTTTTTACTGATCGGGATTGAACCCGGCGACCGCTTTAATGTAAAATGTGATCCGGAACGCGCTATCGATCTTCGGGAGCAATATACTGAAGTCCAGCCCGGCTATCACATGAACAAAAAACACTGGAATACCGTATATATGAATGGCAGCCTCAACACACATTTCGTGCAGGAATTAATCGATCACTCTTATGATCTGGTTGTAAACAGTCTGCCAAAAGCCATCCGTAGCAATCTGCAAGGTTACTAAAACTAAAATGCTTTCCATTGGTTTTATGAGCATGCCGACCATACTGCTGTCCATAGACTGGTTAAATTTCTTTATTGGGGAAGAAGACTGGGAATTCCTTGCTGAAATATCGCTGCGTACGCTGGTGATGTACGTCATTATCCTCATCGGACTCAGACTTCTGGGAAAAAGGGGTGTCAAACAACTGTCCATCTTCGAACTCGTAGTGATCATTAGCCTGGGTTCTGCCGCAGGTGATCCGATGTTTTACAAAGAAGTCGGCCTGCTCGTGCCCGTTGTTATTTTCGCAGTTATCGTAGGCTGCTACCGGTTTACTACATACCTAACCTCTAAAAGTGCCAAAATAGACGACCTAGTAGAAGGTACCTGTACCTATCTCGTCGAAAACGGAAAATTCTCTATCGGAAATTTTAAGAAGGAAGGCCTGGCCCACGATGAGTTTTTTTCTGAACTCCGGCAGTCCAGCGTATCCCATCTCGGGCAAGTAGAAACCGCCATCCTCGAAACTTCAGGAAACCTGAGCATTTACTTCTACCCGGATGAGAAAGTAAAATATGGATTACCCATCCTTCCAAAGCTCTTTGAGGAAGGCTGTGTTAAAATCAAAAAAAAGAACCATTATGCCTGCTGTTTTTGCGGCCATGTGGAGGAAATAAATGCCTGTGAACAATATAATTGTAAAGAATGTGACCATCATAAATGGGTTAAGGCAATTAACAATGTGAGAATCAAATAAATGTTTACATTTACTTAAATGAAGAACGTAAGCTTACGATGGGCGGATCTGGACCCCAACTTTCACCTTAGGCACAGCAGCTACTACGACCTTGCCGCACAGGACAGGATCGATATATTGAATGAATATGGAATCACCATCCAGCTCATGCAAGCCGAAAACGTGGGTCCCGTGCTGTTTAAGGAACAATGCGAATTCAAAAGAGAAATCCATCTCAACAGCAGGATACATATCGTTACCACACTACTAAAAATGAAAAGAGATGGCTCATTCTGGATCATCCAGCATGAATTTCTTTCAGAAGAAGGAAAGCTTCATGCACTGATCACCGTAGAGGGCAGCTGGATCGACACCATAAAAAGAAAATTGGCCAGACCAGTTCCGGAAGCCATATTTTCCGGACTCGAAAGGTTTCCAAAATCGGCCGGCTTCGAATATCTCTAGCCATCCGCTTTCTAAAGTTTAAGGAGAAAAATTCCTCATTCTATAATAAAATAGAAACGGGGGGTAACAAATCTCAACTCCTGTTGATATATCAGTAACCAACAAGAATTTAAACTTTAAAAAACAACATCATGAAAACGTATACACTTATCTTCGCCTTATCCTTCATCAGTTCAATCGCCCTGGCTCAAACTCAAAAAAACGCTACAAAGCCAGCCGACTCAACCTCCCAGCAAAAAGCAGCATTAGTAGGTGGCGCATTACCCGGTGGCTCAGTAATCAGTGCCGCAGTGAGCAAAATTGACAACAATTCAATGCCAAGCAGGATCTCCATGAACGTAACCGTGGCCAAGCAAACCCAGGGCTCTACCTTCGGTGAGAAAGTCAGTCAGGGTCTTCATGCTGCAGGCTCAGCCCTCGCTAACGGAGCGTCAAAAACGACAGAACCCGCAAAAGCAGCGGATAACCCAGCACCGGCCAAAAAACCGTAAATGTGGATAAATTCAGGATTGTTAAAAATATCCCCAAACAATTGGGGGTATTTTAACCTTTACAATGCATAAACAATCAGATTTATGCAAAAAACAGACACGACAATTGGCACAGACCTTCAAAAGTTTATAGAGAAATTCGAGCCCAACAAATTCAAAATGCTGGCAAGAGGAATAGAAATCAGGGGTACAAACGACCTGCACCGCAGCATCACTTTTGCCAAAGAGCTCATTGAAAGGATGAAATTAAAACTTGCCGTACATCATTCTGCTGAAATGGCAATGTATGGGAGCTTTGAAGTCGTTTATATTTAAGCAGTATTATGATCGACAACGCTCAGATTGCCATACATGCGGCAAGGATTGGTAACCTAGAAGTACTTCAGGAATTGATCCGGCAAAACGCAGATCTCAATGCAAAAGATGAAAAAGGCTATACGCCCCTGATCATCGCCTGCTACAACAACCAGTATCCAGCAGCCAAATTGCTATTGGAATCTGGAGCGGAAGTAAACGCACAGGACAATGGCGGCAATACCGCGCTGATGGGCGTTGCATTTAAAGGCTATCTGGATATTGCCGAACTGCTGATCAGCCAGGGAGCCAATTTAAACCTTCAGCATGGCAACGGAGGCACTGCCCTGATGTTTGCAGCCATGTTTGGCCGGAACGAGGTATTGAGCCTTTTGCTCAGTAAGGGCGCAGATAAAACCATATTGGATGCCCGAGGACTTTCTGTATTTGACCTTGCTGCACAGCAGGGAAATGAAACGGCCATCGCAATTCTGGAGAATTAAAAGTATAAGCTTTTTTAAAATAAAAATACCGGGCACATCACCCGGTATTTTTATTGTCGTCCTATTTTTAAGCAGGTACTTCACGGGGCTTTTCCCGCTCCCAGAACCGGTGCTGCGCAATGGCTTTAATGAACTGCCCGGCAAGCGCGACGGCATCTCCGCCCATAATCACACCATCCTCAGCTTCGTTCCCCTTCACAGCAGTTTTTGGAAGCTTTTTAGAGAAGTAAGTCGCATCAAGCATTTCCCTCGCCTCCTCATCTGCCGCAATAGCCTTGCAATGCTTAAAAGCTTCATTTAAAAAATGAACGGCATTTGCTTCCAATGCCAATGCGGCAACACTTTTTTTACCTCCCGGAACATACACCGCATCATAAAGAACAGATGCAGCGGTCAGAAAACTTTGGTCGACCGCAACCTTAGTCCCATCGGCTGCCTTGATCTCCCCGAGTTTTGGCGCGATCACTTCTACCACAGCACCCTCAGCCACCAATGCATTCTTGACTGCATTTAAAGAAACACCATCCACTCCATCAGCTGCCAGGAAAGCAATTTTTCGCGTTTCAATGGTATCTTTAACAGTATTGGCCATGCTCAATGAAGGTGATGCTTTCAAACTGCTCTTTACAATCAGTGAGTCGTAATCTTCTGGTTTCCCATCAGCAGGAATACTGTGGTTGATTGGCCGTTCCGGTTTTTTTGGAACTTGTAAACCCAATGCCAAAGCGACATCCCCGGCCAGCTTCTGGTCAATCAGGTTAAGGACCCCCAACATCCTTTCCCGGATAGCCACGGTCTTAACCTTTCCAAGTTCGAAACTCAGGGCATCAGTAATGTGGTTCTTTTCAGGCTGCGACTGACTATTGAAAAATAAGGTCGCCTGGCTAAAATGATCAAAGAAACTCTTGCTCCTGGCCCTTACCTTTTTGGCATCTATACGCTCCTGATAAGAGACAAAGCCACCTTCAGATTCTTTAACCTGCTGGGGGTCATTATTACCTAAAGAGTTTGGCCCATAACTTGTCTTGCCGCGGTTGATCGTCTGCCGCATAAAGCCGTCCCGCTGATTGTTGTGCACAGGAACGACCGGCCGGTTGATCGGAATCTCATGAAAGTTTGGCCCTCCCAGGCGAATTAACTGTGTATCTGTATAAGAAAACAACCTGCCCTGCATCAAAGGATCATTGGTAAAATCAATTCCGGGCACAATATGGCCTACATGAAAAGCCACCTGTTCAGTTTCCGCAAAGAAGTTGTCCGGATTGCGGTTGAGCGTCATTTTACCAATGCGCTGTACCGGCACGATTTCTTCAGGAATCAATTTGGTCGGATCCAGCAGATCAAATTCAAATTTAAATTCATCCTCTTCCGGTACGATCTGAACACCCAGTTCCCATTCCGGAAAGGCGCCGCTCTCTATGGCTTCCCATAAGTCCCTGCGGTGAAAATCAGGATCTTTTCCGGAAATATTTTGTGCCTCGTCCCAAGCCACGGAATGCACACCCAGCAAAGGCTTCCAATGAAACTTTACAAAACACCCCTCTCCCTTTTCATTAATAAACCTAAACGTATGAACACCAAAGCCCTCCATCATTCTCAAACTGCGCGGAATCGCCCTGTCACTCATGGCCCACATGATCATATGTGCCGATTCAGGCATAAGCGAAATGAAATCCCAGAACGTATCATGGGCTGAAGCTGCCTGCGGCATTTCATTGTCGGGCTCAGGCTTTACAGCATGAACCAGATCAGGAAATTTCATGGCATCCTGGATAAAAAAAACAGGCATATTGTTGCCCACCAGGTCAAAATTACCCTCCTGCGTATAAAACTTGACCGCAAATCCCCTGACATCCCTGGCCAGGTCCGTAGAGCCCCTGGATCCGGCTACCGTCGAAAACCGGACAAATACAGGCGTTTCTGCTTCTGTATCGTTCAGAAAGTTCGCTTTTGTTACACTCCCCAAAGATTTATACAATTTGAATACCCCATGTGCGCCGGAGCCTCTGGCATGAACGATCCGTTCAGGAATGCGTTCATGGTCAAAATGCGTGATCTTCTCCCGAAGGATAAAATCTTCCAGCAATGTGGCACCCCGCTCTCCCGCTTTAAGAGAATTTTGGTCGTCATTGATCCTGACTCCATGATCGGTGGTCATCAGTTCCCCTGTAGCATCTGCAGTGTGTGGTTGCAGGGCCTTTACTTTTTCATTTTCGGAATCGGTTCCGGGTTTTGCCGGAGATTTTTTTTTAGTCATTTTGATAGGTTGATAAGTCGGTGCCTTTTATATGGCTGTATTACTTCTTGTGTGGTTATATGACCTCAGTTATTGTTCCTTAAGCTGGTAGGGATTGTCATGATTCAGCAACCCTTTCACCAATGCTTTCCACTGGGGATAAGAGATGCCGACCGTTGCACCCCAACCCACAAAAGTATTGCGGATATTGTCCAGGGGATTTTGTGTATCTGTATTGGGCACTTCATTTCTTCCATGCTCTTCCGCAAAAATGGTCTGTCCAATTCGTTTCACCTGGAAGGTAGAAGTAGCTTCCTCCGTTAGAAAATGTGCTGTTTCTTCGCTGTCGGCCAAAGGATTGGCTGACGGCCGGGCAGTCATGCTCAATACTTCGGCACCGTCCAGAACCTGTGACTTAATTTCTTCGATGGTTACCCAATCGTATCCGCCGCCGGTTCGAGGACCAGGTCCGGGAATATCAATTTTGATATGGTCGCCTCCGGTTGCTTTCCGCTGCACTACATTGCCTGCGTTATCTGTGAGGAAGAAATCAGACATTGAGCCTCCTGCGATTTCCGACCAATGGTTTACATCCAGTAAACGCTCTTTAACAATATTAAAAAAATGAATGGCTTCCTTTTCTGAACTAAACTCGACTTGTTCAACTGCATTCATTTCTGTGCCTATCTGCTGTGGGGGAACATGTGCTGCTCCGGGACTGCTGTTCGTGTTTGTTTCCATGATTTCAATAGGTTAGGGTCTCTAAATAGCAAAACCAAATAGGTAACCTTTGAATGAATGAAAATGTTTCAAGTCTGTTCTGAAAAATATTATCGAAAGCTAAAATGTACAGATAATTTCATTATCTTTAAGATTTGCCTTGCTTAGTACAAACTCTGTAACTCATCAGGTCTGCTTAAGGACAAGTCCTCACATGATCCACACATTGGTCACACTTTCTTCACAAAAAGGTACCTGTTTGTGGCTTTGGTGTGAGCAATGTGTGAGCCAGGTGTGAAGAAGCATGAATCTTGTGAAGAATATGATACCTCTGTGTCTAGTCTCTAATGTTTAGAGTAAGTATAAGACCATTTTTTTGGTCACTTCTGACATCCTCTTAGCTAAGATAAAGAACAAGAGGCTACATATATGCTAAATATTTTAGCATAAAATTATACCAATTGTCAGGATTTCCTTATATTCGCAAACCAATTTATAGAGCATGTATAGAAACATCGAAGATTTTATCAACGACTGGAAAACAGAGTCAGAAGCTACCTTAAGTATTTTTCGCCTGATCACTGAGGAGAGGCGCAACGAAAAAATCCATAAGCAGGTGCGCTCCCTGGACAGACTGGCCTGGCATTTAACACAAACGTTGACAGAAATGGGATGTGCTGCCGGTTTATTTGGTAAAGATGAATTACACGATCGCCCCTCTCCTTCTTCTATCACAGAACTGGCAGAAGTGTACCAAAGTTATAGCACGTTAATTGCCCGCGCTGTTAAGTTAAAATGGACGGATTCGAGCCTGGGAGAAACCCTTCCAATGTACGGAGAGGAATGGGAAAAAGGAAAGGTCCTGCGTGTAATTATTGCGCACCAAACGCATCACCGCGGGCAAATGACGGTCATCATGCGCCTGTTGGGGCTGCCGGTCCCTGGGCTATATGGCCCGTCGGCTGAAGAATGGGCCAATATGGGTTTACCGGCGATGGAATAATATTGTTTGCTACGCTTGCACCCCGTCCTATACTTTTTTAGGGGGAAGATCAAAAGCAATAGCCTCATGTTCAAAATGACCATTGTGTGCACCGTCACAAAACGGTTTGTTCTTGGACATGCCGCAACGGCAAAGAGACAAAGCAGTCCGGCCCTGAAGACCGTATGAATTACCATTTCTATCAACGATTTCAAAATCGCCCTCAATTTTCACTGACCCATTGTTGTTTATCGTAAGCTTCGTTTTTGACATCTGATTATTAGTTTGACCTCAAAAATAGAACAAAGCTGACACCGGTTGTGATTTGATTTCAATTTAGAAACATTCTGTACACCAACTGCCGTTCCCTAAGGCTATAACATCAGGATAGACCAAAAAGTTTAGTTTTACTCTACCCGTTTTCGTTACGCATCATTTAAGTTTTCCAAACGGTGACGATAGGTCTCCATTTCAGTCAGCGCCTCTCTGATACCGGTTCTTTGCTTCTGCAATAGCTCCATATGATCCGCATGCGTAGCCGGATCATCCAGCACGGCGTCAAATTTTTCAATTGCTGCCTTTTCACCAGTTTCAATTGACCCCAGTATCGATACATCTTCCTTGCTGCTCAGCGCCTGCTTAAGGTCAATCCAGGTACGGTGCAGTGCCCCGAGCAGACCACCTCGTTCATTCTCTGATTCTCCGCCATGCTGAGCCAGATGATCTTTCAGTTCCATCGCATAACCAGCCCGCTGCGCAGAATACTTTAGAAATAAGCCCTTGAGTTCAATACTGTCCGTAGTCTCACTTGCAGACTCATAACCTTCTTTTCCATCATTCAGGATGTTGATCAGTCCTTTCAGGTCGCTGATCACTTCGTCGTTGTGTTCCATAACTTATAGATAGTTTAGCATAAAACTCAAAAAGATGAAATAAGTTTTAATAAGCTTTCTCGCTGAAGAAATTGTCCGGCTATATAAATCTGACACACATAAAACATATGTAAATCTTCCCAATCAAATAGATGATCCAAAAGTTGTTTCATAACACACTAGCATAAAGACGTTAACGCAAAGTATGTAAGCAGAATATTCTTTACAACCAAAACACAGACTAATAAAACTGAAGATATCAGCTCTGACTAAAAATTGTATCTTAGATCATTTAAGTTAACTTATCACCCTTATGACATTTGCAGAAAAGGCGATTCACTTTAATGAGCAGATTCAATATACCGGATTACCACTACCAGCCGGCATCAGGGCCATGAACCCCTACCGCGAAATGCCCCATACGATGGACATCGTAAAAAGTTTTTACAGGAAATTCTATAACGACAACCGGCAGAGGCATCTTATTCTAGGTATAAATCCCAGCAGACTTGGCGCCGGTCTTACAGGCATTCCATTTACAGACCCTAAACGCCTGATCAGCGCCTGCGGCATCCCTTACTCAGGAAAAATGGCCCACGAGCCTTCATCTGTCTATATCTACGAAATGATTGAAGCATACGGTGGAGCAGAAAGATTTTATGGTGATTACTACATCAACTCCCCCTGCCCGCTTGGTTTCACATCGGTTGATGAACAAGGACGTGAAAAGAACTACAATTATTACGACAGCAAGGCACTACTGAAAGCCGTGGAAAATTATACGATAGAAAACATCAAAACCTATATTTCAATGGGCGTAAATACCAAGACCTGTTTTTGCTTTGGAACAGGCAAAAATAAAGCCTATCTGGACAAACTGAATTCGCAGCACCGCTTTTTCGGAAACATCATTGCCCTGGAACATCCCCGCTTTATCATGCAATATAAATCTGCACTCAAGCCAGCATATATTGAGAAATACGTAACTGTCCTGTTGAGCGGAGGACAAGCAAAGAGTTAAATACAAATACCGAAACACAGACCACTATCCAATAAATTAATACAAATGCAGCAGGTTAAACAAGTACTTTTCATCCAGGGCGGAGGTGAAGACGGCTATGAAGCCGACCGGAGCCTGGTCAAGTCCCTTCAGCAAGCTTTAGGGGAATATTTTATAATTTCCTATCCCCCGATGCCGGATGACAATGACCAACCCGACTTCGGCTGGCCGGGAAAGATCGGCGAGGAGATAAACAAATTCCATAATGAACTCATCATCGTCGCTCATTCTCTTGGCGCGTCCCTTCTGTTGAAATATCTTTCAGAAAACAAAGATCCAAAAACCGTCACCGGCATTTTCCTGTTGGCCACACCATTCTGGCAAGGCAAAGAGCAATGGAAACAGGAACTCATGCTTCGGGAAGACTTTGCAGAAAAGCTCCCAAAAGATATGATCATTTACCTGTACCATTGCCGTGATGATGAAGAAGTACCTTTTGACCACCTTGCCTTATACAGAGCTAAACTTCCCAGCGCAAAAATTTGCGAAATACAAACCGGCGGACATCAATTTGAAAATAACCTGGATCAGGTCGCATCAGACATTAAAAACTGGGCTAAATAATCAAGAATCCGGTAGATTTGTCGCAATCATTGATTATCTTGCTCGTTATAAAAAGACGATTTTTTTTTAATCAGACCAGGATATCACACAGCTTAACTTCACAAAAATGAACCTGAAAATTATAACATCTACAACCCGGCCCGGCTGCAAAGGTATTGCTATTGCCGAATGGGTACACTCAATTTCTGCAGAGCAGGAATATATAAACGGTACGCTCCTCGACTTGTCAAAGATCAATCTTCCATTAATGGACGAGCCGAACCATCCCAGGCTTGGTCAGTACCAGCACCAGCATACCAAAGACTGGAGTGAAATGATCAGTGATGCAGATGCCTTTATCATTGTTCTGGCTGAATATAATTATGGTTTCCCCGCACCTATCAAAAATGCAATCGATTACCTTTTCCATGAATGGGCCTATAAACCCGTCGGGATTGTCAGCTATGGCGGAGTTTCGGGTGGACTGCGTTCAGCCCAGATGCTCAAGCAAGTATTGACAACCCTGCAAATGATGCCTATCAGCCAGGGCGTCGCCATTCCTTTCTTTCCAAAATATTTTAATCCGGATGGAAGCTTCACAGGTGACGAAACCCATGTTTCATCGACCAGAGCAATGCTTGAAGAACTGACAAAATGGACAAAGGCACTGAAATCACTCCGGGGCTAGTTGCGTACTCACTGCCCAGAGGTTCCCTGCAAAGTCTTTAAACATGCCGCGTTTGTCCGCATCACCCTCTGCCTTTTTTGGTGCTCCTTGATCTTCACATCCATAGGCTAAGGCACGTTGATAGATGTCGTCTGAATTTTGTACGTAAACGTGCAACAGCGTATTATTTGCGGGGAATTGATCACTCGCTTCAGAAATCATGATGACTGAATCGTCCAGTTTGACTTCTGCATGCATGATTCTCCCGTCCGGGGTATTGAATCTGCGGGTTGGTGTACCGCCGAAAACCTCAATTAGAAAATTGATCATTCGTTCAGCTTCATTGACAATGAGATAAGGTGAAACAGAACTGTATCCTTTTGGTTTGTAGTTGCTCATCTTGTTGATAATTGATATCTAAAATACAAATTATAATACTTATTCGTCATATTCCATCCATATTTTTTGAAATAAATGTACCTGCCAGGAGGTAAAATCGAACAGATTATTGCGCTTTTAAAACATTTTCACTTATCAAAATCAAAAAAAGAAGTAAGATCCGCCTCTTTCTGCCATTTGGCAGAAAGGAGGCTTCAGATTTTATGATTCTGGAAAAATGTAAGGTTTTTTTCGAGTATCTCTAGTAGTGATTGCGCTCTCAGAATTGCCATATGACGGTCACAGATGTCCCTTAGTTTAGAGTTTAATGTATTATTCCTATTTTTGCATTTAAATAAGAATAAAGGGGGAACGATAAATGCCAGTTAAGATTCCGAATAATCTGCCAGCGATTGAGCTTTTAAAGAAGGAAAATATATTTGTGATGAGTGATCTGAGAGCGGATACGCAGGATATTCGCCCAATGCGTGTGCTTATCCTTAACCTGATGCCTCTTAAGATATCTGCTGAAACAGATTTTGTTCGATTATTATCCAACAATCCTTTACAGGTTGAAGTTGAATTTTTAAGACTCGATTCCCACACTTCTAAAAATATATCTGAAGAACATCTGGAAATGTTCTATAAAGGTTTTGGGGAAATAAAGGGAAACTTCTATGACGGTTTGATCATTACCGGCGCTCCTGTAGAAATGCTGGAGTTTGAGGAAGTAAGCTATTGGAATGAGATCACTCAAATCTTCGACTGGGCTAGAAAACACGTTACCTCAACGCTCTATATTTGCTGGGCGTCGCAGGCTGCGCTCTATCATTTTTATGGGGTAGAAAAAAAGCCATTAAACGAAAAATTATCCGGAGTTTTCAAGCATACTGCCATTGAAAAGGGGCACGCCTTGTTAAGAGGCTTTGACGACGAGTTCTTTATTCCTCATAGCAGACATACCACAATATTGAAATCGGATTTGGCTGATAAGGAAGATCTCCATATCCTGTCAGAATCTTCGGATGCAGGAATAGCCATTGTATTTTCCCGGGGCGGGCGTGAATTTTATCTTACTGGTCACTCGGAATACGCTCCGCTAACCCTTCACGAGGAATATGTAAGAGACCGGGAGAAAGGTCTTGATGTACCTGTACCGAAAAACTATTACCGGGACAATAATCCAGAGAATGCGCCATTGGTATGCTGGACAAGTCATGCGAATTTACTCTTCAATAATTGGCTCAACTACTTTGTTTACCAGGAAACGCCTTATAATCTAGAGGACGTGGGTAAATTGGGAGAGATTGTTCAAAATGGCTAGATAGAACATAGAACTGGTCTTAGAAATCTCCATACTTTTCTGCCGATAGCTCAAGACCGGGCAACAATAAGCGCAGCCTGGAAAACAAGCAGGTTTTGCTTGCTCCGGTAATGTGCATCGATACTCACCCGGTAAAACACTCCTAAAGCCGCAAAAAGAACCTCCACCTCTTTATCAACATATACATCATTTCCAAAATACTTCCAGTCATCGGAAAGGTATTCCGTTAAAGTATCCGTTTGTTCCTGGTTCAGCTGGCCGGAAAACACCGGATCACCGAGCACAAACCTGACCCTATCTTTAAATTGCGGCTCGATGATTTTAAGCGCTTCGGTCTTCACCCTGATCTCCTTAAACGGAAGAGTCTGATTCATGTAAGCCACCGCCTCGGCCATTTTAAAATAACTTTCCTGGTTTCGCTCAAATTCCTCATGTACTGTTTTATAGCCTAAATAGTTGCCTTTCCAATCCGCTGACTTACCCATTGCGGCCGCTATGCCATTAAAATAATCGAATGCCTCGCGGTCTTTATCCGTCAACTTTTGGTCCATCGCCGCGATTTCTGACTCCAGAAGATGGATCAGCGGCCCGCATTCATTCGCTTTATAACGCTGACCCTCGTAGTCAAAAGTTTTCACCTGGATCTGTTTGGCCTCTATTTGTCTCAGGACGTCCAGGTCTGCATGCAGGGCATCCATTACCTTCAGGTCCTCTAAAGCCTGTTCATCAAATACATTTCGCACCTCCACCATTTCCGTAGAGGATAGCTCAAAACTTTCCCCGCTCAGATCCAAAAACGGGCTCCTGAAATCATAGTACCCGCGGTAGACTTCCGGCAGGGCATATTCCTGCTCATTTTTCAGAAACTCCTCCTCAAACAGCAAAGGGTCAAGAAGAACCGCTTTACCATGAAAATCAATCTCCCTGAAACTATTGGCCGTCAACTGCCTCTCCAATTCCGCAGGATCATTGAGCAGCGACGAAGCTATTTCCTCCCGTTCCCCCACTGCAGGAAAACCCAGTACCATTAACTGGTTCACCCGGTCCACCGTACTTGGATGTGAAGCCCACTGGTCTTTCAATACCAGTTTGCTCTTATCGAATTTCCCAATATCCTCCGTTCCCAATTGCGGTAAGCCCGCCCGGAGCGGAAGCTGATAACGCCCGGCAAAGTAATTCATGACCATCCGCTGGCCCGGATAAAAATTCAGCGCTTTACCAAATCCATCTATTTTACCGTTGTAGTGATTGATCACGATATCAAGCGCATGATTAGACAGGTTCAAACGCAATAAAGCACTGATCATCGGCGCCGAACCTGCTACAGATGCAGCCACTGCATCGGCATGAAACTCCATCTCCCTGGACAGGCTATAATAATTCAGGTTCAACACTTCATACACTTTCTTCAGCACCGACTGCATCAACCCCACTATCCACATGGCCAGCCTGACCCCAAAACCAACATAACTATGCAGACCAGCCCAGCTCTCTGCCATACGATGATACCCCTCATTATCATACAGCATATTGTACAATACCTGGTTGACGTTATAGACATAACTGCCTACCTTCATGCTGCGCTGGGAAAAATGTCCAAATTCATGGGCCAGTACTGCCTTCAGTTCGGTCACCGACATAGAATTTACCAAGGCCAAACCGATCTGCAGGTTCTTTTTAACCGGTAAAAACATACTCCAGAAACTAGAATCATAAAATACAGCCGCATTCACCTCAGTTGAAAAATATACTTTTTTTGGAAACTGCGTGCCGACTTCCCTTACCGTCTCCCCGATCAGTTCAAACAACCGGGGATGTTCTGCCGCCGTCACTTCAATCAGATGAGAACGGTCAGTCCTGTTCTTTTTAAATATAAACTTGAACAAAAACACCAGCACCAGCAATCCCATCACCATGATAACAATCCCAATGGCAACTGTGGCAAAGGAAGGACTCGAAGCCACCAGCATTACCCCGGCATAACCGCAGGCCAAAATAAGGGCAAGCGCCAGACCAACCAGCAGAACATAGGTCAACACAAACAATAAAATCGAAGCGACGGACCAGAGCGCCGCATTTCTGAACTCCTTAGATACTTGAGAAACGTTATTCATCATCAAAAATAAAACAGCAAGATAAGGCAAATAACCGGCTTTACAAAGCAGTACAGGACAATCACTTATCTGGTTATAACCATCTTTCGTCGCGTACCCATCTCCGAAGCTATTTCAACAATATCATGGGCGAGGCTATAAATAATCTTTTCTCATTGAGAGTCCTGATCCGGGAGCCGAAAACAACATAAAATACACAATTGGAAAACTTCCCTTTACAGCCTTCTTGCCCGCTTGACGAATAAAACCGGCCGTAAGTTCCGCATCTTTATCCTCTACATCACTTAAATAGGAAATCAAAACGTCTGTGCCTTCTCTGGCAAAAGCACGGAGCCCGTATAACTTTCCTCCCCATGATCAGCAAGGGGCTTCATTTGGGTATCTTTGCCGGGCAGGCTTTGATCCTGTTTAGGAAATGGCGGTACCGGGTATTTCGTATGGGGATTGTTGTTCTGATTTTTCATGTTACCTATAAAATTGATTACCTGTTTATAAACACCGCCGGTTAAAAACTGTTTGATTCCCACCAGGGTTTAGCCCGGAATAAACTATGCAGACAGCAGTCCTGAAACGGACTGCAGATCTTTCTTTAACACCTCACGTGCAACATGGATGTGCGTTTTCACAGTTCCGTATTGCCATGTTTACTTCTCCGGATAGGAATTCCGCGTCCTTAGAATTTCTGGAAAAGGCCTGGCCGAAAAGTAGAATAGACGCTTCCAACCCAACACGCGTCCATAGCGTAAAACGTTTCAAATAATAGAAAAAATGATTCATAACATCACTCATAGGATCCAAATAATATAGCTCAAACTATACAAGACAGATGCCGATATGCGCGGTGCAAATACCTGTTTTCACAGAACTTCACGCAAAAACCAGGAATAAATACCCGAATTTGTTCATCGCCCGGTATGATACAGCAAAAACTGAAACACGTAGTTTACACGCCCAAGCCCGAACTGAACAGCTTATTTAATCCTGTACCTTAGAATGTAATTAATAGAGAAAGGGAAAGTATTTTTGTTTACATTATAAATTAGAAAATGACCAAACTCATGTAAATCAGTAAACCTTGGCCATTTGTCGAAATCTCTGCCGGGAAAATCAAAAAGATTCTCCCAAGTTATTTTTGTTTACTATATTTCATTATTTACTATCAGTAAACAAGACCAAAAGATAAACAAAATGACAATACATCAATTGTGGGAACATGGGATCAATTCGTTGTTCTTCCCCACTTTTGGCGGTAAGCCGTAGGTTTGTCAAGTCCTGAACTTACTTGTCTATCATGCGCTTTGCAGGCTTTTGTCGGATTCTACGTCCTTAGCGGACCGGGACCCTTCCGAACTCCACATCCAGCTAAACGGCGGAAATACATTCTGCTAGGAAATAAAAAAATGAATGACATGGTTCCGTCGGCACCCCAGACCATCCAGAATTACGCACTGGAAACATCGGACTTAGATTTAAGCTATAGAGAAGCGCATGTAACTCGCGAATAAAACTGCTGCAACTTCCAAACCGGGATTTTCCACGTTGCTCAACGCCACATGCGCCAGATCGTGTCGTCACCGGAATTGCGTCTTATCTATCGACAAAAGCTTAGCAACAGTCTCAACACAAAATCCTTTGTTGACCACCAGGTCAAAAACACGGTTATGATCCATTCCCTCAATGGCTTTGCCATCAACAAAGATATGATCTTTAGCGAAAGTTCTGGCAAGGTTTATCATCCAGGCAAAAAGTGAAGATGACTCCGGATGGAAGTCGTCAATATGATAATGAATCCTAAACATGGTTTCAGAGAAAATCTTTTCTGCGATCTTTTTTTCTTCAACTACCCGAGATGATATTAAACGTATTCAATAAAGCCGGAATAAAATAACACAGCAAAACAGTCGGTACAAATTGATAGAAACGTTTCCAAAAATTACCCGTCAAATTACTGGTATAAAATATAAGGGCTAAAATTGACATCAGTATACCTAGGACGATTGCGTCATTGGTTATCAAAGCATCGGAAATTTGGGTCATGCCAGCAAATATAAAGCTTTTGTTAAGATATGAAAACCCTCGCTGAATCCTGACAAGGACGTATAGTTTAAGTGATAGCAATACCGTCGCAACCCTACACTTTCGCTTTCACAATCATTCGAACCTTTACACTTTTCTATCAGATAGGTGGTAGTTCTCTTCTTCAGGCTCCTCTTCCTCCAGCTCTTTCAGATATCTTACCTTGAGGTGGTCATAAAATGAGTGTTTATCTATTAGAATAGAAACCACACTGGCAATCATTCCCGCTAAAATGAGATGAAATATTACGCTGTGGCGATTGGTCATCTCCAGCACCAGAATGGCAGAGGTAAACGGCGACCTGGTCACCCCGGTCAAAAAGGCAACCATCCCTGCAAGAATCAGCAAATTCGTATTGGTCTCAGAAAGCTGAAACCAACCGGAAACAACCGATCCAATAGATGCCCCTGAGGCCAGAGCGGGTGCAAAAATACCCCCGGCGCCTCCCGTGGTGAAAGACAATATCGGACCCGCTATTCTCAGCAGTGGTGTATACCAGCTAACATATTTATCGTCCGAAAACAAAGTAGTTTGCATAATGTCTTTCCCTGAACCAAGGATATCATAGCTGATAAAAGTCGCTATTGTACCTAAAATCAATGCGCAGCAACCAATGTACAACACATGCTGATGGTTAAACCTGAACCCAGACTTCCATTTCAAAATAGCCAGAATGACCTTTGACATCGCACTGCCCATCAAACCTGAAATGACGGCTACCAGAACCACTCCAAAGAAAATATATCCTGAAAGATCAATGATTTTAGGGTATCCCAGGTATAGATAGGGACCTAATATGCCCTGTGCGGTCAGCCCTGCGATGATCACAGAAGAAAATATGGCCGTTTTGAAATAGCTAAAATGGGTTTTTGTTAGTTCCTCAATGGCAAAAACGATCCCGCCCAAAGGTGTGTTAAAAGCAGCGGCCAATCCGGCTGCCGCTCCGGTAATGATCATATTCTTCTTGGCGACCTTCGGCCACCATTTCGGCAAAAAATCATTCACCTGCTTAAAAACGGATGCCGCAATCTGAATCGTTGGCCCTTCCCTGCCGATAGCCCCGCCACCGGCCGCCATTACAAGACTGGAAGCAATTTTTATCAGCATCACCTTTGTACTCAGCAGACGGCTCACCTGCTTGTCAGTCTTCGGGCCAGTGATCTGAATGGCAGCCACTACCTGCGGAATGCCGCTTCCTTTTGAATACGGTGCAAAACGCAATACCAGCCACCAGGCAAATATAAAGCAAGCCGGCATTAGCAAAAACAAAGCCCAGGCATACTGCTGGTATACATAATGGGTAAACGACTCGGCAATCAAAAAAAGTTTCGTGTAGATCACAGCAATCAGCCCGGTGATGACAGAAGCGATCCAGAAAGGTATCGCCTGCAAGAGGTTCTTTTTGTAGCCCTGATTATTGAAACGGTCGAAAACATTTTTAAGATAAAAACGGATACTCTGAATAAAGCTCTTAAACATAATTTATTCCTGGGCAATTGAGATGAAATCTTGCTATGCAACAACCGAAAACAATAAACGGTCTATTTGTTGAGATTCACAAACCTACAAAAATAAAAATTTAGCCGGTCAATTTGCGAACAGATGTTTATCACCAAATCCTTATCTTGCAGAATGAACGAGATTTATTTAGCGATCAGGCGTTTTCTACACTACCGCTTCAGCCTCCATGAAGACAACGCTGAAGAAAGCGACACGATAGAATCCATCAGGAAAAATGTGGAGTTTAAAGGTGCAAATCTATGGACATTGATCTTCGCCATTTTTATCGCTTCCATCGGCTTAAATGTGAATTCAACCGCAGTAATTATCGGCGCCATGCTCATCTCTCCACTCATGGGCCCAATTATGGGTGTAGGTCTGGGCATCGGCATCAATGATTTTGAACTGGTTAAAAAGGCGGTGAGGAACCTGGCCATCGCAACGGTGATCAGTGTAATCACTTCCACGCTGTATTTTTGGATCACCCCACTCCATGACGCTTCTTCCGAGCTCCTGGCCCGTACTTCCCCTTCCATTTGGGATGTATTTATTGCCGGCTTCGGTGGACTTGCCGGAATTATCGCCGCGACCCGAAAAGAAAAAAGCAATACCATACCCGGTGTGGCCATTGCTACCGCGCTAATGCCGCCTTTGTGCACTGCCGGGTATGGTTTGGCATCGGGCAACATTTATTTTTTTATGGGCGCGATGTACCTTTATTTTATCAACAGCATATTTATTTGCGTGGCCACTTACCTGATCGTGCGTTATCTCAATTTCCATAAAAAAGAATTCGAAGATAAAGCCTATGAAAAACGGGTGCGCCGCTACATACTGATCATCGTGCTGGTCACCGCTGCACCTAGCGTCTACCTGGCCTACAGAATTGTCGACCGCAGTATCTTTGAAAATAACGCAAGGGCATTCATCGATAAGGAATTGAGTTATGCCAACACCCAGGTCATTACCAGGAATTACAAATACAGTCGAAAAGGAAACGAAATCGATCTGCTTCTGCTGGGGAAGGAGCTTACAGCTCAGCAAATTGACAGTCTGAAAAAGAAGCTCCCCGCCTACAAACTCAATAGAACGAGACTCAACATCCGCCAGGGGCTGAATGCAAAAAACGAACTGGATTTCTCCCAGATCAAAGCCAGCATTCTGGAGGCTGTTTATCAAAAAGATTCTACCGCAAAAAAAGCGAATGCTTACCAAAGCATTAATATGCCTATCCCCGAGCTGAACAAAGAATTGCGCTTACTTTATCCTTCATTGTCCGCATATAGCATCAACCATATCGAAATAAAGCACATGGACACCAGCAAGCGGGACACCTTGACGTTAGCATTGATGACTTTTAAAACGACAATCCCTGCAGCCGAACGCCTGCGGCTCGAACGCTGGCTGAAGACACGCCTGAAATCCGACTCCCTAAAGGTCTTACTAAACGACTAAGCCGGTCACCATTCAGTTGTATTCTTAATACCGAGATCTTTAGCATTAAATACAGGATCTTTACCTGCTTTACGTTGCTGTTGATAGTCTTTCAAAGCCTTCAGTGCCGGCTTGCGCAGCAATAAGATTGCAATAACATTGAGCCAAGCCATCATACCCACGCCGATATCCCCCAATGTCCAGGCTGCTTCAGCTGTTTTAACCGAACCATAAAAGGTTGAAAACAAAAGCAACAGCCGAAGAATGTTTACCGCCCATTTATTGCCCTTT
>Ga0160464_100394_pt1 | contig 34507 bp, 24 predicted proteins | sample HID1971I_E11MG_FD_108275 | JGI IMG/M metagenome (GOLD analysis project Ga0160464, IMG submission 108275) | Enriched millipede-associated microbial communities from UW Madison campus, WI, USA - HID1971I_E11 MG | ecosystem: Host-associated > Arthropoda: Insects > Digestive system > Unclassified ... | reverse complement strand
TCAGCGCCAGCAAGATGAACATTTGTTTTTTCATTTTGTGTGTGTTTAGTGTTACGTATCTGTTGAACCATCCTTCTCCTTTTTGTTTATCTAACGAAAGAAAACATTAAACAGATTTTACCAGCATACCTTGTTGACAAATTAGTGACACAGAAAAATTCACTAATACACGTTCGCGGTTCAACCGCAACAGGCCTTAAAAAGAGACAGAAGTCAACCAAAATAAAAACAAAAGACACGCAAAGCCGTTAACAAGCCATGAAACGAATCGTATTCTTCGGCGACAGCCTGACCGCAGGTTACGGGCTCAGCAGGGCCCATGAACAATCCTTCCCCGCCCTGCTCCAGCAAAAGATCAACCAGGAACAACTCCCCTACCAAACCATCAACGCCGGCATCAGCGGCGATACCTCCGCTTCCGGTCTGGCCCGATTACTCCAGAACCTGCACCAGCCCATCGACATCTTCGTTTTGGAACTCGGCGCCAACGACATGATCCGCGGTCTGAACCCACAAACCACCCAAGCCAACCTCCAGCAGATCGTTAACCAGGTCTCAGCCAAACATCCTGAAGCCAAATTGCTGCTGTTGGGCATGCAGCTACCCGATTGGGTACCCGGGCAGCTTGCGCAGGAATTCCGAAGCGTCTACCAAACCCTGGCCCAGGAAAACCAGATGACCTTCATTCCCTTTTTCCTGGACGGCGTCGCCGGCATCAAACATCTCAACATGCACGACGGCATCCATCCCCTGGCCGAAGGCTATGAGGTCATTGCAAAAAAAGTCTGGCCGGTACTCAAAATCATTCTGTCCTCATCACCACAAAACAATTGACTACCATGTATCACGCCCACCATGGCGTAGTCTAATAAATTAGCATCTTCTTGCTGAACTCGGCGCAGATAACATAATCCGTGACGAAATAATTTAAAACAATAAGTCAAAGAACACTTCTGCCTGTCCTCCCGACGGGCATTTTTTATTACAGCCTCCCCAGATACGCGTTATCCGCTACAACCTCCCCAGGTACTGGCTGTCCGACACCGAGGTTCGGTCTTCCGAGACAACAGCGATGTACACCTCCACCGCCTTCCCCATCATCGATGTCGGCAATTCCAACACATCCTGACCACTCTGTCTTCTTGCCCCTGCAACCGTGTGGACCACCGGATGGTCGTACACCTCTTCAGGAAAATACGCCATTAGCATCACCTGGTCATTACATCTTGGCCATTCCCGATCTTCAGGCAATACATCCCAATCAAAATAAAGCCCCAGACCATCTTCCAAATTCCCGACTAGCGACACTCCCGGATTGGCTAAGCCATTTAAATCTCCTTTACTTAATAACACCTTTTCATAATCGATCCCGATCTCCGGGAAATCATTCCTCAAGGCGTGTTTCTTATTATAGCCTACTGCCGCATTGTGCGGGGCGACATTCTTTTCTTTGGCCTCTGGTCCAAAGCCAACCTGTATAAAAGAGATGATCGGCCTCAAAAAAGCAATCACTACTTTCATCGCCTGCTGGTTCGCCAGCTGCTTTTCCGAGCGGGGCTTCGCACTGCGCACCTCCATCCGGGCACACTGCTTACCTCTGGACATATAATACACTTTATTGCCCACCCGGCCACTCACCCCACCAAATAATCCTTGTTCTAAAATCCCCATGATTTCTAATTTTTAAACTTCCAATAAATAAGTACCGCAACTATTACCGCAGCACCGAGCCCTACATAAACCCAAATCCTTAGAGGCTCACTCTGCTTCAGTACTTCCGACTGCTTCGCCACCTGCTTCTCCTTTACGCCCAACCGCCCGAGCTTCGTCTGATCCACCTGCTCCTTCACATTCTGAAGCTGGTACACCTGACCATCCGGCCAATACGTGACCGTGTTCGTCTCCTTCTGCGCAGCCTTCACAGCCACTGTGTTCAACTCCACATCCCGCTTAATCTCGTCGCTCGCCTTTGTCGTGGTCTTCACCGTCCTGCATCCAAGCAGGCACATCAGCGAAATCATTATTATTACCTTCATTTCACCTGCGCTTTTCTAGCCATTTCGTCATTGCTACACTTCTTGTCATCCCGAGAGTTCAGTTTTTTGCAAACACATTGGAGGATTGATGACAGTGTTTAACTTTGTCAACCTTTATGCAGTGTGTCCGTTCGTTAGTATAGTGCTTCGTGCCTGTTTCCGAGTATGGTTCCACCGGAGATGGTATTGGAGTTTGGTGCACCTTTATTGGTTGCCCGTATGGTAGTCTGCCTTGCTTTTTATCCCGGGGGGCATAATGGTTTTGTATATAATTATTAGGCGTATGAAAATTATTCACAAAAATGTAGCAGGTATCGATATCGGTTCCAGAAACATTTACATTGGCCTTGAATCGGCTGAAGTAACCGTATTCGGCACCTTTACCGGTGATTTCAAACAGGCAGCAGCCTTTCTTGTGCAACGGGGTATTACTACTGTTGCCATGGAGGCTACCGGCGTCTATTGGGTCATTTTGTACGATATCCTTGTAGAACATGGATTGGATGTATGGCTGGTAGATGGTCGCCAAACCCGTCAGGTTCCGGGGCGTAAAACCGATGTGAAGGACTGCCAGTGGATACAGCAACTGCATAGTTATGGATTGCTGAACCGTTGCTTTGTAGCCCAGGGCGATCTTAAGGAAATCCGGGGATACCAACGCTTGCGTGAGGATCATATCCGCAGTGCGGCCATGCATATTAACCACATGCAAAAAGCCTTGGTAGAGATGAATGTCCGGTTGCCTGAAGTAATTAGTCAGGTACAGGGTGCCAGCGGAATGGCCATTATCCGTGCAATCCTTAGTGGTGAAAGGGATCCCCACAACCTGCTTTCCCTCTGCCATACCAGCATCATCAAAAACAAGTCGGCCCAGATCATTGCCGCCCTTGAAGGGTTCTACACCCAGCGCGGCTTGTTTGCTCTCAGGCAGGCTTATGATGCATACATGTTTTATCAAAAGCAAATCGCTGAATGTGACGCTGTACTTAACGAGATGTTTACAAAGATCAACCGCGATAACGGCGAACGGGAAACCGGTCCCCGTAAAGCCATAAGGCACCACAAACCGGATATTGAAGATCTGGGAAAACATATGCTGGACCTGTTTGGCGGAAGAGATGCAACCATACTGCCCGGCATTACTGATTATTCCTGGATGCAGATTTACTGCGAAACCGGAACCGATCTTGAACGATGGCCATCGGAAAAACACTTTACCAGTTGGCTTTGACTTTCTCCGGGTCAAAACGATTCCGGAATGAAAAAGAAGCAAGCTAGAAAAAAAGGACGCCTGAAATAAGGTAGTTGCTTTTATCACTACCGCCACTAGCAGTGAGGCTGGCATTGGTCATTGGAGCAATTCCTCCAATCAAAACTTCTTGCCAATCCGTGTACCTATTTTTATCAACCGTGCCGTTTAAATCATAATCGGTAGCCCCAACAGTTAATCCGTCATTTTTCAAAGCCTCAAGTCTCATTTCCAGATACTCTTCAGTGTTCAATAAGTCCATTTTGTGTCCAACGGAACTGTAGCTTCTGGAAATTTCTGTATTAATTTTATTGCTGCCAGCTGATCCTTTTTTCGTTGTAATTACAACAACTCCGTTAGAGCCCCGTGAACCGTAAATAGCAGTGGCATCCGCATCCTTCAAAATTTCGATACTTTGAATATCATTTGGATTTATCATATTTAAGGGACTTGTGCCCGTTTCGGAATTTCTACCACTGTATATTGAAGAGCCCACAGCAGTAATTTTAGTAGATGGGAATATGGCACCATCTACAATATATAACGGTTCGTTACCACTATTGATGCTGTTTCTACCTCGGATTTGCACTTTAAATCCTGCTCCTGGCACACCAGATAGTTGTGTGACCTGAACGCCTGCAACTCTACCTGTTAAAGCCATTAAAGGATTGCTGATAGGATGCTTGCTAATTGCTTCACTAGTAACGCGTGATATGCTACCTGTTCTCTCCCTATCCGTAACACTATAATACCCCGCATTTATCTTCACCTCTTCCAACTCGGCATCAGCCACCACCATCGTCAAACTCCCCATATCACTCGCCGCATCAACCTCCCGGTTCTGATAACCAATAAAACTGATCACCAGCTTATCACTCTCCCCAACATTATCCAAGTAAAAAACACCATTCTGATCCGTTTTCACCGACCTGTTCTTCCCCTTAATCGCAACCGTCGCCCCAACTAACGGCTGACCCTTATCATCCAAGACCTTACCCCGGACATTAATATTTACAAAGTAATCCACTATCTTTTGAATAATAGAAGACTTCTCCTTCTCCTTGATAACTACCGTTTTCTCCTCAATACTATACGTAAAAGGCTGGGCTTCCAGGCATTGTTTTAATGCTGCTTCCAGTTCCAGGCCCTTTATATTCAAGCTCACTGGCTTCGAGTTTTTTAGCGTATTCCGGTCAAAAAAGAAATCGTATCCGGTTTGCTTACGCATTTCTTTAAAGACACTCTCAAGCGAGGCAGAGCGTACTTCGATGGTTACTTTCTGTGCATAGGACGCGGCGCTGACCTGCACAATGGCTGCTATTAGAAGGAATGTGGTGAGTTTCATCACGAGCAGTAGTTTACGGAAACAGGATATAGGTATAGCCGGTTTACTGACATAATTTTTATACATTTGTTTAGTTGGTTTTAGTTGATTTGATCCTCAGAAAATTTAATTAGCATAATGCCGGCACCGGCCAGAGGTGTTAGTCGCACTTTTGGCCTTCTTTTTTCTTGGCATTACAGTGTTTATCGTACTATTGTGTCACTGTTATCCTCCTTCCCTCTACTTTAAAATGAACTTTTCCGGTTGCTTCCATTATTTTAAGTACAGCAGAGATGTTCTTTGATCTCGATACCCAGCCTCCAGGAGCCAGGTTATCAGGTGCGGATGGGGCGTAGACTATTTCTACATCATACCAGCGGGCTATTTTGCGCATCGTCGTCCTGAAATCTTCCTCTCCAAACAGAAAATCACCGTTCTTCCAGGCCATAGCTTCTTCCAGATTTGCTTCCTTCACCAGGATCGGCTCAGTTCCGCTGATCACCGACTGCTGACCAGGGCGCAAGACAAGAGCATCGTTAATTCTTACTGATCCTTCCAGAAGGGTCGTTTTCACGCTGCTTTCTTCATCATAGCTATTGATGTTGAAATGCGTACCCATCACTTCCACCTTTTGGCCATTGCTTTCTACGATGAAAGGACGTGTCTTATCTTTGGCCACCTGGAAGTAAGCTTCACCGCTCAACCTGACCACCCGCTTCCCATGCGCAGTTAAGGAAGCAGAATAAGTCAGGCTGGAAGCGGCATTCAGCCAGACGGCGGTGCCGTCTGGAAGTTTTACCTGGTATGTTTCGCCTTTGGCGGTAGCTAAAGTATTGGATGTATGAGATTGCTTCGTCGTGCCTTCTCGCAATGACGGCGCATTATCGTCATTTCGAGGAACCGAAGCAATCTCATATATGAGTTGTCCGTCTGCCGTTTTCTTTATCGTGACGCCGGCTTCTTTCGCCAGTTCGCCATTCGTAGCAGAAGAGAGTTTTATGGTTTTGCCGTTGGCTAAGGTAAGGGTGGCGCCTACGGAGCCGGGTTTGATATCATTTACCAAGAGATCCCTCGTCGCTGCGCTTCCCTCGGGATGACGTGAAGTATATAACCAGGTGCCCAGGGTGATCGCTGCTACCGCAGCAGCGGCGGCGAAAAGCCTATAGAAATTGGTCGACCTCTGTTTAGTCTTTGATAAGCCCAGTATTTCCCAGGCTTTCTCACGTGCAGGACCGGCATCAAAGGAATTCATTAAACGCAGATCAGCTTCTCTCACGCTATCCTGATGCATCCGCTCATACAGCGTCCTGTTCGCCTCGCTTTCAGAAAGCCACAATTCCAGCTCCTTCGATTCCACTTCATCCAGTTCCGCCTGATGCTTCAGCACCAGCAACTGGCTGATTTTAAATGCTTGGTCTAGTTCATTTTCAGGCATGGCGATCTCTATTTTGGTATAGAAACAGCAGAGCTTAAAAAATCTCTACAAGAAATTGAATAAAAATTTAATTTATCAACCGGTCGGCAATAAGCATGATGCCCAGCACCTCAAAACCGTGTCCTGATAAACGGCTTTTCAGCATGGCGATACCCCGCATTTTTTGGTTATACACGGTGCTGACCGTGACCCCAAGTCTGTCGGCAATCTCCTGAGGCTTCAAACCTTCCTGATACATCATCCTGATCACCTTTGCACATTGATCTGGCAGATTGTCCAGCTCAACCGCTATTTCTCTCAACGCCTCCGTATAAATCACCTCATTAATCTCTGTATCGTTCAACGGTGTTTGCAAAAACTGTATATGCTGCTTTTCTTTCCGCTGAGTGGAAGTTAAATGGTTCATACAGGCATTGCGGGTACTGATATAGAGGAAGCCCTTTATGGAATCCATACTACTGAAATCAGCATGCTTTTGCCAAAGCTTGCACAAAATCTCCTGTACAATATCTTCGGCAGCTGCCGTATCCCCGGTAAGGCGAACAGAAAAAAAACATAGCGAGGAATAAAATTTTTCATATACATAGCCAAAGGCACGCTCGTCTCCTGACTGGAGCCTTTCCAGTAATTCCTGATCGCTATGTGCGCTGTAAGCAGCCATTTTATATTTTCCCTTGTACTAAGATAAGAATAAGTCAGCGGCAAACATATAGAATATTTTGAGATTTCATTATATGAATACATTTCAATAGTAAAGAAGGTGCCTAACTTAATCGATCCAATCAGGTTTTTGTTCTGCTTTCAAATAATATTTATACCATTCAAGGATCCTTCTATGAAGATCTTTGGCAGTACTTTTTAAAGTCATTGTATGGCCTTCATTAGGATAGGCGAGCAAGGTGGCATCTTTTTTATTTCTTTTAAGTCCAATGAAAAATTCCATAACCTGGCCCCATTCAATATTCTTATCCTTTTTTCCTGTCCATAAAAGTACCGGCCTCGATACACCTTCAACATAATTGATAGGATTATTTGTAAAATAAAGGTTCTTATCCTTGACAAATGGTTTTTTCATCTCATACTGTCCGTTCTCAAACTGCCAATAGAAAGGGCTGATAAATTCCTCGTTTAAAGAATAATAAGATCTGATGATATCACTGTTTCCAGCACCAGACACATAGGTTGCAAATCGATTTGAATGTGTTGCAATAAAGTTGGTAATATACCCACCATGGGAATGCCCTGTTAAGGCCATCTTATCAAAGTTGATCAATTGGTTTCCGCTTAGGGCATCCAGTGATTTGTTGACACAGTCCAATGCTGAAATTCCAGTGCCCATATTACCAAAAACAATATCAGGCATATAGACAAAATATCCTTCTTCGATGAGCATCCTGATGCTAAATCCCGCATCAGTATCATTCTCCAAAAATAGAGGGTATTGGTTTATTTTATTACTTTGTATTTGATATACATGTACCACCATTGGATATTTCTTACCCACTTCAAAATGTAAAGGATAATATAAAAGCCCACTAAGACTAACCCCTTCGGTATTTTTATATTTGATTGTTTCAACTTTGATTTTCGATTGCGCGTCGTCTTTACTATTTGATTGGAAGATCACTTTTCGATTGTACAATCTGCCTACATCTATGATTTGCTTAGGCAAATTGAAATTTTCCTCTGTAAACAGGTAAGCATTTTTTGCCTTATCAAATTTTTGAAAGGTAATTTTTGATCGAGTCGAATTGATAATCTGGTGGTATTTATTGCCGTAGTGTTCAAATACTGATAGCGTTGAGTTCAATTCGTTGTTTACCTCGAACATATAGTTACAATGGTTAAGCACCTTACTGTTAAATGGAAGTTCAAAAAGATAATTTGTAAAATTGGAACTAAACTTAAAGTTTAATATTTTATAATTCCCCTTCTCACTATTAAACCTTTGAATGAGCTTATCAGTTTTGATATCGTAATCCCAAATACCTTCTGAACCGTCAAAGTAGATCTTATTTGTATTCGTAAAATAGGGATTAGAAAAATTCTTATTTTCAATATTTTTATACTTCAGTGAATTGATTTCTAATAATTTCCAATAGTTCCCCTTTCTGTAAAGAAGATATAGACCGTCTGGAGAATAGTTGACATTCGAGCGTATCGTATCGATATAATCATAAGTTCCATTCATAATATTATAGCGGTACACCTTAGATGGCGTCTTTTTTACTGTATAATCCTGCAGTTCAGAGAAACTGAAAGCAAGGAAATATTTATTATTATTAATATCTACCACCCTGTTTAAATCGTCTGTGTCCAATCTTAGCGACTTCTTTTCGACTGGTGACCAAAGAAATTTGGAGCTTACCGACCTTTTAAATTTATCAATGATATTATTATCAGATGTATTCCAAATGTCAGGAACATCTTGCTGAACCTTGTCTTTTATAGTCTCAGCATTGATCACTATTTTTCCATCACTTCTTTGATACGACGTTGCAGAATTAAAGTCGAACGGCTGATCTTGTGAAAATCTATATTCCTTTTTCGCAGAAATATCGCAATACAAAATATCTTGTTTTTGGTCTTCTTTTCTCTCAAAAATTAATAATGCATCATTTTTTAAAAGACGGAGATTGGCAATTTGATTGGACGATTTGTAGAGTGTGATCATTTTTCCATCAGTCCAGTGTCGCAATTGATAATCGATACCACTCTTTGTTTGAAGATACAGTCCACCACCAATATAAAATACCTTAATGACTCCGTTTATTCTATAAATAACCTTTTGGTCTTTCAGGTTATACAATGCGATTTGATCAGAGGTCTGCTGTACAAGGCGATTTTCTTTTTCAATAATTCCAAAAGATTGACAGGCTGGTAAGATCTCCTGTTTGTTATTAGTATAATCAAAAATCTCCGTTCGATCATCATACTTCAAGATCAAGTGATCCCTGCTCCACTGATGATCTTGGACTTTTAACCTCAAGAATTTAATTTCAGGATTTTTACGATTAATAATCATTAGACTATCGGAATTATCATCATAGATTTTCAATAATGCCAACCATTCACCATCTTTTGAGGTACTTTTCATAAGGATATCGTAGGACTGATTTTGTTTTTCCGAACGCAAAATTTCATTTTCTTGTTGTGCATATACTGAATGACATATGCACAATAACATATGTATAATAATCCTTTTCATCAGTATCCGTTGTTTTGTGGCTTGAGGTTTGGATTAATGATCAATTCTCTCTCAGGAATTGGAAAAGAACTGTGAAAGCTTTTCCAGTTAAGTTTGGATACTGCAATCTTATTCATCATATCAAGGCGTTTAAGATCAAAAAAGCGATGTCCCATCTCCGCAAAGAACTCATGTCTCCATTCCTCTTCTATCTTGCTAAACATTGCTGTTTGACTAAGTCCCGATGGTAGAGTACTTAACCCTGCTCTTTGTCTTAATTTATCAATCCATATTTTTGCGTCTTCGGTCCTATTTTGGCGTACCAGCGTTTCAGCGTACAATAGATAAACTTCTTCAAGTCTGAATACTACTGAATTTTCGGTGGAATTTGAATTAGTCGGATTTTTGTACTTCATAGGCCTATAATAGGTTTTCTGGCTGATGACAGCTGGAAGGATCCAATTTTGTTTTCTCAGGTCTGTTAGTTCAAAAGAATTGACAAGAGATTCAGAAAGTGCAAATGAAGTTGGGATGCTGGTTGTGAAATTAAACAGCAGATATTCTTTAGTAGCATCTGTGGTATTTGCCGGCTTGAGTTGCCATAAGATATGCTTTCCCGTCTTTAAAAATACTTTAGTGATATCGGTTTCAAAGGCATACAATGGCGATTGTATTATTCCCAAAAGCAGGCCCTCGGCATTCGCCCACTTTTGTTCAAGAAGGTATATTTTGGCCAGTAGCAATTCACCAACTTTACGGTTTACAAAAATTCTCTCTTGGTTAGCATACTGGTCGTTCAATCCATTTAGAACAGAACTTATATCTTCTTCCAAATGCGCTAGCAACTCTTCCTTAGAAATTTTCTTTAACTGACTGTTATAAGTGTAATCTGTGGAAATCGTATAAGGAATTTCATCAAATATCTGAGAGAGGTTATAGTATAGTAAAGACCGTAGAACAACAGCTTCGCCTATCAATCGGTCTTTGTTGGTCTGGGAAATTGTTTCGGACTCCGAAACTCCTTTAATAATAGAATTTGTATAATAGATATGTTTATATGCTTTAGACCAAAGGTTATAAACAATAGTATTACTAGATATATGTGCATTATTATACAAGTCAACCATGCCATTTTGAATGTAAACTGCGTAGCAGGTAAGATCATCTGTATAAGTTCCCAATATCGCTGCAGAGCCACTGACGTCTCCAGATATTATTGATGAACTCCATAATTCCGCATATAATCCTGCCAGGGCTGCATTGGCAGAGGAAGCATCGGAAAAAACTTCCTCTGTACCGATTTGATTATAGGGCAGGTCGGTATCGATATATTTTTCACAGGATACAAGGCAAAATAGTGAGCAGAGGGTAACTATGGTTTTTATTTTATATGTATTTTTCATGATAATCAATTATTAAAAGTTAATCTGTGTTCCCAAAGACCATGTTTTAAGTGGTGGCAAATATCCTGTTACAACAAATTCTGGATCGATTCCAAAATAATTTGTCAATGTCAAAATATTTTGGCCTTGTACATAAATCAGCGCATCTTTTATTGGTAACCTTTTAAACTTAAGTCTATAGTTAAGCTGAATGTTTTTTAACCGTATGAAAGAGGCATCCCCTACAGCCGCTGTACTCCTCATAAAGTTGGTATGTGCTGCATTTTTAGTTGCATTCACACCGGTAGAATAAGGCATATAAAAGCCACTAGGGTTTTCTGCCGACCAGGCATTCAGTACTTCAACAGGTTGATTGTTCATCGTTCCTGCTACAGGCATATAGCTGTTATAATTATAATTTCTTTGTTTAGTGAACTGGAATAAAAATGAAAAATCCAAATTCTTATATTGTAACCTGTTTGACCATCCCCCATAGATTTTTACGGATAGATCTTCGATATATCTATTATCATTTGGAGATGAAATTTTTCCATCTCCGTCAATATCCACAAAGGAATATGCTCCAGTTGCAGCATTGACACCCGTAAGTTCATATAATTTAACAATTGATGTAGGAGCGCCTATTACGTACTGATTGGAGTACGTTGAACCGTCCAAATTAGGAAAAGACACCAATCGGTTTTTAGGGATTGTAATATTTAAATCAGAATGCCAAGAGAATGCTTTCGTTACAATAGGTCTACTGTGTATTTCAAATTCCCAACCTTTGTTCTCTACGGTAGCAGCTAAATTTGCTTGTACGGAGGTAAAACCCGTAACGGAAGAAAGTGGAATCCCAACTAATTGATTGCTTGATATATTTCTATACCATGATGCATTAAAATGTAATCTATCGTTAAGAAAACCTAACTCCAATGCCACCTCGAGTTTTTTTGTTTTTTCCCAACTGAAATCACCATTGAACAACCGAGTAGGAACCAATCCTACTACCCCGTTATAAATACTCGAAGAAGCGACTGAATACGTATCCAAAAACTGAGCATTGCCTATATTGTCACTACCTGCTATACCATAACTCGTCCGGAGCTTCCCGAAACTCATCCAGGGCAATTCTTTGAAAAATGATTCCTTAGAGAATAACCACGCTGCACCAATAGCTCCAAAGTTGGCAAACCTGTTATTTGGCCCGAACCTGCTCGACCCGTCTCGCCTCGCTGTGAGATTAAGAATGTATCTAGTATCAAACTGATAGTTAAGCCTACCGAAAAATGCTGCATACTTATAATCATTTAAAAGAACATCGGATAAAATCTTTGTTTTAGCTGCATTTATATTCCTCATCAATGAAATACTTTCGAAACCCGTAGCCTGTATGGAAGAGTGCTTTGATTCTGCACTTTGTAATGTTCCACCGAATAAAACACTTATCTTACTTTTCCCAAAAATGTAATCGCCGGTCAATTGAGGTTCAACATTATAAGAAAATGAGGAATATGTACTTGTAAAAGTACTTGAGCCGGTTGCACTCGTGAAGTTAAATGCTGGATTGTATCTCGTGTAGGGGCGCAGATTAAACTCTTCAAAATTTTGGTAGTTGAAACCAGAATTAAAACTAAAGGTGATACCCGGGAAAAGCTGATACGAAATATTAAGACTATTATTTAGTTGTTTTGTATCGTTTTCATAGGTCACCACTGCAGAGGCCATCGGATTGGTAAATGTATTGTTTTGCCAGTTTAACGACCCGTCTTCATTATATAAAGCCGGTGCATTAGGACTTAAAAATAAGCCAATGTTTGTCAGGTCTTCATTTATTACATTGTTAAATTGTTGTGAAAAATTATTTGACAAAACGAGACTTAACTTTCTGTTTTTGGAATGATGTGTGAATCCTGTGGTTAAGGCATTATTTTTATATTTATAATCGGCAGGATAAACCGTGGTTTGCTGGTTATGGGTAGCATTAATTCGGTATGACCATTGCTCATCCCCGCCGCTAATTCCAAAACTAGTATTTGAGGTTCTAGCGGTTGACCCCGTTAGTACCTTTTGCCAGTCAGTATAATCAGCTTCATTCCAAGCTCCGTTAATATCATAAGCTGAAACCGGGTAATTTATAATTCCATCATTAGCGTAAGCTTTTCTACGTATTGATATATACTCTTGGGTATCCATCATCTTCATTTTAGAAGCAACCTGCCCTAAGGCATAACTTGAATTTATACTCAATTCTGTTCCAGCTTTTTTTCCTTTTTTGGATGTAATCAAAATCACTCCGTTAGCTCCACGACTACCGTATATTGCTGTCGCATCGGCATCTTTTAAAATTTCTATACTTTCAATATCATTAATAGTTAAGTTATTAAGGGGACTAATTTTATTTAATGGTAAAATCTGCGTTGAAAAGGGTGATGTGACGGCTGAAGGCAAAGGCACCCCGTCGAGGATATAAAGCGCTTGATTTCCATCAATTGCGCTATTTACAATATTTCGTAAACTATTTCTTCCACGAATCTGTACATCAAAACCTCCGCCCGCAGTACCACCTGCTTGAACAATATTCACGCCGGCTACCCTCCCCTGCACTGCAGAAAGCACATTACCCACTGATTGGTTTTCTATATCTTTAGCAGCAATCTTTGAAATGCTCCCTGTCCTTTCACTCTCTGTGACCGTGTAATACCCCGCATTGATCTTCACTTCTTCAAGCTTACTCTCATCCAATAACATCCTAAATGATCTCAAATTCACAGAAGCTTTGACTTCCTGCGTGACATAACCAACGAAACTCACCTCCAATACCAAACCCTCTTCCACTCCCTGCAACAAAAAATCCCCTTGAGCATTCGTTTTCGTTGACTTAATCGATCCCTTTACTTTAATAGTTGCCCCCGCAAGTGGCAGATCATTCTCATCCAGAACTTTACCCCGCACATCAATCTCTTTCATCACACTCTGGATGATAGAAATTGCATTATCCAGAAAGGAAGGCGTTTTTTCTTTAATTATAACCGTCTTGCTTTCTATCGAAAATGATAGATTCAGTCCTTCAAGACTTCTTTTAACAGCCTCATGTAGATCGACATCTTTCAGCGTAATAGAGATAGACTTTATTTTTTTTAGCGCATTGGCATCGTAAAAAAAGTCATAGCCACTTTGAGTACTGATCTCATTCAGTATTGTTTGTATAGAGGTATTTTTTTTATTAATAGAAATCTTCTGGGCCAGGCTTGTAGCGCTTACCTGCACCAAAGAGATGAATAGTATGAGTGTTGTTATTCTCATCACTAGTAAAGTTTGTCGCAACCAGCGTGGAGACACGCCAATGGCATTGTTAAAAGCATAAATATTCATTACTTTTATCTCGGTTTGAGTTGATATTAGACGATTATCACAAATTGTAGAGGTTGGCTCAAACTTTGCCGAATAGTGCTTCGAACCACTATTCGGCTTCGTTATTTTAAGCGAGCTTGCTTTAGTTAACTATCCTGTCGTAAAATTCTCTTCATTTTTCTTTCTTAGCTTGGTTAATAATTATGTGAATTGCAGGGTTGGTTAAGCCCATCTTTGATGATACCTTCTTATTTTGTTATCGTTACTTTTTTACCTTGAATCTTATAATGGACCTTACCGGTCTGCGCCAATATGTTCAATACTGCTGATATATTTTTGGATCTTGAAACCGAGCCTCCAAAAGCCAATTCCTCATACCGGCTTATTCCACCCTCATATTCTACTTCTATATCGTACCATCGTGCAATCGTGTTCATGAATGTTTCAAGATCGACTTCATAGAAACGGAAATAACCCTCCATCCAGGCTGTAGCTTCGGACGGGTCTACTTGCGTTATTTTGAGTACTTCGCCCTTCAATGTGGATTGTTGGCCGGGTTTGAGAATTGTTGTACCGGGCCCGGTAGGATTGAGATCCTTCGCAGTACCTCTGGATGACAGAAGGGAAGATATGCTTACCGATCCTTCTAAAAGAGTAGTCTTAATTGATGCTTCGCCTGGATAGGCGTTGATGTTGAAGTGTGTACCTAGCACTTGGACGCTTTGCCCTTTACTTTCTACGATGAATGGATGTACCTTGTCTTTGGCCACCTGAAAGTAGGCTTCACCCTGGAGTGTGACTTTACGTTTGCCATATTGCAATAGGTTTGCTGCGTATTTAAGGCTGGAGGCCGCATTCAGCCAAATCATCGTGCCATCTGGAAGTTTGACCTGGTATGTTTCGCCTTTGGCAGTGGATAGGGTATTGATTGCGCCAAGATCGTCAGAAGTACCCTTAGTAGGCTTAACTTCGTACACCAGTTGGCCATCGGCCGATTTAGAGACAGTTATTCCAGCTTGATTCGCTAATTCGCCATTAGTAGCTGAGGATAGTTTTATGGTTTTGCCGTTGGCTAAGGTAAGAGTAGCGCCTACGGAGCCGGGTTTGATATCATTTACCAAGAGATCCCTCGTCGCTGCGCTTCCCTCGGGATGACGTGGTGTAAAGTAGAACCAGGTGCCTAAGGTGATCGCTGCTACCGCAGCGGCAGCTACGGCAATGCGTGGCCACAAACGTTGCCTACGGCTTTCCCGCACTAGGCCCTCACCGGGACTTTCCACAATCCGGAGAAAAATTGCATCTGAGTGCCGCAAAGGCATATCCTGAAGAAGGTCTTCGCGCATCTGTCCCCAGGTTTCTTTCATCAGAGATTTTAACTGCGCTTCATGCGCCGGATCATGAACGAGCTCAGCCCATTCCCGGAGCTCTTCCTTTCCCAGTGACTGGCTAAGGTATCCTGCATGCAAATACTCAATTCTTTGTTCCGTCATATTTTCAATACCCTGGATGAACTGGCACGCGGCCAGCTTCCTTTTATCAATAGACGTATGAAAACAGAACTGGGGTCAACCTCCTGTTAAAATAATTTTAAAATAATCAGGATCGCCGAGATATCGGTGTGCTTACCGAGATAACTGCGCAGAAATTTTAAGGCCAGTTTCATATGCCTTTTCACTGTTTCGGGCGACAACTGGAGTTCACTGGCCACATCCTCGTGCTTTTTGCCCTCAATATGGCAGAGGGTATATACCAATCTCTGTTGCGGCGGCAGCAAGGCAATACCTGCATCCAGCACCCTTTTGGTGTCACGCAGCAGTATTCCCTCCTCCGTATCATTGCTGGAATGGTCAATGTGGAAAGACAGAGGTTCCATATGTACAAACTCCAGTTTCATCCTGCGTAAAAAGTCAAAGGACCTATTGCGGGTCATCGTTAAAATATAGCTATCCAGGGTGTGTATAGTCAGCAACTGATCTTGCAAACGCCAGATTTTCAGAAAAACTTCCTGGACCACTTCCTCAGACTGCTCGGCCGACTTCAGATATTTAAGGGCAAAGCTATAAACCAACGGACGATAATGATCATAGATCATTTTAAAGGCCCGCTGATCCCTCCCGGCAATTTTCACCAGCAACTCAGATTCATCTGGATGTTTTGTGATCGACATGTATAAATTTCCTGCGACTGATAAAGAAGTATAAGACAAACTTAGAGATTATTTATGAATTCTTTGAAGTTAGGGAAGACTTTAGCATCCAGATTGGCTACTCATTGGCATATTTTCATGCAGGACTAGCGGGCCTACAGAATAATGCTGTACAATCTCCTCCTCAGAACCTCCCGCAAAAAGCAATTGTAGTGGTTAAAATCCTGGATCACAGGGATACATATCCCGGATATAGAATATGCCATCAAAGCACTGGGTCCATTTCGCATTATATAGAGAATGGCCTATGCCTTTCATGTTAAAATAGGGATGCTGATCGGGATATTGCTTTTCAAATTTTTTAAAATCAACAAAAGCATAGGCAACACCTTCCGGGAAATAGTGCTCGAAACTTTCCTTTTCGGGAGATTTGATCGGGTATATCCCGCGTCCGCCAATTCTTCCTGCAGTTCCTCCACGAGAATTAAAGCCCAAGATATAAGTCTCGGACAGTAGTTTTTTATCTTGTACGAAGAAATTACCCATAGGCTGAAGGAGCGTCGAATTGCCCCGGATCGCTTCTGGATTTTTAAGGATGTGGGAATTAGCCGCCCATACGATGATTTTTTCCGTAGGATATTTGACCTTTACGAGCCATTGCAGATTATCAGCCATCTGCTTGTCCCGGACACTATGCAGATCCTTGGTTTGGAGCAATCTCGATATCGCCATTCTGGTTCCAGCCTGCATATTTTTGAGAACCATCATTTCAAAGCCCGTATCTTCTGATACCTTAACCTGACGGATAATCTCAATTAATGCCTTCCCAAATTTTTCGTGGCTAGCCAGAGTTGTTCCCGTTAACAGAGAATCAAGGTATGGCCTGAAGTCATCGCGGTAACTGTCCGTTTTCGTAAATGCTATTTTTTTAGACTGGAGATAACTGTCGATGAAGCTACCTAAATGCAGCTTGCTGTACCAACCGAGCAACTGATTATCGAACCCGGTTAACCTTAAGGGATCAGCGGGATAAGTTCCCGGGAGATAGGTGTAGAGCAGTTCTTCACATTGTTTACATTTCGTCCAGATGGCAGGCATATTGGCGCGGATATAGGATTGGATGTTCGATGTTGTCTTTTCAAACTTGTCCCAGCCCTGGTTCATAGCGAAGAAATCATTTTCAAATGCCAATACTTTAAAGCCTTTCTTTTCACGGAGGTATTTGATGATCCTCGTTTTTGCCAAAAAAGTGGGCGCATCGCCATGGTCCTGCTCACCGAGCATGACGATCCTTGCCCCGCCAATGGCATTTCCAAGCGCTTCTAAGTCGGAAAAATCTGTTGAGCCGGGCGCTATACTTTTGATTTCACTATAATTGGTCTTCACATATTTCTTTGCCTTTTGGCCATGAACCAGGGAAGTGATCAGCAATAACGGAAGGACAAGGAAATTTCTGGCTATCATCATTTCATAAAGATAAATATCCATCAAATAGCCTGGCCAAGATTAACATAACTTAACAATTGGCCGGGAGTTTCGATACTTTCTCTTATCGTCTCCCTTTTACTTAATGGAAATAAGGCAGCGATATGATTTACAAAAAAAGACTACGCCGCACCTGATCAGAAGTTCATCTTGCAATCAGAACACCACCCTGAAAATCAGTTTTACATAAACAGAAATTTAGTCTGCGAAAACAGACAGCTTCTGCTTACAGTGATTAGTTAATCACCTTATTCAACATATTGGCTCTTTTTTCGTTTGCGCAACGACGTATCCAAATAGCCCAGAGTATCGTTCCTAAAACTTTTCAGTAAGCCACTAAATATTTTAGCATAACATGTATAGGTGATTTTAGAAAATTATATAACTTCGCGTCCAGGAGCCACCTCTTGCAGGAATACATCAAAATTTAACTGACAAAAACCATGTACAGAAGCATCGACGATTTTATAAATGTAGCAGGGTGTCGCTCAAAGCACCCTTATACGACAACAGGATCTTACGAATTCTGGCCCGCCTTAAGCTGAAAAAGTCTTTGCCAGTATTCTACTAACAAAGACCATACACATAGATTTTAAAACCTTCGGTTTACTCCGCCATCTTCTGCTTAATAAAGCGGACCAGTTTATCAGGTTCAACGTCCGGCCTGGGTGGCTTTTCATTTACTAAAACACCTTTATTATCAAATAATAAAAGTTGTGGGTATCTGCCCAATGGCACATAATGCTTCCTAAATTCGATTTCCTGACCACTTCCTGAAGTGTATAACACAATGGTTCCTTTAGCAGGAACATACATTCCCGCCCAAGGGTTCAGCTTTGATTTCTTCGCACCAGGAGTAACGCTTAGCATCCACTTTTCCCTGGACTGATCCACGGAAATACTAAGAAAGACGATATTGTCATTTTTGAAGGATTCATGTACAATACTGATTCCCTGGTTGGCAGTAATACACCCGCCGCACCCGGAATACCACATATCCACAAATACCCACTTGCCTTTAAAATCTGATAGACGTACTTTCTTTCCCAGCGTATCAGTAAATTTATAGCGTCCTAGTTTGGCAATCTCCTTTGCCGATTTGTGTTGCTCCTGTGCAACGCATTCCAAAGAGCTGAGCATACCTAACAGAATAAGTAAGTATGCAGCTCTCCAGATTGATGTTTTCATTTTTCTGATCATAATTTCATCGTTTATTTTGTTCAATTCCCGTTTGTAGAATTACATCGGGTGGAATAGGAAGGGTATACCGGATGTCATTTGGCGCAAGCGTATATTGTTTGCCGCCAAGGTTCCTCACGAGTGTAATATTATACCCCTCCTTATTCAATCTCCTTAAATCATTCCACCTGAGACCTCTAAAGACAAGTTCCTTTCGACGCTCTAGTAAGATTTTATCCAGCAGTGGCTTACCCTGGAGGCCACTCAAAGGAATATACGTACCGGCCTTCCATCTACTGGAAAGCAATGTGTTCAGATCAAACAAGGCCTTATCATCCTGACCAGATCTGGCATAACACTCCGCACGCGTCAGGTACAGCTCATCTGTGGCGATGCCGTTGAAGATCGTAATCCCTCCGGAATAACCTCGCTTTTTATTGATGTAAACACCATTCAGCGAAAAGAAAATGAGCTTTCGTAAATCGTTGGCCTCGTAACTGGCGTATAGCATGGTATCAATGGAATAACCTTGTGATGTGACCGTGTAACTTAGCGGATTGGCGCTGACCAGGGTATTTTGGTAAATCAACTCTTCATTAGTAATAGTAAGGGGCACGCTCGCGGTTGTACTAAGCGTATTGTAATTGATCAGGTTTCCCTTGATCGATAAGGTACTATCCGCATACAGCCCCGCTTTCGAATAGTCCCTCATTGTTAAGCAGACCCTGGAGAGAAGACCATAAATGGATGCTTTGGCAGGCATATAACCATTTACTACGGATTTATCGAGTTTAATCAGTCTCCGGGCCTCCTGCAGATCGCTAAGGATCCGGTCATAGGTCTCTTTAACTGTCGCACGGGTGGTCGGCGCTCCGATGTCTGCCGTTTGACGGATCGGAATACCCAGATCCTGGCCAGCCGTCTGCGTATCGTAAGGAGGGGAAAAGACTTGCGCCAGATCAAAGAAGGCCCAGGCGCGAATAAAAAGTGCTTTCGCCCGTAGATCATCATAATCACCGGCATTATCCGCGGTGCGGTCTAAAGCGGTCATCCGTTCCAGCACAACATTCGCGTACAGCACCTGCGTGTAAGGAATGTTCCATTCCGAAATGTTGCCCGCACCAACATAAATATCTTGTGCCCAGACATAACTATTTGTGAAATAAGGAAGAAATTGTCCGGACCATTCCTGGGTGGCCATGTAATAATCATCCGACGACATTTCACCCAATGCAGGACTCTTATGAATATCCACCTTATTTAGCAATAAGAGGTTTAATTCTTCAAGGCTTGTCGGAACATTCAAACTCGAGATCGGCTTTTTATCAAGAAATTCTTTTTTGCAAGCCATTACAGACCAGCAGAAAACCAGTAACAGGGCGTATTTAAAATATTTATTTTTCATCGCTTTATTTTTTTAAAAACCGGCACGGACACCGATCGCATAGGTTCTTGGATTAGGATAGGCGGCAAAAAAGTAGTCCGGATCCAGACCGACCTGGTTGGCTTTCCACAATATGCCGATATTGTTTATGTAGGTGTACAGGCGAAGACTTTTGAAAGGCAATCTGCTATTTTCTCCCCGCATCAGATCATACCCTAAGTTGATGTCCTGCAACCTGATATGGTCGCCTTTTTGAATGAGCAGATCTGAGAAATTATATACGTTGTCCCTGTTTGAATTGGCAGGATACACAATCCCAGGTACATCAGTAATGGCTTCATCACCTGAGGTCTTCCATCGCGCGCTAAATTGCGCTTCACTATAGGCGGTGCTGCCGCCAAAGATATTTCCATAACCCAGCCCCGATTCTCTAAAGTAATGGCCAAATTTATAGGTAACATTGACCGATAGACTCCATTTCCGGAAAGAGAAGTCATTTCTGATACTGCCGAATACCGGTGGATTCGCCGGCCCCATATACTTGATATTACTGAGGTCGGCAGCGTTAAGAATGCCGGAATAATTGGTCGAAACCTCCCCGTTCAGCATAACCTGTGGATTACCCGTATCGCTAAGACCAGCCCATTTCAGCGCATATACGGAATAAAGCGGATTACCTTGTATAGGACTCATCCCGGTCGTGATGGCACTAGACACACTGGAGGGATTAAGCAGATATTTGGTCACCCGGTCTTTCGCCAGGCTAAACAACAAGATGGACGACCAACTGAAATTCCCGCTTAGGTTCAGGCTGTTTAAGGTCAGATCCAGCCCCCTAACTTTCATATTTGCGGTATTTCCCTTAAAAGTTGCCACGCCGGTTGTCGGATCAACGACACTCATACCGATCAGGTCCCGTCCATGCTTGGTAAAGTATTCAATAGTTCCCTGAACCCTATCGCCTGACAACCTGAAGTCCAGGCCTATATTTTTCATGTTGATCTTTTCCCACCTGAGGGCTGGATTTGGCGGACTCACCAGGGTAGAAAACGGACTTCCGGCAACTGTCAGCAAAGTCTGACTGGTAGACACGGTTACCTGGGGCGATAAAGTATTGTCTACGTTGCCCTGGTAACCTGTAGTTAAACGCAGCCGGAGATAAGGCAGCCAGGCCAGTTGATAGAAATGCTCTTTGCTGAGTTCCCAACTGGCACCGAGCGACCATAAGGGAATCCCCTTTTGATTGGTGGCAGCTCCAAATACATTGGACTCGTCTTTTCTTGCACTCCCTGATAAAATATATTTTCCGGCATAGGTATACGAAGCATTGGCAAACCTGGACACAAACCGGTTACTCTTATTGAGCTGACTAATGCCTGCTTCAATCATTCCGGTAATATTGGTCGGAATCAACGTAAAGCTACTTTGGTAATTAATGCCCACCGCGCCCCCGGCTTCTGTATATCCATACAGTCTGTTGCTGGTCATGTTTTCATTGACCTCGCGCGCCTCAGCACCAATGATTGCATTCACTGCATGCAGCTTACCAAATTGCTTATTCAGACTGAGCTGTCCCCTTAGATTACTGGCCATCAGCAAATTATTCGTATTCGCGAGTATCCCTCCCAAAGGCACCGGTCTGGTATAAACCCCGCTACTGGATATTTGAGTAAAACGGTTTATATAATCCCTGGTATAAAATTTCTCAGGAGCATTATACAGTCTAAGCAATGAGTTTCCCTCATTATATTGATATTGCAAAGAGACATCCAAACCGTCTATAATTTGATATTTAACCTGCGTGTTGATCCGGTATTCCAAACGCCTGGTGGTGTTGTCATTTTGTGCGAGATCATCCAGTGGCCGGAAGTTCCAGTCTAACAGTCTTCCTTTACCAAGCGTATCGATATAAGATTTCCTGTACAGACTGGGGACACTGGCATTGCTTCCGTCTTCGTTTTTAAGGTTGAGATAAGGGTAATTGAAACTGGAAGTATTCCCATTATTTTCAATTAAGTTCCGGGCGTAATTAAGTGCGGTGGTCCATTCCAATTTCTTTTGCATGAAGTAAAAGGTATTGGAACCATTGACACTGATCCTGCTAAAATTATTCCTTTCTACATTGGTCAGATTGCGATCAAAACCCGTGCTGAAATAGTATTTCTGGTTGGTACCGCCACCGGAAACATTGATATTGTATTGTTGATTAGCAGAACTGCGATAGAAGTACCTGGACAAATCATCCCGGGTATCTGTACGGGCATATTTGCCAATCATTGCCGCAGAATCTGCAGCAGAGATTTGTCCGCTTCTGCGTTGTACCAATAGCTCGACGACCGGGGAAAGCACCGGACGGGCGGTACTTGTAATCCTTGCATTAAAATACCCCTTATCAAATAAAAATTGTTCTATTCCGACATAACTGGCTGAACTCAGCCGGGGTGCATAATAAATATCTGGCTGTTCACCGATAGTCAGGTTGGCGGTAACTTCCACCTGCGGTGCAGTATTTACGCGGCCGCGTTTTGTGGTTACGACGATGACCCCATTGCCTGATAATGCACCCCATATGGAAGCGGCGGCGGCATCTTTCAATATCGTAACGGAGGCGATGTCATTCGGATTAATCGCAGAAAGATCTCCATTGAAAGGAAAGTTATCTACCACAATTAAAGGATTGGGATTGGCATAGATTGTACTCCTTCCACGCACACTCAAAGTAGAGGGATTGGTTAAAGAAGAACCCGTATTTCTATTGAAGCTCAGGCCACTGGCAATACCTTCCAAACGGTCAAGCAGGTTGGTACTGATTCGTCTGTTCAGCAAAGTATTGTCTATCTGAACAAAACTCCCCGTAGCCCTTTCCTTCGGCAAAGTCTGGTAACCCGTACTCACTACATCCACCTGCTCCAACTCCGCGGTCAAAACTTCAAGAGTAACAATCCCCATATCCTTCATGACCTTCCATTCACTCACTTTATATCCCAAGTAGGAGATTTCCAGCACCGCATTTTCCAAAACACCTGTCAAGGTAAACACCCCACTTTCGCCGGTCCTGGTTACCCTATTGGTTCCTTTAATCCTCACAGTGGCACCCACCAATGGCTGTCCTTTTTCATCCACCACCCGGCCACGAACATCCATAGTAGCGAAAGCAGATTCCAGCCAATTCAGAAAAGAAGGCACTTTTCCTTTAATCACCACTGATTTATCTTCAATGGTGTAGGCCAAAGGCTGCTTGTCAAAAATTTTCCGGAGCACTTCACCCAGCTCCTCATTTTTCACAGTAATGCTGACCATCCGGGCATCCTTCAGCACCGATTTGGTAAACAGAAAATCATAGCCGCTTTGACTTCTGATCTCACTCAGCACCCTGGATAAAGGCACATTGGTTTCAGACAAGGTTATTTTCTGCGCAAATGAATGGGCACTAACCTGCATAATAACTGTCATCAGTATAATGGTGCTGAGCCGCATGATCAACAGAATTTTAGAAATGGTGCGCGGTGGCGCCCATAGTTTTTTGGTGTAAAAATTGTACATTAGCGTTTGATTCGGTTGTGCACGATTGCCTTGTAATTTTCGAAGATTGGCAGGCAGCCGTGTAGTTGATAGTTTCTATTATTATGATCGAATGAGGTCAGGCACCCACCATTGGTGGTTCCTGACTTTTTTGAAATTAATATTATTTCATCACAGTCACCCGCCTCCCTTCTATTTTGAAATGAATGGCATTGGTTCTCTCCAGCATACCCAGTACCTGGCTGAGGTTTTTGAAACGTGAGATTTCACCGAAATACCGCTCATCGTTAATCTTGCCCTTGTAAATTACGTCTATATCATACCAGCGCGACAGCCTGCGCATGACATGCTCAATTTCTTCGTCGTTGAAAATGAACACTCCATTTTTCCAGGCCACCGCTTCCTCCAGATCGACGTGTTCTACTTTTATATAGTTGTTGTCAGTTAGCACCGATTGCTGGCCGGGTTTAAGCATGACCTCGTCCATCTTTTCGTGATCGCGAGAAGTGCTTCTTAAGGAGGATACCCTTACAGCGCCCTCTAGCAGGGTAGTTTTAGTACTGCCATCTTCAGCATAGCTGTTTATGTTGAAGTGGGTACCGAGGACTTCAACCTGCTGGCCTGTACTTTCTACAATGAATGGATGTGCTTTGTCTTTGGCAACTTCCAGATAGGCCTCACCTGTTAATTGTATTTTGCGTGACTTTCCTATAAATTGTGAAGGGAAAGATATTTTTGAATCTGCGTTGAGCCATACATGTGAGCCATCCGGTAAAGTGATTTGGTAGGTGCCGCCCCGCGGGGTTGAGGCAGTCAGCATCGTCATTGCTTTTACACTGTCCGTTATGATTACGCTTGTTCGATTGGTGTCTAAGTTGATGACCTTGCCGTCGGCCAGGGTTAAGGTAGCGGTGTTCTTGCCGGGCGCAATGTCGTTGACCAGGAGATCCCTGGATTCCATGGGATGACGGCTGCCAATAGATGAGGTATAAAGCCAGGCCCCAATAGTAATTGCTGCTAACGCAGCGGCTGCCACAGCAATGCGAGGCCAAAGTCTGAGCTGTTTTGTGTTGCCGCCTGCCGGGAGTGATATCTCCAGACGTCTTTGCAAAACCTTATAATTCGGTTCAATCGTCGGCTCTGGTCTATCCTGAATATGCTGGTTGTACCAACTTTCGAAAACGGCCTTTTCCTGAGCGGTACATTCACCGTCAACATATTTTTGTATAAGCTCCTTTGCTTGTCTGGTATCCATGTTCATAAAAAGAATTTCACTCCTTTAAGTACATGACAAAACAAAAATGAATATGGGGGACAAGCACTGAAAATATTTTTTGCCGTCGCCTATAGAAACGGCAGAATGAGCAATGAACCAAACTTAGCGCGCAAAACTTTCAATGCCCTTGCTACCTGAGTCTTCACTGTTTCGTCACTGATGCCCATCTGTATCGCAATCTGTTTATAAGAAAGGCCCGCAGTCCTGCGCAATTCAAATATCTCCTTCATTTTGGGTGGCAACTTCGCGATCTCTCCTTCGATTTCTGATGCCAGTTCATTAAATCGCACAGTTTCATCCGTCACAAAAGAACCGCGGTCAATAAAAGATTGCAAAGAGGCTAAATAATTGGTCTGCAACTTGCTTTTATTGATCACATTGACCGTGCGGTTTCTTACAGCGGTATAAAGATATGCCGATAGAGACACCTCAAACACCAATGCCTCATGATTAAACCAAAGCGTAGCGAAAACATCCTGCACCACATCCATTGCCTGATCATCATCATGAAGCATTTTGTTTGAATGCCGGAACAAAAGTGGCCAGTACCGCGTATAGATTTCTGTATAAGCCAACTCATCTCCCTGTTTTAACAAGGCTGTTAATTCCTGATCTGTATATGTGCTGTAAGAAGGCATCGTGTTTTTTATCCTATCCCTAAACTAAGGAATATAAAACAAACATAGAGAGAAATTACCCTATAGCAAAATCATTAAGGAAAGAGACCTTACTTGTCGCCCAACACCAAAACCTCTATGAACACTTTCTTTTCAATTAAATCCAAACCATATCGGCGGAGCTCCTTTTTAATGAGTGGCAGTGTAGGCCGGTCAACTGTTTCCCCGGCAAAACTAATATCAATATTACCTGTATAATTCGTCTGATCAACAACAGGCATATTAAGTTTATAACGGATCCAGTTTTCAAATAACCTGGAGAACAATTCATAAGGTCGGTCCATGATCTTTCGCTCTGCTGGAAATTTTGTTGAATATATATCCGATGGGGAAAATGTGATCGGCCCAGAAATACCTTTCGTTTTTAAAAGATCTTTTTGAGTCGTTCGCACCAGCACCCATGCATTCACTTCTCTTTTCTCCACCCGCGCACGCACTTTAAAATACCTTTGCAGGTCCTGCTGCATTGCAATAAACTTTTCGGCCTTTGTACTATTTGGCAATAACAAAGCATAGTTATACAAGTTCTCTTTTTCCCATTCAGGATGCAATTCCTTATTAACCGGCCATAGAAAAGGGCTGCTGTCTTTCAGATTCACAATCAATCTTCCCGGTTTACGGAAATCATAACGGTCTATCTCATTAAAAGCTTCTATATATAGATCGATTGGCGCATTGAAAGTCATAGATATCCCATCTTTCCCAGGTGTCCTCAAATTGGTTCCGCTTTCAGCTTTTGACAGGTAAGTACTGTACACCACATTTTTTATCATCGCCGTATCGAATGGGGAGATATATCTCGCAGTGCCTGCATAGCTGTCCAGAGACACCTCCCCGTCTGCCAGAAATTTCCGGATGGTCGTCGTTGTAACCGTACTTGTCATTTTCTGAAAAACCCCCTGATCATCTACCCAGGCGATCGCCGGCAAAACAGAAATCTTAAAAAATGAATTCAATAGCGTATCTGCCGTAGCAAAAGGAAGATCGGGGCGGAACAAAAACTTCCTTTTTTCAAATAAATGTTTAGTTGATTCCAAACTTTGCTGGTTCACCATAACCACCTGTAACTGTCCTGCAAAAAGTCGCTGCAGCGAATCCATCTTTGGGAAGGACAGTAAGCAGCCTTTGCAGGAGGGCGACCAGAAATCAAATAAGATTAGCTTTTTCTTTTTTAACGTAGAGAAAGCCAGCTCTGGCTGAGTCGTATTGTACAGGTTGCCCAACACAAAATCAGGCAACTTTTCTCCTTCCTGTATATTTCGCTGTGCATAGGTTGCAGGGCCCGGGAGCCCTGCAACCAACACCATGACCGCAATCGTGAACAGCCATATCCGCATTGAAACCTTATTTTTCATAACCAGGGTTTTGATTCAAAAAGACATTGGTCTGCACCTCAGCCAATGGAATAGGGTACAATGCTGCCTGAGGTTTCCAGCCCGGCTTTAAGGCGCCCATCACCTGGTCGATCTTGCCTGTCCTTTTGAGATCAAACCAGCGGTGTCCCCATTCTACAAAAAGCTCGGTAAACCGCTCCCTGGCGATGGCTGTCTCCACCTCCGTCTTTGACAACTCCAATCCCAGATCAGGCAAAGGGTTTAAAACTAATGGTGTTGCAGCAGCCCTGCTCCTGGTGCGGAGCACATTGAGGTCTGCCATGGCACCAGGAGTATTTTCGCGCCTCAACCTGGCTTCTGCACGGATCAGGTATTGCTCGGCAAGGCGCAACACCACCAGGTATTCAGACACAGCCGTTCCGCTTCTGATCTTGTATTTTGCCGCATAGTGATAGGCTTGTGCGCCAACCGTATTGGTTCCGGTCCACCTGGTCCTGCGCATGTCCCCCGCCTCGAATGCATTGAGTAAAGAAGGAGTAAGCACCAGCGGAGGTATGGCTGTAGCAGAGGCCGGGATCAGCACCACAGCCTCTGCTGTATTGGCTGTTTCTCTAACCAATTGCCAGATCGTCTCTGTACTTGCGTTCACAAATACTTTGCCTAGATCCGGTTCCAGCGTATAGAGTCCAGACCCAATAACGGCAGTTGATTCTTTCTCTGCATTTTCCCAATCACCGGTATAGAGGTAGACCCGAGCCAGCAGTGCGGATGCGGCCCATACGTTTGGCCTGGCGCGAAAGGCACTGCTGTAAGCAGGGCTGAGAAGTCCTTTACATTCTTTTAAGTCCGCTATGATCTGCTTATATACTTCTTCTTTTTTAGTTCGTGGCATGACGGCATTGCGCTCAAAATCCGTAGTAAGGGTCAACGGTACCTCGCCATACAGGTTCAGTAAATAGAAAAAATAAAAGGCCCTGATCAGTTTCGTCTCCCCCATCAACTGGTTTTTCACGGCTTCAGTTATAGCTGTACTTTGCATCAACCCTTCAATAATACTGTTTGCATGATAGATATTGCGGTAGGCTGTCGACCATAAATTAGAATTGTTGACCGAATTCGCTGCCGGCAATACATTTAGAAGGAAAGGATCGTATAAAGTACTTGCAGCAGGGTTGTACAGATCATCTGCCGATAAAGAGGTATAAACCGTTAAACCTCCGTTGCTCAGGCTGAGGTTTAAGGTGACCATTTTATTGTATAAGCCCATGACTGCCGATGTTGCCGATTCATTGCTGGAGAAAACATCACCCCTCAGGATCAGGTTGGATGCTTTAGGTACTTCTACGAATTTCCCGCAGGATGCGCATCCAAGCCAAAGCAGGATGGGCACCATTATTCTGATATGATTTATTATACTCATGATTATAATGTAAGTTGAATGCCTGCAGTCAGAACGCGAAGCGGTGGTAAAATGTAAATACTTTGGTTTTCAGGATCAGAGCCCTCGTATTTAGTCAGGGTAAACAGGTTCTGGCCCTGTACGAATACGCTCAGGTTGTTTAAATGTAGCTTCCTGGTCCAGTCCTTACAGAAATGGTAAGAAAGAGAAACATTCTTCACACGGATGAAGGACGCATCACTGAATACTGCATCTGATCCACTGAGATAATTGCCCGCGGCCGCATAGGCTGGACTGCTCCCTGAGGCAACAAAACGCTGGATCCGTGTCTCGTTCCCCGCACTTTGCCAACGCTCCATGACAACCGCGGGGTGGTTAAAATAAAAGTAGCCGGGTATAAAGGTAGACTGCGTATTGAGGTAGTTCAGACCAAGTTGTTTCCTGAATTCCAAAAATACATCCAACTGCAGGCCTTTAAACGAAAAACTGTTTTGCAGACCGCCGAGAAAGTCTGGCTGCGTATTCTTTAAAATCGTGCGGTCTGCCGAATCATACAATCCGTCACCATTCACATCATTAAACTGGTAGATTCCGGTAGCAGGGTCTACACCCTTGTATTCAAACAGCCTCCGGACAGACAAAGGCTCCCCGATCAGATAGGTGCTGGCATAGGTAGATGTTTCCAGGTCCGGAAACCTGACCAGTTTATTTTTTGGGACTGAAAAATTTAAGGAACTGGTCCAGCTAAAATCTCTGCCTACAACGTTTTTGGTAGCCAGCAGTATCTCAAGTCCTGAATTTTCAATAACTGCATCCAGATTGCGTAGGATAGAATTGAACCCGGTCTGTATGGGCAGTTTATAATTGACCAACTGATTGCCGCTTCTGTTCCTATAATAACTGGTGGTCAGCCTGATCCTGTCTTTAAGAAAGCCCAGTTCGATAGCCACCTCTGCTTTCCTATTGGTCTCCCAGGCATAATTACCATTAAATAAGCTGACTGGCTGTAAGCCCGCAACACCCTGGTAGGGCAGACTGGAATTGGTCCAGCTGTCGAGGTATTTATAATTCCCTATTTGATCGTTTCCGGTAAGGCCAAAGCTGCCACGAAGTTTACCAAAACTTAAGAAGGGAAGAGCCTGATCAAGCCCCGGCTCATCAGAAAATATCCATGCAGCACCGATGGCACCAAAATTGGCAAAACGGTTGCCCGGACCAAACCTGCTCGAGCCATCTCTTCGTCCGGTTAAATTAATAAAATACCGTTCTTTCAGGTTGTAGTTGATCCTGCCGTAAATGGCGGTATAATTGTATCTGAAATCAGCATTGGATGTCGTGGAATTTCCGGCAGCAGCGATTGAAGACAGCAAAATATCATTTTTATAGTTTTGCGCCAAAACGTTCAGGCTATTGCTGCTGATGCCCTGGAAGGTTCCGCCGACCAACACCTGTAAGCTTCCTTTCGCTAGCTTACCACTATAATCAGCCTGTGGCTCGATGATCCAGCTGTCTATGGACGAGCGTCCAAATGTTGCATATGGCAGCGTACCTGAATTTGGATTGATAGAAGTAGATGGGTTGACTGCCTGGTCCTTGCTGTTGATGTTGTTGTAACCAAAGCTTGACTTCAGTTTCAATCCTTTAAAAACCTGATAGCCCAGCATTGCATTGCTGTTCAGGTGCTGAAAATTACCGGTATAGACGCGATTGGACGAAGCCAGTGGATTGGTAATGGCTCCGCCAAAAAATGCTCCCCCCTCCTGCCAGTTCAGTTTCCCTTCAGCAGTATACAGTAGCATATTGGGTGGCATATTGATTAAAGAAGTCAGATCGCCCGCTCCCTGAATATTTTTATCGATCGTATAGTTGGCCACAAAATCAAGACTAAACCGGGTATCTGAGGAACGGTGATTGACATTTGCCCTGACCGAGGCCCGGTTATCGGACTGTGTACCAGGAAAAACAGAGGACTCCCGGTGATACCCCCCCGAAAGCACATATCTTGTCTGGGCAGAACCTCCATTCAAAGACATCTGTGCATCTGTGGTAGAAGCCCGTCCCCCAATAAGTAGCTTTTTAAAATCGGTATACCTTTCCTGGTCCCACAGCAGGAGGTCCGGGGCTGAAGAGTTGGTCATCGCCACACCGTCATTTTTAAAAGCTTCCTTTCTCATTTCTATGTACTGCGCGGTATTCAGCATGTCCATCGTCCTTGTGGTTTTTCCGTATCCGGAATATACATTCAGGCTCAGGGAAGGACTGCTTGCTGTACCTTTTTTTGTGGTGATCAAGATCACTCCATTCGCACCCCTGCTGCCATATATTGCGGTTGCATCCGCATCTTTCAGAACTTCGACGCTTTCAATATCCGCAGGGTTGATGGTACTAAATGGGCTGATCCCGCTGCTTCCCGTCGCATTACTTACGGTGTTGATCGAGCTGTTTCCTGAGGCCAAAGGCACACCGTCAATAATAAATAAAGGATCCGAACCCTGCATCAGCGAGCCCTGTCCCCTCAACTGGACCTTAAACCCAGCACCATTGATGCCGCTATTTTGTGTAATGACCAGGCCGGCTACCCGGCCCTGTATCGCAGCGAGTGGATTGCCAACCGGTTGCCTTCCGATTTCCGCCGCAGCCACGCGCTCTATAGATCCTGTCCTGGCCCTGTCGGTGACGGTATAATAGCCTGCGTTGATCTCCACTTCTTCCAATTTACCCTCGGATAATGTCAGCGTGACATCACCCATCGCCGCCGCCGCAGTGACCTCTTTAGTCACATACCCTACGTAAGATATCACCAATATCGCGTTCTCGTTAATTCCGGCCATATAGAAAGCACCGTCCTCATCAGAGATCACGGATTTACCCGTTCCCTTTACACTCACCGTTGCTCCGGAGATTGCAGCGCCGTCTTCGCCAACAATTTTACCCCTAATATCAACGGTGCTAAAAGCACGGACAATTCGATTCAGAAAGGAAGGCGCAGCCTCCTTAATCACCACGGTTTTATCCTCAATGGTATAGATTAAGTTTTGATCCGGCAATATTTCATCCAGTACAGCAGTCACGTCCTTATTTTTAAAATTAACTGCTATTGCTTTTGTATTTTTCAGGTGTTCAGATTTCCAGACTACATCATAGCCTGTTTGCAGATTTATTTGTGTAAATATTTCTTTTAAGCTGGCCTGCTTCTGCTGCATGGTGATTTTTTGTGCCATGCCTGCAGCACTCACTTGCATCAAAGTAGCTATCAATATAACGGTGGTTAGTCGCATAACGAGCAGAATTTTATGGTATAGCACGACTTGCTTACCCCATTTGTTGGTGTAATTTTTATATATTCGCATATAAGTTTGGTTCAAAGCTTTAGCCTCAACTTTCCAGGGGAAAGGCTTCTGCGTTTCAGTTGATAATTTTTTATTGTCCCGGCCAAACATCAGCCAGGTCCCGATGTCAGTCGGGATTTGGTTTTTTAGTAGTTATTGACTCACTATAATTCGCCTCCCTTCAATTTTAAATTGAACACCTCCCGTGAGCTCAAGCTTTTTCAGCACTTTAGAAACATTTTCAAAACGCGAAATGCTTCCACCAAATGTTTCCTTTGGATCTATTCCCTGATACTCAATATCTACATCATACCATCTTGCTATTTTGCGCATTATGCTTTCCAGAGGTTCATCGTTGAAAATAAATTTTCCGTTCTTCCAGGCCATCGCCTCTGCAAGATTTGCCAGGTGTACTTTGATAGTTTCACCTTTTAGGATAGATTGCTGACCAGGCTTTAATATTGTTGTACCGGTCGCGGTGGCGCCGAGATCCTTCGCCATAGTTCTGGATGACAAAACAGGTGACACCTTAACCGAACCCTCTAATAACGTAGTTTTGACTGCGTCTTCATCAGCATAAGCATTGATATTAAAATGAGTTCCGAGAACTTCTATTTGTTGCCCCTTGCTTTCTACAATGAAAGGATGTGCTTTGTCTTTGGCTACCTGAAAGTAGGCTTCGCCGCTCAACCTGACCATCCGCAGTCCACGCGCAGTTAAGGAAGTGGAATAAGTCAGGCTGGAAGCGGCATTCAGCCAGACGGCTGTGCCGTCTGGAAGTTTTACTTGATATGTTTCGCCTTTGGCGGTAGTTAAAGTATTGGATGTATGAGATTGGTTAGCTCCGCTGAGCTCGCCAGGGGCTCGGTTCGTCGTACCTTCTCGCAATGACGGCGCATTATCGTCATTTCGAGGAACCGAAGCAACCGAGCCCTTCGCGAGCTCATGAGTACCGTTTAAATCACTATACTCACGAATAATCTCATATATGAGTTGTCCGTCTGCCGTTTTCTTTATCGTTACTCCGGCTTCTTTGGCGAGTTCGCCATTCGTAGCAGAAGAGAGTTTTATGGTTTTGCCGTTGGCCAGGGTAAGGGTAGCTCCTACGGAGCCGGGTTTGATATCATTCATGCTAGTCACCACCTCGTCATTGCGAGAAGCATTTCGCGACGAAGCAATCTCATTCACATATACCCATGTTCCCACAGTAATCGCTGCTACCGCAGCGGCGGCGATAGCCATGCGTGGCCAGAGTCTCACCTGCTTCACAGGTTTCACATCGTTGGCCATTGCCTTCCACACCTCCCCTTTAATATTTGCCAATTCATCGTATGTCAACGGTTGGTGTTCTACTTTCCATTGGGCATACCAATTTTCCAACAATGCCAGCTCTTCGGCAGTACAGGTACCTGCTCTATATTTATTCAGTAAATCTTCTAAATCTATATTACTCATGGCAACACCTATTGTTTTCCCTTATAATAATATAGACAGTCAGCCCCCTGGGTATGGGGGTAATGAATTTAAAAAAAGTTTAACATTATTTTAATAGGTCAGCAAAAGGACGATGTACAATGCCAGTCCAAGCCTTATTCTTAGGATTTTTAAGGCATTTTTTACATGGCTCCTCACCGACTGTTCCGTTATCCCCAATTTTTCTGCAATTTCCTTATGAGTCATACTTGTCTTTCTGCTCAGTTCGAAAGCCTCCCTCATCTTTGGTGGCAAAGTTGCCACCTCTTTTGCAATAATGTCTGCCAGTTGCCGCTCCCTTAACCTATGGTCAGTAACGCACTCTTCTATAACAATTGATTTTGGAAGTTTTGAAAGATATTTAGATTGTACAGCCCTATGAGAAACTACATTCATCACCCGGTTTCTTACAGAGGTATACAGGTAGTTAGACAAGTTGGTAAACGAAAGGGATTCACGTTTATCCCACAAAGACGTAAACAACTCCTGAACAGCATCCTTTGCCTCGTCTTTATCCCTAAGCCTGTTAAAAGCATGCACATACAAAACACTAAAAAAACGTTCATAGATTTCCGCAAAGGCGTCACCATCCCCTCCTTTTAATAAAGTAGCCAGTTCCTGATCGGTATATGTACTATAAGCAGTCATTGATTTTCTGAAAATCCCTTGTACTAAGATACGAATAAGTCAATGGCAAACTTAGAGATTATTTATGGAATTTGGATAAGAAACGGGATCGTGAGTGAACGGGTCGCGTTCAGGGGATTGTTCATCCGCGCAGAGTTCAGGGGTTACCTGAGATTGGTTTTTCGGCTGAGGCCTCAAGAGCTCGCGAAGGGCTCGGTACGTCGCGAAAAGCTCTTCGCAAGGACAAGCGGGTTAGCAGCTTGAATTTCGCTTGGCTGCAATAGAACCCGACTAGACATCCTCTACACGCCCGCTTAAGTGATGCTTCGATTGCAAACGAAGCATCACTCTAGAGGAAACGGAGCATCATTCCCCGGGAACCAAAGGTAGAGCAAACACACCGTAGCCTGATATCATGCGCATGCAGAGTATGTCGGCTCCAGGACTCTATCTTCCCTCACCCGTCATGTTTCTGGCAAACGACACAACAACTACATCGAATCCGATATAGTTTATTTAATATTCTGAGCATCGGTATAATGCGCTTCTATAACCGGCAGATATTTAGATGCAAAATCAGCAACTTTTGGATTTCTCGCTGAGGTATAGCGCTTAAAAAGTTCGACAGTCTTGGCGTGGTCTTTAACCATCATGCTCATATAGGATTGATCAAAACCTGCACCTGATTTGGCGCCCAACATCTTCAGGT
>Ga0160464_100393_pt1 | contig 34947 bp, 28 predicted proteins | sample HID1971I_E11MG_FD_108275 | JGI IMG/M metagenome (GOLD analysis project Ga0160464, IMG submission 108275) | Enriched millipede-associated microbial communities from UW Madison campus, WI, USA - HID1971I_E11 MG | ecosystem: Host-associated > Arthropoda: Insects > Digestive system > Unclassified ... | reverse complement strand
TCCCGTGTTCAGTCCAGGCTCCTTCGTGCTATACTGGGAAAAATGACTGCACGAGGGAGAACTCATGGATATCAACGCACTACAGCTCACGGTCCTCATCCTGTGCGCCGTGATGGTCGGCTTCACCAAGACTGGCGTGCCGACGCTCGGCATCTTCGTCGCCGCCATCATGGCCTCGGTCTTCCCGGCCCGCGAATCTGTCGGCCTGCTGACGCCGATCCTGATCACCGGCGACATCATCGCCATCCTGTACTATCGGCACGCCGTCGTCTGGAGGCATCTGCTCACCCTGCTGCCCTGGGTGCTGGGCGGCTTGCTCGTCGGCTATTGGGTGCTTGGCTTCATCAGCAACGACTCGCTGTCGCTCGTCATCGGCAGCCTTGTCCTGCTGCTGATCGGCCTGCATCTGGCTAAGGATAAGCTGGAGCAAGCGCTGCGTTTTGCCTTCTCCCAGTCGCCGCCGTTCCACGCGACGCTCGGCGTGATGGCCGGCTTCACGACGATGATCGGCAATGCCGCCGGCAGCATCATGTCGATCTACCTCCTCTCCAAGGGGATGAACAAGACGACCTTCGTCGGCACAAACGCTTTTTTCTTCTTTATCATTAACGTCATCAAGGTTCCGTTCACCATTCATCTCGGACTAATCAATGCCGACTCGCTCGTGTGGAACGCCTGGATGATCCCGGCCGTATGCGTCGGCGCTTTTATCGGCTTCAAGGTGCTGCCGCTCATCCCGCAAAAGCTGTTCCAGGCGCTCATCCTCGGCTTCGCCGCGCTAGGCGGCCTGTATCTGATCCTGTTTTGAGCCATGGCGACGAGACCGCAGATGGCTAGCGATGTCTGCTGTGAACAGAAAGACCTCAACTTCGCACCGATTGGTGAAGGTTGAGGTCTTTTTATGTTGAGGTCTTGATTGTGTCTGCGGAGCACTCCTGATGGAGCGCTCCCTGCTATAGTATGGATGAAGCGATCTATTATCTATCTGGCGAAGCGATGGTTGCCGATCGTCGCCACGGTCTGCAATCCGCTCCAGAAGGAGCCGCGCGTGACGCGCGGGTTGTAGAAGTAAACTGCCTGACCGACATTGTTTTTGCCGTTGAGCGCATCCTTGACCGCGCGCTTCACGCTGGCATTGGGGACGCTCTTGTCAAGCTTGCCATTGTGAGCGGGCGGGAACTGTCGGCCGGAGTAGATGACCTCGCGGATTGTATCCGGGAAGTCGGCGTGCTTCACGCGATTCAGGATGACATTGGCGACCGCCAGTTGTCCCTCGTACGATTCATAACCCGACTCGACCTGGGTAATCTTCGCCAGCAGATTGAAGTCCGCCTCGGTATACGGCTCTGCCTTGTGATCGAAGATCGATGGCACGACGACCCGCAGCTCGGTCCCGACCTTCACCTGCTCTGCCGTCTGGAGCCCGTTGCGCATCAGAAGCTGCGCGCTGCTGCTGCCGTACTGGACGCTGATCTCCCGGAGGTCAAAGCCCTCCTCGACGACCACAGGCTGCTGCACCGTGAAGATCGCCCGCAGCTGCTCGGCATCCCAGTGCACACTCGCGTGCAGCAGCTCTGCGACATGCCGGAGCGGCACATACATCCGACCGCCAGCGACGAAAGGCGCCGTGTCCATCCGGTAGCGCTCATCATTGAAGTAGACGACCGGTACGCCATCGCCCAGGACGATCGTATCGCCCGTTGTGTTGACGATCGTCGTCTCCTGATGCGCGGCGTTCCAGCTCAACGCCTTCACCTCGAACATCTCCGCCACTCTCGCTACCGGTACGAACAGCCGCCCCTCCCGCATCCGAGCAGGCTCGTTCAACGCCTTCGGCTCGCCGTCGATCTCGATCGTCACGCCATGTACGACCTCAGCCGCTGCCGAAGCCGGGGGTACCGGAGCTGCCGCCCACACGAGCCCGCACACCAGCACCATCGCCACCGCATACCATACTCGCTTGCTTATGTTATTCATACCATGTACCTCCACATCGCTATGTAGATCTGAGTTGTTTCGTTCATTATCGTTCCTGTTATAAGACTCCGCTGTGTAGTATAGCATAGCTCTGCGGCAGCATTGCATTAGCGTTTTCACAGAATTCCCCTCATCGCGCATGTCCCGTCGAGCGCTCCGTGGCAACGATTTCGCGTTTTGCAAGGCTCCGAACCTTGTCCCAATAACAGAGAAAATTCTCATATTGATCATGAACCGAACGACGATCTATGACAATATATAGGTGAATGGCCATTCAGAAAGGGGAAAACCATTGGATATCGAGGAGTTGGCAGACCTGATTGCCCAGCATGGCAAAGCGATCTACGGTTTTTGCTGGAAGCTCGCAGGCAACCCGGTCGATGCAGACGACCTGTACCAGGAGACGTTCCTGAGAGCGGTCGAAGGACGGCACACCTTGGACAAGACGCGCAATCCCAAAGCCTATCTGATCGCCATAGCGGTCGGTCTCCATAGGAACCATCGTCGAAAACTGGCGTGGCGGCAAAAAATCGCTCCTGTCTCCCGGCTTGCAGACCAGGACGAGAGTCAGCCATGGGCGATCTCGCCGCATACGCCTGAGGACGCCGCGCTATCTCGCGAGCAGCAAGCGCTCCTCTTGCATGCGGCCCATCAGTTGAAGGACAAACTACGGCTGCCTCTGTATATGTATTACACCGCAGAGCTGAGCGTGGAAGAGATCGCATCCGCGCTCCGAATCCCGCAAGGCACAGTGAAGAGCCGGCTGCACAAGGCACGCCAGCTGCTAAGAAAAGCTATGGAGGTGGGAAGCGGGACATGAAAGAAGATGAACAATGGGAACGCCAGCTCCGCGCGGTACTCGCGAACGATTATGAGCCTGATGAAAAACTGAATAAACATCTGATCGATCGAATGAGGGAGAGGAAGCAAATGAAGCCTTTACGCAAAAAAAGATGGTCTGCGGCGCTGGTGACAGCATCGATGCTGCTGATCTTGTCCGTCTCCGCCTATGCGGCAACGCAGCTGTACACCGCCCCCCAAATCGCTGAGAATGCAGGCGACCGTCTGCTCGCAGAGGCGTTCGCCAGCGACGATGCGCTGAGACTCGAGGAGTCCGTCGTCTCCGGCGATTATCGATTCACCCTGCACGGTCTGGTGACTGGCGCCGGGATCAGCGATTTGTCGCAAGGCTCCGAGAAAGGCTACCCGGACAGAACGTATGCCATCGTCTCGATCGCCAAGGCGGACGGCTCAATGATGCCGAACCCGAGGGATATCGAGCCTGCCGAGTATCAAGAGTCCTTTTTCGTCTCTCCGTTGATCCAGGGCGTCAAGCCGTGGCAAGCCAACATCGTGACGATGAACGGCAGCTACACGGAGCAGGTCATCGATGGCGTCATCTATCGGATCATCGATTGCGATCAGATCGAGATGTTCGCGGATCGCGGCGCCGTGATGGCTGTGAGCAGCGGCGGCCCGTTTTACAGCAATGATGCATTCCATTACGATGAAGCGACGGGAGTCGTCGAGGCTCGGTCGGATTACTCCGGCGCTGCGGCACTGTTCGACCTGCCGCTCGATCCATCCAAAGCCGACCCGGCCCAAGCCGAAGCTTATCTGAACGAGCTGCTGCAGCCATCTGCCGAGCAGACCGGCGACGACGAAGCTTCGGAGCTGCCGGTCGTCGTTGAAACCTTGCGCGCTCAGCTTCATACCGCCCAACCGATCGAAGGCATTATTCCCGAATCGGTCGCCGAGGTGACCTATGACGAGAAAGGTAACATTCATTACAGCTACGAAGACTATACAGCGATTATCCCTCTGGACGAGCTATTCGAGGAAGGCCAGACCGGTTATTCGCTCCGTTACTCTGTTAGCGGCTCTGACGAAGGTTATACCGCACTGCTGTTCCATAGAGATGCTCAAGGCGTCATTACGGGCCGGATCGCCAAGCTTGGACTCGAATAGCCCTATACCATGCAAAAGACGCCCTTGCCGGTACTTCCGGGAGGGCGTCTCGTTATAATAAAGGCTCTGGTTTTTGGAAGGCGGTCGCGAGCTGCTCGGCGTCACGGTCTCGGGTGGCCGGATGAAAGTCGTCGAGCACGTCGATCTTGTACTCCTCGCCGTCTTTGCGTCCTGCGAAGATCACTCGCCGCTCATCGATCAGTTGCACGTCATGACCGCATTCCTTCAAGCATTGGGCCAATTGGGCCAAGGTCGGCTCCGCGCCGGGCTCCAGCGGGATCAGGCCGCGCAGAAGTTTGACCTCGCCGTCGCGAATGACCTTGAAGTGGACGATAAATTCCTTTTTCATGACGTTCTCCTCCTTAAGATTGGCTTGCTCCTTGCTATGCTTCTATTATAAAAGAATGGCAACTCATCGTATGTGATTAAAATCACAATACCTGTTGCTGAATATTCACAATTGATGTTCCAGGCCTCATCTGCTATAGTTCGGAGATACTTACAATTTATCCGAAACTAAAGCGAGGTAAGCTCTGTATGTCCTCAACTACATCACGCAACGGCGCGGTCGGCGCACCCCCTGTCGCATTGCGCGAAGGCGCAGTGACGCTGCTACTAGGCTTCTCGATCGTTATGGTTATTATGAACACGATGATGTTCAATCTTGCACTTCCTGACGTTTCCGAGATGTTTGACATGTCGCCGACTGCAACATCCTGGATCGTCACCGGCTACTCCATCGTCTTCGCAATTGCCACGATTACTTACAGCCGCTTGTCCGACTTTGTGCCGATTCGCACACTATATCTCGTCGCGATCACGCTGCTCGGCACTGCTTCACTCCTTGGGCTATTCGGCGACAGCTTCCTGCTGCTGCTGGCCGCGCGAGTCGTGCAGGCGTCCGGCGCCGGCGCGATGCCGGCGCTGTCGATCGTCCTGGTCACCCGCTACATCCCGCTGGCGCGACGCGGTCGCGCCATGTCCACCGTGATGGCCGCAGCCTCGCTGGGTCTTGGCCTCGGCCCGGTCGCTGGCGGCTTCATCGTCCAGTTGCTAGGCTGGCGCTACCTGTTCGCTGTTACTGCGATGAGCTTGCTGCTGCTGCCGTTTTTTGTCCGGTTGATCCCGAGGGAAAGCCGCTCGCCCGCCAGCTTCGATGCGCTAGGGGCGCTGCTCGCCGGGGTTGGCACGACGGGCCTGCTGTTGCTGCTCACCTTCCCTGGCTGGCCGGCGCTGATCGCAGGCGTCGGCGGTCTGCTGCTGTTCGCGTTGCGCATCCGGCGGGCAGCCGATCCGTTCGTTCAGCCGGCGCTGTTCGGCAACCGGACGTACCTGATGCTGGTCGCTGTCGGGATCTCCGCGTATCTGTGCAGCTTCGCGACGCTGTTCCTGATGCCGCAGATCCTCATCCGCTTCTTCGACCTGACGGCGATCCAGGCGGGACTCGTCATCTTCCCGGGCTCGCTGCTGGCGATGATCCTCTCGCGCAAGATCGGACTGCTCATCGATACCTATGGCAATGGACCGCTCCTGCGCTATGCGCCGCTGCTCGTCCTCTCGTCCGTCGTCCTGTTCGCGTTGCTGGCCGGTCGGTCCTTTATGGCGATCCTGTTCATCTATATGCTGCTGAGCACAGGCTTCACCGCCCTCTCCAGCAGCATCTCCAATGAGCTGTCGCGCATCCTGCCCGCCAGTCAGATCGGCTCCGGCCTCGGTCTGTTCCAGCTGCTGCAGTTTTTCAGCGGCGCGTTCGCGGTCGCTGCCGCAGCATCGGCGCTGGAGTGGCAGCATCACCTGCCTGCCGGCACCGCCTACGGCAATATCTATTGGGGCCTCTCGGTATTGGCGCTGCTCGCCGTAGGCTGCGCCACGCTGTACCTGCGTCGCTCGCCTGTTGACGCCAGCGAGCGTGCGGCCTGACGCAGGGAGAGCGCCTCACGTCGCGGTTTGGCACGCCGCCAGCTTGCTCTCACTGTGCGGAGCTACCCTGTACGCAGCAGCAACAGCATACCCAAACAGGACTGCTTAGGCGACACGGTCGTCTGGCAGTCCTGTTTAGTATGCGATGCAAGCTGTGAAGCGATGCATGCTAGCCATCGTCTCATCCGACGCATGTCTGTTGTTTTGCGGCTTGCTTACGAAAAGCTACAGCTTATACTGTCGCAAGTTCTCACGGCGCTTCTGCGCCCTCTCCCTCGCCCTTTAACAATGTGAACAAATGGGCCACCGAGCGCATCGCATATTCCTTGCGCACCGGCTGACCCTCCTCCAGCACCACCAGACACGGGACGCTGGCGATCTGCCACGCGTCGCGCAGCTTGCCGGCATAGTTGATGTTCATCTTGTACAAGGCCGTCGGCACGCCTGCCGCATCGACGACCTCCAGCATCCGCAAGGCCACCTTGCACGTCCCGCAAAACGGCGAGTAAAACATAATCGCGTCCCGGCCGCCGCCGATCCGCTTCAGCCGCAGCCATTCGTCCTCCGCCACCTCGATAATCGCCATGCGCCTCTCCTTTCTGCAGGACTCTCCTTTTAAGACTATTAATCTTCAGTCCCCTTATTCTTTCGCCTGCTCAAGCTACCACTTGATGCTGCGGACAAGCTTCTCGTATCGCTCCCGCTCCTGGGCTGAGATCGGCCAGCACGTGAGCTCGGCGCGCAGTCGCTCGGCCGAGGCGAAGCCTTTGGCAATGCCATTCAGACGGGCAGCCAACGTGCCGTCGGTCAGCGCCGTCTCGCTGCCGTACAGCTCCAGCGCGCGGCGGTATGCATCGGTATACCGCTTCAAGTAATATTTCTGGTGCCGCTCCTCCGCCAGATGCCAGCTCGTGCAAGGCAGCACCGCCGTCGCCGCAAGCGGGCGTCCCTGTTCGGCGAACCGTTGTCGCCACGCCTCGATCGCCACTCGCTGCTCCTCTGTATGATAGAGGATGAGCGAGCGATACTGGTTGCCTTTATAATCGAGCAGATTGTCCGGATTATGGCGTCCCCAGAAAGCCTCCAGCAGCTCGTCGTAGCCGATAAGAGCCGGGTTGTAATCGACCTGTACCGTCTCCGTATGATCGCCCATCGCCCGATAGACTGGTGCAGCCGTCGTGCCGCCCCCATAGCCGACGCGCGTCCGCAGGACGCCGGGGAGATGACCGTAGTAGGCGTCAGGGGTCCAAAAGCAGCCCATCCCGAAGGTCGCCGTAGCCATTGTTCCGATCTCGCTATCCGAGCTTGGTGTCGCTGCGTGCCTTTTCATCCTCGCACACCTCCTCGTCGCCTTTTTACAATACAGCTTATCCGGTCACACTGTATACTGAAACCCTAAACCCCGCGCCTCGCGCGCAGGTCCACCCGCAACAACGATCCCAAAGGAGGAAATCCCTTGTCCCTTAACCATGCCGGCAAGACCGGCGAACATACGACCAACGGCAAGCCCCATGGCTACACCGCACTGACGCCGTTCATCGCTGTCGAACGGCCGGCAGAGGCGATCGCCTTTTACGAAGCTGTGTTCGATGCCAAAGCCAAAAGCATCACCGAGTTTGGAGAGCCGGGCAACCGGCAGATCGTGCATGCCGACCTCGACTTCGGTCACGGCTTCCTGCAGATCGGCGTCGTCAATCCCGCCTACGGCCTCGTGCCGCCGCCCGGCGACGGACAAGCGTGCTATTCGATGGGGATCTACGTCCCCGATGCCGACGAGACTTATGCACGAGCCGTAGAGCATGGGGCGACTGTGCGGGAGCCGCTCGCCAACTTCGTCTCCGGCGATCGCTACTGCAGCATCCTCGACCCGTTCGGCGTCCGCTGGTCGATCATGACTCGCATCGAGGACCTATCCGAGGAGGAGAGCTACCGGCGCGTCACCGAGTGGAGCCAGAGCCTTAGTCAGAGCCAGAGTCAGGGAGAATAGCCCGCTCCTCCAGGTACAACAGACACCCCCGTCCACGACGATAGACAGCTGCGCTGATCGTCGTAGGCGGGGGTTGCTTGTTAAATAGCGCAGGTTATGTTAAGAGCGCAGGACCAGCTACGGGTGCTATGTGCTCGTCCTGTCCGCTCCGTTCGATGCGTCTACAGTTCGGTATCCTGCGGATGCGGCTCTGTCACCAGCTCGACGGCGCGCGCGTTGGAGCGGACCTGCTCCGGGTCCTTGCAGCCCGGGATGACCGAGGTGACCGCCGGATGGCGCAAACACCAGGCGAGCGCCCAGCTCGCCATATCGGTGCCCACCGGCACCTCCTCGCGTCCGATCCGCTCGACCTCCTCCAGCTTGCGCCGCGTCGCCTCGGCGTCATGCCGATGACGGACATCGTCGCTGCCGAATACCGCGCCCGGCTTGTACTTGCCGCTCAGGTAGCCGCTCGCCAGCGGCACCCGTGCCAGCACGCCGAGATCCTGACGCTCGCAGGACGGGAATACCCGCTCCTCCGGCTGGCGGTCGAGCCGGTTGTACACTACCTGGATGGCGCGGCTGTTCACCTTGGTCGACTGCTCGGTCTGGTGCAGATTGTCGTTGCTGCCGATCGAGGTGCCGAGGTAACGGATCTTGCCCGCCTTCACCTGACCCTCCAGCACCTGCCAGAGTTCCTCGTTGTCGAAGGCGGCGTCCGGCCCGGAGTGGAATTGGTAGAGATCGATATAGTCCGTCTTGAGCGCTGCCAGCGAGGCGTCGAGCTGAGCGACCACCCGGTCCGCATCGAATACATCGGTGCGCGAGAACCGCTCATGGAACTGATGACCGAACTTCGTCGCCACGATCCAGTCCTCGCGCCGTCCCCGGCTCAGGTAGTCGCCGATCAGCGACTCCGACAGATGGTCGCCGTAGCATTCGGCGGTGTCGATCAGGTTGATGCCGAGCTCGCGCCCTTGATCCAGGATCGCATCAGCCTCCTGCTGCGTGTAGTCGCGGCCCCACTCGCCGCCGAATTGCCAGGTGCCGATGCCGACCACCGACACCTTCAGCTCCGTACTGCCCAGTCTTCTATACTTCACTCGTGTCACGCTCCTTTGGTTGGGGTAGTATCTCTATTCATTATACAGGAGGCAGCGTAGCGAACAAGCTTTCGTCGTCCTCTGTATGCTGATACAGCCAGTACTCGGCTTCCTCTGCCGCGGGCAGAGTCTCGTCGAGACTGTCCTGATCGGCAAAGCGCTCCATCTCTTCCCAAGTGATTCCGTAAGCGAAGCCCCATCCCGTATAGCCCGCGATATAAGCGTACGTCTCATCGGATTCCGGCCAGCTTACTTCCTGCTCGACTGCGCGTCGCCGACCCTTGCTGACGCCTCCACCCTGTAGCTCCCGCTTGCGCTGTGCGCGGATTGAGCGAGCAGTCTTCCTAGGGATCGCCACCCCGAGCTCGGTCAGCTCGATTAGCGCTGTATACTTATCGACTGCGTACCGTTTGCTATACCCCTTGATGATGCTTTTGCCGTTATAGGTCGGCAGCCAGTGGACCGCCGATTGCTTGCGGCCCTCCTTTTTCATGCGTTTCGTTCGCGGCGTATTGTCGCGTTTCCGCTTGTTCTTGCCCATCCCCGCTTCCGTCGCCCCCTCTATGCACCATCGGCTCCGGTTATCCCGGCTGCCCTCAGCCAGTCCGCCAGCAGCCGCTCCAGCAGCTCCTCCTGGAACAGCTTGCGCCCCCGCTCGGCCAGCGCAGGGCATAGTGAAGAGTCCCATACCGCAGCCATCCGCAGCAGACGGCGATGCTCGGCATCCGTAAAGGCAACCCCGGCGGTCTGCAAGGCTTCGCAGGCATCTGCATACGTTGCCTGACCAAAGCGCCACGGCGCGTACAGATACGGGTAGCGCTGCGCCAGCACACTGCCGATCGCGATCCCCTTGACATCATAATCCCCGGAGTAATACAGCCGAGCGAGCTGCCCGCTGTCCGCCATCCGGTCGAACAGCCGCAGAGCCGCTGCGCTGGCCGGTCCGCTCGTGCATACGAGCAAAGGGGGCGCTTCATCCAGCATAGATTCCCCAGGCTGAGCAGCCTTGCGCGCACCCAACGTCCCATCGGCCAGACTGGAGAACACCGCCGGATTCTCGACGACATAGAGGCATTCCGCAGACGGCAGCGCCTCGAGCGCCTCTACCTCGCGGAGCGTCAGCACATGCGGCTGCTCGCCCGGTCGGCACAGATGGACCAGCGACGAGATATCGTCATCCCGTATACCCGCCTGACGATAGATTTCCCTCGCGGCCAAGCTGTCGATGCCTTGCGCAGCCTCCTGCTCTTCTGCGGCGTGTGAAGCGCTCGTCCCCGCTGCCGCCGACGCTTGTGCTTGCATCGTGTCTATGTCCGAGCCTTCCGCTGTGACAGTCGGCTCGTCCCGGGCAGACGTTCCGTCTTGCCCCGTCCATTCCCGCAGCGCCTGGAACAGCAGCCTGCCCGCCGCCGTGGTCCGGTCGAGCGCATGCGGATCGCCGGCGACCGCCGCCGCGAGCACCGGCAGTCGACAAGGCTCCCCGCGCGTCGCATCGGTATCGATCAGTCGGCGCCACGCCGCTATCGCCCAGCCGAGCTGTCTGCTCGCCAGCACACGATCCGCTTTCCATGCCTCTCGTAACGTTCGGTAGGCTGACGCCTGCCCATCACGCAGCCTGTTCAGCCAACGGGCAAGCTCAGCATAACGCTCGTCCTCCGCTGCCAGCATCGCCCGGGCCTCGTCGAATACGGCCAGCCAGTCCTGCTCCAGCAGCTCCCGGCGCTCCGCATTGGTCAGAAGCACGCTACCCGTGAGCAGCTCATGCAATTGCGGGATCGTCAACTCGAATACCGATGTGCGCAGCTCCTGCTCGAAATTCGCCAGCTTGACCTCCAGCCGTTCGCCCGGTCTTCGGTACGAGCCCATGAAGCCGTGCACCGCCTCCAGCTCTTCCGCAGACGGATCGCTCACAACAGCCGTGCCCCCGACTCTCCCCAGAGACGCATAGCGCCTCCAAATCTCGCGCAGCAGCCGGGCAAAGCCAGGTTCGCCGAAATAGCGTCGCGCCCGCGCTAGCCGCCGATCCGACCCATCCGGTTGCTTCATGTCGCTTGCTCCGCCTGCACCGCCTCAACGTACTCCTTGCGCCGACCGTTCCAGCGGTAACGGAACAAGGTGACGAAGTCGACATCTTTGGGCCGATGGATCTCGTAGATCGCGAGCTGCGGCACCGTGTCAAAGCAGCCCCACAGCACCTGCGACGTCATCATGTAGTCGAAGCCCATATCGGTCAGCAGCTTGAACATGTCGCGCATATTCTCCTCGTCCACTCCCGCGAACGCTTCGTCGAGCGAGATCAGGCGCGGCGCGTCGGGGCGGGCGTCGGAGTAGCGGGACCAGGTCGCCGCGAACAGCGGGATGTACATCGCCATCGCCTTCTCGCCGCCGCTCAGCACGTTGAACCGCGCATCGGTGAGCGGGCGGTAGCCAGTCTGCTCGCCCTTCCGGTACTTCAGCTCGAACCGGAACCAGTTGCGATAGTCCAGCACCCGGTACAAATGCAAGCGCAGCGAGCCCTGCTCCTCCTGCGCCGACTGCTTGGCCTCGGTAATCTGGGCGCGGAAGTAGGCGATCATCGCATCGATCTCGTCGTCGCGCAGACGATGCGAGTCGCGCTTTAGCAGCTCCACCAGATCGAGCACATCGAGCTGCTCGTCGCCGCCGGGGCGGCGAGCCTCCCAGTCCAGGCGCAGCCGGAGGCCGCTGGACGTGTCGCGCTCGCCCATCAGCCGGTTCATCTCGCGCACCCATTGCTCGGCCCGATGGATGCGCTGACGGATCGCCTTGCCGACGCTCCGCAGGATGATCTCCTCATACAGCTCCCGGTCCTTCTCGCTGAGCAGCGCGCTCTGCTCGGCCTCCTGCTCCGCCAGCTCATCCAGCAGGACGCGCGGCGGCAGCGGCTGCTGCGGATTGCGCATCGACAGCAGGAGCAGCCGGCCGGTCCGCTCGTCCGTCACCGTCTCCATCACATACTCGGTCAGCAGCATACGCGCGCTGTTGAACTGCTCGAGCATCCGGTTCGTGATGTTCTCGGCGATCCGGCCCTCGAATACCGACATGTACCGCTCGCGGATCTGCTCGGCGTAGGCGATGAGCGCACGCATCTCCGCATCCTTGTCCGCACCTCTTGCAGTTCCCGTACCAGGCGTCCCGCCGCTCGCCAACCCCGCGCCCAGCGTTCCTGCGTTCGCTTCGCCCGTGCCGGTCTGCCCAACCTTCGCCGCAGTCGCGCCAGCTGTCTCCTCCAGCCGCTCCCGCCACTCGTCGACAAGCCCAAGCGCCAGCTCGGCCGCCAGTCGCTCGCTGGCAGCGTTCAGCTCCGCCAGCTTGGATTCGGCCTGCTCGCGGTACGCCGTCAATTGTCCTTGCGCCGCTGCCGCCCGTTCGCTCGCCGCGATCCAGTCGCTCTCGAGCCGCTTAAGCAACGCCGCGATCTCCGACTGCTCTCGCCGCAGCTCCTCCAGCCGACGGGCGATATCCGCCAGTCCTAGATCTTCGATCATCCGCCGCAGCGTCTCGACCTGCGTCCGCTGATTGCGCCGCCGCTCATCGAGCTCGTCCTCCAGCGCCTCCTCGTCCTCCGTATCCTGCTCCGCCGCCGTCAGCTCCTCCGCCAGCCGCTGCCACAGCCGCTGCGCGTCGCGATACTGCCGCCACAGGGCATGCAGCTCGGAGAGCTGCGCCTCATAGTCGCGCGCCGCCTCGACGGCCTCTGCCAGATCGCGTTCCCGCTTCAGGCGAGACCAGCCTGCGGTCAGCTCATGCAGCTGCCGCTGCAGCTCGCGCCATTGCGCCGCCTTCTCCTTGTAACGCGCCGTCGCCCGCTCCTCCTGGGCGAGCATCGCCTGCAGCCGGTGCTCACCCGTCTGCAGCTCGGAGAGCTGCGCAGCCAGCCCGCGTCCGTCCGGGAACCCGTCCCGCTCCTCCGCGAGCAGCCGCTCGGCCTCGCGCGCCGCCGCGATCTCCTCCGCCGTCTCGGCCAGCTCGGCATCCTTGGCCGCGATATGCGCCTCCAGCCTGGCGATCTCCAGCAGCCGCGTCCGCTTGCGCGTCTCCCTGCCGATATACTCGGCCCGCTCCCGGACCATCGCTCGGCCTGCGAGCGGACCGAGACGGTAGGCTCCGTCGCCGGCGACAGCTCCGGCCCACTGACCCTCGCCGACGAGGACGCCCTCCTCGTCCCAGAGCAGACTCGCCAGCACGTCCGCTACCTGAGCCGTCGTGACGCCGCAGCCCTCCGGCACGTCAGGCCGTAGGAGATCGGCCAGCGTGTAGCCCAGCTCCACTGGAGCCGGCAGCAGCCACGCCTCCTCCTCGCCGCTTGCGAGGCTGCCCATCCGGCCATCCGGCGCGATCCAGGCATCCAGCAGCCCGGCGTGCGCCAGCGCGTCCTCGATGCGAGCCTTCCGCTCCTCGGATACCTCGGGCTTGAAGTCGCAGGCCGCGTAGAGCGGCACCCCTGCGCCGACTGCCAGCTTGTCACGCCGGCCCGCACGGGCGGCGCTGCGCGGCGGCTCCGGCTCGCGGCTCTGCTGCCACGACCGCAGCTCCTCCACCAGCGCCTGCCGCTCGCGCTCGAGCTCGCTCTGACGACGCTCGATCAGCAGCCGCTGCGCGACCAGCGTCTCGCGGTCCTGCTCGAAGCGGCGCAGCAGCGACGCCCGGATCGGCTCCAGCGACGGCTGCGCCAGCCCGTACTCGCGCACCGCGCCGAACGCCTCCCGCATCGCCTCCTGATCGTAGCCGAGCTGACGCAGCCCGCGCTGCCAGCTCAGGAGTTCCTCCTTGTAGGCCTCCTGCTCCGCCTCCAGCAGCCGCTCCAGCTCGGCGCGCGCACGCTCGGCCTCGTCCTTGGCCCGGCTCGCCTCGCCCATCTCGATCTCGCGCTCCTTGGTGGCGGCAGCCGCCGCCTGCTCCTCGACGGCCTTGGCCCGCGCCGACTCCACCCGCTCGCGATGCGCACGGATATCGCGACGCCAGCCGTCTCGCCAGTCGTCATGCTCCGGCACCTCTGGCGTCCAGTACCGATGATACAAGGCATGATCGGCGAACTCGATATCCGCCGCCAGCCCCTCCAGCTCCTCCAGCAGCTCCCGCTGCTGTCGCTCTGCCGCCGCGCGATTCGCGTCGACATCCGCTTGCTCCCGCACGAGCTGCTCCTGCCGGAGGCGCAGCTTCGTCAGCTTGTCGCGCGAGCGCTCCAGCTGCGTCTCGGTGATCTGCAGCGCGGCTGTCGCCGACTCGTACTCCCGCTGCTTGCCGATCGCTTCATGCTTCTCCAGCAGCGCCCGCTCCGCAGCCAGCTCCTGCTGCAGAGCCTGCGCAGCCGTCCGCTCCCCGGCCGCTACCTCCTTGTCGCGAGACGCTCCGGCCAGCTCGCTGGCCGCTGCCTGCACCTGCTTGTCCGTCTTCGCATGCTCGGCCCGGGCCGCCAGCAGCTCCTCCGAGCGCGCATACAGATTATGCTCGTTGTACGTATTGTAGCGGTCCTGCAGCCGCGACAGCTCGGAGCGGTGACGGCGCACCTCGTCGAGCCGATCCGCCATCTGATCCATATCCTCGAGCACCTCGGAGAGCGGCCGCAGCTCCTCCTCGATGAGTGGCGGCAGCGCCTGATGCAGGATCTCGTAGATCGCCGACGGCTTGAAGTCCTTGGACAGCTTCGGACTGCGCAGCTGGATCATCAGCTGCAGGAGATCCTGGAAGGCGTCGCTGTCGGAGAATCCGAACAAATGCCGGTTCACCATATCCTGATAGCTCTTCTGATCGGCGACGACCTGACCGCCGCTGCCGATCAGCGCCTCCAGCCCTTTGCGATCCAGCGGCACCCGCACCTCGTCCTCAATCCATTGGTTGCGATTGTACAGCCAGCAGTCGCGTCCGATCCGCCGACCATCCTCCAACAGGAAGCCCCAAAATTGCACCTGTGCCGCATGACGGCGCGCCCGCAGCCCGATGCCGATCGTCTTGTAAGAGCCTGTGCCGCTGTGGCGGAACTCCATCCACAGGTAGCCTGTGACGTCTGTCTTGCCAGCCTCCTCTTCCCCGAGCAGATAATACTCGATCCGACGGTCCCGCGAGCCGAACGGATCGAGCCGATGCGCCCGCTTGTCGCCATCGAGCACGAGCGGCAGGAAGCTTTGCATCGTCACCGATTTGCCCGAGCCGTTGGCCCCGCGCAGGATGATGCGGCCTTGCTCGAGCTGGAATTCCTCCTCGTCGTAATACCAGAAGTTGAGGATGCCTACCCGGTGCATCTGCCATCTGGGCAGCGCCGTCTCTTCCGTTATCGCTTGCGTCATGATGCTCCCCCTTGCATGTCGAATTCCATGTTGGCATACTCCGCATTCCACCTCGAGAGCGCCGGCGAGATCAGGAAGCTCGTCTCGCTCTCCCATCGTCCGAGTCCCCAGTCGTCCAGATGTGCCAGACAGAGCGCCGCCAGCTCCTGCGACGTCGATTGCCGAAGCTCCTTGCTCCAGTAGTCCTTGTGCCGCAGCTGGAGCTTGTACAGGATCGACTCCATCTCGGTGACCGTCACGCGCACTGTACCGTCATCCTCCACGTACAGTCCGCCCTCCTCGGCCAGTCGCTTGCGCAGCTCGCCCGCCGCCAGCATCGCCAGATCGGAAGCCGCCCCCAAGGTCGGGAACAGCTCGCTCTCCGAGGTCAACTCCGGATGGAAGAAGAACAGCCCCTCGCGATACCGTCGCCCGACCCAGCCGAACGTCTGCTCGAGCTGATCCATAATCGCCCTTCGCTGCCGCAGCATATAGTGGAGGTCCGCCTCATCCCACTGCCTGTCGGTCACGGCCGCCTCCATCAGCAGCCGCCGATAGACCCGGTTGCGCCGACGGTCGGACTCGCCCTGCTGCGTATCGGCATACGGGATCGGGTCCTCCAGATCGGCCAATGTCGAGCAGCTCCGCAGATCGCCGGGGAAGCGCCGCAGCACGTAGCGCGCCGTCGGCGAGCTCTCGTACAGCACGTTGCGTCCCTCGTCCTGCGCCCATTGGCTCTCATCGCCGTCGATCGTGTGCAGCACGCCGAGCGCCCGCAGCTTCTTGAGCGCCCGGGTCATCGAGAGCCGGTGGCTGTAGACGCGCCAGTCGGCATCGAGACCGTTGCCGGTCATCTGCTCGCGCACCTCCTCCACGATATCCGTCAGCAGGAACTGGTCGAACTCCGTCTTGCCCTCGAGATACCATAGTCCATAGGTAAAGAATACATAGTCACGCGGCTCGCGGAACTCCGCGAACCCCATCCACGGGTGAGCCTTCACCGGCGTCTTGTCCAGCTTGGCGATCGTCCGGGTCAGGAGCAGCGGCAGTCCCGCCTTGTCCATGAACCAGTCGCGCAGCTCCTCATAGTGATCCTTGACTGTATAATACAGCTCCGGCTCCTCTTCCTTCGTCAGCCAGGGCCGGTTCAGCAGGGCGTGCATGCATGCCCGCTTGCGCTCGGCGGCCTGCTCTGCATGTCTCCCCTGCTTGCTCGCCCGCCGGGCGGCGTTGCTTGCTCTCATCCAGCTCTCCTCCTGACACGCCAGTCGCGTCTTGCTATTCAATCCTCTGATGTCTCCCGACCTACCGCAGCCTCCGCTCGCGCTCGATCCACAGACCCGCCCGCAGCATCGGCCAACACAAAGGTCAGCTCATAATCCGCAATGTCCAGCTCGCCATCCTCCGCGCGCAGCACGGTGCGAGACTCGGTACGGGGATTGCTCATCGTAATCGTCACGCCCTCCGCCGTCATGAACGTATGGCTTTTGCCTGCCGTGATGCAGCGGCCGATCCAATGCAGCAACCGCCGTCGATCCGCTGCCGTCACCACGCCAAGCTCAGAGAGACTGACGCGTCCTCGCGCCAGCAGCGACTCCATCATGCGCCACTCCTCCGCCTGACGCACCTGATACGCCTCCCGCTCGCGACGCTTGCGCGCTTCATTGTCCCGCACCGCATCGGCAGCGGAGCGCTCACCCCGCTTGCGGCTGCGGGAGCGCAGCGGCTTCACCATCGGCCGCTCGTCCCAGCTTGAGCTATCCGAACGGTCGGTATCCCGCAGATCCTCGCCCTGCAGATGGCGCGTGCGGAACAGGCCGAACGTGTGCGCCGCCAGCCGATGCGCCTCCTCGAGCGACTCCGTCCGCGCGAACCATAGCGCCAGATGCTCCAGCTCGCGCTTGCGGCTGACGCCGGCCCGCTTGCGCTCCTGGATGCGGATCGCGCTGCGGACGATGCGGGCGATCGCGTCCTTGGTCGCTCGCTCCAGCATCGTCAGCTCGCTCGGCGACGAGCCCTCGCCGATGAACCAGCGCTGAATATTATGCCAGCCCTGCCGCATCTCCTCGAGCATCGCTTCGCGCTCCGGCGCTTCCTCGAGCCGAGGCTTGTCCAGCTCGCCCTGGAGCGCCTGCTCGAGGAACTGGTCCCGCACGTTGGCGCTGATCCTGGCCAGATTGCCTTCGATTTTATAAGCGCTCCGCTGCAGCGCCTGGATGAAGTTTTGCAGATAATCCGTCAGCTTCTCCTTGAAGACGAGGAACGCCTCCGTCACCATCATCTCCTCGGCGCGCGCCGTCTGCAGGCTGGCGATGTAGTCGGCGGCATTCTCATGCAGCGATACGAAGGCCCGGTACAACTCGTTCCACAGCTCGAGCGCCTGCTCCGGCGACAGCTCGCCCGCTTCGCTGCGGATGCGGAACAGCCGGTCGGCGATCGTGTCGAACAGCGACGCCTCCAGCGAGCCGCCGTAACCAGTCACCTTCTCCAGCCCCTCCAGCATCCGCTCGATCTCGATCGAGTACGGCCGGAGCAGATACTGCATTTTTTTGCGCAGATATTCCTCCAGCGTTGACGAACGGCCGCCGTCATGCCGGGCCGTCAGGTTCTGCCACTCGACGAGTTGATCGAGGTCATGCTGGCACATCTCCAGCGAATAGCCGGGCCAGACATTCCACTCTGCCAGCGCCTCATAGACCTCCTCGGTCCGCATCCAATAGCGCAGACGCTTGTATTCCTGATAGAAAAAACGCATGATCGCCCGGTAACGGACGACATTGTCGGCATTTACATATTTCAGCTCGGGCACGCCTCGCAACGACTGCTGCGACAAGCCCGGTCGACTAGATTCCAAGGGGAGTGCCTCCTCAAACCAGCAGGTATTTCCTTCATCTTAAAATACGTTCTCCCCGGAGAGCAAGCCTTTAAGGGGGTTAACATTTGGAAAAAGGAAAAAAACCAAGGTACCGCTCCCGCTAAAAGGCAGGCTCCTTGGTTAATATGACACTTATTTAACCCGCTAAAATAGTGCTCCCTACAACCCCAACCGCTGGCCCTTCTCCATACGGACGATCTGGGCTTCGCCCTTCTCGGCCATCTCGCGGAACTGGCCGATCGTCTCGCGCATCCGCGGCAGCGCCTCCTGCTTGTATGCGCTGATGGCGTCGAGCGCCGACAGCACATCTGAGAACGATTGCTTCAGCGTGTCGACAGATACGCTCGACTCGAGCGACTGCTTGTGGATCGCTGCGCCCTGGTCCTTGAGCATACGCGAGGTGCCGCTGATCAGTTGGTCGGTCGTCCGGTTCAGCAGCTCGATCTTTTTGAGCACGACCTGCTGGTTGTACAGCGCGCTGGCGACCGTGACCGCGATGCGAAGCGCCGATACGGTGACGTTGCGCGCCCGGTCAACGCCGCGGATCAGCTCCTTGTTGTTGCGGATGACGACCTCCATCGCCATGACGCCCTGCTGGTTGACGACCTGCATCTGCTGCAGATCCATCAACCGCTGCCGCAGCGGGAACAGCACCTCCTCCGTGATGAAGCGGATGCGGTCCTCCGGCTCCTGGCGCAGCTTCGCCGCCTCGATCTGGCGCTCGATCTCCTCGTCCATGAGCATGCCGAGCTGGATCTCTTTGTTGAGCCGCTTGGTCAGGTCGCGCAGCACCTGCTGCTCGATCTCAAGCGTCGTGTTATCGTTGCGCAGCACCGACTTGCCGCGATCGAGCGAGACGATGATGTCGGCGATCACGGTGTCCGCCTTCTCGTACCTGGCGAAGTAAGCGCGCAACGGGTTGAACAGTCGTCCGAGCAGTCCGCCCTTGGCGAAATCGATGGCGCTCGGGTCGAGATCCTTGAGCTGCATGTTAAGCTCGGTCAGCCCCTTGGCGACGTCGCCGCCCTCGTCGCCAGCCTTCGCCAGATTGCCGACGGATACTTGCAGCAGCGCGTTTTTCTCGGAGGAGGAGCGCATCGTCTGCAGGCCGAACTTGTCGATCGATTGCATGATCTCGCGACGCTTCTCCAGCGATTCCAGGTCCATCTCCAGGATCGAGCTGACATTGCCGGTCGCTTGCTCGCGCAGCTGCTTGACTTCCTCCGGCTCCGGCTTGACCTCTTCCTCCAGCGCCGCCTTCAATTGCTGTTCATCGATAACTTCCATCGAAAATGACATGCGAACCCCTCCTATAGTAGACAGATGTTATTCCTTGGCCTTGCTCTAGCTTATGCGTTCGACCGATGATGGCGGCAACCGCGCACCGTCTACATCTGCACGTTCAGCAGGTTACCGATCTTGTAGACGACATCCTCGGTGTCGGCGTTGATGCTGGCGGCTTCATTGATGCCGGAGATGTTCTGCAACGCCTGGATGTCGGCATTGTAGCCGATCGTATAGATCGGAATCCGGTACGTCTCGATCAAGCCCCGGATATCCTTGAGCGAGTGGCCTTCATTGGTCTCGCCGTCGCTGAGGACGAAGATGAGCGGCCGCGTATCCGGATTGACGGCGAGCTCCTCCTGCAGCATCTTCATCGCCACCGCGATCCCGTCGAAGGTCGCTGTGCCGCCGCCAGCCTGCAGGCTGTTGACCGCGCCGACGAACATCGACTGCTGATTCGTGTCGTACTTGGCGATCGGCAGATTGATCTCCACCTTGCTGGCATAGGAGACGAAGCCGATGCTGTTATCGCGGCCGAGATACTTCTGACCCTGCAGCAGCGATTCCTTGAGCCGGTTGAGCGGCTCGCCGTTCATGCTGCCCGACACATCGGCGACGAACACAGCGGCGATCGGCTTGTGCGCGTCCTTTTTCTCCTTCCACAGCTTCTGGGCGGCGATCAGCGTCGTACCCGGTACCGGCTCCAGCTCGGAGACGTAATCCTTCATGCCGCCGAAGCCCTTCTCCTCAGCCAGCTTCTGATTGTCTGCCTTGAGCGCGAAGGCGGCGAACGCTTTGAGAATGTCCCGCTTCGCCTGCGGCAGCTCGCCGAGCGCGTACAGCGGGCTGTCATGGCGTACGCCGAACGGCGTGAATACCGTCCCGCCCTGCAGGTCCGCCGCATTGGCATACGTCTGATACTCGAGGACGAAGGCGTCGAGCGCCCCCGACTTGGCCGCCTCGCGCATCTGCAGCGTCGTCGAAGCAATGAACGGCACATTGGCCTGGAAGCTCTCGAAGCCCTGCACCGCCGTCTGGCCGAGCAGATCGCTGCTGTCAAAGGATGCGAGCGCGGTCACGAGGAAGTTCAGCCCCGTCGAGCTGGCGAACGGATCGGTGTAGCCCATCGACAGCTCATTGGCGGCTATCGCGTCGGTGACGGTACGGACGCCGAGCGAGCCATACTTCTCGACCAGCTCGTCGTACTTCGCTTGCTTGACGACGATGCCGGTGACGTTGCCTGCGAGCCGCTTCTCGATCAGCTCGACCTGCACGCCGCTCGCCTTGACCATCTCGCCCCACAGCTCATTGGACGGCGTGAAGGCGTCAGGCACGTACTTGCCGGAGCGGATGTAGTCGGCGGCCGTGCCGGAGGCAATGTTGCGGATCTTCACCGACACCGGTTGACCGTTCACGACGGCTCCCGAGCGGTTGAACGCCTCGCCTACCTCGCGCAGCCAGCCGTCCACGCCAGTGCCCGACTTCTCCGTCGAGGAGAAAATCTCGACGAAGCTCGTCGTACTCGGCTCCACCGCGACCTCGAACTTGCCGATATCCGGCAGCGCGTCGGCGACCGAGACCGGATCGAGATCGATCTGTCCCTTGATCGGCGCTGCCGTCGCCGGTTTGATTTTGTTGTATACCTTCTCCAGTCGCTTGTCGGCGCCCTCCGCCGACACCTGATCCTCTGACTTGCCGAGGTTCGACGTGTACGAGATGCCCAGGTAGACCAGGACGAACACGATGGCGCCGATCGCCAGGAGCGAGATGAGCGCTTTTCCTTTGCCTGCCATTGATTCCTCTCCTTCCTTTGGTGCGGGCCCCTCACCATCCTGTCTTGCTATAGACGGCCCGTCGCTTGCCACGCCGACCGGTCACCCGGTCAGCTACTCCCTATACAGCTTGGTCTGCTTGATCAGCGCGTCGATCTCCTGCATGCCCGGCAAATCATCGACATCGCGATATTCCATGCTCGAGAGCTTTGCGATCTCCAGCGTCAGCTTGTCGAGCTTCAGGACGATCTCCTCATTGGCTTCCAGATACCCTGCCAATGTCGTTTTGTACTCCCGATAGAGCGCCGTCTTCTCCTGCACCAGCCGGGGCGAGAAGGACGATTTCTGATGGCGCTTGGCGAAGCTGCGGAAGTCTGCGGCATCGAATACGCCAAGCTTGTTCATGATGCTGCGGATGTTGCCATAGAACAGCCGCTCCACCTCGATGATAACGCCCATGAACTTCTTGTAGCTCAGCTCGCTCTCCTCGAAGCGGTCGGCCAGCACCTCCCGGATCGAGCGGCTCCGCTGCCCCATCCGCTTCATCTGTTCGAGGCCATGCTCGACCTCCTGCTGTACGCCATCCGTCGAGCGATACGCCGCCAACGCAACGGCGAGCTCCTCCGGCGTCTGCGCCTTGCGCGTCGCCTCAGTCGGCGGCGGCGGTGGCGGCGGCGACTTCAGCACCAGCTGATAAGCGCCGTACAGCAGCGCCAGTCCGCACATGACGAGCACCGATATAGCAACCGCCCGCTCGAAGGCTCCGCCGGAGACGAGATTCAGTCCCAGCAGCCCCGGCGATAGCGTGATGACGCACACAGCGACTACGACGAGCATCAGCATCGCCAGCTTCATCTTATTACTGCCGCCCATTGTCGATCCCCCATTTCATTCCGTCCATGATGTGTCCTTCCATCCTATAACACTTAATACGTCCAACATTCGAAAATGATGCATTATGTTAGCTTTCGCCCTCCATGTCGAAAATCCCTGCCTGTCGAATCGTCCCGAAGGCCCCGATATGCAAAAAAAAAGACCCCCGCATCATCCTGCGAGGATCGTTCGAGTAATGTTCGAGGGTAGTTCGAGGGTCGCTCAGCTATGCTCGAAGCCGCTATCGTCAAGCCTGCAGCGCCGTTTCCTTGCCCGCATCCGCCCGGCGGCGGACGATCGTCCGGCTGATCCACTTCTCGAGCTCGATGATAACGAAGATCGCTACCCCCATCAACACCGGGAAGGTCCAGTACGACAGCGCGATCGGCTCGGTGCCGAAGATCGTATTCATGAACGGCACATAGGTGATCGACAGCTGCAGCAGGATCAATAGTCCGGATACGATATAGACCGCTCGATTGGAGAAAAAACCGGGTCCAAACGCCTGGCCGAGCTCGCTGCGGCAGTTGAACAAGTGGAACATCTGGGCGACGACGATCGTATGCAGCGTCACGGTGTTGACCGTCGCCTGCTCATAGCCCTGATCCAGCAAGCTCATATTCATCGCCAGCGTGCCGCCGCCGAGGATGATCGAGACGAACAGGATGCGGAAGATGTAATACCCGCTGAGCAGCGGCGTCTTCGGATTGCGCGGCGGCCGCTCCATCGCCTGCGGCTCCATCCGCTCGAAGGCAAGCGCCAGCGATACCGTGATCGAGGTGACCATGTTGACCCAGAGGATCTGCACCGGCGTCATCGGCATCATCGTGCCGAGCAGGATGCTCGCCATGATGAGGAAGCTCTCGGCGCCGTTGGTAGGCAGGATGAACAGGATCGTCTTTTTCAAATTATCGTAGACGCGCCGCCCTTCCTTGACCGCCTTGACGATCGTCGCGAAGTTGTCGTCGGCGAGCACCATCTCCGAGGCGTCCTTGGACACCTCGGTCCCCTTGATGCCCATCGCCACGCCGACATCGGCGCGCTTGAGGGCTGGCGCATCGTTGACGCCGTCGCCGGTCATCGCGCAAATCTTGCCCTTGCTCTGGAGCGCCTCGACGAGCTGAAGCTTGTTCTGCGGGCTGGTGCGGGCGAAGATATGGTACTGCTGCGCCGCCTCCACCAGCTCCTCCTCCGACATGCCGTCGATATCCTTGCCCTCCAGACCGGCCTCGCCGTCGCCGATGCCGAGCTGCCGGCCGATCGCCATCGCCGTCTCCTTGTGGTCGCCGGTGATCATCTTCACCTGGATGCCGGCGCTGATGCATTCGCGGATCGCCTCGATCGCTTCCTCGCGCGGCGGATCGACGATGCCGGCGAGCCCGAGCAGCGTCAGCCCGTCCTGCAGATCGTCATGCGTCAGCTCGCTGAGCGTCTCGCCCTCCGGCAGCTCCTTCATGGCGACACCGATGACGCGCTCGCCCTGCCGGGCATGCTCGCGCATCCGCTCCTCCCATGCCTCCCGGTCGAAGCTGACCGCGCCGTCCGCGCCCAGCTGCTGATCCGCCATATCGAACAGCCGGTCCGGCGCTCCCTTCATGTAGATGACCTGGCGGCCATCCTGCTCGGTCAGCACCGCCATATATTTGTAGTCGGAGTCGAATGGAATCTTGGATGCCACCTTCTGCTCCGGCACCTCGGTATCGGCCTTGGCCGCCAGCGTGATCAGACAGCCCTCTGTCGGATCGCCCTGGATGACCCAATGTCCCTCCTCGTCCTTGCGCAGCGAGGCGTCGTTGCAGTTTTTGACGCAGCGCAGGAAGGCGTCCAGCACCGGGTCCTCGCTGACCTCGACCTGCTCCTCGTCGCGCTGGATCTCGCCCTCCGGCGAATAGCCGGTGCCGGTGACGCTGTACTCCCGGTCCTGGGTCATGATCGAGGTGACGGTCATCTCGTTGCGGGTCAACGTGCCTGTCTTGTCGGAACAAATGACCGATACCGCGCCAAGCGTCTCGACGGACGGCAGATTGCGGACGATCGCGTTGCGCCCGGCCATGTTTTGCACGCCGATCGCCAGGATGATCGAGAGGATCGCCGGCAGTCCCTCCGGGATCGCCGCCACCGCCAGCCCGATCACCGACAGCAGCAGCTCGCCCGTCTCGTAGTCGCGCAGCAGGTAGCCGAAGACGAACATGAGCGCCGCCAGACCGACAATAACGATCGACACCAGCTTACCGAAGCGAGACGTCTGCTGCAGCAGCGGCGTCTGCATCTCCTCGACCTCGGACATCGACTTGTTGATCTTGCCGACCTCGGTATCGCGTCCTGTCGCGACGACGATGCCGCGCCCGCTGCCGGAGGCGACCGTCGTCCCTGAGAACGCCATATTGGTGCGGTCGCCGAGCACCGCATCCTCCGCCAGCGCGTCTGTTCCCTTCTCCACCGCGGTCGATTCGCCGGTGAGCGCCGACTCCTCGACTGCCAGATTGCTGGTCTTGAATAATCGCAGATCGGCCGGGATCTTGTCGCCAGCCTTCAGCAGGACGATATCCCCGGGCACGACGTCCGTTGCCTCCACTTCCACCGTCTCGCCGCCGCGCCGCACGTTCGCCTCCAACGAGAGCATATTTTTGATGCCCTCGAGCGCCTTTTCGGCCCGGTGCTCCTGGACGAAGCCGATCGTCGCATTGACGATCGCCACGACGACGATAACCGCCGTGTCCAGCCAATGTCCGAGCAGCGCCGTCACGACGGCCGCCGCCAGCAGGATGTAGATCAGCACATCATGGAAATGCTTGAAAAACTTCAACACGACGCTCGTCTGCTCGCCCTCCGGCAGCTCGTTGCGGCCATACTCCTCCAGACGCTTCGCCGCTTGCTCCGCGCTCAGACCGTCCCCCTCGTCCGTCTCCCACGTCTCCAGCACACGCTTTGTCTCCAGCGCATGCCAGGCTTGCTCCCGTTCCTTCGTCACATGCAGTCGCCCCTTTCCTGATTGCAGTATGGCGTCTGCGCGTACAGATGAGCGCTCATCGCGGTTGTCCTCGGATTTCCAGATTGCAGACTCTTCATGTGGTGGAAATACGGGGACAAAAGCGAGCAGGGCCCCAAAGGCCCTTGTAAGCTGCGTATGCTCAACCGGCAGGCGCAGTCCTCTAGTTATTAAACGATAACAAGGGATCGTTAAACCCCGTATGCCAAGATCGCTTCAAAAACACGTCTAGACCAGTCGTTACGGCTTACGGCAGGCGCTTGGTCGAATCAAAAAAAAGCCCGCCTTCAGCTACGGCTGAGGGCGGGACATCCGGGATCGGTATAGACGCTGCAGCAGCAGCTTGAGCAGCGGCGGAACGATGAAGTAGACGAACATCAAGCGGAACAGCTGGTACGCCGAGACGACCGGCAGGTCTGCGCCGACCTCGTGAGCGATCAGACTCATCTGATCCATCCCGCCGGGCGCCATCGCCAGGAAGCCGGTCATATGATCGATCGCGTGCATCCGCCCGACCAGCTCAGCCATGCCGAGACTGCCGGCAATTAGGAGCAGGCTGCCGAGCACGGCGACAGACAGCAGCCGTAGCTTGCGCTCGGCCTGCGAAGGCTTGAGCAGCAGGCCAACATAGACGCCGATCAGCAGCTGCGCTGCCTGGAGGAACGCTGCTGGCGGCTCCGGCGCTTGCAGACCGAGCTGGATCAGCAGCGCCGTGCTGAGGATCGGCGCCACCATGTAAGGCGTCGGCAGCTTGATGAGCTGACCTAGCCAGATCGCCAGCGCGCCGGCCAGCACGAACAGGAGGAAGCCCGTCCCGAGCGGAGCCGTCGTCTCCACAGGCAGCGGTCCGCCTGCACCGGGGGAGCCGCCGAGCAGCGGGCTGACCGCCAGCAGCGGCACGAGCAGGACGATCAGCAGCACCCGCACGACCTGGAAGATCGTCACCGCCGTCACATTGACCCCGCGCATCTCCTCGGCGAGCACGACGACCTGGGACAGTCCGCCCGGCACGCAGCCGATCAGCGCCGTCGGCAGGTCGACCCCGGCGAGCCGGCTGCACAGCAGGGCGATCAGCGCGCAGAGCGCCATCAGGAGCGCAGCCAGCACGATCATCGTCGGCAGCTGGTAGCCGATCTGGATGAGCGCCTCGCGGGTGAATGAGAGGCCGATCGCATAACCAACGATGATCATCCCGGTATTGCGCAGCGCCGGCGACCAGCTCGGCCGGACAGCCTCGCCGCGCAGCAGCAGCGAGGCGACGAATACTGCCGACATCGGCCCGAGCAGCCACGGCACCGGGATGTGCAGGATGCGGAACAACAGCGCCCCCGCCACAGCAAGGACAGCGGTCAGCAGCGTGCGTGGTACGATAACATATCTCCTAGCCATGCCGCCCCTATAGCCCGAACAGCCGGTACACGACCAGCGGCGCGCCGAGTCCGAGCAGACTGCCTGCGCAGATCTGACCGACAGTATGTGCGCGTACCCGCCAGCGAGCCCAGCCGATCAAGGGCAGCAGCACGTAGGATACGAAAAATAACGGCGCGATTACGACAGCCAGCGTCGTCAGCGCCCCGGCGAAGCCGATCAGATGGAGGCTGATCTTCCAGCGCGCCAGTTGGGTAATGCCGAGCGCGATCAGCAGCGTGCAGATCATCGCCGTCACCGCTGCCAGCAGCGGGAGCGGCGCTTTCGTCAGAAACAAGGCGAGGAGCACCACAACCATACAGCCGCCGGTGAAGAGGAATGGCACCAGCCGCTCCTCTCTGCGACTTACATGCACATTGGAGTACGTGCCCCGGCGCACGCCGCGCCGGATCAACAGGAGCGGCGCAATCGACAGACCCAGTCCGATCACGAGCCACCACAGCAGCCCGGCCTCCACATCCGGCGCCGTGAAGATCGCTACCGCCAGGAACAGCGGGGGCGCGACATAGAGCGGGTTGGTGAGACGCGAGATGAGCTGGGCGAGCCATAGCCGCCGGCCCTCATATGGCGCTTGTCCAGCCATTTTTTCTTCGATGCGAACCACCCCCCTTATTAGTCCGAAATAGGCAAAAGATTAATCGCGTTAAGAAAGCTCTGCCCGAACCAATGGCATTGCTTCAGAATCGGAAGTCCGTCTCTACCATTCTAAACGCAAAAAAAATCGCCTGCAATGAGGCGATGGAAAGGCGCTGCCAGCGTTAATTGATCTCCGTTCGGGACAACCATAGTTGTTCCACTTGCTCAATCCCCATCTCGTCCAGATAAGCCAGGGTTTGTTGTTCTATTTGCTCGATCAACACGATCCATCTATCTTCACCTAGACCAAACAGTGGTTGCGTTTCATTCACAGCATCTAACCAGAGGGTATTTAATTTTTTTATACTGCTTATCTGAGATCGAGTCTCTTCGTCCACATCTCCACCTTCACGCTCATTAAAATACAACGTTACCTGTTGCGCACTGATCGGACTTACTTGATTTAAGAACGGTTCTTTCCTTTTCTTCACATCTACGGCAAGCTTGATGGACTTGGAAAGCACCTCGTAGATTGTTTCATTACCTCTTGCGAGAAGCTCCGCATCTTCATGTGATAGCGTATCCTGGCTCAATACCCGATCATAAATCTCGTCATTGCTCCTGATCGACTCGGATAGACGTTGAAAATCAGAACTTAACGTATGGGAGACAATATCCCGATACAGGTTCTTTTGACTGTATTGCATATAACAAATAACGAGCAGCACAATAGCCGTTACTGTTAGCAGTAAAATCAGGAGTGAATTCTTGGACATGTTCACTCTAACTAACCTTACCCCTAGCCCAGCTTCTGACCGCAATTCGGGCAGAAGTTGGCGCCCTCGTTTTTGGCGCCGCAGTTCGGGCAGAAGTTCGGCTTGGCCTGACCGCCGGATGATGCCCCGGAGCCGCCATTGCCGGAGGCAGACGACGATCCACCGCTGCCCTGCCCTTGACCGCCGCTATTGCCTTGGCCCGAGTTGTTGCCCTGGTTCTGACCTTGGCCTTGTTGATTCATGTTTTTCATCATTTCGTTGGCCATATTCATGCCCATCATCATCCCCGCCATGTCGGAGGCTGCGCCGCCGCCCTGCACCTTGCCGGAGGCGATGCCGTCGGTCATGGAGATCTGCTGGTACTTGGACACGTTGCCGATCATCTCATGCGAGGCGGTCTTGGTGATCATATCCTGGATTTCCTTCGGATAGTTGAAGCTCATGACGTTAAAGCCGGTAATCGTGATGCCGTTGTTCAGAATCTCCATGTCCAGATCCTCGCGGATGCCGCGGGCGATATCATGCGCATTGGCCTGCAGGTTGAACATATCCTTGCCCTCACGGCTGATCCACTTCATGAGCAGTTGGTCCAGCGCCGAGGTGATGCGGATGCGTACATCCTCGACCAGATAGCTGTCGCGGACGCCCGCGATCTTGTCGATCAACGCCACATAGTCGCTCACCTTGAAGTTGAAGGTGCCGTTGGCCCGGATCGGCATGCCGCCCGGCAGCTGCGGCGTCGGGATGAGCACTGGATTTTGCGTGCCCCAGCGGACGGTGAATTCCTTCGTATTGACGAACAGCACCTCGACCCGCATGCCGCTGTTGAAGCCGAACTTGAAGCCCTTGAGCGTGGAGAGGAACGGGATGATCTCCGACTCGATGTTGTAGTCGCCCTCCTGCTCGAACACGCCCTCGATCCGCCCGTTATTGAAGAAGATCGCGTCCTGCCCCGGCCGGATGATCAGCTTGCTGCCCTTTTTGATCTCCTTATTGCTCCACTTCCAGAAGATCATATCGTCTCGGAATTCTTCCCATTCCACTACATTGGCGAACTGATTGCGAAAAAATACCATCGTTCATCGTCCCTTCTCTTAAAATGATCGACCGCCGCCGCTGTGCGAATGTCCGCCGCGAGTCACCCCGCCGCCGCCACCGCCGCCACCGCCGTTGTTCTTCGGAATCTTCGTCTTGGTCGTCGTCGTCCGCAAGTACGTGTCGCGATGCGCCAGCACCCCGGAGGTCGCCGAATCCTCATACGTCTGCCGATTGACCGTCACGCGCCCGCCCGAGCGGTAGGCCATCACGCCGACGACGAGCGCCCCCAGAGCGAGCGATACTGCGACCTGGAACCACGTCTTGAACAAAATATTGTCCGGGTTGAACCCCGGCTCGAAGCTCATATAGTAGTCAGAGCGCTCCAGGAACTGTCGGAACGCTTCCGCGTAGTCGCCATTCGTCAGCTGCGGCGCCACGTAATCCAGCACCTTTTGAATCCGGGCGTCGTCGAGATACGCCTTGGCGCGATAAAATCCGGCAATGTAGACATCGCGGGTATACATGTCTATCGTCATAATCGCCGCATTGCCGAAGGACTTGTCATACCCTGGGCCGCGCTCATCGTAAAAGTCCTCCGTCAGCCGCTCCGCGTCAACACTATGCTCCCGATCCGTCGTATAGAGGATAAAATCCGTCTGATGCGTCTCGCTATACGAAGCCGCCAGCGTCTCCAGCTCTGCACGCACGCTGTCGCTGAGCAGCCCAGCCTCGTCGAAAATCCGTTGCTTGTCAGCCGCCAGGCCGCTGGCCGGCAGGATCAGCAAGCCGATCGCAAGCATCAATGCGAGCGCAGCCCATGTCGTCCGCCTCACAGGAATCCGCCTCCCATCGCCCACGACACCGTCTTCAGCGCCAGCAGCGTTACGACCGAGACGCCGCCGAACCACGCCGCCACCTTGCCCATACTAATCGGCGGCTTGCCGACCACCTTGCCGGTTTGGCCGTTCATCGCGAAGGTGTAGCCTTTTTTATTGTAATCATAATATACCATCCATACCGGCAGCAACGCGTAGTCCGCATGTCGGAGCCGTGTATCGATGTCTTTGCGACTGTACGTTACTGTAGCATAACCGCCGACAGTGGACTGGATGTACGAGTTGATGAATGGTGCGATCTTATCCTTCACCCGGGGGAACAGCTGCTTGTCGTCGTAGCTGTACTTCTCCGCGATGTAGCCTGCCAGGTACGGGGAGTTAAACGTCTTGAGCTGCCCGTAAGGGAACGGCTCCAGCCGATCCATCAGCTCATCGCTCATCTTCTCCGACGCGTCGACTGGCACCTTGTTGTAGTTGAGCCGGATCTTGCGGTACACCTCATAGTGCTGCGTCTCTGTGTAGCGATATTCGCCGCGCGTGTACGTCCGCACCTTGGTGCCGTGCCCTTGCACCTCGATCTCGTTGTTCAGCTCATAGAGCCAGAACGGTACGTAGATGCCGGTGATGCCCTTGATCCGATTCGCCGTCATGAAGCCTCGCGGCGTCAGCAGACCGCCCCGGCACCACTTGCGGAATGCCTGCTCGGCCTGTTGCTTGCTGATCGCGAACGGGATCACCTTGGACGGCGCCAGCTGACCGGACAGCCGATCCGCCAGCACGACAGCCGATCCGCAAAAGCTGCACGTCGTCGCCGACGTCTCGGGCTCGGTGATGATGTCCGCGCCGCAGCTGTTGCAATGATACTCTACCGCCTCGCCCTCTTCGAACGTCTGGACCAGCAGCGGGTCGGAGCTGTCGTCGATCTTGTCTTGTCTGCCGCAGCTCGGGCAGGACAGCATCCCGGAGGCGCTGTCGAAGTTCATCCCGCTTCCACAATTGGGACATTTATACTCTACAACCGGCATCCTCTCACCTCTTTTTCTCTATCGATCAGGCTGTCCTCAAAACGGAGCCTACGGTCACGGGATCGATCTTCCGATCGCTGTTGTCCCCAGATTTCTTGATTGTTCACCGCTTTTGCGGTTGAAATCCGGGGACAAAGGCGAACGCTTCGCTTCTACAGATTCGTTCCCGTGCCTCTTCGGCCTTTTAAGGGCAGTCTGATCTATTAATCAACCTTCATCTTTAATGTCGCCAGCTCCTGCTGCGGATCGGCCGGCGCGCTCTCCGCTGCCATCTGCCGCTCCAGATCGGCGAACAGCTCGTCGAGATCGCTCTCCTGCTCCGATCTCAGCTCGGCCAGCGCCACCGCCTCGTCATAGGCCTGGTTGATCTTGGCCTCTGCTTGCTTCAACGAAGCGCCGCCAGCTTGCTGCTCGTTATATCGCTGCTGGGCCTGAGTGTCCGCGAGCTTGCGCTTGAGCTCCGTCTGACGCACCTCCAACTGCCGGACATCGGCGAGCAGCTTCTCCTCCAACTGGCTCATCTTCTCCGCCTTGGTCGAAGCGAGCTCGTAGGCCGCCTTGAGCTGCGGCTCCTTGGCCGCGCGGGCGGTCTTCTGCTCCAGGAAGCGGAGCGCCGCATCCTCATCGCCATTGTCCACCGAGCGCTCGGCGTACCGCTGCAGCTTGCTCACCTCGGAGCGGCACTCGTCCCACGCCCGCTTCGTGCGGCTAACCTCGGTTTGCAGCGCGGCGCTCTCCGCCTTCACCTGTCCCAGATCGTGCTGGACGGTGCGCATATAGTGATCGATCGTCTGGTCTGGCCGCTCCTCCTTGTTGAACCATGCATTGACATTGCTTCGCATAATATCTCTGAACCGGGATAAGATCCCCATGGTGCATGCCTCCTCGCCTGGATCGTAATCTGAACCTCATGCTACTATAATACCGTACTTTTACCCAAAAGGATTCATTATGTATACAAAACAACCCCTGGTTCTTTTAAGCACCAAAACAAACGGACAGGGCCTCAGCCCTGTCCACCAACATGCTAATCCTAATGAAACTACGAGCACAGGCCCATCAGGGCCCGGCTTATCGGGACGTATCGGTCGTCAGCGTCAGCACCGAGCGGGCCGGCACGACGGTCGTATACGAGCCGTCCGGCTCGACTGCGACATCGTCGATCCGCGACAGGTCGGCCGTCTCGCTCGTCAGATGCGCCGCCAGCGGCGCGCCTGCGGGGACCGTCGCCAGGTCGTCCAGCGCCAACTCCACGCGGCGGTCCTGGTCGCTGTCATTGACGAACACGGCGGTGACAACGCCGTCGCCCTCATGGACATACGCCGAGCCGAGCAGCCCATCGCGCGCCGCCTCGTCCAGGCCGGTCAGGCCGATCCGCACCGCGCCCGGCCGGACGAACTTGCTGTAGTTGCCGAGCGCCCATAGGATCTTCGAGGTGAGGATGTTCTGCTCGTCGCCCTCCTGCTGGAAGTCGGTGTAGATGAGCCCGTCCTTGTAATCGACCTTGGAGACGGCTGTCCACCACTGCCAGGCAGCGGCATTGGACATCGCCAGGTCGAAGTGGATCGTCCGCGCCACACGCAGCGCCGAGTCGATGCCGAGATCGCGTCCCGGACCGTCGTCGCCGAGGATGCAATACTCGGTCACCCAATACTTGGCGTCGGCATCGTACGCCTTCAGGTTCTCGTCGAGCAGCGCCCGCAGCTCCCCGAGCCGGTCGTCGCCCGGCCGGCTGTAGTCGGACCAGTACGAGTGCGAAGCGATCTTGTTGCCGACCGCTGCCTTCAGCTCGGGGTCGCCGAGCAGCGCCTTGATATACTCGCGGTATCTGCCCAGGCCGAGGTTGTTGGCTCCGCCGTTGTAGCGGTCGCCCCCCGAGAAGCGGCGATAGTACTCGTCGTCGAGCAGCGCATGGATCTCGACGCCGTCGGGGGCGCTGATCTGCGCTGTCTGACCGCTGGCCTGGAGCTGACGATGCAGCGCCAGGATGACCCGCTTCAGGTCTTCATTGTTGTAGCGATTGCCCTCCTGATGCGCCCGGTTCCAGTCCCAGGTCGGCTCATTGATCGGGCTGATATAGTCGAAGGCCAGCCCCTCGGACTCGAAGTGCGCCAGCACATCGGTCAGATAGGTCGCGAACGCCGCTTCGTAGCCGTCCTTCAGATTGGTCGAGCCGACCGAGTCATCGGGCTGTCCGTGACCGTTCTTGGTCATCCAGACCGGCGGGCTGTTGACGAACGCGATCAGCGTGTCGACACCACGCTCGCGGGCGGCTCGCAGGAACCATTGCTGGCCCGCCTGCTTGCTCCAGTCGTATGCCCCGTCCTCGGACATCTTAAACGCCTCGGACCGCCGCCACGGGTCGGGGATGATCGACTGATCGGTCTCCGCCGAGCCCGCCCCGATATTGAACCGCCACGCCGACAATCCGATGCCCTTCTCCTGCGAGAAGAGCAGGTCGGCCACGCGCTCCTTATTGTCCTCGGTCCAATACTTGCCGAGCGGCTCCATCGACCAGGCGTCGGACGCGCCGAAGTTGTCGATCGTCTGATAACGCGTCCCGCCGTCCAATCGCACGGTGGTGACAGCCTGCTCCTGCGCTTGCTCCGTCTTTTCCTGCGCCCGCTCGCCCGTCTCTTGCTCTTGCTGTCCCGTCGTCTCTATCGTCTGCTCCTCCGTCGCGCCCGTCGGCGCGGACGACGCCTCGGGCACGCTCGCGTCCCGGCCCATGACGGCATACAGGCCGATCGCGGAGGTGCACAAAGCTGCCAATGCCAAAGTAGTCAAGGTTCTCTTCATCCGCCTCTCCATAGTTAGCCTACCAATCCCGAGCGCTCGACCGACTCGACAAAATGCCGCTGCACGAACAGGTACAGCACGATCAACGGCAAAATCGCCATCAGCACGCTCGTGTTCATCATCATCGACATGAAAAACGGGTCCTGCACATACCGCAGCATCTCCGCCTGACCGCCGCCGCTCAGGAACGTCGCGATCGAGTAACCCGACGAAGCCATCATCGACGACATTACCTTCGGCTCGTTAAGGTACATGTTCGTGAAGAAGCTGTCGTTCCACTGCCATACAAACGAGAACAGCATAACCGTCACCATCGCCGGCACCGCATTAGGCAGCACCACGCGCAGGAAAGTCGCGAAGTAGTTGGCCCCATCCACATAGGCCGCCTCTTCGATCTCGCGCGGGATGCCTTTGAAAAACTGGCGGAAAATGTAGACGTACAAGCCCGTCTTGACGCCCATCCCAAGCAACGCAGACAAGACAAACGGCCAGTACGTGTTAATGAGATTAAGCGGCTCGCCGCGCACCAGCGCGAAGATGCCCAGTATATCAAACGACTTGAAATTCAAATAGAGCGGCACCATAATCGTATGCGACGGCACTAATATCGTAAATACGACCGCCGCAAACAGCAAGCCGCTGCCCCGCATCCGAATACGAGAGAAGCCATAGCCCGCCAGCACGCAGGTGAGCGTCGTCAAGATCATGACGATGCCCGAGAGCAGCAGTGTATTGAGCAGCACCGCCGGGTAATTCATCGCCTCATAGACGAGCCTGAAGTTCTCCAGCGTCAGCGACTGCGGCACCCAGATCACCGTCGAATCGTACAGATCCTCCCGGCTTTTGAAGGCAATCGACAGCTTCAGCAGGATCGGGTAAATAATGACGAAGGAGATGCCGAATATGAGCACGAAACGGATGAGCACCCAGGACCATTTTTTCAGCGCCTCGAACCAGTAGTCCGTCGACGCCTTGCGCGGCAGCCACCGTTCTCTGACCGGCTGCTGCCGCGTCGCGATTTCCGTCTTCATTCCTCTCACCTCCGGACTAATCCTGATAGTACACCTTGCGGGATACGATTGCGGTCGCCACCCACAGGACGATCGCGATGACGGCAAAGTAGATCCACGCCATCGCCGCGCTCAAGCCGAAGTTAAAGTCCTTGAACGCCGTATCGACGATCATCCGGCTCGTCTCGTCGCGGATGAAGCTGTCGATAATGGTGTAGACCAGATTCGTCAGAATGAGCGGGCTAATCATCGGGAACGTAATTTTCCAAAATGCCTCGTAGCCTGTCGAGCCTTCGATCTTGGCCGCCTCGTACAGCGAGGGCGAGATCGACTGGAGGCCGGCGAGGAAGATCAGAATCTGCACGCCAGACTGGCTGATGATCTCATAGATCCGGCTCACCGCGCCGGTAAGATATTCGACGAAGGTGACGCTCATGCCTGACTCGAT
>Ga0160464_100390_pt1 | contig 35134 bp, 19 predicted proteins | sample HID1971I_E11MG_FD_108275 | JGI IMG/M metagenome (GOLD analysis project Ga0160464, IMG submission 108275) | Enriched millipede-associated microbial communities from UW Madison campus, WI, USA - HID1971I_E11 MG | ecosystem: Host-associated > Arthropoda: Insects > Digestive system > Unclassified ... | reverse complement strand
CGAGTTCGGCTACGCCCGCCAACCTGCCACCGGCTGGAAATTCATTTCGTTCCCTTTCAACTGTCCGGATCAGCTGGAAAAAGAGCGATAAGATCTTACAAATACGATTATACGAGGAGGAGTACAATGGAGCTTACGGTACGCATCGATAGCGGCGCCCTCGCGGGCGTCGCAGGCAACAACGCCGGGGTAGCGGTATTCAAGGGAATCCCGTACGCATCCCCGCCTACAGGCGAGCTGCGGTGGCGGCCGCCGCAGCCGCCAGCGTGCTGGGAGGGCGTGCGGCAGGCGGATCGGTTCGGACCGATCTGTCCGCAGTTCATCCCCGCGCCCGGCACGTTCTACTATGAGGAGTTCTACCTCGAGGAGCAGGAGCAGAGCGAGGACTGTCTGTACCTGAATGTATGGAGTGCCGCTGCAGATGCCGCAGAGCGCAGGCCAGTGATGGTCTGGTTCCACGGCGGCGGGCTCGTCGAGGGATCGGGCTCGCTGCCGTCGTTCGACGGCGAGGCGCTGGCGCTCCATGGCGTCGTCCTCGTGACCGTCAACTATCGGCTGTCCGTGCTCGGGTTCATGGCGCATCCCGAGCTGACGGCCGAGTCCGAGCACGGCTCCTCCGGCAACTACGGCATGCTCGACCAGATCGAGGCGCTGCGCTGGGTGCAGCGCAACATCGCCGCCTTCGGCGGCGATCCCGGCAATGTGACGATCTTCGGCCAGTCGGCGGGCTGCTTCAGTGTCTACAGCAAGCTGGCATCGCCGCTGGCCAAGGGGCTGTTCCACAAGGCAATCTGCCAGAGCATCTTCCTCGGCCCACTCGGCAAGCTCCAGGAGGCGGAGGCCTGCGGCTTACGCTTCGCCGAGGCGAGGGGCGCCGCCTCGATCGCCGAGCTGCGCAGCCAGTCGCATGAGGAGTTGATGAGCGATCCCGAGCTGTACCGGGGCGCGCTGGGGCTGCTGCCGGTGACGGTCGACGGCTGGGTGCACGAGGAGGACCCGTTCTATATGATGCTGGAGGGACGGCATCACGATGTGCCGCTCATCCTCGGCGCGACGAGCGACGAGATGACGACGCTGGCCGCCTTCGACTGCACGCTGGCCGCCTATGAGGCGATGGCGCATCGCCAGTTCGGCGAGGAGGCAGAGCGATTCCTGTCGCTGTATCCGGCGACGACCGATAGCGAGGCGACGGTCGCGTACCGCGACTATCTGGGCGACAAGTTCCTGGCCTCCAAGGTCATCTGGGCGAGAGCCCGTCAGCATGCCGGCCAATCCGAGAGCTATCTCTACTACTTTACGCGTCGACCGCCCGGGCGCAACGATGCCTTCTATGGCGCCTTCCATTCGGCAGACCTGTACTATGTCTTCCGTACGCTGGGATCGACCGAGAGGCCGTGGGAAGCGAGCGATGAGCGGCTGGCGGATGCGATGAGCGGATATTGGGCCGGCTTTGCGGCGACGGGTGCGCCTCAGGCAGAGGGGCTACCGGCGTGGCCGGCCTTTGACGAGCACGATGTGCGGGTGATGGAGCTGGGCGAAGAGGTAGCGGCGACTGCTTTGCCGCATGCCGGTCGGATCTCGTTTTGCATCGGGCGCATTCTGCAGCGGGACCCGATTTCGTTTAAGGTGGACGAGGTTTGACGATCCTATTGCCAAGAGAGAGAGAGCCGGGAGGGACGCTTGACGTCTCTTCCGCTTTCCGTTTTTCATTCCCATCGACCAGAGCCGAGCATCCGAAGGAGTGAGCGTGTGAATCGATTCCGGCTGCAACAGACGTATTTGCGCATGTTTTTATTTTTATCGATTCTGTTCACGATTGCATTCGTGCCGTACACCCTGTTCCTCTCGACCAAGTTCTCCGCTTACGCGCAGCAGGAGATTAATCGCAATACCAGCGCCAAGCTGGACCAGACGTTGAAAAGCACGGCATTTGCCCTGGATCGGCTGAAATCCTACGGCCTCAGCATGTACGAAGCGCCCACCATCCGGGAGTGGCTGGTCTCCGACCAACCCGACCCGCTGCTGGCGATGAGGGCGATGCATGCGATGACGATCCTGCTGGCTAACGAACCGTTCATATATAAAACCTACTTGATCAATGCCAATACGCGCGAGATCATCGACTCGAGCGTCGGCATCCGCGCCGCCGAGCGCTTCGAGGATCAGCCGATGCTGACGCTGCTCCGGGAGGCTCGTCCCAAGGTGCTGCGTTACTTCACCCACACGGTCGGCGGCGCCGAGCATCTGGCGCTCGTCGTCCCCTCGACGCCGCTGGATACAGCGTACAACGGCTACCTGGTCATCCTGCTGGATAATGAAGCGCTGCGCCGCACGCTGCTGCAGTTCAGCGAGGAGGCTGGCATCGAAGTCGCCATCGCGGATGAGCAGGACGAGCCGGTCATCGCTTCGACAGAGGCGCGGGCGCTGCTGCAAGCGGCGGCGCAGCAGGGCGTAACCTCGATGGGCAAGCTGCGCGGCAACCGGGAGGAGTGGTCGCTGTACCGGCAGCAGATGGAGACGCAGCCGTGGACGATGATCTTCATCGCCAGGACTGGCGAGGCCAAGCAGCAGATTGTCACGCTGCAGCGTCAGATTATCGTCTCCTCGCTGGCATTGCTGGCGCTGCTCAATCTGCTCTTGTATTGGATCTCTCGTCGCTCGTACCGTCCGTTCAGTCAGCTCGCGGCAAGGCTGAAGGATGAGCTGGGCGCCAAGCGGGTGCAGCAAGCGCCGGACTTCGCCGGCCATTCTGACGATTACAAGGTCATCCAGCAGGGCATGGACGTCCTGATCGATACGGTGGACAATATGGTCTATTCGATGCGCAATCATCAGGAGGTGATCGACAGCGAATATTTGCAGCAGTGGATTATGGTCGGCACGCTGAACGAGCCGGTCCGCGAGTACGTCGCTGGCCATTTCCGCTTGCTGTCCTACGAGCAGCTGCGGATGATCGTCCTGCGGATCGACCATTACGCCGCCTTCGTCGATCGCTACGATCACTTCGGTTCGCGCAAGCTGATGAAGTACGGCATGAGCAACATCGCCAAGGAGATCCTCAGCGACGGCGGCTGGGCGGCGGAGAGCGTCGACTTCGGCGGCGACCATGTCGTCCTCCTGCTCGGACATCATCCGGAGGATGCGGACGATGTGCCGGAGGCGATGACTCGGATCGCCGAGCAGATCGAGCAGTGGCTGCGCGTGCAGGTCGTCATCGGCCTGAGCGAGGCGGTGGCGACGAGCAGCGATCTGCGCCGGCTGTACGATCATACGTACGAGATGACGCATCTGAAGTTTATCACCGGGGAAGGCATCGTCTTCCAGGACGAGGATATGAAGCGGTACATGGGGATCGTCAGGCCGGAGGGCGAGGAGGTGCTCGTGGAGAGCGTCATCCACAATGTGCGGCTCGGCGAGCTGGACAAAGCGCTGCTTATCCTCGAAGAGATCATGCAGCAGCTGCGTCCGCTCGCCAGATCGGATCGGCTGTTCGAGCTTACCGTGCTGCTGCATAGCTTGATGAAGGCGTTCAAGCCGTTTGACCTGTTCGATCGGACAGTCGGCATCCAGCAGTTCCTGGAGCGGTTCCGTACGCTCGACGAAGTGCAGGCATGGCTCAGCGGCAGACTGCACGAGGTCGCGAGCCAGCTCGGCAAGCCGAAGCACGGCGGCCGCAAGGAGGCGCTCGCCGTCGAGGTTCGGGACTATGTGAAGGGCCGCATCCACGATGCGATGCTGTCTCCGGAGGAGGTTGGCAGCCATCTGCAGCTCTCGGCCAGCTATGTTCGGCAGGTATTCAAGGACGTCATCGGCATTACGTTGTCCGACTACATCCTCGAGACGCGAATCGAGCATGTCAAAAAGCTGCTGGAGACGACGGATTGGCCGCTTGCCGATATCGCCGAGCATTCCGGATTTACGACCAAGAGCCACTTCTACACCGCCTTCAAAAAAATGACCGGCCGCACCCCCGGCGAATACCGCCAGCTGCACGCGGCAGAGCGCAGACGGTGAGGGCAAGGGCGTGCTTCGGCGATTGATTTGGCGGCCAAGGCGAGCCGTTCGCTTTACAAAAGCTCAACTTTCCAGTCGCTCCCGCATTTGGTACACTTGATGCTATATGACAATAAAGGACCGAGCCAACATGCAGTTAATGTCACTGGAAACGCAGGCATACAACCAGATTCGGGAACGCATCATAAGGGCCGACTACATGCCCGGCATCCTGCTGTCGGAGAATGAGCTGGCAGGAGAGCTGGGAATGAGCCGGACGCCGATCCGGGCGGCCATCTCGTTGCTGGAGCGTGAGGGCCTGGTCGAGAGCTTCAGAGGGCGCGGCGTACTGGTCAAGGAGATCTCCTTCCGGCAGTTTTGCCAGATCCACGAGATCCTGGTGTCGATGCAGGTGTTCGTCCTCGAGACGGCCAAGCAACGGGAGCTGCGCTTTGACCTCGCAGCGTTGGCTGCCCATCTGCAGCAGCTGGAGGCGGCGCGCGAGCGCGAGGACCATCTCGGCTATTACCGCAGCTCGATCCTCTGCATCGAGACGATCCTGAGCGCGATCGGCAACGACCAGATGGTGCAGATGCTGCGCCAGTACGAAGGCAAGTTCATCTGCCGGATGGTCACCTTCCGCAAGCAGTTCCCGCAGCACAAGCCGCAGTGGGCCGGCGTCACCAACGGCAAGGTCTATGAGGCGTTGCGACGCAAGGACTACGAGGCGGCCAAGCAAGCCGTGCTGGAAAACTACACCGTAGCGAACGAGCAGCTGTCCATGAGCGGCTTGATCTGATGCACCCCATAGCCATTTTCGCAGCAGCGGCACAGGAGCCATTCCTGGCCGCTGTTTTTGCTATGCGGCGAGCTTAACATATTATTTAGACCACGATAACAATCCACTTACATACAACCTGCATACTAATGACGAAGCAAGGCCAGCTACACTATACAGAGTGCAGGAGGATGAAGGATGGGGAGCAACCAAGCAAGTAGGCAAACGATGAGGGCATGGACAGATGAAACGGTGTTCGCGACGGACAAGCATCCCTGGTTCGGGGCATTGCCCGAGCTGGATGGAGCGGACTTCTCTTTTGCGGTGCTGGGCGACCGTTGCGGCATGGCGACGCCTGGCGTGTTCGAGCGGGCGCTGGAGATGGTGAGGGATCTGAAGCCCGACTTCGTCCTCAGTGTCGGCGATCTGATCGAGGGCTATTGGCGTGAGGCGGCGGATACGCATGCCGAGTGGGACGAGATCGACGCCAGGATCGCCGCCACTGGCCTGTCGTTCTTCCAGGTCACAGGCAATCACGACTGCGGCAATCCGCTCATGCGGGACGTCTGGCGCGAGCGCAAGGGGTTCGAGTACTACGCCTTGCGCGTCGGCGATGCATTGTTCGTCGTACTCAATACAGAGGACCCGCCTGCCGAAATGCCGGATGAGATGATCGAGGTGATCAAGCGGGCGACCGCCAATGTGCACCGGGAACCGGAGGCGGCGGAGGCTCATATGCGGAAGTTCTACGAGGAGATCGTTGCGTTGCTGCCGCCGGAGCAGCTGCATCAGATGAGTAGGATCGACCTAGCCATCGGCGAGGCGCAGCTGGCGTTCGTCGAGCGAGTGCTGGCCGAGCATGAGGATGCACAGCGGGTGTTCGTCGCGATGCACAAGCCGGGGTGGAAATCCGACAACGCCGCGTACCGCCGGATCGCCGAGCTGCTGGACCATCGCGAGCATACGCTGTTCGCCGGCCATCTCCATGCGATGGAGTATAGCCGCGAGGGCAGGGGAGAGCGGATCCAGCTCGGACGGACCGGCGGACTCGGTCACGGCAGCGGCCCTGCGCATGAGCATCTGTTCCTGTGGGTCAATGTGAGGAATGGCCAGCCAACCTACCGCGTCATCCATATGGACGGCGTACGGGAGGCGGCCGAGTATGCGCCGCAGCCGGCGCATATGGAGAGCCACGTCTGAGCGCGTCTGAGCGATCTGCCAGAGCTAACATCGTCATTACCGATATTCATTAGAGCGGCCGCCCGCCAAGGCGAGCCCCATACGACAAGGAGCGAATAAAAACGATGAAACGCCAACCATGGAAGGCAGCGACGGTATTGTCGCTGGCCCTGCTGACCACAGCCTGCGGCGGCAACGCTGCGCCAGCTACGAACAGCGCCGCAACGCCTGGCAGCACAGACGCGCCGAGCAGCAACGCTGCGGCCGAGACCGCGAAGCCCGTCTCGCAGGAGCCAGTGACGCTGACCTTCTACAGCTACAATCTGGCGATCGCCAGCCAGGCCGAAGGGACGGAGAAGCTGATCCGCGAGTTCGAGGAGGCTTATCCGCATATCTCCATCGAGGCGGTGCCTGTGCCCTCCCCGGACATCAATGCCAAGGTGCAGGCAGATATCGTCGCGGGCACGGCGCCGGACATCGCCCAGCTCGTATTCGACGGCCTTGACTTTGCCGTCCACAACTTCAATGCCAAGCCGCTCGAGGATATCGTCTCTGCCGAGCAGCTGGCCGCCGACTTCGAGGGCTTCTCGCCCAATGGCTTGCAGCTCGGCCAGCTCGATGGCAAAACCTACGGCTTGCCCTTTACCTTCAGCACGCCGGTGCTGTTCTACAATGCCCGGCTGTTCGAGGAAGCGGGACTCGATGCGGAGCGTCCGCCGACGACATGGGCGGAGGCGCAGCAATACGGCCTGCAGATCGCCGAGAAGACCGGCACGGCAGGCATCCATGTCGGCGGCTCGGCAGGCAACGACTGGATCGTGCAGGGGCTGATCGGCAGCAACGGCGGACAGGTGCTCTCCGACGATCGCCAGACGATCCGCTTCGGCGAGCCGGAGGTGATCGGCGCGATCGAGATGTGGCAGGAGCTGATTGCCAGCGGCGCCGGCAGCAAGATGAATGACGGCGAAGCGATCGAGGCCTTTACTCAGGGCAAGGTCGGGATGCTGCTGTTCACCAGCGCATTGCAGAGCTCCTTTATCGCCGCCTCCGAGGCCGGGGGATGGGAGCTGAAGGCGGCGAAGATGCCTTCCTTTGACGACAAGCCGACCGCGCCGGTCAACTCCGGCAGCGCATTGTTCATCCTCTCCGACGACGAGGTCAAGCAGCAGGCCGCTTACGAATTCCTCAAGTTCGCGACGAGCGAGCGCGGCTACACGATCATCACCTCGGAGCTGGGCTACCTGCCGCTGCGTCCGGCGATCCTGGAGGACCCACGATATCTGAAGGACTGGGTAGCGGCCAATCCGCTCGTCCAGCCGAATCTCGAGCAGCTCGAGCGGCTGCAGCAGTGGGTATCCTTCCCTGGGCCGAACTGGCGTCAGATCGAGAATATCCTGCTGGAGTCGGTAGCGAAGGCGATCCTCAGCCCTGCGGACCAGGTCGCAGGCATCATGCAGGACGGACAACAGCGAGCCCAGGCGCTCGTCCAGTAACGGCAAGCGTAGAAAGGATGTCAGAAACGCATGACGATTGAAGCGACAGGCACGGCCGGGCGCGTGGCAGGCGCCCCGGCCAAGACGCGGGAGCGCAAGCAGTTGCGGTTGCGGCTGGCCGGCGTCAAGCCTTATTTGTACCTGCTGCCGGCGCTCCTCTTCCTCGGCTTCTGGATCTACAAGCCGTTGCTCGAGACGTTCCAGCTCAGTCTCTACCAGTGGAACCTGCTGCCGACCTCGCCGCGGCAGTTCGTCGGTCTGGACAACTTCCGCAACCTGCTCCGGCTGCCCGATATGGGGATCGCGCTGCGCAATACGCTGATCTATACGGTCGGAATCATGCCCTTCTCGCTGCTCATCCCGATCCTCATCGCCATTTCCACGGACAACATCGGACGACGAGCGGGCACGCTCTATCGCGCGCTCATCTTCCTGCCGATGATTATGGCTCCCGTTGCCGTGTCATCGATCTGGCGATGGATCCTCCATCCGACCAACGGCATCGCCAACGAATGGCTGCACGCGCTGCTGCCGCTGACTGAGCCGATCCGTTTTTTTACCGACGAGCGGTGGGCGATCTGGTCGATCACCTTCATCACCGGCTGGAAGCTGGTCGGCTTCGCTACGCTGATCTTCTCGGCGGCGCTGACCGGCATCAACAAGGAGTATATCGAGGCGGCGCGGATGGATCAGGCCAATCGGCTGCAGATCATCTGGCATATCCTGCTGCCGCTGCTGTCGCCGACGATATTGTTCATGACGCTGATGAGCATTTTGTTTGCCTCGGAGATGAGCTTTGCCTACATCAATGTCTTGACGCAGGGCGGTCCGTTCAACGCGACGACCAACGTCTATTACTTGCTGTGGACGTACGGCTTCCAGACGTTCAATATCGGCGCCAGCTCGGCGGCGGCTGTCGTCTTCTTCCTTGGCTTCGGCCTGATCGCCGTAGTGTTCCTGAGACTGACGAAGCGGCTGTCGTTCTATGACAACTAGAAGGGAGGCTCTAACGATGGCCAGATCGGCTGTGACGGCAGGGGCGGCCGCAGCGACCGCCGCGAAGCATGCGGCGCTCATTGCGCTTAGCCTGCTGGCGGTATTTCCGCTATACTGGATGGTAGTGACATCGCTGAAGCCAGAGGTCGATGTGTACACGTCCCATCTGCTGCCGCTTCGCATCACCTTGCAAAATTATGCGGACGCCTGGCAGGCGATCCCGATGCCCCGCATGCTGGGCAACTCGATGCTTGTCGCGGTATCGCAGACGGCAGCCCAGCTGCTGACGAGCATCCTGGCGGCATACGCCTTCTCCCGCTGGACCTTCCGGGGCAGCGGCCTCATCTATGGGCTGATCGCTCTGACCTGGCTGGTGCCGTTCCAGGTGATCATGATCCCCAACTATGTCGCGATCAGCGAGTTCGGCTGGCGCGACCATCTGCTCGGGCTGATCGTGCCCAATATGGTATCGGCGTTTGCCGTGCTCCAGCTGTACAACGCGTTCCGGTCCTATCCGTATACGCTGATCGAAGCGGCGAGGCTGGACGGGGCCTCGGACTGGGGCATCCTGTGGCGGACGATGCTGCCTAACCTGAAGGCGCCCATCGCTTCGGTCGGCATCCTGCTGTTCATCACCTCCTGGAACGATTACTTCTGGCCGCTCCTCGTGACGACGCGGCTGGAGAACTCGACGATCCAGAAGGGGCTGCAGTTGTTCATCTCCTCCGAGGGCAATATGTGGGGCGCCCTGATGGCGGCGACGACGATTGCAAGCTTGCCTGTGCTATTGCTCTACCTGCTGCTGCAGCGGCAGATTATCGATTCCTTTCTGAAAGGTGGACTTAAATAAATGGAACTTGCCATGACTTCCCATGACAGACGGCTCTCTCTCGAGGGCGCGTACAATACAAGAGACATCGGCGGCTACCAGACGATAGCTGGCGGGGTCGTACAGCGCGGGCGCTTCCTCCGTGCGGACGGGCTGCACCGGCTGACGGCGCAGGACCAGGACAAGATCACCGCCTATGGCATCGATACGATCATCGATCTGCGGCATGACCAGGAGCTGGCAGCCAAACGCAATGTATTCGCCGGCTCCGAGCGCATAGCCTACTACAATCTGAGCTTGATCAACCCTGCGCACGCTTCGCTCTACGAGATCCGGACGCTCGGCGATATGTATGTCCATATACTCGATGATTGCGGGGCGGTGCTGCGCGAGGTGTTCGCGCGCTTGGCCGAGGCGCGGGGAGGGGCGCTCTTCCACTGTGCGGCCGGCAAGGACCGGACGGGTGTCGTGGCGGCGCTGCTGCTGGCGCTCGCCGGCGTGGAGCCCGCGCAGATCGTCGGCGATTATGCGGAGACGGAGCGCAATCTGGCGCCGATCATGGCCGAGCTGCGCGCCGATCGGCCGTCGGTCATCCCGGAGGAGGCGTATGAGCAATATCTCGGCAGCGCCCCCATCCATATGGAGCAGATGCTGGCGCATCTGGCGCAGCGCTACAGGGATGCGCAGGCCTATCTCTACGCGATCGGCCTGACGATGCCGCAGCTCGAGACGCTCCAGCGCAAGCTGCTGGATGCGTAAGGAATAGCAGTCCGCAAGGCCATCCTCGAGATGGCCTTTTCCATTTGTAGTCACACTCTAGTAGCGCAGTAAAAATAAGGTTTCCAAAAAACATTTAATATGGTAAAGTTATAGTTCATAATACCTAGGAAAGGAGGGCTATTTTGACACCTTCAAGAATTTTGAGATGGGTTACCGGCGCATTGGAGATTGTTCTTGCTATCCCGCTAATTGGAGCGACGATTGTAGTCGGATTTCTGTATATCCCGCTGGTCGTCATGTTCGTCTTGCATATACTGACACTTATTTTGTCGAACTCCAATCGCGAGCCGTCGCATGGGTCGATCCTGGGAATCATCACCTCACTGGTCGCCTGGATTCCTTTTGTTGGCTTTGTCATGCATCTGATCACAGGCATACTCCTGATGGTTAGCGCAGCTAGAGGCAATGTCCAGCGCCCCGGATATGCGCCACCGCCGCCGCCTGCGTACTAAGAAGTGGTCACTATCAAAAAAATATAGCGTACTTCCGATATATTTTATCAGGTATAGGCGCAGCGTCGTGGCATTCCTGACCCGCCTCGTGCGCGTGGTTTCGCACACAGTCCATTCGGGCTGTTTTTTTTGATTGCATCGCCAATATAAGAGGTCGCGGAAGGGGCTGCATCAAGTGGTCAAGCGAGTGTTGGTCGTCATCTTCGCGGGTCTGATCGCCTTGTCCTTCATTCCGCTATCTATGGTATTGGATCACAATGGCCAGCCAGACGATATGTTGGTGCAAGAGGGTGTACTGGATCTGTCGGAGTGGGATATGGAGCGGGATGCGCGGATTCGCTTAAGCGGCGAGTGGGAGTTCTATTGGGACCGACTGTTAATGGAAGAACGAGCAAGCGGCGCGATGCTCCGTCGCTTGAGCCCCGATGCGATGGTCCATGTGCCTGGACTGTGGAACGGCATGTTTATTGATGGTCGCCCGGCGCCAGCACATGGCGCCGCCTCGTATCGGGTCGTGCTGCGCAATCTGCCGCAGCAGGGCACCTACGCCCTCAAGAAGCTGAATATCCGCTTTTCGAGCGAGATCTATGTCAACGGACAGCGAGTCATCAGCGACGGCCGGGTGTCGCGCGAGGCTGGAGCTTACGAGGCGGGCAACAGCCCTGCGCTTGCGTTTTTCCCTTACGAGGGGGGAGACCTGGAGATTGTCATCCAGGTGTCGAATTATGATTACGCCAACTCCGGCATTCCGTTGCCGCTGCTCTTCGGCGAGCCATCCTCGATGCTGGCGGCCGATCAGCTGGCCAAGGGACTGGAGCTGAGCGCGCTGGCTGTCATGGGGGCGCTGGCGATAATTTTCTTCATTAGTTACGCAGGCGCGCGGTTCTATGGCAATCGGGATGACGCCTTGTTGCTGCTCGGCTTCATCTGTGTGGCTTACGGCATCTACAACGGCACGGTCAGCGAGCGCGTGCTCTCGATGCTGCTCCCGGAGATGCCCTTTGAGACGTTTTACAAGCTCAAGGACACGGTCTCGACGGTTTGCATCAGCGTGATGATCTTTTATTTCTACCGGCTTCGCAATCGGACGATCTCTGGCGTTTCGACGATCCTCATGCTGAGCCTCACAGCAGCGTACGCCATTCTGGTCGTTGTTACGCCGATTCATTTCTATATCTACATTTCGATATTTATCATCTTAAGCTACGCTCTGATGATCTTATGGTTTCTGTACAAAACTGCGGCCCTGTATGTCTCAAGCCCGCCCGTTGAGCGGTTTGGCGCGTTGCTGCTGTACGCGGCGTTCTTGTGTGTGGCGTTGTACTGCGTCGATATCAGTCTGTTCTCGATCTCGATGAAGTCCAATGTCTGGAGCGGTCAGGTCTATATCGTCCTCTTCAGCATCCTCGTGCTGTTCCTGGCGGTGCTGCGTTTCTTCGAGGCCTATCGGACCGTGCAAACGATGAAAAACCAGTTGCTCCGGATGAACCGGATCAAGGACGACTTCCTCTCGAATACGTCTCATGAACTGAAAACGCCGCTGCATGCGATCGTCAACATGAGCCACAGCCTGCTGAAAGGCGCGGAGGGGCCGCTCTCCGACGGTCAGGCCCGGACGCTCGGGATCGTCATCGGCAGCGGGAGACGGCTAACGGAGCTGGTGGACGAGCTGCTCGACTATTCCAAAATGAAGTACAGCGACATCCCTCTCTATCCAAATGCGGTCGATCTCAAAGCGTCGGTCGACTCGATCCTGCGCATCCACTCGTTCCTGCTGCATGGCAAGCCGGTCTCGCTCGTCAATCAGGTGCCCGACGACTTCCCGCCGCTCCATGCGGACGGCAACCGGTTGATCCAGATCCTGCATAATGTCGTCGGCAACGCCGTCAAGTTCACCGAGCGCGGCACGGTCTCCGTCGCCGCCTCGATCCGGGAAGGGATGGCGGAGATCCGGGTGACGGATACGGGCATCGGCATCCCGCCGGAGCAGCTCGAGCGGATCTTCCTCCCCTTCGAGCAGTCAGGCATCCGGCCGCACCACAAGAGCGGTACGGGCCTGGGGCTGAGCATCACGCGCAAGCTGGTGGAGCTGCACGGCGGTACGATCCGCGCAGAGTCTGCTCCGAGCCAGGGGGCGAGCTTCATCATCACGCTGTCGCTAGCTGCAGCAGACCGGCCTGTCGTCGCGGCAAGCCACCTGCAGGAGGCAGAGCCGCTAGTCGCGGCAGCGGCGGCAGATCTCGCCCAGACACGCTATCCCATCGTCGTCCATGGCGCTCGTCCCGAGATGATCCTCGTCGTCGACGATGACGCGGCTAATCTGCAGACGATGGCGAGCCTGCTGAAGCTGGAGGGCTACAGCTACGCCCTGGTCCATCGCGGCGGGCCGGCGCTGGCCTTGCTGGATCGGATGCCGGAGGTCCATCTGGCGGTCGTCGACATCATGATGCCGGACATGTCCGGCTACGAGGTGTTGCTTCGACTGCGGGAGCGCTTCTCGCCCTCCGAGCTGCCTGTGCTGATGCTGACGGCAGGCAATCGGGCGGACGAGCTGCAGCTGTCGCTGGAGGGCGGGGCCAATGACATTATGGCCAAGCCATTCCAGGCAGAGGAGCTGCTCGCCCGGGTCACCAGCTTGACGCGACTGAAGATGTCCGTACAGGAGGCCAAGTTGGCAGAGATTGCTTTTCTGCGCTCCCAGATCAATCCACACTTCCTTCATAATGCGCTGAATGCGATCGCCGAACTATGCGTGGAGCGACCGACGCAGGCCGAAGAGGTGACGCTGCAGTTGTCGCGGTATCTGCGAAGCTGCGTTCAGTTTCGACAGCTGGATTCGTACACTAGTCTGGCCCAAGAGCTGGAGATGGTGCAGGCCTACGTCAGCATCGAGCAGGTACGATTCGGCTCCCGGCTGCAGGTCGTCTATGAGGTCGATGCAGACCTGACGATGCGCATCCCGCCCTTGCTGCTGCAGCCGCTCGTGGAGAATGCGATTCGTCACGGTCTGATGTCGCAGGTCGAAGGCGGAAGCGTGACGTTGTCGATCAGGCGCATCTCGGAGACGGAGACGCAATTTATGGTGCAGGACAACGGCGCAGGCATGAGCCAGGAGCGACTGGCGGACGCGTTGCGGGGAGAAGGCGCGGCAGGCGGGGTCGGGCTGTGGAACATTGCGGGCCGCTTGCGGCTGCTGTATGGCAGGAGTTTTCGGATCGTGAGCGAAGAGGGCGACGGGACGGTGGTGACATTTGAGCTGCCGACGCAACTGCCGACTATGGAATGGGGGGATTTGGTAGATGCGCATCCTATTGGTCGACGATGAGGAATTGCCGCTCAAGCGGCTGAAGCGGATACTGTCCGGCTATGCGGACATCCAGATCTGCGGGGTGTTCCACAATCCAGCGGAAGCGCTCGCTTACGCGACCGTACATCCGGTGGATGCCGCCTTCCTCGATATTACGATGCCGGGCATCTCCGGTCTGCAACTGGCAGCCAGATTGCATGAGCTGCGGCCGAGCTTGGCGTGCGTCATCGTGACGGGCTACGACGAGTATGCTGTGCAGGCCTATGATACGGATATCCTCGACTATGTCGTCAAGCCGGTCACAGAGGAGCGTCTGGCCCGCACCATCCAACGTCTGCGTCGCCAGCCCTTGTTGGCTGAGCCGACGCAGACGCAGGTTCAAGGGCCGCAGGTTCAAGGGACCAGGCTGTCGATCCGGCTGCTCGGCGGACTGGAGATCAGCAGCAGCGGACCGCGCCGCGAGCCTGTGAAGCTGAGATCGCCCAAGACGCTGGAGCTGCTGGCGCTGCTCGTCTGTCGCAGGACGATCAGCCGCGAGGAGGTGGCGGATACGCTATGGCGCGACCTCGGGCCGGACAAGGCTTGGAGGAACCTGAACACCACGCTCTACTACATCCGGCGGGCGACGAGCGAGGGAGGTCTGCTCCCGTTCCTGTCAACAGAGGGCAATATGCTGCATATCGATCCCGCTGCCGTGGAGTGCGACATGTACGAGTTTGAAGCTTTGTTGAAGGAGGCGCGCGCGAGTGGGAACTTCGGCGACGAACGGCTGCGCCGGATGGATCGGCTCTATCAGGAAGGCGGCCTGCTCAAGGGACGAATGTACGAATGGGCGACAGACCGTGCCAGACGACTCGAGCATGAATACGCGGCGATGCTGGAGACGGCAGCCCGCAGCGCGGGGACGGAGCCGTTGCGGGCGCTGCAGCTCTATGAGCGGCTGCTGCAGCTCGACGAGCTGCGCGAGGATATCCATCGCGAGGTGATCCGGCTCTATGTGACGATGGGCCGCCAGTCAGAGGCGCGGCGACAGTATCGCCTGCTGGCGCAGCTGCTCGACCGGGAGCTGGGCGCGCCGCCCGACCCGGAGCTGCGTAAGCTGCTGGATAGCTGAGGCGGGAGCGCTGACAGGCTGGGACAACGCTCGGCAGGAGGTGGCCGGAGCGCTCCTTCGCGGGAGCGACGCACGGTGCATCCTCGCTGGAGCAACGGTACGTCATGAGAGCACACACAGGCTCGGCCAATCATCGGCCGGGCTCTTTGGCGTGGGAATTCATGCATTCGTCACAATAAGAGTGATAGGAATAACATCGACACGATTTCGTGTGAAATAGATCACATAATTTCTCCTCCACTCTCTCCTATAATGAATGAGTCGAAAGGAGAGGTTCACATGGAAGCTGTCGAGCTTGCCAGATTACAATTCGGCATCACGACGATTTATCATTTCTTGTTCGTGCCGTTGTCGATTGGACTGGCGTATTTAATTGCATTTATGCAGACGATGTATGTCATCCGCGACGACGAGAAGTATAAGCGCATGACGAAGTTCTGGGGCAAAATTTTCTTGCTCAACTTCGCGGTCGGCGTCGTTACGGGAATCATGCAGGAGTTTCAGTTCGGCATGAACTGGGCTGACTTCTCCCGTTATGTCGGCGCCGTGTTCGGCGGACCGTTGGCGGTGGAGGCGCTCGTCTCCTTCTTTATGGAATCGACGTTCCTCGGCATCTGGATCTTCGGCTGGGATAAGCTGCCCAAAAAGATCCATCTGGCCTGCATCTGGCTGGTAGCTGTCGCGGCTACGCTGTCGGCGCTCTGGATTCTTAGCGCCAATGCCTTCATGCAGGAGCCGGTAGGCTTCGAGATCGTCAACGGCCGCGCCGAGATGAACGATTTCTTCGCCCTGCTGGGCAACAAGCAGCTATGGGTCGAGTTCCCGCATGTCATCTTTGGCGCATTGGCGACCGGAGCCTTCTTCGTAGCGGGGATCAGCGCCTATAAGCTGCTGCGCAAGCAGCAGATCGAGGTATTCCGCACCTCGTTTACGATTGCTATCGTGGTGGCGCTCGTCTCGAGCCTGCTCACTGCATTCGCCGGTCATGACCAGGCGCAGCATCTGATGACATCGCAGCCGATGAAGATGGCCGCCTCCGAGGGCGTGTGGAACACGACGGAGGAGCATGCGCCATGGACCGTCATCGCGTCCATTAGTCCGGAGAAGCAGGAGAATCCGTTCCAGATCGAGATTCCGTATCTGCTCAGCGTGCTCTCCTACAACAAGCTGAGCGGCAGCGTGCCGGGCATGCTGGAGCTGCAAGCGCAGTACGAGGCCGAGTACGGCCCAGGCGACTATATTCCTCCTGTGCGGACGACGTTCTGGAGCTTCCGGGCGATGGTCGGCGCAGGCATGCTGATGATCCTGCTCGGGATGCTCGGCACGTACAAGGTGCTCCGCAATCGTCTGGAGAATTCGCCGCGCTATCTGCGGTGGATGTTGCCGGCGATGGCGCTGCCCTTTATCGCCAACACCGCAGGCTGGATCATGACCGAGGTCGGGCGGCAGCCGTGGGTCGTGTTCGGACTGCAACGGACGGAGCAAGGCGTCTCGCCGCTCGTCTCGAGCGGCATGGTGGCGACGACGCTGATCGGCTTCACGATCGTCTACGGGCTGATCGCCGCCGCCTTTATCTATCTGGTCGTGCATACGGTGCGCCAGGGCGCAGACGTCGACGCGCCGCACCATAAGGCGAAGAGCGGCCAGGCGCAGGACAGCGGCACAGCCGCGGTGCTGTGATTATGAAGAGAAAGCGGGGCGAAGGGTAGATGCTCGAGACGGTTTGGTTTATTTTGATCGCAGTGTTGTTCATCGGCTTCTTCTTTCTGGAGGGCTTCGACTTCGGGGTTGGCATGCTGACGCCGTTCCTCGGCAAGACGGATACGGAGCGGCGCGTCGTCATCAACACGATCGGCCCGTTCTGGGATGGCAATGAGGTATGGCTGATCACGGCGGGCGGCGCGATGTTCGCGGCGTTCCCGAACTGGTATGCGACGTTGTTCAGCGGGTTCTACATGGCGCTGTTCCTCATGCTGCTTGCGCTGATCGGGCGCGGCGTGGCGTTCGAGTTCCGCAGCAAGCTGGAGAGCCCGCGCTGGCGGACGACGTGGGACTGGATTATCTGCATCGGCAGCTTGCTGCCGGCGCTGCTCTGGGGCGTGGCGCTGGCCAACCTGATGCGCGGCGTGCCGATCGATGCGAGCATGAACTATGTCGGTTCGTTCTGGGATCTGCTCTCGCCGTACTCGATCGCGGCCGGGCTGAGCATGGTGCTGCTGTTCCTGCTGCATGGCGCGTTGTTCCTGTCGCTCAAGACAGAGGGCGTGCTGCGGGATCGGGCGCGCCGGGTCGCCCAGCGGATCGGCGCCTGGACGAGTGCGGTGCTGCTGCTGTTCGTCGTGCTGAGCTATTTTGAGACGGAGATGTTCTCCTCGCAAGGGATCAACCCCGGCCTCGTGCCGGTGCTCGCGGGGATGGCGCTGCTGTCGGTCCATTTCTTCATCAAGGCCGGTCGCGATGGCTGGGCGTTCATCATGACCGGGGCGACGATCGTGCTCTCGACGATTACGGTGTTCCTGCTGATGTTCCCGAATGTCATGATCTCCTCGCTTAATCCGGACTGGTCGCTCACAGTCTACAATGCGGCGTCCAACACGTATACGCTGAAGGTAATGACGATCGTCGCTGCGACGGTGCTGCCATTCGTGCTGGCTTACCAGGCCTGGACATACTGGGTGTTCCGCAAGCGGGTCACCGCGCAGGATCATCTGGACTATTGATATGGAAAGGGGGCGGCGGCGATGATGAAACGACTGTTCAAGCAAGTGCAAGGCACGCGCAAGCTGATGGCGATCAGCGTCGGACTGGGCGCGGCGGGAGGGCTGCTGCTCATCGTGCAAGCTGTCTATATGGCGCGGATCGTGGGTGGCGCGTTCCTGGGCGGTCTCGATCTGACATCGCTGCTGCCCCCGCTCGGCGTCCTGCTGGCGATCATCGGCGTGCGCGCCCTGCTGCAGGGGACCGGCGACTATGCCGCCTCGGCGATGGCGCAGCGGATCAAGAGCCGACTGCGGCTGCGGCTGGTGAGCAAGCTGTCGGAGCTGGGGCCGGAGTATGGCAAGGGCGAGCGGAGCGGCGAGCTGGTCGGCACCGTCTACGAGGGCATCGAGCAGCTCGAGAGCTATCTGAGCAAATACTTGCCGCAACTGGCGATCTCGATGTTCGTCCCGGTCGCTGTATTCTGCATGACTGTCACCGTCGACCGCCTCTCGGCGATCGTCTTCGCGGTGACGATGCCGCTGCTCATCCTGTTCATGATTCTGATCGGCATCAGCGCCAAGGCCAAGACGGATAAGCAGTTCAAGCTGCTGGGGCGGCTGGGCGGCCACTTCCACGATGTGCTGCGCGGACTGCCGACGCTGGCGATGTTCAACCGCAGCAAGGCGCAGATCGACATCATCGCCCGCATCGGCGACGAGCATCGACGCTCGACGATGGGGACGCTGCGGCTGGCCTTCCTGTCGGCGCTGGCGATGGAGCTGTTCGCCTCGCTCAGTACCGCTGTCGTCGCCGTCTTCCTCGGCCTGCGTCTCGTCGACGGCGAGATCGGCTTCGAGGCAGCCTTCCTGGTGCTGCTGCTGGCGCCCGAGTTCTACACGCCGATCCGGACGCTCGGCACGCAGTTCCATGCCGGGCAGAACGGCATCAGCGCGCTCGCGCGCATGGTCAAGATCCTCGATGCCGAGCCTGCCGGCTGGCCCGAACGGGAAGGGATGCGTACGCTGCCGGATCGGCCGGAGGGCTACCGGATCGCGTTCGAGTCGGTCAACTATCGCCGGGCGGGAGCGGAGCGCGATGCGGTGCAAGAGCTGAGCTTCGTCCTCGAGCCTGGGGAGCGCGTGGCGCTCGTCGGCCCGAGCGGCGCGGGCAAGAGCACTGTGCTAGAGCTGCTGCAGGGCTACATTCGGCCGACGGCCGGACGCATCCTGATCGACGGCATCGACATGGCGGAGCTGTCGATGGCGGACTGGCGACGCCGGTTGTCGGCGCTGCCGCAGCGGGCGCATCTGTTCGCCGGGACGGTCGCCGACAACATCCGGCTCTCCGCCCCCGAGGCGTCCGAGGCCGAGGTCACGGAGGCTGCGCGGGCGGCGCAGGCGGATGGATTCATCCGTCAGCTCCCGCACGGCTACGAGACGGAGCTGGGCGAGGCGTTGCGGCTCTCGGGCGGTCAGGCGCAGCGCGTCGCGCTGGCGCGCACGCTGCTCCGCCGCTCGCCGCTCCTGCTGCTCGACGAGCCGACCTCGGGCCTCGATGCGATGCACGAGGCCGCGCTGCTGGATGCGGTTGAGCCAGCGCTGGCGGAGCGGATGTCGATCACAGTCGCGCATCGGCTCTATACGATCCATCGCTCCGATCGCGTCCTGGTGCTCGCTGACGGACGGCTGGCGGAGCAGGGCTCGCCCTCGCAGCTGCTCGCGGCGGGCGGGCTGTACGCCAGACTGTGGCAGGCAGCGGGCGTCGAGGAGGCGGATGCGGCGGGAGCAGGGCGTGTGGTGAGAGCTCCCGAGCAGCGTCCCGCTGCCCTAAGAGAGTCGTCATCGACCGCTGCCGAGGATGCGTCGGACGCGAGTCGCGAGCATGCGAGCTTGCTGGCAAGCGGCACGAATGCAAGCAGCGGCGAACGCGTCGGCTCATTGGCTGGCGTAACGGAGGTTGCTGCTGGGGGAGGTCGTCATCCTGCCGACTCGTCGACAGCTCGCGCCGGTATTGCGCATACACTATCGGATCGCTCAGTGCTGGTCCGGCTGCTCGGCTTTGTCCGGCCTTACAAGTGGAGGCTGCTGGCCGCCGTGCTGATCGGCTTCCTGACCGTCGCCGCCAATGCCGGCTTGATGGGCGTATCGGGCTATCTGATCGCCAAGGCGGCGCTGCGACCGGAGAATATCCTGTTGCTCTACGTGCCGATCGTCGGCGTCCGTTTCTTCGGGATCGCCCGGGGCGTGCTCCGATATGTCGAGCGGCTCGTCTCGCATGACTTAACATTTCGCATCCTGCAGCAGCTCCGGACGTGGCTGTACACTCGGCTGGAGCCCCAAGGGGCCCGGCTGCTGGAGCGGCAGCGCAGCGGCGACTTGCTCAGCTCGGTGCTCAGCGATGTCGAGCAGCTGCAGAACCTCTATCTGCGGGTCATCGCGCCGCCTGCGATCGCTGTGCTGGCCGCTATGCTCGGCTCTATCGCGCTCGGCCTGGCTGCGCCGTCGCTCGGCTGGACACTGCTCGGGATGATGGCGCTGACCGGCATCGTCGTACCGTGGGCGGGTCATCGGTTCGGCAGACGGGGTGCGCGCGACTTCGTCGCGACGCGAGCGCGTCTCTACGAGGAGACGTCCGATCTGCTATCCGGGATGGAGCCGCTCACCCTCTACGGCCGGAGCGGCTGGCAGACCGAGCGGATCGATGCGGTGCAAGCGGAGCTGGATCGTCATCAGCGCAGCCAGCACCGGATCGCCGCCGTCACTGGCGGTCTCATGAATGGCCTGGCGCATCTGACGACCTGGCTGATCCTAGCGCTGGCGATCCCGCTGACAGCGTCGGGCGCGCTGCCGGGCTATATGATCCCGGCGCTGATGCTGGCCGCCTTCGCCTGCTTCGAGGCGATCCTGCCGCTGCCGCAGGCATTCCAGCAGTACGGCCAGACGATGGCCGCCGGCGAGCGGCTGCTGCGACTGGCCGACGAGGCATCGCAGCTCGAGACGCGCGGCCGGGCCGGTTCGGCGACGGAGCCTGGCGTTGCTCGGCAGCCAGTAGCGTCGACAGCCGTTTCAGCGTCGCAGCAGCCCGCTCCGGTCGCCAGACTGAGCTCGCTGCCGGCCTGGCGTGCGGACATCCGCGGCCTTAGCTTCCGCTATGACGCCGACGAAGCTTATGTCCTGCGGGATATCGACCTCTCGCTCGCCTCAGGCCGCCAAGTCGCGGTGGTCGGGGAGAGCGGCGCGGGCAAGAGTACGTTAATCCGGCTGCTGCTCAAGCTGCGCGACTACGAGGAGGGCAGCATCACACTGCAGGGGCGCGAGCTGGCGACGATGACAGCCGAGGAGGGCCGCTCTCAGTTCGCGGTCGTCTCGCAGCAGGTGCAGCTGTTCAACGCTACGGTCGCCGACAACCTGCGGCTTGGCCGCCCGGACGCGCCGATGGAGGCGCTCCGCGAGGCTGCGCGCATCGCTATGCTCGAGCCGGTCATCGACAAGCTGCCGCAGGGCTACGATACGATCGTCGGCGAGTGGGGCGCGAGACTGTCCGGGGGCGAACGCCAGCGACTCGCGCTGGCCCGGGCGCTTGTCCTCGATGCGCCGGCGCTGCTGTTCGACGAGCCGGGCACCGGCCTCGATCCGCTGACCGAGCTTGCCTTTGGCGAGAAGCTGCGCCCGTTGTTGGCGGGCAAGGCCGCGCTCTGGGTGACGCACCGGCTCGTCGGACTGGAGACGATGGACGAGATTCTTGTATTGCAGGACGGGCGCGTCTGCGAGCGCGGTACGCATGCCGAGCTGATGCGCACCAGAGGCGTGTACTACCGCATGTGGCGCTTGCAGCAGCAGGAGGCTTGGGCTCGCGTGCTGGCTTAACCGTGGTACTGCGTGCGTTTCGACCCTGCCGTTCCAATCAGGCGTACTGTCCGCATTGTCACATGATATCCCTGTTGCAGCTTTCGCCTGTAATCACCGTCCCGCCTTTCGAGGTTAGGGGCGGTTTCGCGTTTTTTTGTGTTTCTCGACGGAGCCGCCGGAGGCATGGCAGTCGTTCGACGTCGCGAATAATCGGGTGCTATACTACGAGCAGACAGATTTTATCGTTAGAGCAACGCTTCGGCGATCAGGCGATCGAGCTTGCGGATGTCGATGCCTTTGCGGAGATTGATTTTGATGGCGCCAGCCTTCGTCCACAGCTCGACCTCGGCGTTCATATCCAGGAAGCTCCCGGCGTTTTCGGTCGACCACATGTAGATTGAATCGTAGGGCAGCGAGTAGATCTCCACCTTTTTGCCGGTCAGTCCTTGCGCGTCCCGGACGATCAGCCGCTTGTTGGTGAATACGGCGCTGTCGCGGATCGTTTTGTAGGCGGCGATGGCGCGCTCCCCTTCGACCAACAGGGCATTCACATCATCAGGCACCGGGCATTCGGAGATAAAGGTCCATTGCAGTAATTGCGGCATTCCAGACATAGTCTGCCTCCTCGTAATTTTGGCCAAGGGCCTATTGAGTTAGTAGGTTCGTGCTGATCAGCCGTTATCCTCTTTTTTCCTGCTCGTGGCGGCGATAATTTCCGTAACCAAGGCGCAACGCTAGCGTATGTATCCTACATATCTTAAGCATCCTATGCAGCGTTCTGAGCTATAGACTCTCACATAGAAGAAGAGGTCGACATCGATGACTACCCAGCACCACAACAACGCCAACAACGCCGAGCGCCACTATCGCATCGCAGAAGAGCAAGCCTCCCAGTACCTGACGGCGCTCTCCAGCTACCTCCAGACCGGGGAGCATATCCAGGCGCTGACCGAGGATTTCCGGCTATGGCAGCCGGGACATAGCGGCGTCCTGAGCTGGGGAGCGAGGCTCGTCCCGGGCAAGCGGAATAGCGATCCGGACGAGAGATATATCCGCTGGCTGCACCGCACAGGCAAGCTGGACGCTTATCTGGAGCGGAGCGTCACGTATCTGTACATGCGCGATCTGGGACAGTCGCCCGGCGACCCGGCCACAGTCGCAGCGATCCGCCGGATGACGGAGCGATTGAAGTCCACCCTCACACGTCCCCGCGAAGGCCCGGGTATCGGCAGGATCGGCCACGCCGCCCTCTACCGCTGGGCGCAGTCCGAGGGCGTCGAGTCGGCGGCGATCTGGCTGATCGCCAAGCTGCGCCAGGTAGCGACCGAGCTGCCGGACGAGCTCGAGGCGGAGCATGCGCAGCGCAAGCTGATGAAGATCATCGTCGGCGTCGTCCTGCATGCGCTCGAGGAGCTGGGGGAGGAAGCGGACGCCGACCTGCGGGCACGCACGATCGACCGGGCGATCCGGCTTGGCTACGCCTACGGGCTCACCTATCCATTCATCGACGATCTGCTCGATTCGGCGGCGCTGACGGATGTGGAGAAGCTGCGATACGCCGAGGCGATTCGCATGGTGCTCCTGACAGGAGAGGTCGGTCAGCTCCGCGAGACGATCCCCGAGGAGCGGCCGCTGCTGGCTTATGTGTACGCCGAGCTGAGCGAGGCCTTCGCGCTCATCAAGCGCGAGCAGGCGCCGGGCGAGCTCCGGCAGTTCCTGGCGGAGGCCTATGTCTTCTTCCATGCACAGGAGCTCGACCGCGCCAAGACGCTGAGCGATGACGGCTATACGATAGAGGAGCTGTACTTGCCGGTCATCCTCAAGTCGGCTCACTCCCGGCTGATGGCCCGCGACGTGGTTGGCGCGACGGAGGATGAAGGCTTCAGCCGGCGGACGTTCTATTACGGCTTGTACAACCAACTGGCCGACGATTTTGCCGATCTGGCGGACGATCTGGCGGCAGGCGCTGTCACGCCCTACACCTACTATATGACACACCGCGAGACGCGGCCCGATCTGCTCCATCCTTACGCGCTCTATTGGGCGGTGATCGGCTATCTCATCCATCATGTGTACGAGGGTGACCCGGCAGCGCGGGACGTCATCCTGAGCCGGGCGATCAATGGGCTGAAGCGTTGTCGCGCCAGGCTCGGCGAGTCCCGTTACGGAGAGTTGATGGCGTCGCTGGCTTTGCCGGACGGAGCGTTCCATCGTCTCGTCCAGCGGATGGTCGAGCGTGCAGGCGAGGTGGACTTCTTCGACAAGCTGCTGCGGGACCGGCTAGCGGCGCATCTCCGGGAGTCGCGCGCGGCGCAGAGACGCTTCGAGGAGGCGGCTCGGCGAGCCCGGCAGCGGATCGATGCCGCGCTGCCTCTTGTACCCGGTGCGGAGCATCCCGGGCAGATAGGCAGTACGGGGTTGCGCTCCGAGGTCCCGGCGGCTGGCGGGCTGGATGCCGCTCGCGCCGGGACGACCCAAGTCGCCAAGCCGGATGCGGTTCGCACAAGCATAGGTCAAGACGCGGACACCGACGGACGGCGCGAGCCGAAGGGTGAGCTCGCCGATCCGCTGCTGGAGGCGGCAGATTATATGGTGGGCGGCGGCGGTAAGCGGCTGCGACCGGTGCTGAGCGCCGTTTACGGCGAGGAGGTCTATGGCCTGTCGCTCGACTCACTGCTGCCGCTGCTGCGCTCGCTGGAGTACATGCATACCGCCTCGCTCATCTTCGACGACCTGCCGTCGCAGGACGATGCCGAGCTGCGACGCGGTCGGCCGACGCTGCATCGCGTCTATGACAGCGCGACGGCGGAGCTGACCGGTCTGCTGCTCATCCAGCGCGCCGTGCAGGAGCAGAGCCGGCTCGCCGGATATGATGCGCAGGCGGTGCTGCAGCTCATCCGCTACTCGGCCGAGCAGGCGGAGACGTTGTGTCGCGGTCAGGCGATGGATCTGCGGGCCAAGGGACGGACGCTGACCCTCGAACAGTTGGAGACGCTCTGCTATTACAAGACCGGCATCGGCTTCGAGGCGGCGCTGGTCATGCCCGCGCTGCTCGCCGGGGTCCCCGAGTCGGAGCTCGAGCGATTGCGCCTGTTCGCGCGTCATGCCGGCGTCGCCTTCCAGATCAGGGACGACCTGCTCGATGCCGAGGGCGATCCGCAGCTGCTGGGCAAGCCGGTGCGTCAGGACGGGAGCCGCGGCCGAGCGACCTTCGTGACGCAGCTTGGTGTAGAGGACGCGCGGAGGCAGATGTGGGAGCGCTATTGTCTGGCGGCTGAGGCGCTGCAGGGACTGTCGCGCGGCGGCGAGATGCTGGCGCAGGCGCTCGATTATATGGTTCATCGGGAACGCTAGACAGACAGTCGGCGAGCCTGTCCTGCCCCGGAGCGGATTGACGCTTCGGGGTGTTTGCGATGGGCGGGTTTCGGGTAAGAGGGGTAAGGCAGTTTTTCTATCCGTTTTAGATTATGCAGCTAGCTCTCCAGCCGCAATAGGGCGGCTGCAGGCTAGGTCGATAATGATCCGCATTTACCGGATTTGCAGGACATTTAACCTATTTTTGGCAAGCTTCGTCGCATGTTTGGTGAAGGTTATGCTATGATATCTACATCCGAACATATGATCTGTTATGCGAGAGGAGAACTTTGGGTGCAAGAGACGATCAAGCCGCCTGCAGAGGCGCTGTATGCCGAACAACTGGAGGCGCTCAGAGCGACGGATGGCGGCGCCCGTCCGCCGCATTGGCGGTTGTCGCCGCGGGCTGTACGAGACTTCATCATCGGGCGGGACGAGCCGATCCGGCACGAAGGACGGGAGGTACCCGTCACGCGCAAGTTCTACGGCAACGATGTGCTGATCGAGCGAGCGGTCGTGACGCTGGCGGGCAATCGCGGCCTCATGCTGGTCGGTGAGCCCGGCACGGCCAAGACGATGCTCAGCGAGCTGCTGGCCGCCGCCATCTCCGGCACCAGTCTGAATACGATCCAGGGCACGGCGGGGACGACCGAGGATATGATCAAATATTCGTGGAACTACGCGATGCTGCTGGACAAAGGACCCTCCGAGGCGGCACTTGTCCCTTCGCCGCTGTATCACGGGATGAAGCACGGCGTCCTCACCCGATTCGAGGAGATTACGCGCTGCCCTGCCGAGGTGCAGGACAGTCTGATCAGCATTATGAGCGACAAGGTGATGAGCATCCCGGAGCTGGCGGGCGGGGTGCTATTCGCAAAGCCTGGATTCAATATAATCGCTACGGCGAACATTCACGATAAAGGCGTCAACGAGATGAGCGGCGCCTTGAAGCGCCGCTTTAACTTCGAGACGATCAAGCCGATCGCAAGTCTGACTATGGAAGCGGAGATTATCGCTTCGCAGGCCGCCACGCTGCTACGTCATAGCGGCGTCGAGACCGAGGTCAACGGCGCGGTCGTCGAGCTGCTGGCGACGACGTTCATGGAGCTGCGGCGCGGCATCAGCCGCGAGGGCTACAAGCTGGATGTGCCGCAGGCGACCTTGAGCACGGCGGAGGCCGTCTCGGTCTACGTCCAGAGCGCGATGACCTCGTATTACTACGAGGAAGGCGGCGTCGGACTGGATCGGCTCGTCCAGAATATGCTGGGCACGATCGCCAAGGAGAATGCCAAGGACCTCGCCATCCTGAAAAATTACTTCGCCAAGGTCGTCAAGGAGCGTGCTTCCTCTGACGAGCTGTGGAAGGCGTACTACGAGGAGAAGCGATGGATCGGGTAGCGGCAGGGGAGGACGCAGAGACAGTCCCGCTCGCAGGGGCAGCGGCCGCCGCGCTGGCGAGCGTGACGGCGCTGCCGCTGGATGGGACGACGGATGATCGGTTGGCTGCAGAGTTGGAGACGTTGTGTCGGGAGCGGGTCTATGATCTGTCGGCGCCGGTCGCCTACTTCCCCGTACGCCATCACAGTCCGGCTTGCTCGCATCATCTGTTGCGGGCGATGCGCGACTATCGGCCGGAGATTGTCCTCATCGAGGGCCCGGAGGGCGCCGACGAGCTGATCCCGGTGCTCGCCGACGAGGCGACCGAGCCGCCGGTCAGCCTGTACTGCACCTACGAGAGCGAGGATGAGAAGGCGGCCTGGTATTACCCGCTGCTCAGCTGCTCCCCCGAGTACGCGGCGCTCAAGGAAGCGGCGGCGCAAGGCGTGCCGTGCCGGTTCATCGATCTGGACTACCGTCCGCGACAGGCGGCGGAGCTGGAGGAGGCGTCCACCTCGCTCCAGGACGAGACGCTGCTCGGCAGCTCGGAGTTCATCGCCGAGCTGTGTCGGCGGATGCGTTGCCGCAGCTTTGACGAGCTGTGGGAGCGCGTGTTCGAGATTGGCGGCCTCTCGGCCGATACCGCGAGCTTCGTGCGCGATGTGTTCACCTACTGCACGCTCTCGCGGATGTGCTACCCGGAGACGCGGCTGCGGCGCGAGGGCGAGCTCGACCGCGAGGCCAACATGCGCCGGCATATCCGCGAGGCGCGCGAGCAGTATGCCCGCGTGCTCGTCGTGACGGGCGGCTTCCATACCTACGGTCTGCTCGACCCGGAGCCAGCGGGCGCATGGCCGTCCCTGTCTGCTGGGGGCGGTGCCGGGGCAGGGAGCTCCGAGATGGGCGAGAGCGTTGACCTGCCGGGGAGCGGCGACCAGGCTGTCAATCCGCCGCTTGGCGAGACCATCGGCATGACGGATAGCGGAGGCGAGACTGTCGGCCCAGCGTCGGGCAAGGCGGTCGGCCTGCCGGGGAACGGGGATGGTGCTGTGGACTTGCCGGCAGGCGAGACCGTAGGCTCTCCGGCAGACAGAGCCTTCGATCCGTCGGGGAGCGACGGCCAGGATGCCGGACCACCGCCGGGCGAGTCCGGCGACCTGGCGGGGAGCGATGCGGGGGCCTTTGATCCGTCAGCGGATTCGCCGGACCCCCAGCTCCGGCGCGTCGGCAAGCGCCAGCATTATCCGATGATCTATACGTTCCAGGAGGCAGACAGACTGAACGGCTATGCCAGCGGCATGCCCTATGTCAGCTACTACGATGCGATCTGGTCGCAGCTGCAGCAGGGGCGCCGGGCGCCGTATCCGCGAGCTGCGCTGCGTCTGCTCGCTCGCCTCGCCCGCGCCCTGCGGGAGGGCGGCGACACGGTCTCGACGAGCGACGCGATCGAGGCGTACAGTCTGCTGCAAGGGCTGGCGGCGCTGCGGGACAAGCGCGAAGGCGGCGTCTACGAGCTGATGGACGCTGTGCTGGCCGCCTTCGTCAAGGGCGAGCATACGGTGGCGACGGACGCGCCGCTGCGCCGGCTGCAGGCGCTGCTCACCGGCGACAAGATCGGCCGCGTCGCCGAGAGCGGCTATACCGTGCCGATCGTCGAGGATGTGAAGCGCCGGGCAGCGGCGGCGCGGCTGGAGCTGCGGACGACCGGCAAGCGCCAGCGCACGCTCGAGCTGTACAGCAAGCCCGGACATCGCCAGGTCAGCCGACTGCTCCACGCCATCAGCTATCTGGTGCCGGAGTTCGCCAGCCGCGAGAGCGGCCCGGACTGGGTGAGCGGCCGTCATATGAATCGCGTGCGCGAGACGTGGAGCTATGGCTACTCGGCGCTTATCGAGGCGCGGCTCATCGAGCAGTCGCTCTATGGCGGCACGCTGCAGGAGGCGGCGACGCGGCGGCTCGAGGAAGCAGCCGCCGAGCTGCCCGACCATCATAGCGGCGAGCTGGCGGCGCTGCTCGTACAGGCGCTGCTCATGGGACTGCAGGAGACGTCCGAACGTCTGTTCGGATCGGTCCGGGCGGCGCTGCGGCAGGACGGCCACTTCCTGTCGCTCTGTCAGACGCTGCACGCGCTGCATCGTCTGCAGCAGCATGGCGGCCTGCTCGGGCTGGAGCCTGACGAGCGGCTGCCGGCGCTGCTCCGCGAGGCGTGTGCGCGGGCCGTCGACCACCTGCCCGGCATCGCCCGGACCGCCGAGGACATGCATGACGAGATCATCCAGGGGTTGAAGCTGCTAGCGATGCTCGCCTCGTCGCTCTCGGACGACGGCTGGGCGGAGCAGCTCGGGGCGCTGCTCGACGACCGCGACCTGCCGCCCCGGCTGGAGGGAGTATGCGTCTCGCTGGCGGTGGCCGAGGGCTCGCGGAGCCGCACGGAGCTCGTCTCGCGGGCTCGCGGCTACATCCGCGGGACGCCTGATCAGGTGCGCCATACGGCACCGTATCTGCAAGGGCTATTCACGGCGGGCCGCGACGTTTTCTTGTACGATGACGATCTGCTGGCTGAGGTCAACGTCCTCGTCGGCGAGCTGCCGCATGAGACGTTCATCGAGATGGTCGCCGACCTGCGGCTGGCGTTTACTTACTTTACCTCGCGCGAGAAGACGTTGATTGCCGGTCGGCTCGCCGGTCATATGCAGGTGGCGGAGTCGGAGCTGGAGCGTCCGGCGCTCGACGAGCGCGAGCTGGTGCGGGCCCGCGTGCTGGACGAGGCGATCCGGAAGGAGGCAGCGGCATGGAATCTCATCTGAGCGAGCAGACGTTGAACCGATGGCGACTCATCCTCGGCTCAGATACGCATGAGCAGCTATGCGGCGGGGCAGGCGATGGCGCGGACGGCGAGGCGACGCCCTTCGTCTACGCCGAGCTGGACGAGGCGCTCGGCTACCTGTACGACCGCGAATATGGCGAGTCTCAAGGCTACCGGCATGAGGGCGGACAGGGCGGTTCGCAGTTGACGGTGCCGCAGTGGCTGCACAAGGTGCGCCAGCTTTTCCCCAAGCAGACAGCCGAGATCCTGGAGAAGCAGGCGCTCGACCGCTACGGGCTGACCGAGCTGCTGACCGATCGCAAGCTGCTGGAGTCGCTGGAGCCCAACATGCACTTGCTCAAGCAGATCCTCACCTTCAAGAGCAAGATGCGGGCCGATGTGCTGAACAGCGCCAAGGCAATCGTCCGCACCGTAGTCGAGGATCTGCGCCGCAAGCTGGAGATGGAGACGCGCGCGAGCATCCTTGGACGACGCAGTCGCCATGCGCCGACGACGGTCCGCTCGCTACGCAACCTCAACCTGAAGCGGACGATCCGTCACAATCTGAAGCACTATGACCGCGAGCGTCGGCGCTTCGTCATCGATCGCCTGTACTTCGACGGACGCGTCCAGACCTATAATCGGTGGAATGTCGTGATCGCTGTCGACGAGAGCGGCAGCATGCTGGACTCGGTCATCTACAGCGCGGTTATGGCGAGCATTTTCCACCGGCTGAACGCGCTGCGCACGCATCTGATCATCTTCGATACGCAAGTGGTCGACCTGACCGATCGGCTGGAGGACCCGGTCGATCTGCTCATGAGCGTGCAGCTCGGCGGCGGCACCCATATCGCCCAGGCGCTCCGCTACGGGGAGCGGCTGATGGACAATCCCGGCCGGACGATTTTCGTGCTGGTGAGCGATCTGGAGGAGGGCTACGCGATCCGTCACATGTACCAGGCGTGCAAGGATATCATCGACAGCGGGGCGCGGCTGCTCGTGCTGACGGCGCTCGATTACGGCGGCGAGGCGGTGTACAACCGCTCGGCTGCCCAGACCTTGGCGGATATGGGCGCTCACGTAGCGGCCATAACCCCGGACGCGCTGGCCGACTGGATCGGCGACATTATCCGTTGAGCATCGTTAACGACCTTAACGGTTTATTCGCTTCATGGCTTCATGGCTTGATGGCTTGAGACAGTTACGACCCAAGACGAGGAGGAATTTCATCATGTTAATTGAAGACAAGGTACAGGACCAGACCGTAGAGAAAAGTCTGCAGTTATTCATCAACGATATGCAGCTCGATGACAAGGACGCGCAGCTGACGCGGCAGTTCGTCGGCGGCGAGGGCGAGCTGGCGCCTCAGGTGCAGCGGCGTGCGGCTTACTTTAGCTTTCGGTCGCTGGACGCGACCAGTCGACTCAGCGCGGAGCGCGGGCCCGGCGACGACACGCTGATCCGGATGGGCGCGATGCTGCTGCGGATGGCGGACAATTACTGGATCGATCATGTCTTCTCTGACGTCCTCGGTCAGGGCTATAAGATCGGCGGATTGAGCGAGCAGTTGAAATTCGAGGGGCGGCGCGACGAGCTGCTCCGCGAGCCGCTGCAACGGCTGCTCGGCTATGTCGGCGATGAGCGCGCCATCAAGGCGATTCAGGAATTCCTGTGGGCTGGCGGCCTCGGACCGCGCGATCAGCACAATGTGCGGATGCTGTTGCAAGGGCTGTTGGCGCTGCGTATCTTCGTCCAGGCGCGCCCGGCGGCGGGCGGCGAGCTGCTCGAGAAGGTGCCGGCGCTCGTCCAGGCCGTCGTGCTGGAGCGTGCCGACGAGACGGCTGTGGCGCTGCGCGAGCTGCTGGAGCTGCCGCTGCGGCAACGGTGCGACTATAATGAGCCGGGCTCATCGCAAGACCTCGATTCCGCATGGATCGCCGAACGGCGGGCGCGTGCGGTGGCTGCGTTCGGTGTGGGAAGCGTTGACGATTCGCGCAATCGGGTGCCCAAAAGGGCCGTGCTACAGGCGCTGGAGCTGACCACGGGTCTGCTCCTGTACCGCGTCCATCTGCATGGCAGCAAGAGTAGCTTGCTGGCATCGGACGATGCGATCGATCAGCAGCTGCTCCAGGCGGTGCGCCTCCTGCATGAGGTCTATCCGTTCGAGGTGCGCGATGGTCTGCTGGAGACAGACAGCCGCTGGGCCAAGACGGCAGAGCTGCTCGAGGGGCTGGTGCCGCTGGATGAGCCGTTCCAGCTGATCGATGATCTGCGCGATGCGGTCAGCCATCGGATCAACTGGATCAAAGTGCCGAAGATGCTACTGGACGATCCGGAGCGGAGTCGGCGCGCCTATGCGATCCTGGAGCATCCATTCCTGCGACTCGTCATCCACAAGACGCTCGCCGATGCCGGCGAAGCGCTGCCGGACGGAGCGGGCGAGGTCGGCGAGGCGGCGCTCGCGATGATGCGGAATCCGTCCTGCGGCGGTCGCTATGGTCTGATGCTGGGTCGTTATCTGGCAGGCGAGGCGACACTGGAGCAGTATCTGGGCGACAAGGATGCGCGTCAGGTGTTCCACAAGAGCAATCGCGATACGAAACGAGTCCAGGTCGTCATCGCCGCGACATTTATGCCGCCCGCGTCAGAAGCGGGTCGCCGACTGACGACGCTCATCATCGCGCCGGGCGTCAATACGCGCGAGTGTCTCTCCGAGCTGTATCAGTCCGACGCCTTCGACGGTCCGCAGATGCTCGAGCTTCATGGCGAGCACCCGGAGGTGGATGCTGACAAGCTGCTGGAGGCGCTCATCCTGCTCAACGGCTTGAAGGGCTATGAGAGCTACGCCGCCAACTGGATGGACGGGGACGTCTACAAGCAACTGCTGGCCCGGCATCTGCCGAGGGTGATGAAGCTGTACGACGAGCTGTCTACTGCGGCGCGCGAGCTCATCTTCGAGCTGGCGATGGAGCAGGGCGAGAGCCTCGATCCGGAGCTGCGGGTCGAGATCTTCAAGACGGGCCTGACGGAGTCGTCCAAAAAGCTGCGCCGCACTGTGCTATCCGCCTTCGCGGCGCTGCAGGATGCAGAGCTGTACCGACAGGTGTATCTTGCCGAGAAGAAGTCGTCGATCAAGGAGCTGACCCTCAGTCTGCTGCGCCGCACGCCGCAGGCGAAGGCGGTATTGGCCGAGCTGCTGAAGGTCGAGAAAAACGCCGGTCTGCGGCAGTTGATCGAGGTGCTGCTGGAGACGGCCGAGCAAGGTCCGGCGCAGGCGCATGCGGCGCTCGCGCGTCAGGCTGACGCCAAGCAGACGGCGCGTCTGGCCTGGATCTCCGCTGCCGATCTGCCGACGCTGCGCGATCTGCAGGGCGAGCCGCTGGACGATGCGGTGCGGACCTACGCGCTGCTCCAGTCGGTCGATCATACGACCGCGCCCAACGAGCTGCTGGAGGAGATGAAGAGCTACGTCGATGCCGGCTCCCTGGCCGATCTGGCCGCTGCGTTGATCCGTCAGTGGATCGAACAGGAAGCGCCGGCCAAGGAGAAGTGGGTGCTGTACTTCGGCGCGCTCTTCGGAGATATCCAGCTGCTGCCGCTGCTCGGCGACCGGATTAAGGGCTGGGCCGACAACAGTCGCGGCGCGATCGCGGCGGAGGCGGTCAAGATCCTCTCCTACGTCAACGAGACCTCGGCGCTGATCGCGATCGACAACTTCCGGCGGACGATCAAAAACAAGCAGGTCCGCGGCGCGGCGGAGGAAGCGCTCGAGCTGGCTGCTGAGAATGCCGGACTGACGCCGGAGCAGCTCGCGGATCGCCTCATCTCGAGCCTGGGCTTCGATAAGTCTGGTGTTCGCCGATTCAGCTATGGTCCGCGCAGCTTCCTGGTGAAGGTGACGCGCGACTTCCAGCTCGACGTCAGCCAGGAGGACACCGGCAAGTCGATGAAAAATTTGCCCGCAGCGGGTGCGAAGGATGACGCCGAGCTGGCCAAGCAGGCGAAGGCCGAATTCAACCAGCTCAAGAAGGACCTGAAAACGATGGCGACGATCCAGGTGCAGCGTCTGGAGGAATCGCTCTCCAAGCAGCGGCTCTGGACGGCCAGCGAGTGGAAGGAGCTGTTCGTCAGCAATGTCGTCATGCACCAGTTCGCGGTAGGGCTCGTCTGGGGCGTCTATGGCGATGGCGGCCTGGAGACGACCTTCCGTTATATGGATGACGGCACGTTCAACACGGTCGATGAGGATGAGTACGAGCTGCCCGCAGACGCCCGGATCGGTCTCGTACATCCGTTGGAGCTGGACGAGGAGCTGCTGGAGGGCTGGAAGACGCAGCTCGCCGACTATGAGATCCGTCAGCCGTTCGAGCAGCTGGAGCGCCAGATCTACGCGCCAAGCGAGGAACAGCAGTCTCACACCGTCTACTCGAGTGTGCCGGGCGACGAGCTGTCGGCGACCGGCTTCCCCAAGGCGCTGGAGAAGTACGGCTGGTCCAAGGGGCCGGTCGAGGATGCGGGCTTCTATCACATCTTTGTGAAAAACTATGGCGAACAGCTCGCCGAGCTGCGCTTCAGCGGCACAAGCGTCACCTATTACGAAGGACTCGAGCCGATCACGCTGCAGTCGCTGCATTTTTTCCAGAATCGTCGCAAGGCGTATCACAACTACTTCAACGAGCAAGGGCTGAAGCTCGAGCAGGTGCCTGCGCGCGTCTTCAGCGAGTCGGTATATGATATCCTGCGGGCAGCCGGACGTTAATCGTCGCTCCGCTCGGGGGAGCGTAGGGGAGAAGGGACTGCCGGAGCGGTCAGCATGGGGTTACGAGCAGAAGGGGGCGAGCGCATGAGCGAGCCGAGCTTCCGCACACGCTTCGAGCGGTTCGTGCGGCAGTGCACCGAGGACTACCTGATCCGTCATGCCAACAAAGGGCTGTACAACCGGGCGCGCAAGGATCTCGACAAAGGAGCCGAGGTCGCTTACGACTTCGGCGACGGATCGGTCGTCTGCCGCATCGACGGCGATACGGTCTGTACGCTGACCGACTCGCTGGATCAGTGGAGCTGCAGTTGCCCTTCGCCATCGATCTGCAAGCATGTGCTGATGGCGTTGCTCGCTTACTCGGGGTCAGCAGATGCTGTCGTCGATGCGACCGAGGGCGGCGCGGATGATGCTAACATAGCGGGAGCTTCGGACTCGACGGGTGTGTCGCAAGCATCAGGTGCAGCTGACATGTCGCAAGCATCGGGCGTGGCGGACGTGTCGCAAGCATCGGGCACGGTGGACATGTCGCCGCCGGGCTTCGGGTGGATGCTGCAGGCGGAGCTTCAGCCGCTGCTGCGTGGTTTCACCGAGACAGCGCTGGAGGAGGCGTGGTTCCGCCTGCGCTATGACGAGACGCTGGAGGTGAAGCGAGACACGCTGCTCACCGTGCGGCTGACGGGCAGTCAGGTCGAGGTGTCCTTCCGCGCCGAGCCCGGACCGCTGGAGGCGCTCTGTACGGTCAAGGGCAAGGAGGCGGAGATCTGCAAGGCAGAGGCGCTGCTGCGCTACCGTCGTCAGCAGGGACTCGACGATACGGCAGCGCTGGAGCGGGCGACGCATACCGTGCGCTACCGCATCGAGGCGGTAGCCGCCTGCCGTGACCTGATCGGCGAGCTGCTGCGGATCGGGCTGGCCCGGCTGCCCGAGTCGACGCTGTACCGGTTGGAGACGATGGCGGTGACTGCTCGCAGCGGCGGGTTGCCCGAGGTCGAGCGGCGGCTGCGCGGTCTGCGAGGCGAGCTGGAGCTGTTCTTCGGCCGCCATGTGCGCTTCTCGATGCCGCGCATGCTGCAGCGGCTTAGTGCGCTGCGACTAACGCTTCGCCAGCTCGAACGGGGCGGGCTGCCGCCGCTGCGCCAGGCCGAGCTGGTCGGCTCCCATCGCAGCCGCTACTACACCGTGCCGCGTCTGCGGCTATACGGCCTCGGGGCCGAGCCGTGGCAGACAGCTTCGGGTTATCGCGGCATCACCTATTACCTGTACTGCGAGGATGATGGCGAGCTGTATACGTACAATGATGTGCGTCCGACCTATTACGAGGGTGGCGCGTACGACTACAGCGCCCACTACACCGCTTCCTCGCCGT
>Ga0160464_100388_pt1 | contig 35198 bp, 28 predicted proteins | sample HID1971I_E11MG_FD_108275 | JGI IMG/M metagenome (GOLD analysis project Ga0160464, IMG submission 108275) | Enriched millipede-associated microbial communities from UW Madison campus, WI, USA - HID1971I_E11 MG | ecosystem: Host-associated > Arthropoda: Insects > Digestive system > Unclassified ... | reverse complement strand
TTCACGACGGACGGCAGGGATGCCCATCTGTTCCGGGATGTGCCGTTCGTCGCTTCGGCAGAGCGTCAACAATTGATGGCGCGGCTGATGGCGCGAGGCTGCGGGCTGATTCTGCTGCATTTCTCGACCTTTTTCACCCGGGCGGAGGGGGAGTATATCCTCGACTGGGCAGGGGGTTACTTCGAATGGGAGGATGAGCGGGGCGAGCGCAATTGGTATTCGCGGATCGTCGGGGACGGCAGCGCGCTGGCGTTGGATGATGCCGTCCATCCGGTCACGCGGGGCGTCGAGCCGCTGATCTCGCTGCAGGATGAGATCTATTACAACCTGCGGCTCGTGCCGGACGACCCTCGGCGCACCCCGATCTGGAGAGTGCCGGAGCTCGAAGACGATGGAGATACGACGAACCTGGTCGGCTGGACGCTTGACCGGCAGGATGGCGGGCGGACGTTCGTCACGACGGCTGGTCATCGCTACAGTCTGTTCGAGGACGACTCCTTCCGCAAGCTGCACCTCAATGCACTTGTCTGGGCAGCAGGACTGGAGGTGCCTCCCGGAGGTGTGCCGAGTCGCTATTATGCCGATGACCTGGTGGAGCAGCTGCTGGACGCGCCGGAGGCAGACAGCTCGTCAGCGGCGCGCACTGTGCATGCCTTGCTCATCTCCGGCAACGAGCAGCATCGATGGCATAACTGGGAGCAGACGGAGCCGCTCATTCAGGAGGCGCTGCATGAAGATGCAGGCATCGTCGTGACCAGCGTCACCTCGATCGAGGCGCTGGCCGAGTGGGAGCTCTCCTCCTTCGACACGATTATCCTGAACTATTGCAACTGGCAGGACCCTGCCGGGATCAGCGAGCCGGCGAGGGCGGCGTTCCTCGAATTCCTGCAGCGGGGAGGCGGGCTGGTCGTACTGCACTTTGCCAATGGCGCCTTCCACTTCTCGCTGCCTGAGGCGGGCGCATCGGATTGGCCGGAGTATCGCCGCATCGTGCCGCGCGTATGGGATCACCACGATGGCAGCTCGCATGATCCCTACGGAACATTCACGGTGGAGTTGGTAGACCGCGAGCATCCGATTACCGTCGGCATACCGGCATTCGAGGTCACGGATGAGCTGTATTATGACCAGCGCGGCGAGCAGGAGGTCCATGTGTTGTATGAGGCCAAGTCCGTCATAACCGGGCGCATGGAGCCGCTAGCCTGGGTCAGCAGCTATAGCGGAGCGCCTGTCGTCCAGACCTTGCTTGGTCATGACGCTGAAGCCTACGGATCGCCTGAAGTTCGGGAGATGCTGCGCAGATCGGTACGCTGGGTAGCGAACGCCTAACTATTGGAGGGAGAATGAAATGGATAAAACAGTGAAATCGGTACAGCAGGAAGATCGCGCCGTCATGTTCCTCGGCAATCGGCAGGCGGGGCTGGTCCCGATCGTCCGGCCTGACAAAGTAGCAGCCGGGCATCTGCTGGGCACGACGGTCAGTACGCTCATCAGTCCAGGCACGGAGCTGATGACCGGTTTTATGGAGGCGCTGGACACGCCGCGTGGCACGGGTTATGCGTCGGTATTCCGGGTGGAGGCCATCGGGGAAGGCGCAGCGGAGGATTGGCAGGTGGGCGACCTCGCCCTCTGCATGGGACATCATCAGAGCTTCCAGCATATCGAGGCTGTGCATGCCGCCAAGCTGCCTGATGGATTGCCCACGCATATCGCAGTGCTGGCCAGGCTGCTCAATATTAGCATGACGACGCTGGAGACGACGACGGCGAAGCCGGGGGACCGCGTGATCGTGATGGGGGCCGGCCCGGTGGGCCTGCTGGCGGCGCATCTGTTCCAGCACTGCGGCTACAAGGTGCTGATCTGCGACCCGGACGAGGGACGAAGCGCTGCTGCGGGCCGCTCCGGCATTCGCCATACGGCTACAGCTCTGCCTGAGGGAGACGGGGAGTGGCAAGGCAAGACCGCGCTCGTACTGGAATGCTCGGGGCATGAATCGGCCGCGATCGCCAGCTGCGCCTTCATTCGTCCGCGGGGCGAGGTAGTGCTGATCGGCGTACCGTGGCGGCGGCGCAGCGACCAGTATGCGCATGAGCTGCTCTCGCTGGTCTTCCATCGCTATGCGGTGCTGCGCAGCGGCTGGGAATGGGAGGTTCCCCTGACCGAAGGGCACTTCCAGCCGTACAGCATCTTCGGCAATTTGGCACGCGGGCTGGATTGGCTGGCAGAGGGGTTGATCGACGCCGAAGGGAGCGGGCTGCTGCGGACCTTCGCGCCGGAAGAAGCCAATGAAGCCTACAACGGGCTCGCAGATCAACGCTTCGCGGAGCCGTTTATTGTGTTTGACTGGCAGTAGCCCATTCTCCTGATAGATGCCATAACGAGAGTCGTCTGCGATGGGGGAAGTCCGTTGCGGACAACCGGCGGCATGGCTTTCCGAGAGGCAAGCAGACAGCGGCATCGCGCGCTTTTTGACCTGCATGATTTAGAGAAAAGAAGTATTGGTGTTACATAGATGTTGCGAGAAGCTGCCGCTATCAAGGGTGGCTTTTGTGCTTAATGTCCGCTATGTGCAACCGCTTATCGGATGGGACGTAGAAGGAATAGAACAGAAAGGATGAACGCATATTTCTACCCGAGCGGAATGGTTTCATAAAATGAAAACACCTAGTTTAATGTTCTTCGCGTCCCTTGTCCTAGTGTCTATCCTGGTAGGTGTCTTATCGAAGCCGGGAGCAAGATCAGCGGCATTGTCATTATGATCGGTGCGATCATCGTTGCTTTCCAAGCGTACTAGTGTACAAGGATGGCAGCATACATGAAGCTGAGCAGGGTTGCGCAGTTCAATTAGCACTTTCGGAGGGCAGGCTGAAGCCGCTCCGCTTGGCGAACTATCGTAAAACGGAGAAGGAGCTTGCTCACCTGGCCCGCAAGGAGAGAAATGTAAATCGCAAGCGCAAAAAGGAATCTGGGCGCAATCCGGGCAACAAGTCAAAGCATAAAAAGGGATTCCAAGGGGAAGTCGATTAATAAAGACGCCGTAAAGACTGTAAAGGAGTTTGTATGACTATAATCAGTATCGAAGGTGCGAGCGCGGTCGGTAAGACAACAACATCGAGTACATTAGCAACAAGGCACGGTGGTTATCACATTCCAGAGGTTAATACCTGGTGGAAACGTCCAGAACCCGGGTATCCAGAATGGTTCTTTGAACGTCAAGTTGACCGCTGGAGAATCGCAAATGAAAAGTTGAAAGATCATCGTTTTGTTATTATCGACATTGATCTTTTTCAGCCTTTCTGGTATAACTGGGCTTTCGATTTTACACTCTTTGGAGGGCAGTCACTTGATTTTGTGGCAGACTTTTATCGTAAACAACTTCTTGATCAAAAAATCGGATTTCCTGATCACTATTATTTGTTAAGCACAAATGAAACTGAACTGTGTAAACGTAAGAAAGGTGACACGACAAGAGGGCGTAGAGGATTTGAAATGAATTTAAAGTTCATTGAACCGCAAATGCATTACTTTAAAGCCTTAAATTCTTTCGTTCCAAACCTCGTTCATTTTATTGAATCAGTCTCAATTGAACACAATGTGAAGCAAATTGCAGAGACGATTCCTTCTAGATCTAAAGATCACACGTATTCAATTGAGTTACTTGATTTTATGACGGATTGGCTTAGAACCAATAAAGCTTCAGATTATTCAATGTATTAACAGGCTGGATATCCATAGCTAATCAAAAAAACGATACAAAAAAACCTTCGGCAGCGAGTAACGTTTCCGAAGGTTTTTGTATGACGATTTTTTTCAAGACCTTATTCAACATCATTTCAGATCGTGCAGAAAAAGTCTATACTTTTTACCAAAATTTATATACAGTTAGGTAGCGATCCTATGGTAGTGATTGTTTCAGGCAAACAACACTTGTTTGATTCAGCAGGGGATTCAAACGCCGGCGCTTTACGATCTGAAGGCTTTCAAGATCAGGAATTTGCTAAAGGTCTAGCCGAATATCATAGCATGTGTGCATTGCGATTTATCGTATAAAAGAAGTGTTGGTGTTTCATGTCATTTCACTGCAACTTCAATATCAGCAAACCCGTCTTTATAGATTGAGGTGATGGAAAAATATGCGATATAAACATCGGTCACAGATTTTGGGTCTGCTGCTTATTATGATTGTCGTGGCAAGTACTATCAGAATGCGAATGCTTTTACAGCAGGGGCCTTTGGTACGGAGAAGTTGAAATTGTTAATCACGTCCCAGAGAGCACAAATTAAATCAGCGGCAGGGTTATAATTTTCTGATCCGATTCGTTTCGTCATTGATCTTGAAGTGACGCCGTCTACTTGATAGGAACTATAAGATGTGGAGGAGGCTGACGAATGCTGGAGATTACAACGGAGCTAGTGCGCGGCTTGATTGATAGCCAGTTTCCTCAATGGAGCGACTTCCCAATCAGGCCAGTTGAGAAAAGCGGTCATGATAACCGTACCTACCGGCTAGGGGAGGCGATGTCTGTGAGGTTGCCGAGTCATGCGCGTTATGCTGCAGCGGTGGCCAAAGAGACGCACTGGCTTCAACAATTCAAATCACAACTGTCGCTTCCTATCCCTAGTCCCATTGCTGTAGGGGAGCCGACCGCGCAATATCCGTTGCCGTGGTCGGTCAACCGCTGGTTGGAGGGAGAGACGATCACCGCGTCCAATGTCCGGGACCGCGGCCGATTGGCACAAGATCTCGCCGCCTTCTTGCAGGAGCTGCAAGCAATCGATGCCAGCAATGGGATGCCTGCAGGCAAGCACAACTTTTATCGCGGAGGTAATCTGGCTGTCTATAATGAGGATACCCGGATGGTAATGGAAAAGCTTGATAGCGGACACGACCCCCGTCTCCTGGCTGAAATATGGGCGCTTGCGCTGTCAACTACGTATACCGACGATCCGGTATGGGTGCATGGTGATGTAGCAGTCGGGAATTTACTGGTGCAGGACGGCAGACTGAGCGGAATCATTGACTTCGGCACGATGGGCACAGGTGATCCGGCCTGCGATCTGGTCATGGCATGGACGTATTTTGATGCGGCTAGCCGGAAGGAATTTATAGCGAACATTGGTGCACCACCCGACATGATGGAGCGTGCCCGGGGGTGGGCATTGTGGAAGGCTTTGATCTCTTACGACTGGAATGAACGAGGCTCGGAGCTGTCCAAATGGGGCAGACAGGTCTTGGATGCAATTGTGGATGAGTATGAGACGAATGTATAAGTGGTTTTTGAACAGATGCTGAGGAGGTTTACATATTCCATCTTCGCCTACTATAATTGGGAGATGTGGCAATACAAATATGGCGAAGTGACTCTGGTAGTGGATTCGACATCGAATCTTGAATGCAGTCGGATAAGAGTTTCCGAAGGAAACTGGCTTCGTAAGCTTCATCTTGGGTACTCACGTAGCCTTGCTTCCGAAGTCGGATCGCCTTATAATGGTCGTAGCAACTATCGTCGTAACGAGTATGGAGGGGGTTAACCTTGGAATTAGAAAAATATATCGGCGTTAATGTCCAGCGCGCGGCGCTTAAGCTGAATAACTACTATCAAAAGGTAGCCAATCCGTTTGACATCACCGTAGACCAGTGGGAAATACTAGTCGTACTATGGGAAACCGAAGGGATCACTCAAAAAGAGCTTGCTGAAAGGCTGCACAAGGACCAAACGAATGTTGCGCGAATGTTATTTAAGCTGGAAAAGAAAGATTTCATTTATCGTGTGGTGCATGAAACGGATCGAAGGTCTTTGCGTGTCTATCTGACCTCTAAAGGACGAGAGATGGAAGATGACATTATCGCCCCGTCCATGGAGGCCTATTATAAGACCATCCAGGGATTGTCTGAGGAGGAGGTGGAGTTATTCAGAAGAATTCTTACGGTCATGTACAATAACGTTAAGGATCTATAGAAAAAGGTAAAGACCACTTATTATTTCATTGACCATATACTTGCTGCAGCAAGTATAGTCAGGTTCATTAAATTTTGATTTAAAGGAGACTTGCAAGATGGAACGATCCCGATATGAAGAAGGGGTATTCGACACGAAGTATAGAGCATTGACCATTGGGATCATCCTAGCTGTAACTACGGTTGCCTTTGAAGGTCTAGCAGTAGTTACCATTGCTCCAAGCCTGGCCCAAAAATTAAACGGGCTCCCTTTGTATGGTTGGATTTTCAGTGCCTTTCTTTTGGCACAAATCCTTGGAACGATGATCATAGGGGCACGGATCAACAAAAATGGTGTATTTGCATCTTTTAGCCTAGCCACCCTGTTTTTTGTGATCGGTATTGTGCTTGCAGCTACTGCTGTGAATATGAGTTCGTTAATCATAGGAAGGGTATTTCAAGGCTTTGGCGGTGGGGGGATCATTACTTGTGTATATTTCAGTATCACTGTAGGTTATCCGGATAAGCTGAGAACGAGAATCCTGGCTTTGTTTTCCGGTGCGTATATTTTACCTGCACTTATTGGTCCTTATCTTGCTGGACTTATCACGGAGCATTTATCTTGGAGAATTGTTTTTTGGCTCGTACTCCCCTTGATTGGTCTTGCTGTCATGCTGACGCTCCCTGCTTTTCGCAAATTTAAAGTTAGTGTGAACAACTCGGCCCATAATAAACGAAAAGAAGGACTTGCAGTACTACTGACCCTTGGCACGGGCATGTTGCTGGCTGGGCTAGGTTTCATCACAGATTGGAAAGGAATGGTACTTGCGGTAGCAGGGTTGCTGATCATGATTCATCCATTACGTAAGCTGCTGCCTCAGGGCACCTTACTAGCTACAAGAGGTTTGCCTGCGACGATCGCTTCGAGAGGATTGTTTGTTGCGAGTTATAATGCGACTGAGAGCTATGTTGTCCTGGCTTTGACAGATGTCAAAAAGCTTCCTGCAGATATGGCGGGTTTAATTGTAGCGGCAGGTGCACTAAGCTGGTCTGCGGCTGCGTGGCTTCAGTCCGTTTTTGATGCCAAGGATCAACGAACAGGTCGAAAGAAACGGGTAACCGTTGGAATTGGATTTATGATCATTGGCGTTGTTGCGGTCATTCTTGCAGTTGGACTCTCCGAAGGAGGGATTGTACTTGCCGTGATTTCGCAGATTTTCACTGGATTTGGCATCGGGCTCGCACATCCTACGACAGGAGCGATTGCACTCCAGCACACGAAAGCAGGCGAAGAAGGAGAGATCTCCTCGAGCCTGCAGTTTACGGATGCATTTAGTCCGGGGGTAAGCATTGGCATCGGCGGCGCCCTCATTGCTGTTAGCCAATCCTTAAATTTGGGGCTGTTAACGGGGATTTTACTGGCCTTGTCTCTTCAATTACTATTCGTTCTCTCGAGCTTAGTCGTTTCCTTTCGTATCAAGCAGACCAATTCCCCAGAGGGGTAACCCAAATTGTCTAAGACGATCTGCATAATCATGCTCTCAGATGAGCGCTACCAATAGGGGTATCCAATTACCTGACGGCGTCCCTGAATATACCGATAACCTGCCGGGCTACTAAGCACGCACCCGAAATCCCTAACTTGGCGCGTCAGCGGAACCTCCCACTCCCAGCCGCTGCGCAGCACCGCGTAGCGATGGGTTAGAATGACGGACGCCTACCAAGCGGAAGTGTAGGTTGCCCCTCGCCAACAGGCGTACAATGGAGTTCTTTGCTCCGTCGTACGCCTGAATCACAACAAGGCACAACAAGCCTTATTGCGGTTTATTAGAGGAGCGTTAGCCTTGTTTCCGATACTGCCCCGGAGATAGGCCTACCGCCTGCTTGAAGGATCTATTGAAATAACTAATATCATCGAAGCCAGCTTTGGCTGCGATGGCAGTGATCTTATCATCGGATTCTGTTAAGAGCTGCCTGGCGGTTGCCAGACGCAGCTCGTTGCGGAATTGGACAAATGTCTTACCTGTATACTGCTTGAACTTGGTCTTGAACGTCGACAAGCTCATGCCGCACAGCTGACTGATCTGCTCCAAGGTCAATGGCAATGCAAAGTGCTGCCGGATGTAGTCGCAAATGCGATCGATAATTTCCTGATCTCCCGCATGGAGGGTCAGCGGCTTGTGAAAGCGCGCGTTGTAGCAGCGGCTCAGGAACACAAACAACTGAATCAGACTGGTCTTGATATAGATGCGGTAGCCGTCGTGCTGTTGCGAATACTCCTTCGTAAGCTGCTTGACCAGGAAGTCCATTTCCAACCGTTGATGCGTCGACAGACGTAGCTGCTCGGCAGGATGATGCGTTTGGTTCATAAAGGGTACGACGTAGAAAAGCTCCACGAAGGAAGAGACCTTCGAGAGGACGGAGAACTCCTCAGCGAGCAGAGCGGGTTGAAAGATGACATTAACGGCGGCGAAATGGTCGCTGCCCGACATCCTGTATTCGTGATGGACGCCCGGCTCTATGATGCATACATCCCCTTCTCGCAGGATGGACGTGTTGTCCTTATAGACATGCTCTACCTCTCCTCTAACAACGTAGACCAGCTCCACAAACTGATGCAGATGAGGTCCGAAGTCTTGCCTGTGGGCCAATTCAAAGTCATGGATATGGAACAGAAACTCCTCGTTCTGGAAGATGGAATTGTTATACACCCGCATGCGTTCGCCCCCTGCCATCCAATATATCATGTTTTCTCAGGCTTCTGTCTAATTCGCCTTGTTTTTTAGCCGATCCGCCAAGCGGCCAAGCGAACCAATCGCTAGAATATAGAGCATAACTAGCAGGTGAAGGAGAGGCTTCGAATGATCAAACAAACGCAAATCGCCGTCTATTATTTCCCTAACTATCATACCGATTCGAGGAATGAAGGCTGGCATGGCAAAGGATGGTCCGAGTGGGAGCTTGTAAAACGGGCAACGCCTCGATTCGAAGGACATCAGCAGCCCAAAGTCCCGCTCTGGGGGTATGAGGATGAAGCTGATCCAGCCGTCATGGCAAAAAAAATCGACGCCGCGGCGGATCACGGAATCGACAGCTTTATCTTCGATTGGTACTGGTATGAGGATGGGCCATATTTGCAGCGAGCATTGGAGGAAGGCTTCCTGCAAGCGCACAACAATAGCCGATTAAAGTTTTCGATCATGTGGGCGAATCATCATTGGTTGGATATTCATCCCGCCTCGCGTTATCAGGATCATCCGATATTGGCTCGCGGAACCGTGTCGGAGCAGGCGTTCGAACGCATGACTGACCATATGATTCGCACGTATTTCGTGCATCCATCCTATTGGCGGGTAAATGGAGGCTTATATGTATCGATCTATGAGCTGAGCTTGCTGGTCGAGAGCTTCGGCGGGGTAGAGGAGACTCGTCAAGCATTGGACCGCTTCCGCGATAAGGTGAGGGCGGCCGGGCTGGGCGAGCTGCATTTGAATGCGGTCGTCTGGGGACAGGCCATCCTGCCGGGGGAGAAGAAGGTGGACAATGTAAACGAGCTATTGGCGCAATTGGCCTTCGATAGCATCACATCGTATGTGTGGATTCATCACCAGGAGTTGAGCGAATTCCCCGAGACCGCTTACTCCGCCTACAGACTAGCGAATGAAGCGGATTATGCGGCGTTCACGAATAAATACGAGTTGCCCTATATTCCCAATGTGACGATGGGGTGGGATTCCAGTCCGCGCACGATCCAAAGCGATGTGTTCGAGCCGCTGGGTTATCCGTTCACGCCGATTCTTGCGGGCAATACGCCGGGGCAATTCGGTCTTGCGCTGGAAGGCGTCCGGCAGTTCCTGGACGAGGGAAGGACGCAGCCGCGCATCTTTACGATCAACGCCTGGAATGAATGGACCGAGGGCAGCTATCTGGAGCCGGATACGGTTCATGGCATGCAATATCTGGAGGCTGTCAAACGCGTGTTTAGCCAGGTTTAAACGGCTCGAAAACGCCGATCTCTACCTGCTGACATAGCTTGTCGAGTGCGGAAATGCTGCGGATTTGCAAGCGGTTCATCCGATTCAACTGGCCTCGGATCTGTTCGAGAAACGCCTCTATCGATGCATAGTTCGTGAAATCGAAGGCAGCATAGGTTTGTTGCATCGTCTGGAAAAAATGCTTCAATCGATGGGTGCGGACCGAAAGCTTAATCGCATTCAAAGTCAAAATCTGACGCATATGCGCATCGGTATAGATGCGATAGCCATTATGGCTGTTTCGCTCCGGGGTAATCAAGCCCGCTTTTTCCCAATAGCGAATGGTCGTGACGGGAATCCCTGTTGCAGCGCTTATCTCTCCAATGCTCATCCTGCTCGAGGAGTCGGGCTGCCAAGACCTGTCGAGCAGGATATCCACCGTCTTATCATAGATCTGCAGCTCATGCCATAGGTCGGCCTGGGCTTGGTTGGCTTTCCATAATGCAGCATCGATACGTCCAGCCTGCACCTCCTGCAACACAGCGGCGATGAAGGTCAGATCAAAAGCCGGCAGCATCGCCCGGACGCAGATGAAATACGCCACATGACTGCTGTCATAGGATCTGTATCCCGAAGGAGAGCGTGGAACCGGAGGCACCAGACCGCGTTCCTCATACCCTCTTAGCGTCGTGGTGCCGACCCCCAAGCGTCTCGCCAGATCAATGGGACGAATGTTCATGTGATGGCCTCCGTTTCCGAATGCACAACATTATACTATAGATGCAAGGTTTGCGCGAGTCCAGCCTGCTCATTACAGCAGGAGGACATGAAAAAGCTTACTCGTTGCGCCTATGTTGTACCATGAAGGTATACAGGATAGGAGGTCATGAGCATGACGCAAACATTTACGACAGGAGAGTTGAGCGAGTCGCTCCCCCCGATCACTTCGTTAATCAGCAAATGCGAGAAAGCCCAAGCCAAATTGACGGAAGGCACCGCACAGCATTCCTTGCTCAGAAACCGGATTAAGGCGCTTCGTGTGGCAGAGGCGCTTATCCTACAGGCCTTGCATCAACCAAGGGATCATGAGCCACATGAGCGGCAGGAACGGCAGGAGTTGCCCAATGATGGTTCCTGATCGGAAACGAACCTTCCTCCTGGCCGCAGGTCGACGTCATAGCGTCGGCCTTAAATCGGATGGCACCGTAGTGGCGGCGGGCGATCGTACCTTCGGTCTATGTGAGCTAACAAGCTGGCGCGACATACAGGCGATTGCGGTTGGTAATGTGCACATGGCCTCGAACACCGGAAATGCCCATACGATTGGCCTTAAAACAGACGGTACAGTGGTGGCCGCGGGATGGAATAAAGATGGTCAATGCGAGGTCGGCCACTGGCGCGATATTGTAGCGATTGCCGCAGGCTGGCGTCGTTCTGTCGGCGTGAGATCGGACGGCACAGTCGTAGCCGCGAGGCGCAACCATGAAGGGCAATGCCTGGTCCAGGACTGGGAGAATATCGTGGACGTAGCGGCAGGCGATTGGCATACTGTTGGGGTCAACTCACGTGGAACGGTCTGCTTCACCGGCAACAATCGATATGGCCAGGGCGATGTAGGCCAGTGGCGCGAGATTGTAGCGGTAGGAGCGGGGTATCTGCATACGGTCGGTCTTCGCTCCGATGGCAGGGTCGTTGCTGCTGGTCGCAGGCAGGAAGGCCAGTGCGAGGTGGGCGACTGGCGCGGTATCGTGAGGATAGCGGCAGGGAGCACGCATACCGTCGGTCTCCAGGCTGATGGCAAGGTGACGGCTGCAGGGCGGAATGATGATGGTCAATGCAATGTCAGCGACTGGCGTAATATCGTAGCGGTAGCGGCTGGCTGCGCCCATACCCTTGGCTTGGGCTCCGATGGCAGGGTTTTGGCGACCGGTCGGAACCAGGAGGGTCAGTGCGAGGTAGGAACTTGGAGACTTTGAATCATCGAAGCCCCCAAGACCACATCCTGTGGGACTGGGGGCTTGTATGCGTCAGGCCTTGTGGGGCCTGGGATGTGCATCTGATAATCCCCGATGTGCATTTGATGACGTAGTTAACATCTGCTGTCTGAGATCATCACTTGCCAATTGTCATCCCGCTTCCCGCCCCTCTATACTAGGGGTACTCGAACGAGGGTGGGGCCCGCTGAGATGTAAACGCATACGAGATCAGACGTGTCCCCTAATCGAGATGTATAGAGGAGGTCAACCCATGCCCTATGTAAGAAGAAAAGGCTGGCATGCAGCCATCGCCACAATCCTCGGCGTCAGTCTGCTGGCCGCAGGATGCAGCACCCCGCAGAACGATAAGAAGCCCGCCAATGCGCCGGCGAATTCAAATGCAAAGGGGAGCGAGAATCCGAGCGGTCCGCTGAAGCTGTCCTATTGGGCGGCAATGCCAGGGGACGCGGCTCGATTAATGAAGAACTATAACGAGTCGCTGTTCTATCAAGAGCTGGAGAAGAAAACTGGTGTTTCCGTCGAATTCCAGCATCCGGCCGTCGGGAGCGAGGCGGAGCAATTCAACCTGTTGATCGCTTCCGGGAATTTGCCGGATGTGATTGAGTATAACTTTACTTCTTATCCAGGCGGTCCGGAGAAAGCTATTGCGGATCGGGTCATCCTGCCGCTCAATGACCTCATTGAGTCGCATGCTCCCAATATGAAGAAGTATCTGGAGGATCACCCCGCGATTAAAAAAGAGATCATCACGGACATGGGCACTATCTATGCCTTCCCGGCTATCGGCGTAGGCAACTCAAATGTGAGCAGCGGCATGATGCTGCGCAAGGACTGGCTGGAAGAGCTGGGGTTGGAGAAGCCGGAGACGATCGAAGAGTGGACGACCGTGCTGCGGGCATTCAAGGAACAGAAGGGGGCAAGCAGCCCGCTGACCATGACCTTAAACGAAATGACGGGTGATCGTTTGATCGGCGCCTGGAATATCGGCGGCTCCTTTTATCTGGACCAAGATTCTGTGAAATATGGCCCCTATGAGGCAGCATACAAGAACTTTTTGACACAGATGAACGCATGGTACGAGGAAGGACTCCTCGATCAAGACTTCTCCACCCAGGATGGCAAGGCTAAGGACGGTAAAGTGGTCAATAGTCAATCCGGGGCCTTCATTGCTTCAATCGGTAGCGGAATGGGACGTTACTTGAATGCGATCCCCGAGAGTGCGCCAACCTTCGACTTGGTGGCCGCCCAACATCCGGTGCTGCAGAAGGGAGCAGAGCCGACCGTGTTCGTTGCTGCTTATGACTATCGCGGAGATGGTAGCGCTGTCATTACGCCAGCTAACCAACATCCCGAGGAGACGGCACAATGGCTCGACTATCTGTTCTCGGAGGAAGGCAATTTCCTCAAGACCTTTGGGGTCGAAGGCTTAACGTACGAGATGGTGGACGGTTCGCCCATCTATACCGATCTGATTACGAACAATCCGGAGGGACTGACGGTCGGCGAGGCCATGTCCAAGTATATGCGTGTGGCCACGCCAGCGCCGGGATATGTAGGGGATGACCGCTACAACCAGCAATACTACAAATTCGATCAGCAAAAAGAAGCGATGGTGATCTACAACCAATATTATAGCAACGTAGAAAGCACGCGACTGCCGCGAATTACGCAGACTGCCGACGAAGCCCAGGAGCTCTCGTCTATAATGGCGGAGATTGAAACGTACAAGGATGAAATGCTGCTGCGCTTCGTGATGGGACTGGAGCCAATCGAGAATTTCGACAAGTACGTGGCGCAATTGCAAGCGATGGGCATCGAACGAGCCCTGGAGCTCAGGCAGGCTGCATTGGAGCGATACAAAAACCGATAATCGGGCCTGAGGAGCAGCCGCAAGGCAATACTCCTCCAGGTCGGCATCAGAGAGGAGAGCGCGGCGCATGAACGGATTGCTCAAGGATTACAGGAAGCATAAATATCTCTATTACATGATTTTTCCAGTCGTCCTCTATTATTTTGTTTTTCATTATGTTCCCATGTACGGCGCGCTTATTGCCTTCAAAGACTTTCGGATCGCCGAGGGTTTTATCAACAGCCCATGGGTCGGTTTCAAACACTTTATTTCTTTCTTCGATAGTTATTACTTCTGGCGCCTGTTGAAAAACACGCTGATTTTGAACCTGTATATGCTGGTTTTTTCGTTTCCTGCACCCATCATCTTCGCGCTGCTCATCAATGAGATTGTCGGTTCGCGGTTCAAACGCGTGGTGCAGACGGTCACCTATCTGCCTCACTTTATCTCGCTGATTGTCGTGTGCGGCATGATTACGCAGTTTCTTGCCCGGGACGGCATCATGACGGACCTGCTGGTCTGGCTGGGGATGGATAGGCAGGTACTGCTGGCGCATCCCCAATATTTCCGGGCGATCTATGTCATCTCGGATATTTGGCAGGGCGTCGGCTGGGGCTCTATCATTTACCTGGCCGCCATCATGGGCATCAACCCGGAGCTTTACGAGGCATCCCGCATGGACGGCGCCAATCGGTGGCGGCAGATCTTCCATATTACGCTGCCGGGGATTACGCCCATCATTGTCATCCTGTTCATTCTGAAGATCGGCAATATGCTGGATGTGGGCTTCGAGAAAATCATTTTGCTGTACAATCCGAACACCTATGTCACTGCCGACGTCATCAGCACCTTCGTCTACCGTAAGGGTCTGCAGTCCTTTGAGTTCAGCTATGCGACAGCCATCGGGGTATTCCAGGCGGTCATCAATTTCATTCTGTTGATCGCAGCCAACCGGTTTAGCAAGCAGATCAGCGAGAACAGTCTATGGTAAGACCGGCTGTCCGTCAGGAGGAATGAATGATGTCATCACTTCACACGATTCGGAAAAGCAAGGGAGAGCACATCTTTCACGGGATGAACACGTTGTTTATGACGGCGATGATTGTCATCACGCTGTATCCTTTCATCTACGTGGTCTTCTCCTCGGTTAGCGATTCGCGCCTGCTGCTCGCCCAGACCGGGATTCTGTGGGCGCCGCTCGGCTTCACGCTGGATGCGTATACGATGGTATTCAAAAATCCCAATATCGTCAGCGGGTACCTCAATACGCTATTCATTGTAGGTATGGGCACGATCCTCAATCTGGTCATGACCAGTCTGGGAGCCTATGTGCTCTCGCGCAAAGGCGTGGCCTGGACACGGCATATTATGCTCTGGATCATCTTAACCATGTTTTTCTCAGGCGGTCTGATCCCGATGTATCTGCTGGTCAATAACTGGCTGCATTTGGGGAATACCTTGTTTGCGCTCATTGTACCTGGACTGATCTCTACATGGAATCTGATCATCCTGCGAACGTCCTTTGCGGCAATTCCCGAGAGTCTGATCGAGTCGGCGCGGATCGATGGGGCCCAGGATTTGACCATCCTGCTGCGGGTAGTCATTCCGTTGTCGCTGCCGGTCATGGCGGTGATGGTGCTGTTCTACGGAGTCGGCCACTGGAACTCGTGGTTCGGGGCCATGATCTACCTGCGCGATCGGGAGCTCTTCCCGCTACAGCTCATATTGCGCGAGATTCTGATTCAGAACAATACGAACTACATGGCGGGCAATGCCTCTGCCGAGGATGTCGAAGCCGTGGGCGAGAGTATCAAGTACGCTACGATTATAGTTGCCACCTTACCGATCCTTTTCGTCTACCCCTTCTTGCAGAAATATTTTGTCAAAGGTGTTATGATAGGGTCGATTAAAGAGTAGGTAGTCTGTACTCGTAGGAGCGTGACTTGTGACTTACCGTAACCGCTTTCGCTGGCGAGGCATTTGGGGAAAATGGCTCGCCTCCTACGCCATCGTGCTATTCATCCCGATTGTAATCATGGCTGCAACCCATACGCAGACGCGCAAAGTAATGGAGGAGGAAATTTCCAAGGCGAATGCGGCATTATTGACGCAGTTGCAGCAGGAAATCGACAATTACGTTGATTTTACGTATCGGCTCTCGGAGGTCATCGCGTTCAGTCCCAAGATCAATGCGCTTATCCGCGGGCAGCAGGGGGTGACAGCCAGCGAACGACTCACGATAACCGAGTTGATCGCCGAGTTGAAAGCATATAACATCTCCAAACGCTACGTGGACAATTTCTATATCTATTTTCGCGACCGTGACTTTGTGTTGACCGACAGTTCTTACTACAGGACAGACCTCTTCTTCCAGCAGCATGTGCTTGCGCGCGGCATCTCGCTGGAGTCGTGGCAGCGGTTTGTCCTGCAGCCACAGCGCGGCTCCTTCGGGAGTCTGCGCGAGCTGGGTGTAACGTCGGAGAGGCAGGGCATCGTCTATGCGCAGACGCTGCCGCTCACGCAGAACAGCGTATCTACGGCGACGATGGTCATCGAGCTGAACGAAGCGCAACTCCTGGCCTCCCTGCGGACGATCCAATCCTATAACCAGGGCCATGTCTACATCCTGGGAGCAGACAACAAGGTACTCACGTCCTCCGAAGGAACGGAAGCCGTGGCACGCAGCTTTGAGCTGCCGGATACCGAAGGGGAGGAGGTCCATACGACGTCGGCCTTATGGAATGGCGAGGAAATGACGCTGTCCTACGTCGAATCGGAACGCAATAACTGGAAGTATGTCTATGCGCTTCCCGAGCGGCTGTATAGCGAGAAGGCGGAGCATGTGCGGAATATGACCTTTCTCATGCTGCTTGTGGCATTGGTGATCGGGGCTATCCTTGCCATCCTGTTCGCCAGAAGCAACTATACTCCGTTGCAAAAGCTTGTCCACAGTGTCGGCGCCCGCAGCGATAACGGTCTGCACACGAGAGGCGACAAGGATGAGTACGCATATCTGGAGGAAGCGATGGATCACGCGCTCGACCGTTATCAACTGATGAACCGCACGATTCAGAAGCAGAATACGACGATGCGTTCCCATCTGTTGGCCCGGTTTCTGAAGGGACGGATCGCTGCGGGTTTCCCGGCTGCAGAGGTGTTGTCCGATTATGGGATCATGCCCCGTTCCGAGGTCTATGCCGTCATTCTGTTCTATCTGGAGGATTATAGCGGTTTCTTCCGGCAGAGCGAGCAAGACCCCGAGGAGCGCCGGGAGATGGTGCATTTGATTATGACCAATATCGTGGAGGAGCTGGCTTCGGAGCGTCATCAGGGTTGGATGACCGAGGTGGACGACATGCTGGCCTGTATCGTTAATTTTCAGCCGGGGGCCACTTCCGACGCGGCCATCGAGGAACTAAGGCGCATCACCCAGGAGGCGCAGCGTTTCATCGGCAGCCGCTTCCATATTCAATTCACCGTCTCCGTAAGCGCGCTGCACGAGTCGATGACCGAGCTGCATACCGCGTATCAGGAGGCGATGGAGGCGATGGCGCTCCGGATTCTGCAGGGCGAGCAGACGATTATCTGGCATGAGCAGGTGCGGGAGACCAAGCTGTCGTATGATTACTCGCTGGCCAGGGAACAGCAGCTGATTAATTATGTCGGGGCAGGCGATTATGAAGGAGCCAGTCAGGTACTGGATGAGGTCATCGATCACAATTTGGCGGAGGAGAATCTGTCGGTCGATATGATCCGCTGCCTGCTGCTCGATATGTGCAGCACGATGATGAAGGCGGCCATGCAGTCCACCCCGGAGCGAACGGAGCTCTACGGGGATAACCTGGAGGCGATCCGCGAGCTGTTAAGCGGCAGCACCGTGGCTGCGATGCGTGAGCGGATGAAGCAATTCCTGCTCAAGGTGTGCGCGCTCGCGGAGGAGCGGGTCCGCGCCAGCCGCAATAACCGGCTCAAGGAGCAAGTGCTCTCCTATATTGCCGAGCATTATCGCGACCATGAGCTTAATATTGGGGCCATTGCAGAGGTGTTCGACATCCATCCTTCGTATCTGTCGCGTTATTTCAAGGAACAGGTCGGGGATAATCTCACGGAATACCTCAATAAATACCGCATCGAGCATTCCAAGACCTTGTTGCTTGAGGATGACCGATATGTAAAAGACATTGCCGAAGCGGTCGGGTTCTACAGCATCAGTACGTATATCCGGCTCTTCAAAAAATACGAAGGTGTCACGCCCAGTGTCTATCGGGACAGTAAGCGCTCCTAAAGCGGCGGGCGTGGCACGAAGGTAAGAGGAGTGGTCCTATGCACAATCCGATTCCGTATCACCCCCTAGTCGTTCTAGGCGCTACGTTCGCCGGACTGGGGGCGGCTTACAGTCGTATCGACGAGACACTCATTCTGGAGCGAAGCGCCCTGGTGGGTTATGAATATATTAACAGCTATCATCCCGGCGAAGGCTGGCAAGAAACCAAGCTGAGTGAGAAGGGGGAGGATCTGAAGGCTGAACTGATGCGCCGTCAGATTCTGGGCGAGGATGGCCGTGTCCACATCCCTGCAGTCGCGCCAGTGATGTACAATCGGATCAATCATGACAAGCTGCAGCTCCAGTTCCATACGGAGGTCACCGCCATCCACGAGCATGAACAGGGCTGGGAGATCACCATATATAGCCCTTCGGGCTTCAGTCGTCTGTTGGCTGGCGCCATCCTGGATACACGTCCGGAGCATGCACCAGAGGGAGCCATTACTGGCAAGCGGCTTGGGGCGATGCTAAACTGCGGCTCGGATGAACCGGAGCTACCGGACGGGGAAACGCTCGGCGTTCGATTCGGCAGGGGCAAGCTGGCAGGGGAGGTCATGGTTGGGCTGCGAATTGAAAAGACCGATGACTGGCTGGCGGCCCGACACAAGCTGCACGAGCTCTGGTCCAAGCGGCCGGAGGCGTGGCAAGCCTGGACTCTCTCTGCTGTAGCTGGCTATTTCGGCTATGAGGGACAACCGGAGGAGTCGTCCTGGACTGAGCGGCGGAGCTTCTTGCCGTCCTATGCCTACCCTAATCCACTGGCGGCTCTTGAGGCGGGAATACGAACGGGAAGGGAGCTGACGATATGATCTTGTCCACGAGGAAGAATGGCGAGCTGCATCAGAGCGCGGTGGATTCTCCGGTATTTAATGCGCAATATGATGTCATTGTTGCTGGACTAGGCACCGCTGGCTCGATCGCCTTGCTCACCGCTGCTCGCCTTGGCTTGCAGGCGATGGGCATTGACCGGATGCATTGCATGGGCGGCATGGGCACAGCCGGTTCGGTGAACGGTTATTATTTTGGCACCAAGGGGGGCGTCTATGAGGAAGTAGACGCTCAAGTGGCGGAGCTGATCGGCACCGTTTATACCCGATCCAGCGCTTACAATGTCGATGCCAAGAAATACAAACTGGAGCAATTGGCGACAGCGGACGGCGCAGCGCTTGCTTACGAATCGACGGTTACCGCCGTTTATCTGGAGGGCAAGCAAGTTGTTGGCTTGCAATGGATCGGGCCGGAAGGGCTCCGGTCTGCCAGCTGCAAGGTGGTCATCGACTGCACAGGGGACGCAGAGGTGTGCGCGCTGGCGGGCTGTGACACGAGCTTTGGCCGGGCGCTGGACGGTCGCGCTCAGCCCTTCACCAGCGTCAAGGTATTTGCGGCTGGGGACAAGGTCAGCTGGCGCAACTTCGACTCTGGCTGCACGGATCAGACGGATAGCCGGACACTGACGGAGTCGATCCTGCATTCACATTCGCAGCACTTGGAGGAGACATACGGGGAAGGGCAGCGCCTGCTGCATCTGGCCCCGCTGCTTGGCATCCGCGAAGGCAGACTTATTCATGGCGAAGATACGTTGTCGCTGGCTGCCTACTTCGAGGATGCGCTTCCCGAGGAGCCTCTGTTCTATGCGTATGCGGATGTCGATAAGCATGGACGCGACCACGCGTTTGAGAGTCAGGCGCTGCAGGACTGGTTCGTAGCTAGCAATCTGGGCGCCGTCAACATTTCGGTGCCAGTCTCGCTGGGTATGATGACGCCCAAAGGGTACGGCGGACTGCTAGCGGCTGGCCGTTGCCTTGCCGTCGACCACGATTTATCAACCTGCGTGCGGATGAACCGGGATATGCAGAAATCTGGGGAGGCCGCGGCTACAGCCGCGTGGCTGTCCGTTGACAAGGGGGTCACGCTGCAGCAAGTTCCTTATGAACAGCTGCGGGACATGTTGCAGGAGACAGGTTGTTACAATCCCGAGCAGGACCGTGGCTACCAATTTTCGTATCCGGGCGACCGTAAGCCCGCAGAAGTCATCCATTGGCTGTCGGAGCCAGCAGCGATCCGCGAAGGTCTGGCCAGTGACCGGCCGGGGGTAGCGATCTGGTCATGCAGGCGGCTTGATCAAGGAATGAGAGAGCATCTGCTGGGATGGATGAATGCTCCGGATGATCAGCTGCGCCGGCACAGTGCGCTCGCGCTGGGGCTGATCGGCGAGCGCGCATCGCTGCCGCTGCTGCGCCAGATGATCCGTGAGCGTGACGCTTACACACTCAAGGACTGCCGCAAGAACAACCAGATGCGCGGCTATATGGCCATCTATCTGGCCGCCCGGCTGCAGGATGCCGAGGTGGTGGAGGATTTAATCCAGCTCGTCACCGATCCCCGCGAGATCGAGCGTCCGCTCTATCAGCCAGAAGAAGCGGGCAGTCGCGCCAAAACCCAGAAATACAACGACGTCTACTATCAGTTCTTCTCCCATGCTATGATCGGCTTGCTGCGCATCGGCGAATTCCATCCGCATCTGAGAGAAGTGATTGCGCAAGCGATGCGGCAAGCGGTAGGCGATCTTGGCTATATCAAGCGGATTACCCAGCTTCCTTTTGGCACCTATGAATATTCCATCGCGGACAATATCCAGTCTGTGGCGATGCAGGAGCTGGCCCGCTGGGGGTCTGCATGAAGATTGCGGATTTGAGCGCCTTTGTCGTGGATGCGTGCTTCGAAGCCGCTTTGTAGAGAGGAACTGAATATTGAGAGCCATAGGCGGCTTGGTACGATAGGGTGCTGAGCCGCCTATTTGTGATTTGTCAGTAGTTATGAAGGATGTTCATTCAGATAAGCAGCCATCCACTGCATACTCTTCTCATGCAATTCGTTTTGCTTGTCGACATTCGAAGCGATCGGAACCGTAGGTGCAATCTTCATGCTCTTATAAAACTTGCCCGTTGCTCCGCTGACCTCATCGGAGGTGGCCAGGTAGATCGAGGTGCGAGCGCCCTGCTGTGGGGACTGCATGAACAGCTTCATCAACGGTCTGGCAAAGGCAGGCGCGGTCCGCGCGGATTGGGGCGTGTAGATCACGCCCGGATGAAGGGCATTGACCGTCACCCCGCTGCCGGACAGCTCGCCGGCCATCCGATACGTCAGCATCAGCACCGCCGTTTTGGCGAGCTTGTACGCCTGCATGCTGCGGTAGGCAGATGCGGCGGGATGGGCCGCTTCCTCGGGGTCGAACTGTTTGGCTTGCATGATGGAGGCGACATTGACGATCCTGCCTGCTCCGGCTTCCTGCAGCTTGGGCAGCAATAGCCGCGTCAGCAGGAAGGGGGCGAGGTAGTTGACGGCAAAGGTCAGTTCGAAGCCCTCGTCATTGGTCTCATAGCGGCTGAATAAGCCTCCCGCATTGTTAATGAGCACATCGAGCTTGTGGTAGCGTTCCTTCACTTGCTGCGCCAGACGTGCGATATCCTTGGCGGAGGACAAGTCCGCGATCAGCAGATCTACCTTTGTATTGCCTGTCTGTTGGATGATCGCTTGCTGGGCCGCTGCTCCTCGCTTCGCATCGCGGCAGACCATGATGATGTGGTGACCTTGGCTGGCCAGCCCCTCCGCTGTCGCATAGCCGATCCCTGAGTTGGCGCCTGTGATCAGGCTTGTTTTTGCAGACATTGAGCTCATCCTCTCATGATTTATTTATCGACTTGGGCGCGTCCGAGATGATGGACAGCGCCGCATCGATACAGCTCTCCAGCCATTGTCGATCAGGGTTGGCTTTTTTGAGCACGGTGATGCCGATGAAGGCCACCACTAGAGACTGAGCGGCTGCCCGGCAGTCCACCGTGCCATCGATTTCTCCGGAGTTTATCCCCTGTTGCAGCGCATCCTCAAAGATCGTCGCCAGATAACGCTGATGCTCCCGCGTTAACACTTCGAACCGCGGATCGTGCGGAGCTAACTCCACCATCGTATTGATGCAAAAGCAGCCATGTCGCTCATCGGTTGCGGCAGGAAATACCCCCTCCATAAACAAACGTCTGAATGCGGACTTCACGCCTTCGTTGTTGGTCAGCTTCGTACGAACGGCTTTGGCATGCAGCTGGTTATAATGACGAAGCGCGGACTCAAACAATGACAATTTGTCTCCGAATGCAGCGTAGATACTCGGTTTCTGAATCCCCATCCGAGAAGTTAAGTCGATGAGCGAACAAGCCTCGTACCCTTTCTCCCAAAAGACATGCATCGCGTCGGTTAACGCCTTTTGCTCATCGAACGTTCGAGTTCTAGCCATAAGATGCCTCCTGACAAGGTGAAACGTCGATTTTCACTACCTTTCGGTACAATATTATAGTACAGCAATCGAAGGTGAAGCTCAAGTTTTTGTTGACAATCTATTCGATGTATGAGTTAATTGGCACTAAAATATCATACCATTCGGTACGTTATGTGGAGGTTTTATCGTTGACAAGTACTACAGAACACTGCCCGCGCAAGACGGGGGCGCAAGCGCAGCTATCAAACGCGACGCTTTTGCTGTATGCGATCATCTCCGGCGCAGCTGTTGCCACGGTTTATTATTCTCAACCTTTGCTGGAGGCAATGGCCTCGGAGTTTGGCATCAGCAGTACGATCATCGGCAGCATAGTTACGATGACCCAGATATGCTACGCCCTCGGATTGTTTTTTCTCGTCCCGCTAGGGGATTTGTTTGATCCGCGCCGACTCGTTACCTGCATGTTGATTTGTATCGCGCTCGCATCTGGTTTCGTAGCGCTAGCGTCCAATGCGTTGGTGCTGTTCATCAGCATAGGGATCGTCGGCTCGCAGGCCGTCGTTGCCCAAGTTTTGGTTGCTCTTACTGCACATCGCGCCTCATCGGAGCGTCGCGGTCAAGCCATTGGCATCGTGACAAGCGGGATTGTCATCGGGATTTTGCTGGGGCGGACTTTTTCGGGCAGCTTGGCGGATCTGGCCGGATGGCGAGCGGTATATGTTGTGACAGCGGTCATCATGTTCGGCATGGCCTTGCTTTTCCTGGCGGCTACACCTGCTGCGCGACGGGTGCCGGGCGATAGGCTTACGTATTTTGGGATGCTCCGCTCGATGAAGGATTTATTCGTGCATATGCCGTTATTACGGATTCGCGGCGTACTTGCGTTTTTGATCTTTTTTGACTTTAGTATTCTATGGTCTTCCATGGTCCTGCCGATGAGCGCTCCGCCGCTGTCGTTTAGCCACACCGTTATTGGCCTGTTTGGACTTGCGGGCGCAGCCGGGGCGCTGGCCGCCTCCCGTGCGGGACGATTGGCCGACCGCGGGTTGGGACAATGGACGACCGGCATCGGTTTGCTGATATTAGCGATTTCCTGGCTGCAGATCAGCTTTCTACAGCATTCCACATGGCTATTCATCGTTGGGATCGTCATGCTGGACCTCGCCGTCCAGGCGGTGCATGTGACCAATCAGAGCATGATATTAAAGGCTCGTCCAGAGGCGAGGAGCAGGCTGACGGCAGGCTACATGATGTTCTACTCCTTTGGCAGCGCAGCGGGAGCGGTGCTGTCGACCTGGATTTATTCGTGGGCGGGATGGCTTGGTGTGTGCTTACTAGGAGTTGCGGTTAGCGTGCTAGCGCTCGTGTTTTGGGCATGTACCTTGAGGATGGGCGATACGGCGAGAGGAGCGGAGGTTTTTGGTGGAATTCACAAACAAAAATGAGTACAATTTTGATAGATATAAAGTACACATCAACGATATGCGCTTGAATCAACATCGATACATCTAAAAGGCGCCGGAAGGGAACAATGATGGTCACTTGGTTTTTAATCCTTATTTACTTGGCGTTTATTAGTCTTGGTCTTCCTGATTCGTTGTTAGGGGCGGCATGGCCGGTTATTTGGCCGGAGATCGATTCTTCCTTGGGGACTGCGGGGCTTGTGGCCATGGTCATCGCCGGGGGAACGATTGCTTCGAGTCTGGCGAGCGGCAAGATGATCCAATGGCTAGGCACGGGGAAGCTTACCTTGTTCAGTTGTTTGTTGACTGCGACAGCATTGCTGGGGTTTTCCATGGCACCGTCGATTGTCTGGCTTATTGGACTGGCCGTGCCTTTGGGACTTGGGGGAGGAGCGGTCGATGCGGCTTTGAATCACTATGTTGCCGACAATTATAAAGCGCACCATATGAGCTGGCTTCACTGCTTTTGGGGAGTCGGGGCTACAGCTGGGCCGATTATTATGGCTGGTTTTATTGCATCGCCTTATTCTTGGCGAGGGGGCTATACGGCGGTAGCGATCCTTCAGTTTGTGCTTGTCGCGATTCTTTTAATCACACTGCCATTATGGAAACGAGTAGCTGCCATACGAGATTCCATGCGGGCAGCCGGACAACAGGATGAGGTCTCTGAGCCGTCTGAAGAAAGTCGTGCTAGACAAGTTAATGTTTTTCGATTGAAGGGAATTAAGCCAACTTTGCTTTCTTTTCTGTTGTATTGCGGAGCTGAAGCGATGGTTGGCTTGTGGGGAGCCAGCTATTTGGTAGAGACCCGCGAGGTGAGTCCGGAGACGGCGGCAGGCTGGATCGCGTTATATTATGGCGGGATTACGGTTGGCCGATTGATTACAGGCTTCGTCACCTTCAAAGTATCCAACCGACTTCTGATTCGCTTCGGTCAATGGATCGCGATGGCGGGATGTATCCTGTTTTTTCTCCCTCTGTCCGACTCGTTTTGCATGGCAGGGTTCGTTATGATCGGCCTCGGCTTCGCGCCTATTTACCCCGGGTTGCTTCACGAAACGCCTGCTCGTTTTGGGAAGGAGAATTCGGCCAAGCTGATGGGGTATCAGATGGCGGTTGCTTACACCGGCAGTACGTTCATACCGCCGCTCTTTGGGCTAATTGTGACCTTGACGAGCACGGCCTTATTTCCAAGCGCGGTATTCATGATTTTGCTTCTTATGTTCGTTAGCGTGGAGCTGGTCAATCGGATTCTTACCGCTGCAAGGGGAGATCATACCAGAGTCAATGGAAATTGAGGAAGGCATATTTGCCGAATGAAATCCCCGGAAGGGGGTTTTTGTTATTATCCGGGAGTTGAAATCCTTTTCAAAATTGTTATTGATAATAGTTACAAATTATGTATAATAAAGGTACATCTAGGACATCTATGACTTGGTCACAGTTAATAGAATCGAACAAATAGAAAGGAGGACATGTAGCATCATTGTTGTACATGGCGTGTGGTTCGCACTAATACGCAAAGGAGAGCGATAGAATGAGGGTAAAAGTGAAAGCGATCAGCACCTATCTGTTAGCGATGGTGTTGGCGACGGTAGCCGTCATTTCCGGCTGGAGCCCGACAGCGTCGGCAGCGCTGACGCCCGATTTCAGGCAATTGAACGCTGCTCAGATCGTAGCGGAGATGGGGGCAGGCTGGAATCTCGGCAATCAACTCGAAGCCAGTATTAACGGTATGCCTGGCGAGACGATGTGGAATAATCCGACGATTACGCCAGCGCTTATCCAAATGGTCAAGGCAGCGGGCTTCAAAACGATCCGTATCCCGGTTTCTTATCTCAATCTGATCGGAAGCGCTCCTGACTATACTATCGATGCCGCTTGGCTAAACCGCATCAAAGCAGTGGTAGACTACGCCTACAACGAAGGATTGTATGTCGTCATCAACATTCATGGAGACGGTTTCAATTCGGTCAATGGCGCGTGGCTGTTGGTCAACGCAAGCAATCAAACGGCGATTCGGGCGAAATATCAAAAGGTATGGGAGCAAATCGCAAACAAATTCGCAGACTATGACGAGCGGTTAATTTTTGAGTCGATGAATGAAGTGTTCGATGGAAATTACAACAACCCGAATCTGGCGTATTACGCCAACCTGAATGCGTATAATCAGATTTTTGTAGATACGGTGCGACAGACTGGCAGCAACAACAGCGCGAGGTGGCTGCTCGTCCCTGGCTGGAATACAACGATTGATTATACGGTGGGCAATTACGGCTTCGTCATGCCGACGGACCAATACCGATCCTCCACGATACCAAGCGCCGAGAAGAGAATTATGATCTCCGTCCATTATTATTCCCCGTGGGACTTCGCCGGCGAGGAATCAGGGAGCATTACGCAATGGGGAGCGACAGCGACCGACCCCTCCAAGAGGTCGACCTGGGGACAAGAGGACTATCTGGAATCGCAGCTCAAGTCGGTCTACGATACCTTCGTCGTCCAAGGCTATCCTGCCGTAATTGGAGAGTTTGGCTCCATTGATAAAAGCAACTTTGATTCAACCAATCCTACGTACCGTGAGATCTACGCCAAGGACTTGACGGCAACGGCCAAGAAATACGGCTCTGTGCCGGTCTATTGGGATAACGGGTTTAACGGGCAGTTTGGATTCGGACTCTTCGATCGATTCACCAATACGGTCACCCAGCAAGGCATCATCGATGCGATCATGAGCGGGATGGGCGCTCCCGCCGGGAACAACTCGGGGATCACGCCAACGACAGCGACATTCGATAAGAAGACGGCGAACCAAGCGGACATTCCAGTGACGCTGACCTTAAACGGCAATACGTTGTCCAACATCAAAAATGGAGCGGCTACGCTCGTCGCCGGAACAGACTATACGGTGTCAGGCTCCATGGTGACGATAAAAAAAGCTTATATGGCTGCTCAAGCTGTCGGCACAACGACGTTGACCTTTAACTTTAGTGCCGGAGCTGCCAAGACAATCGCCATCTCGGTCGTGGACACGACATCCGCAGGAAGCGGTTCGATAAAGGTGCAAATGTATAACGGCAATACAACAGCGGTTACGAACGGGTTGAATCCGCGAATTAAAATTGTCAATACAGGGACGTCTACCGTTTCTTTGTCGAGCGTCAAAGTCAGATATTACTACACCGTGGACGGCAATGTTGCGCAAACCTTCTTCTGCGATTGGTCGAGCGCAGGCTGCGGCAGCATCACCGGTACGTTCGCGGCGCTCGCGACTCCCAAAACGAACGCCGACCATTATGCCGAGATTGGATTTGCATCGAGTGCAGGCTCGCTTGCTGCGGGTCAATCGATTGACATTCAATTGCGCATCTCCAAAAACGACTGGAGCAACTATACGCAAACGAACGATTATTCGTTTAACGCAACAGACACCGCCTATGTCGATTGGAATAAAGTGACCGCTTATGTAGGCGGCGTACTGAGCTGGGGCATTGAACCGTAGGAAGAAATATCATCCGCTGTAAACGAGCTATCATCACAGTAATCTCAGCCACGATCGGCTGGCAATACGCAAAGGAGCTTGCCTGATTCCGGGCAAGCTCCTTTTTGCAACAGCCATAGTCATCGTTCAGAACGGTTAGCGACTTGCAGCCTCAATAATCCAGTCTGTCAAGGCTGAGACTTGTTTTTTTACAGCAATCGGATCACGGTACCAGGAGCTGTTCTCCGTCCATAAGAATACTCGATTGTTACGAATAGGCTCTAGCCCTCCCCAAATCGGATCGGCTTGCAACGTTTCCAGGCTGGATTCCGTCGTCAGAATCAAATAATCGCCGGTGTACTCGGGTAACATTTCCAATGAAAATTCATAATAGGATTCTTGGAGCATATTTTCAGGAATCGCCGTTGGTGGCTTCAGCCCTATGATTTCATACATAAGTCGACCGCCCCGTCCCGACTTCGGACCAAAAAGAAACACGGTCCCATCGTACTCTTGCATAACCGAGAGCGTCTCTCCTTCAGGAATGGCTTGCTGGACATTTTTTCGGATGTCTTCAATATCCATTTCGAATTGTTCGTTCCATTGCTCCGCATCCTCACGTCGGTCCAGCAAGTCGCCGAAAAACAGCATCTCTTCCTGTATGGATGTGAACTGATTATAAGGAACGGACACCGTAGGCGCAACTTTTTGATACATCTCCACGACTTCAGGCTGAGTCCTATGCGTAATGATCAAATCTGGCGCCATCTCCAGCAGCATTTCTATCGATTCGCCTACATCCGTTATATCATCCAGCATGCCTTCCAGATAGGGACTTGACATTAGGAACGATTCGGCCGCAATCGGCTTGACATTCAACGCAAGCACGGTGCCAAGATATGACATTGCCGCTACGCGCTGTGGATGCGCAGGTACCTCGACATCGCCGAAGGAGGTCTTGACGATCCTTGTCTCCGTAGAAGGTGGAGCTTCTGACGTTTGAGGGATTGCGGCAGAAGCGCTGTTGTCTGCAACCGGGTTGTTCGTTGCGCCGCTGTTGTTCGCATTCCCACCGCAAGCTGTTGCTATTATGCTCAAGCATAGCAGCGTCATTACATAGATTTTTTTGGTCATCTTTCTCATGTCATACTCACCATCCCATTGAAGTTGATAATCAATATCACTTATGTGGAAATGATAACGTATGAACTGGCTCGGAACAACGGACGTTTTTGACGTATTCCTTGTACAATCTGAAACGGACGGGCTATTTTGCTTGCGAAATTGTCCTGGTGTCATACCGGTGTGCTTTTTGAACATGCGGTTGAAATACATGAGGTCGGGATACCCGACATACGATGCGATTTCCTGTTGCGTCGCCATTTTATCCGCTAACAGAGTCTTTGCCTTTTCCATTCGGAGACGAATCACGTAGTCCCGCGGACTGAGTCCTGTCTGTTCCTTGTATTTTCTCGATATATATTGTTGGCTATAGTTCAACTGCCTCGCGAGTTCCTCTAGCGAGAATGGATTGCGGTAATTTCTGGACAAATGCCGAACTACTTGATCCGATAAGGAAAGCTTGCCCTCGCTATTCAGGCGCTCTCGCAGAACAGCATGGACAAAGCGGATAAAGTTGCCCTTAGCCAAAAATCGGGTTAATCCATCATCGGGCTTAAGCCAACCACCGATCAGCGTTTGAAGCAGCTCAAGCATGGCCAACGGCTCTCCAGGCGAGAAACCCCAGTGTTCCATAAACGGGTCAGCGTCTTCTATCATCATGTGAAATTCTCGTAATGCTGAAGCGGGGAGGGACGCTTTGTAAAGTAGAATATATACGTTCAGCGCTTCTCGACTCCAGACTGTCACTTGAGATCCTTTGCCGGCGTGTAGCACATAAGTACGCTCGCACAGCCATACTTCGTCGTCGACCCATAATTCGCCTTGCCCTTGATAAACAAATAAAAAAGCGCTAGAAGGCAATCGGTATTGATATAAACCATCATCGATTCCAGCTTGCTTTAGACGCACATCCAGCACGCGCACTGTTACCTGGTTCCAGATTTGTATTAATTTCTGAACGTCCATGGCTAATCGTAAGCTCCCTCATTCATCTAAAAGATAATCATTCTCAATTGGATCGTGTTTCTAAACAGAATATCGAATGTGATGGATGCTGTCAACATAGGGAACTGCGAGGAAGATTTAGCCAAGCCGCCTGAATAGCCTATGCAGCCAGCAGGGACAGTAACGTCGATACAGAGGTTGCCATTTAAAGCGGACGTCTCAATCACGCTACTGTTATGCTGGGGCCTGTCCCGAGCAGGGGATGCCGTTTCTCCAAATAGTTAGAGTTGAAAACAGCGGGATTTCAGGCAATAATACTAGCATGAGCGCAGCCGTCGGAGTTTTGCAGACTCGTGGAATGGGGCATCGGAAAGGGGAAACCTCTTTATGGCTCTACATAAGTTCAGATTTGCTTCATTGGTGTATTTGACCTCCTCGAGAATCATTCTTCTAAGCTTTGCGATCCCGATCTTGCTGGGCGCCTTTTTGCTGGCCTTGCCCGTCGCTTCATCGAACGGCAACAGCGTCGGATGGCTGGATGCGCTTTTTACCGCCACCTCTGCTGTATGTGTAACGGGATTGGCTGTCGTGGACACGGGGAGTGTCTACTCTCTTTTCGGGCAAGTGGTCATTATGGCTCTGATTCAGCTCGGCGGTCTAGGATTTATGACGTATAGTGTGCTAGTGGCGATCGTCCTGGGCAAAAAAATTGGGTTGAAGGACCGATTGCTCATTCAACAGTCCACCAATGCGCTGTCCACCCGAGGCATTGTGAGGCTGTCGATCGGTATTTTTGTAGCCGCGCTTATCATTGAAGGGCTTGGCGCTATTGTCTTGACTGTTCGCTGGATGGCCGATATGGATTTCGCAACAGCGCTATATTATGGTATCTTTCATTCCGTTTCTTCCTTCAACAATGCAGGATTTGCCCTATGGCCGGATAGCTTGAGCCGATATGTCGGCGATCCCGTCATTAATGTGATGATTACGCTCCTATTTATTTTCGGCGGTTTGGGGTTTACGGTCATTATTGATCTGTGGAAAAACCGGAGCTGGCGCAAGCTGTCCCTTCACTCCAAAATCGTACTCTTGGCGTCGGGGGTTTTATGCACAGCCGGATTTCTTGTCATTGTAGCGATTGAATGGTTCAATCCGGCCACGTTTGGTTCATTATCATGGTCGGAGCGACTTTGGGCGGGTTACTTTCAGGGCGTCGTCACGCGAACGGCCGGGTTTAATACGATCGATATCGCTTCGATGATGACCGCTTCGCAATTTTTTATGATTTTCCTGATGTTTATCGGGGCTTCATCCGGCTCGACTGGCGGAGGGATCAAGACGACGACCGTTGTTATTTTGCTACTCGCCCTCATCAGCATTGTGAGAGGCAAGTCGGATGTTCAGATCATGGAGCGAAGAATTGCCCCATCGATCGTGATGCGTGCCATGGCAGTGATGGTCATTTCCGTCGGTGTCGTCCTGGCTGCAACCTTTCTTCTGACGTTAAGCGAGCATAGCTTGCAGAAGGATTTTATGGAGGTGCTGTTCGAGGTCACGTCTGCCTTCGGAACAACGGGCTTATCCATGGGGATGACCCCGGAGCTGTCTGCGCCTGGCAAGCTGATCATTATCTTCACGATGTTTATCGGCCGACTGGGGCCGTTGACGCTTGCCTTTGCTTTGTCGCAGAAGCATAGTCAGGAGAAGTACCGGTATCCCGAGGAGAAGGTGCTGATCGGCTAACCCGATTCAGATCGCATAAGCTTAGACTTGACGGGAGAAGCGCCTGAATCCGGCATATAGCAGAAGACCATGCCCAATCAGACCAATCAGAAATTGAACCAGTAGTTGAGCCTGGATGCCCCCTGTATGGCCGATACTCAAGTAAAGCTGAATGGGCCAAAAGGCCGGAAGCCAGCTCCCGAGCCAAAGCCAGGGGGCGGCCGCCAGGTTACAGCACAAGGCGACGATAACGGAAAGACTAATAAATTTGGATAGTGCCAATCCTTCGACCTTGTTGGATGCGACGCTGGCCAGGAACAAGGCGTACAGGGGCGCTTCCAGAACAAGCAACAGCAAGGGCAAGGATGTAAGGGCTGCAGGATCATCGTGTATCCCTAAGGATAGCAGCAAAATCAAGGCGCAAAGGACAACCGGAAAGAGAAGGCGATACATGAGATATCCTTCCTTGCGCAAAGGAGTAACGGCATAGCAGTCAACGAGACGATCGTCTTTCTCCTCAAGTATGAGCAAGCCGACCGCAGAGCCAATGAGTAGCGGCACCATCGAGAGGAGGAAGCCCTCGATATGAAAGTCATATGGCTCCAAGGCATATCCCAGCTTCGCAGAGATCCAGTCGCTGATTGCCGGAAGGGCAAATCTCAAAAGAACGATGACCAACAGCGAACCAATGAAAATCAACATCAGCATCGGATCGCGCACCCCATTTTTTAGATCCCGCCGCAGCAAAGCGCTATATTTATTCCGAATCATTGTGTTCCCCCCGTTGTCTGGTGTTCATCATCAGTAAAGTCCTGGAAAATAATCCGGCACCAATGAGCCAGAGGATCAGAATTGCGATTGCATATCCAATCTCGGCCGGTATGATCTGACGGACAGAGCCTGAGATGAGGGTCAAGGAGCCGGAGGATGGCAATAGGCGGATAGCCGGAAGAGAGGCCACGTCCAGATATCCCAGCACAGGCAGCGCAAAGGGCAGGGCGTAAAGCTGGGAACGGATAAGAAAACCATTGATCGACCGGCTGTTCAAGGCGGCAGCGATGCCCGTCAGCGTAAAGAAAAACGAGCTCAGCACGATGCCTGACACGAAGGCATACGGAGCTTGCGGCAAGCCGCTGACAGGCAAATGAATTGCCAATGCAGCTAGCAGCGACAAAAAGCCGAGCGAGACGCATTTGGAGGCCAAATACTCCCAGGCTCGCAGCGGGGTTGAAAAAAGCGCATGCCAGATTCCCTGGTCCCGCTCAAGCAGCACGATACTGCCAGCAAGCAATAGCCCGAGTGCGGCTGGATCGGAAAACGTGAGCAAAACAAGCGCATCCTTCGTATAAGCCTCCGGAATCGCATGCAGAATGCCGACATAAGCGGCGCAGACGATCAGATAAACGAGATAATACCGATGTCTCCATTGATAACGGACGTCAAACCAAACCAGTCGAGCCAGCCTCATGCTCGTGTACTCCCGGCAGAGGCAATGAAGATGTCCTCGAGCGATGCCTCCAGCGTATGCATCGTGATGATCCGATGCGAGCGGATGAGAGACAGGTAGCGCGCATTGCTCCCGATCCCCTCTAGCGCAAAATCCTCCGTTTTTCGCTCATCTCCAAGCTCGTATTCCACTCGTACCTTTCGTTCGCCGCTCAGCAGCTTCAAGTTGCGGGGCGAGTCCATCAACCTAATCTGACCCTCCATCATAAAAGCGACCCGGTCGCATAGCTGTTCGGCGGCTCGCATGTTATGGGTTGTAATGACAATCGTCGCGCCGGCCTGTCGCCGGGCTTCGATCAGTCTTTTCAAATTGTCGGCATGAACGGGATCGAGCCCGGAGGTCGGCTCGTCGAGGAATAGCAGTTCGGGGCTGTTCAGAACCGAACGGCAATAATTGAGCCTCATTTTCATTCCTTTGGAGAAGGCTTCGACTTTTTTGTGCGCGGCATCCTCCAGTCCGACCTGCTGCAGCAACGCCATCGGCTCGGTCTGCTGATTGCGATACAGGGAGCGGAAGTGCTGCAAATTCTCAAGCGCCGTAAAGCGGTTATAGAAATGAGGGAATTCATAAGCGACGCCAATCCGTTCATAAAACGCTGCCTTGGCGAAGCGAACCTCCTCACCCAACACGCGGGCAGAGCCGCGATACGTTTTTAGTTTGCCGATCAATATTTGCTGCGTTGTGCTTTTGCCGGCCCCGGATGGCCCGAGAAAGCCGAATATTTCCCCTTTCTGTATGTGGAAATCGAGTCCTTCGAGCACCGGGCGGCTGGCAGCGGGGTAAGCATAAGCTAAATTATCTACTCGAATCAAAACATTCACCTCCCAGGGACCATCAACGGTCTGTAGTGGTTAAGTATAATGCGATTGACGCTGCCAAATGCTCGAAGGTTTCCTCAAAATTGACCATTGCTTTTTTTTGCAGCGACAGCAGCACAAGCGAACGAAGGAGATTGACGATGAGCGCGGGCTCAAGGTCGGTACGCACGACGTTAAGGGCTTGCCACTCGGCGATAAGCGGCGCGAATCGTTCGACATCCCCGGAATAGTTGTTTTGCCAGCGGGAATCGGGCACCCTGCGGATGATGGACTCCAACTGCTCAGGCAAGAGAACCTCTTTCAGAATTGGATTGTCGATGATCAACTGAACGGATTGCTTTAAAAATTCGGTCAACGTTTCTCTCGTCAGGGGAGCGCCGTCCAACTGTTGAAGCAGAGCTTGTTGTATACGCTGCTCTTCTTGCTCCATCAAGTCGAAGAACAGCTCTTCTTTGGAAGCATAAAAGGCATAAAAGCTTCCGGACGCAATGTGGCTCGCTTTGGCAATATCGCTGACGCTTGTTTTCTTGAATCCATACTGCGAAAACAAGGCGTATCCGCTCTCCAGCAGTCGAGTGTGAATGCTTTCCTTTTCCTGGTCGCTAAATTTTTTTGACATATAGGCACTCCTCAAATGAATGTATGAATGAAATTATAATTCATTCATTAAAAAAGCACAAGCCAAACACGGATCGTCATATTAGCTGCAGCATGAAGACCTGCCTCGCTCATGGCTGAGAACAGGTTCCAGTTGCAACAAACTCCGCCACATACGTATTAAACTGATCCGGCTCCTCGACGAACGGGAGATGACCGCAACCCTCCATCCTGATCAGGATGGAATCCTTCATTTGGGTGTGCAGGATGTTAGCCGTCTCTCGATTAAAAGGATGATCAAGCTCGCCGATCAGGATGAGTGTAGGACAATAAAGCTCCGCTAACCGATGGATCGCATAAGGCTTGGCCACGCGCGCAAGGTTTGGAGGGAAACGGCAGAAGTTGGCCGGCTTTCGCACGTTGGCAACGGTTTTTTGCCATGCCTTTTCTTTTGTCGGATCAGGAAAAAAATAGCGCCAAAACGGATGTTGGATAAACGCTTCGATGGCTCTTTGGCGGCCTTGCATCCGTACCTGAACATGCTGCTTGATTCCCTGCCACAACATGCTTGCCGGATAGCTCCGGCCGCTGAGCGAAGGAGCCGCCAGGACGAGGCGTTGGACACGCTCGGGATAGGCCAACGCGAAGTCAATCGCAATGCTGCCTCCCATGGAAGAGCCGACGATGGTTGCTTTGGCCAGACCCAGCGCGTCCATTAATACCTTCAGGTCTTCTACGTTCGAATAGGGACGTTCGGGCGTATCCGATTGCCCGTAGCCGCGCAAGTCATAACTAATCATGTGATGCCTGTCAGCAAAGCTGCTCATTTGCTCTTCCCAGATCAGATGATCATTATAATTCCCGTGAATGAATACGAACGGCTCACCGTCTCCGCTTGCCTCATAATACAGAACGCCGTCCGTTACATGGATGTATCCATCCTTCATAGCAACAGCCCCCCTCTCATAGCAAGTCGGCCTTGTACAGTTGATCTTCAATGATGGATCGCAAAACTTCGGAGATCGAATAGTCTCCTTTGCCGCAGCAACGGTCAATTTCATCCCAGCAAGCCTCAGGAAGCGTGAGGGAGATTTTGCGCGTGACGCCTATCGGCTTGCGGCCAGCGCCCGCGCGTGCTCCGCCTTGTTTTTTGGCGGATTTATCCTTAGCGTTCGATTGATTGTCCATCAT
>Ga0160464_100380_pt1 | contig 35637 bp, 29 predicted proteins | sample HID1971I_E11MG_FD_108275 | JGI IMG/M metagenome (GOLD analysis project Ga0160464, IMG submission 108275) | Enriched millipede-associated microbial communities from UW Madison campus, WI, USA - HID1971I_E11 MG | ecosystem: Host-associated > Arthropoda: Insects > Digestive system > Unclassified ... | reverse complement strand
GATGAAGCAGCAGCATTACGAATTGCCTGTCGAGATGATCCATGTGCAAGAGTGGACGCCTAGCGAGCAGCTCGAGCCGTTTCATTGGCATTCGAATCTGGAGATCGGCTATTGCGTGTCGGGCAAGGGCTGGTTTTACTTCGGCTCGAAGACGTACGAGGTGGAGGCGGGCGATGTATTTATCGTCAACAATATGGAGCCGCACATCGCGCAATCGTCGGCGAGCGAGCCGAGCCGTTATCTATTTTTGTATTTCGACCCGGCGCTGGTGGAGGATAGGGAGAAGGAGCTGCTCGCTCCGTTTGTCTATCAGCCGCAAAAATTCCAAAATAAAATTCCGGCGGGCGCGCAAGGGACGGCGGAAATCGGCGCTCTGATGCATGCCATCCAGCGGGAGCTGCGGCAACGCAAGAGCGCCTACCGCAGCATGGCGAGGAGCGATCTGCTGAAGATCTGCGTGCTGCTGCTCCGCCACTATGGCAACGAGACGACGAGCAAAAAATTCAATCAGGCCTACAACGTGTATGTGAAGCTGCAACCGGCGCTGGCCTTCGTCAAGGACAATTTCCGCGAGCCGATCGAGCTGGCCGACGTCGCCCAACATATCAATTTGAGCGTGTCGCGCACCGGGCATTTGTTCAAGGAGGCGCTGGGTAAAGGCTACAAGGAATTTTTGCTGTCGCTGCGGATGACCGAGGCGAAAAAGCTGCTCCTGCAAACCGAGCTGCCGGTGACGGATATTTGCCTGCAGTGCGGCTATCAGAGCTTGACGCCCTTTTACCGCTCGTTCAAGCTGGCCGTCGGCCTCTCGCCCCACGAATTTCGCAAGCAAAAATCGATCCGCGCTCTGATGGACGACAGTTACGAGTGAAAAGAGGAGACGCTACAATGAACCAAAACGATTGCTTTGACCGGGTATACGGTTCGCTGATCGGCCAGGCGGTCGGGGACGCGCTAGGCGCGCCGACCGAGGGGATGTCCGTCTCGGAGATCGCGGATACCTATGGCTGGATCGAGGATTTCGTATCCGACGACCCGGCAGGCACAGACGATACCGAATACGCGATGCTGACGGCGCAGATCATGCTGAAATACGGCCATGACCTGTCCGGGGAGCATATGATGAAGGAATGGAACGAGGCGCTGGTCGGCCAGCAGGGAGGCTTCTTCGGCGGCGGCTTCAGCGAGATGAACGGGATCGGCAACTTGAAAAAAGGGCTGGTCTATCCGCATACCGGCTCGGACAACCATGAGCGCTGGAGCGACGGCGCGGCGATGCGGATCGCGCCGGTCGGCCTCTACTGTCTCGGCGATCCGGCTGAAGCGGCGCGGCTGGCGCAGATCGAAGCGCAGATCAGCCATGCCCGCGACGGCGTCTACTGTGCGCAGGCGATCGCCGCCAGCGTGGCCTGCGCCGGCGTAAGCGAGGGCGGCGACTGGCAGCGGGTAATCGAGGCCGGCATGGATCATGTGCCGCGCGATAGCTGGACGTATCGCAAGATTCACGGCGCGGTCGAGATCGGTCTGCGTCATACGGATATCAAGTCGGCGATCGTCGAGCTGCATGATGCCGTCTCGATCTTCTATTATCCATGGGCAGATGTCGGACCGGAGGCGACGGCGCTCGCTTACGGCGTATTCGCGGCGGCGCGCGGCGCGTATGTGCCGGCGGTGCTCGGGGGCGTCAATGTCGGTCGCGACTCCGATACGATCGCCGCGATGGCCGGCGCGATGGCGGGCGCGTTGCATGGCGCGGAGGCCGTGCCGGCGCGCTGGCGGCAGCAGATCAACATTATCAAGGGCCATTGCATCCACGCAACGGCAGGCATCGACATCATGGCGCTGGCACGGCAGTTGTCCGAGCGGATCGCAGGAGGAGTGCAGCATGGAGCATAGACAATGGACCGACAAGGCGTACGGCGCCTTGCTCGGCCTGGCGATGGGCGACGCGATCGGCTTCCCGGCGATGTATCACCGTGGGCTGAACGCGTCATGGACGCGCAGTCAGATGTGGAAATTCAGCCGCCAGGCGGATGAGAACCGCATTAATAAATTTGCGATTCCCTTCTCTTTGACGCAAGAGGAGGAAGCGATGGATCTGTGCGGCACCGACGATACCGAATATGCCGTCGTCTCCGCCCTGATGCTGCTGGAGACAGCCGGTATCCCCGAGCTGGGACAGCTTGAAGAAGGCTGGAAGCGCTATGTGCGCGACCATGCCGAGACGATCTGGAGCGGCGTCAGCGAGCGGGTAGCGATCGACAACGCTGCGCAAGGCTTGCGCGCGCCCGCCACAGGCAATGACAACCCGCATCATTTCGACGACGGCGCGGTCGGCCGGGCGGTGCCGATCGGCATCCGCTTCCACGGTCGGCCGGATGTCGCTGCCAGCGTCGCCGCCGATATGGCCTCGATTACCAATGCCGAGGACGGCGTGTACGCGGCGCAGGCGATGGCAGCCAGCATCGCTGTCGCGATGCGCGGCGCTTCGCCGCAGGAGGCGGTGGAGGCGGGGCTGGCCTTTGTGCCGGACAATTCATGGACCGGTCGGAAGATTCGGCAGGCGATCGAGATTGCCGAGCATGCCGATACGCCGATCGCAGCGGTGCCGCTCTGGCATAGCCTCGTCGCCAATCGCATCTATAACTTCGGCAATATCGCTCCCGAGACGCTGGCGGTCAGCTATGGCATCCTGCTCAGCACAAGCGGCGATCTCCAGCAAGCGATTCAGTTGGCAGCGCTCGTGCCCAAGCAAGCGGACAGCATGCCGGCGATGGTCGGCGCGCTGGCGGGCGCCATCCAGGGCAGCGCTGCGATCCCGCCGAGCTGGGTCGGGCTGCTGGATGAGGTCAAAGGCATCTGCGTGCCGCATACGAAAGGGCTGTCGCTGCGCAGTATTGCAGAGCGGCTAGTAATGGAGGAGAACGAGTAATATGACAGACGGCAATAAAGGCGAGCAAGCCATGCAGGCCATCATCGACGCCGACACAGGCATCGACGACGCCTTGGCGATTCTGTACGCGGCGAAGGCGCCGGGCTTGCAGCTCGCAGGCATCACGACCGTGTTCGGCAATATTAGCGTCGAGCAGGCGACAGACAACACGTTGCGCATCCTGCATCTGGCAGGGACCGGCGGTCAGATCCCGGTCGTCCCCGGAGCGGATCGACCGCTAAGACGGCCGCTGGAGGGCTTCGCCTCCAACGTCCATGGCGCTAACGGCATCGGCGACGTCGAGCTGCCGCCATCGCCGCAGCAGCCGTTGCCGGAGTTGGCCGACGCGTTCATCGTGCGGCAGGCGGATCGGCTGGACGGCCAGCTCGTCCTGATCACGCTGGGGCGTCTGACCAATCTGGCGAAGGCGCTGGATCGCGATCCGCAGCTTGCGGGCAAGATTAAGCAGGTTTATGTCATGGGCGGCGCGGTGGGCGTGCCTGGCAATGTAACGCCGGTCGCCGAGGCGAATATATGGGGCGATCCGGAGGCGGCGCAGCAGGTGTTCGCCTCCGGGCTGCCGATTACGATGGTCGGTCTGGATGTGACGATGAAGACGCATCTGACCGAAGCGCAGCTCGACTGGCTGGTAGAGCATAGCAACGAGCAGAGCAAGCCGATGGCCTCATTTATCCGGACATCCTATCGCAATTATATCGACTTCTATCGGCAGTCCAACTACTTCCTCGACTACGCGCCGCTGCATGATCCGCTGACCGTACTGGCGGCGCTCGATCCGAATCTGGTGACGACCCGGCCGATGCGAGTCACTGTCGAATGCGAAAGCGAGCTATGCGCCGGCATGACCGTCGCCGATCGGCGGCGCGTCCCGGCCATAGGCGCTCCGATCCAGGTATGCACCGAGGTCGATGCCGAGCTGGCGGTCGGAAAGCTGCTGTCCGCGCTCATAAGCTAAGGCACAGCCTTAATCGTCGTCCCGATATTCCGATAGCCCTCCCGCCCCCAAGCTTGGGGGCGGGAGGGCTTATTAAGTTGCGTTATCGCAGGCCAGGGGCGGGCAAATACACCCTAGCGGCTCGGGATAATCACGGTATGGAAGGAGTCGGCAGGCAGCTCCAGCGCATAGGTGCGATCGCCATGCGCGAGCGTGATGGTACGCGGCTCGGAGAACGGGTTGCCGATGACGAAGACATGATCGCCATCCATCGTCTCGAAGGCAACAGCGTTGCCGGTCCACGGACCTTGCAGCCCCAATCGCCGCGAGCCGGGCATGACGGCGTGAGCGAAGTGCTTCATGACGTAATACTCGGGATTATACACCGCCGCTTGCGTCGCCGGATCGACCGTTACCATTGCGTTTTGCTCCCAGCCCCAGGTGCTGCGGCCCTTCGGCTCGAGCGCCATGTTCCAGTAGATGTAGGCATTGACGCCATTCGTAAAGTAGTGCTGGTACAACGTAAATACGTACTTGGCATAGAACCAGGTGTTCTCGCCATCGCCGCATTCGTTCTCCGTCTGCATGTAGCGCAGCTCGGGGTAGCTCATGACCGTGCGCTGGATGCCGTATTTGCCGGCCCACTGATAGCCTACGCCCTTGACGTACTTGTACGCTTCGGGATCGCTTAGCACGGTATGCGCATAGGCGCTATGATCCTGCACCTTCTTCTTCATCCACTCGTCCCACGGCTCCGGCGCATTGATCGTGCCGAGCCAGATCTCGGTCGTCAGTCCGTGCTGCTCGAACGCGGGGCCGAGATAGTCGCGGATGAAGTCGCGCAGCTGCGCGCCGGTCCAGACGCAGGAAGGGAACTTCTGGTCGGCGACGACCTCGTTCTGAACATGCACCTGGTGGATCGTAATCCCCTCGGCGGCATAGGCCTGGACGAACTTGACGAAGTAGAGCGCGTACGCCTGCAGCACTTCCGGCTCCCAGCGGATCGTGCCGTAGTTGTAGGCCTTCGGCGACTTCATCCAGGCGGGCGGACTCCATGGCGAGGCGAACAGCTTCAGGTCGGGGTTGAGGCGCAGCGCCTCCTTGATGTACGGGATGAGGTACTGCGTATCGCGAGCGATGGAGAAATGCGCCATCTCATAATCGCCGTCCACCTCATTGTGGCTGTACCATTCCAACGCATAGTCGCTGGCGCCGATCGGCAGACGACAGATCGCGAAGCGCTGCGCGCCCTCCGGGTGGAACAGATCGTACATGACGGCTTCCCGATCTGCTTCGGACAGCTTTTGCAGGGCGACATAGCCCAGCTCGTTGAAGCAGCCGCCGAACCCTTCGACGGTCTGTTTGGTCTCGCCATTCCAGCTCAGGTCGGCTCGTCCGGTCTGCTCTATCTCCTGCACGGCCGCTTGCTCCTGCCAGGGGGCCTCCGGTGTGCTCGTCACCCATCGTATCGACTGCTGTGTCATATTGTTCTCCTCCTGGTCGATTGTGGTCGTTTGCCATGTAAGCTTGCTCTTCTAGTATAATGGGAGGAACTAAGGGCTGTAGAGGGTCAGATCCGGGTCAGAGTTACCCAAATCCAAGGAGGCGGCGCAGATGAGCGAGCGGGAGGTCTTCCAGACGTGGCGGCATCAGGTGAGATGGCTGCCGTCACTGGACTGGAATGTGAAGTTCTATGGCGGACACGAGCGGCAGGTCGCTGCCGACTGGACGATGCCGATGGAGACGCATGTCGGGTTCGAGCTGAATCTGATCCTGGCCGGCGAGCAGGAGACGACGATGGAGGGCAGCCGCTATCTGCTGAGGGCGGGCGATATGCTGCTGATTCCGCCGGGCTTCCGGCATGCTCATCGCTGCGTATCGGCGGAGGGGCTGCATTACTTCTGCGTCCACTTCAATGTCGACGATCCCGAGTTCAGGCAGCGCATGCTGCGTCTCGAGCAACGGCTGCTGCGAGCGGAGAGCGAGGAGAGCCTTGCGATCCGGGCGCTGATCGAGCCGTGGCTGGCGATGCTGCGCGACGAGCAGCCGCCGTCGACCGGGGAGCGGTTCCGCATCCAGATCCAGCTGTTCGAGCTGCTGGCCAGACTCGCGACGCTGGCTGTGCCGCCGGAGGATGAGGCTGCGGGAGACGACGCATCGGCGTCCTATGTTCGCTATGCGCGAGCGATCGCGGAGGTGATCAAGCGTCATTTCGACCCGCATGAGAGAGTCGATCTTGACGGTCAGCCGGCGCTGCGGATCGAGCAGATCGCCGCTTCGCTCGGCATCTCGCCGGGGTATGCGCTCGAGGCGTTCCGCAAGCTGTACGGCATGTCGCCGCGTCAGTATCTATCGGATCTGAAGATGCGCGAGGCCAAGGCGCTGCTCCAACAGTCCCATCTAGGGCTCAAGGAGATCGCCGCCAGGCTGGGCTATGCCGAGCTGTCGCACTTCAGTCGGCAGTTCAAGCGATGGACGGGGCTGAGTCCGCAGCATTATCGTCAGACCCATCGATAGTCAGGAAACTGCGTTCCGGACGATCCGGCGCGGTTGTGGTTGCGCTGCGCCCAGATGTCGAGGCGAGAGCAGTGGACGGACGAAGCTGGAGGAGGTGTAACATAATGGAACTCGCTTGCGTCAGTAATGGCAAGGGGGAATGAGCGATGAGACTGAAGATGACATTGGCAGGTCTGGCGATGCTTTTGGTGCTGGCAGGGTGTGGCGCGGAGTCGCCTGGACAGTCGGGGAAGTCGGGCCAGCCATCAGGACAATCGGTGCAAACATCGATTGGCAATCCGACCGCCGAGGAGATGCTGGAGAGCAATCCGCAATCGGATCTTCTGCAATATCAAGGTATCGTATACGTCAATGCGAAGGGTATCGACTGGGTGCAAGAGGAGGAGCTTGAGATCGGCGAGCGCGTAGGCGAGATCAAGCGTCAGAGCAACGAGCTGCCGTACGCGGACTTAACTGCAACCAAGCTGCCGGAAGGGACCGAGCTGTTCAAGCCTGAGAAGAAGGGCGGGGATATCCTGATCGCTGTCGTCGGCGAGGAGCAGATTCGCTACCTGGCTATGATAGAGGGCTGAGCTGCGGCGCATCCGAAGCTGGCTGCGCCGCCCAAGAGCGGCGCGGTTGTGGCGCATCCGAAGCTGGCTACGCCGCCCAAGAGCGGCGCGGTTGTGGCGCATCCGAAGCTTACTGCGTCGTCCAAGGAAGTCGCAGCCGTAGCGCATCGCAGCGCGATGCGCTGTTCACATTTCCTCCAGATGGCGCGCCAGCATGCCGCCCGGATCGGCGAGGAAGGCGTCCGCCGCCGCCAGCTCGATATATTCGCGATGCTCGATGTCGGCCAGCCCGAGCCGCCGCTTGGCGGGATGCCAGACGAGCAGCAGATGCGAGTAGACATCGAGCTCGGCGGACAGCCGCAGCAGCTTGGTCCGTCCGAGCTTCATCTCGACCGTATCGGTGAGCTGGAACAGCTCGACATAGCCGACGCCCGGCTCGTTGGCCGGCAGCTCGATGCGGCGCGCGCCTTCGCTCAGATAGTCGAGCAGAGGTTGCGGCAGCTTGTACGACCGCAGGGCGTGGAGCCGATTGCTCAGGCTATGGAAGTCCTCCGGCTCCAACGCTTTCAGGTAGGCGGCCATCGCTTCATTGCGCTGGCTGACGGCGATCGTGTAGGCGCGCTCGCCGTCCTTTTCCTGCGCGGTCACATCGGCGCCGCGTTCGATCAGATAGCGTACCATCGCCAGGTCATTGTTGCGCGCGGCGACCGTGAGCGACGTCGGCTCGTACGGGTAGATCATGTCTGCTGCATGATAGTTAATATCGACGCCTTGTTCGAGGAGATAGTCCACGGTCTTGCGGTCGCGGGCCGCGACCGCCTTGCGCAGCACGCCGCCGGCATGCACCTTGATATCCAGTCCCAGCTCGTGCAGGAGCGGGAGGTTTTTTTTGTTGCCGTAGTAGGCTTCGTCATAGGCGTTGCTCTTGACGCGGTTGCGGCCATCCAGCCTCGCGCCCTGGGCGTGCAGGTACCTCACCAGCTCGGCATTGCCGTAGCGGACCGCCTTCAGCATCGCCGGGTTGTCCCTGGCATTCAGCTCGGCCCCTCGCGTGACCAGCAGCTCCACGACAGCCCGTTGACCGAGGATCAGCGCCAGATCAAGCGGCGTCAGCGACGTATGCTTGCTCAACTCCAGCTCCGCATCGACGTCGCCCCCTTGTCCGAGCAACGCTTCGACCCTATCTGTATCTCCTTCATAGATCGCCATGGCCAGCTCGGGCAGCGTGGTGAAGGTCCCCATCGTTCCGATCTTGTACATCTGATCCCTCCGTTCGGTGTGTCAGTCCTAAGTTAGTATTATACCGTGTCACGAGCTGCGGCCGCTACGGCTGACAGTCCTATTGGCGTGGCCTAGCAGCGCGCATGTAAAGAACGGAATAGGCCGGATAGAGATGTAGATCACAATTGTAAAGCGGTGTACAGCGCGTCGGCAATCGCTCATAGGCGAGAGGGAGCTCGCTTGCTAAGATGGGACTGCAGGTCGCAGCGAATGGCAAACGCGGCATAGCAGCCTGCCTGGAGGTGATGGGGGCACAGCGCGACGGCATGACAGCTTCATCATATTGTATCCGCTTACAAACAAAATCCGACCGATTCCGAAAGGAGCAAGAAGATGAACAGGTTATCCAGTAAAGCAACAGGGTTACTGAAATGGGCGGTGATGCTCGCCCTCGTGTGGGGCTGCATCGTTCCTCTGACGGCAGCGGCAGAGAGCCGCAGCGGTCTGTCGGCGCTGCAGGTGGCGCTGTCGACGCCAGCTAAATTCTCCAACACGAGACAGTTGGTCCCGGTGACGGCCAACACGACCTACGAGGCAGGAATCTGGGTCAAAGGCGGCGGTTCGGTGCTGCTCCTCCTCAAGGCTGGCAATTGGGGAGCAACGCTCGCCCAGCAGAAGTGCGATGCTTCGAGCGTATGGACGTTCTGCTCGCTGACGTTCGACGCTGCGAGCCATTCGCAAGTCACCTTCGCCATCTCGGACAACTACAGCGGTACGGCGAGCGTACTGATCGATGATGCCTCCCTGTCCGCGAGCGGAGGGACCAACCTAGTGCAGAATGCAGGCTTCGAGCATGGCGCCGCAAGCTGGATCGTCAGCAACAACGGGCAATGGTCGATCGGCTCCTCTAGCGGCACGGGCAGTCTGCCGAACGCGCCCGGCGGCGTCCAGTCGATCGCCGGAGACGGCCAGGTATCGCTGAGCTGGTCGCCGGTAACCGGAGCAGACAGCTATCAGATCAAGCGCTCGGCGACGAGCAGCGGAGTCTATAGCGTGATCGGCACATCGGCGACGGCGGCTTATACAGACAGTGGACTTACGAACGGGACGACCTATTACTATAAGATATCGGCCGTCAATACGGTCGGCGAGAGCAGCGACTCGGCCATGACTAACGCTACGCCCAGCGCGACCGTAGCTGCCGGTACGTATACGTACGCTGGCGACTGGTCGCTGCAAGCGACGCTAGCCAACACGCCGGCGCATTCCGGGATGACGCAGCATATCGCCTCTGGTGTCGCTGCGAATACCTCTTACGTCGCCAAGCTCTGGCTCAAGGGGGACAAGGGCGTGCGTCTGATGGTCAAGGCGGACAATTGGGGAGCGACGCTGGCCGAGACGACTTGCGCTGTCAGCTCGACCGCGTGGACGGAGTGCGTAACGCCAGCCTTTAACACAGGCGCGACCACGAAGCTCACCTATGTCGTCGCCGACGGCTTGAGCGGTCCGGGAGGCGTAGTCTACATGGACGAGGCGTTCCTCGGCGCGCCCTCGGGCGTCAACCTGCTGCGCAACCCGGGCTTCGAGGACGGCTACTTCCTCGGCTGGACGATAGCCAACAAGCTGACCTGGGCGATCGACGAGTATGGCGTCCATCCGCCTCAGGCTCCGCCAGCGCCTGTTACGTATGGTACGATCTACGTCCACCCGCAGGGGCTGAACGGCGCCTTTACGAGCATCCGCCAAGCGGTCAAGGCAGCCCAGGTCGGGACGACGATCCTCGTCCACGACGGCGTGTATGATGAAGGGCCGATCTTCATGACGCAGTCCGGCACAGCCGAGCATCCGATCATCCTGAAGGCGCTCGGAGAGGATGCGATCGTCAAGAGCAATATCGAGGTGCGGGGCCAGCATATCCGCATCGAGGGGCTGCAGTTCGACGGCGAGGCGGAGTACTCCGGCGTCCTCGGCTTGCTGCGCAACGCGATCAGCGTCTACGGCAACCATGTGGCCGTCGTCGGCAATCGGTTCCAGGATTATGTCGGGTACGCGGTCATCTCCGAGTATCAAGCCGGTACATTGGCCAGCGACACGTACATTGCCGATAACTATGTGTATAACTGTGCTGCGGCATTCCAGGTCGGCAGCAACTCGATCGTCGAGTATAATGAAGTCGAGCGAATTAATGTCCATCTGACCGATGAGCCGCAGGGCGACTTCCTGCGCGTCTTCGGCAACGATATCATCATCCGCTACAACTATCTGCACGGCACTCGTCTGGAGGATCTGTACCGTCCGAGCACGCCTGCCGACCCCGCGCATGCCGATGTCGTCCAGTCCTGGGACGATATCAATATCGAGGTGAAGCGGGTGCTTATCGAGAGCAATGTGTTCCTCGGCTTCTACCATCAGGGACTGATGCTGGAGAATGATAAAAACGGCGTCAACGGCATCTACCTCATCTCGGACTGGATCGTCCGCAACAATGTATTTGGCGGGATCGGCTCGTCGGGCGCCTTCCTTGGCAAAACCAATGGCGGCATTCCAAACATGCTCTTTGAGAACAACACGTTTACCGGCGCGGTCCATAACGGCGTCCAGGCGTACTTCGGCATCAATGCCGTCGGCACGGGCGGCTCGACCACGCTGCGCAACAATATTTTCGTCGGCTTCAGCGCATCCAGCTACGGGGCGTCGCAGGGCTCGACGATCGACGCGGATTACAATCTGATCTATAACAGCAGCGTTCCGCTCGTGACGGGTCTCAATGACATCGTCGGACTGGACCCCAAGTTCGTGAATTATGATCCATTGCGCGGGGAGGATGAGCTGCTGCTCAATGACTGGCGCCTGCAGTCCGACTCGCCGGCGATCGACAACGGCGTGGCGCGTTCCTACACGAGCGATCTCGACGGCAATCCGCGTCCGAGCGGACTCGGCTTCGACATCGGGGCTTACGAGTTCGTCGGCACACCGGGCAACATCCCGCCGGTCGCGTCGTTGACCGGCGTGTCCGACGGCCAGGTGGGGACCGTCGGCAGCACGGTCGAAGTGCTCATCCAGGCTAGAGATGTCCAGGGGATCGAGAAGGTTGAGCTCTACAAGGACGGGCTGCTCGTGGATACGCTGACTGCCGCCCCGTATGTTTTTGACTACGAGATAGCAGCAGGCATCCAGCGGCTGCAGGCGGTAGCCTACGATACGGTGGGGAACTCCAGCGCCACGCGCGAGGTGATGCTGGTCGGCACCGCCAGCTCGTATATCCTGGCGGAGCGCAATTGGCAGAACAGCGGCTTCTCGACCATCACCGGACAAGCGGCGGTTGAGTTCACTATCATTCCTACACAAGATACCATTAATGGTGTCGTCGGACTGTCCTACGGCGGGGCGGGAGCCTACAGCGGACTCTCGTCGATCGTCAGACTTAATCCGGACGGGTACTTCGACGCCTACACGACTGGCGGCTATACCAGCGAGTCGTCGCTGACCTATGAGAAGGGCAAGCTGTACCGGATAAGGATGGAAGTCAATGCGTTGGCCAAAACCTATCGTATCCTCATTACGCCGGAGGGCGGACCGACGCAGGTCATCGGCGAGACGTTCGCCTTCCGGTCACAGGCGACAGCCTTGAATAATCTGGGCGTATTTGCAGAGACGGGCAATATGCTCGTCATGGATGTTGAAGTGTTGCCTTACAGTCGACTAGAAACAGGGGAGTAGGGGAGGGGCTCAGTTGCCTCCTGCATGTTGCGGGAGACTTGCGTTCCACACCGGGAAGAGAGGAAGACGCCAAGCCGTCTTTCTCTCTTCTGCTTCTATCGTATTCCACATACCCGAGGTGTTCACATGACAAGGTTGTTTCTGAATCGCATCTATCTGGGGATCATGTTCTCCTATATCGTCGTCCTGCTCATCCCTACAGGGCTGCTCGGCACGCTGATCATCTCGCAGGTTCGCAGTGCGCTGGAGGAGGAATACCGGGACTCGGCGCTGACGGCGCTCGATCAGGCGCGGCAGACGATCGATACGCGGATGACGGAGCTCGACGAGATGTCCTATCAGATTTCCTCGAATCGTTTTCTCCGCCAGCTGTTCAATGCCGGCGAGTCCGCAGGGCCGGAGCGGTATTTCACCATCGCCGATTTCACCCGGGATTTCGCCGGCATCGCATCGGTGAACAAGTTCATCGCCGATCCGTTCGTCTATCTGAAGGAGGAGCGCATGTTCCTGTCTCCGGTGACCAACTACTCGGCTGATCTCATCTACAAGAGCTACGGTCCGCGCGGTCTGAGCTATGAGGCGTGGTTGCGAGAGCTCGATGAGGTTCAGAGCGGGCAGCTGCGTGCGGCCGTGGAGACAGGCTTTGTCGGAGGTAATGGGACGCGGTCGCTCGTCTATACCCGGACGATCCAGGTGCAGAATCAACAGGCAACGGCCACGCTGCTCGCCTACATTCGGGAGGATAAGATCCGCGCCTTGTTCGAATCCGATCCTCGCCGTCTCAAGGGTGCGTATTATATCGTCGATCAGAATGGCGAGGTGATTTTCTCGACCGATCCGGACCATGCGATTCTAGGTACGCCGATGCTGCAAGAGGAGACGACGGCGCCTTTTGCCTCCTATGAGCTGGCAGGGAAGCGCTATACCGCCGTAGCGGGTCACTCCCAGGTCAGAGGGTGGAGCTATTACTCCGTGATCGAGCAAGAGGTGCTGATGGGCAAGGTGAACGTCCTGCAACGGACGATCCTGGCTGTTATGGCGATCTGCCTGGTGCTCGGACTGGTCTTGGCGCTCTTGCTGTCGAGGCAGAACTATCGGCCGATCAAGCGCATCATCGCCTCGATGAACAAGGGCGGCAAGGCGCAACAGCCACAGGCGATCGATTATTCGACCCTGATCGAGCGGATCGAGGAGACCTACGACAAGAAAAGCGAGCTGGAGCTGCAGCTTCGGCAGCAGATCCATACGATCCGCTCGAACTTCATCAAAAAGCTGCTCTTGAACCAGTACGCCAATCAGGGCGAGATCGACCGCATGCAGGAAGTGCTCAATATTCGATGGAAATCCTCGTCTTTCAACGTTGTGTTGCTCCATATCGATGATTTTGTCCCGTTTGAGCAAGCTCAGGGCAATGATCCGCTGGAGCTGATTCGCTTGATCATTACCAACATCGCCGAGGAGCTGTTCAATCGGCGGCATCTGGCCTTCGCTTATGAGGAGGACGGGCGAATCACCCTGCTGGTCAATTACAGCGACACCGAGGAGGCGGGGAACGAGCGGGAGACGCGGGAGATTCTGAGCGAGATGATCCCGCTGCTCCGCGACCGCTTTAAGATCGGCTTGAGCGCAGGGGGCGGCAACATCTGTGTCGGTCTGGAAGGCATCCCCGGGGCATGGGCCGAAGCCAAGCTGGCGCTCAGCCAGCGGATGCTGCACGGCAAGTATTCCTTGACGATGTACCGGGAGATCCCGGTCAGCAGCAACAGCTACTACTACCCGTTCGATACCGAGCTGCAGATTATGAATCATGTGCGCATCGGCAATTACGAAGGCGCCGAGCAGTTGCTCGATATCGTCTACGAAGAAAACTATGTGAAGCGGCGGTTGCCGGTCTATCTCGTCAACTGTCTGTTCTTTGATATGGTCGGAACGATCGTGAAGGTGCTGGACAGCATCCAGGCCAATCATGAGGACGTGTTCGGAGAGCATACGGACATGGTGGCGACGCTCATGCGCTGCGAGACGGTCGCCGATATGCATCAGGAGATCAAGCGCATCCTGCGCAAGGTATGCGCCTATATCGAGCATCGGCGGGAGAGCAACAACAGCAGCCTGCGCGAGCAGATGATCGCCTATATCGACGACCACTACGCGGACAAAAATCTGTCCCTGCTCATGGCGGCCGAGCACTTCGGCATGTCCAGCTCGTATCTGAGCCGATTCTTCAAGGACCAGACGGGCTATAACTTCATCGACTATGTGACGCGTCTGCGCATCCAGAAGGCGAAGGAGCTGCTGGCCAGCGGCGAGGGCTCGATTACCGAGATTGCCGACAAGGTCGGCTATGGCAGCGCCAACTCCTTCATCCGCAGCTTCAAAAAGCAGGAGTCGATCACGCCGGGCCAATACAAGGAGGGGCAACAATAAAAGGCGCTAACTGGCCGCAGGCAGCGGCGGTGCGGCGGTGGTGTAAAGAATGGTACAGCGCAGCAAGCATTGCATAGCCCCGATTGTAAAGGGGGGTACAGCATTAGCGGAAGATGAGGATAGTCACGACTGTCGCAGGCTGGTAAGCTAACGCTGAGCCGAACGGTACGACAGGGTGAGGCGCCGTTTTGCAACTATGATTAGGGGGAAAGCACGCATGTTGAACATCTCCACAGAGAAGAAGAAATGGTCTACGCTGGGTATCGTCCTGCTGGCATCGACAGTCGCGCTGGGCGGCTGCAGCACAGGCGGCGAGACGAAGCCGGAGACGGAGCCAGCAGCGACAGGCAACGGCCAGGCGGAAGCGGCAGTGGATGCGCCCGAGCCGGTTAAGGAAGGCTATCCGATCGCTACGGCGGATCAACCATTGACGCTGAAGGTATGGGCGCCGGCCGATAATATACTGAAGTATTACAAGGACTACGGCGAGGTGCTGGCGTTCCAGGAGATGGAGAAGGCAACTGGCGTCAAGATCGAATGGATCCATCCTTCGGCAGGACAGCTGCAGGAGCCGTTCAACCTGATGGTCGCCTCTCGCGACTTGCCGGATGTCATCATCTATCCGTGGGGCAACACGAGCTTCCTGCCGGGCGGAGCCCAGAAGTATGTCCAGGATGGCGTCATTATCCCGCTCAGCGAATACATCGATTATGCTCCAGACTATGCCAAGGTGCTCGAGGACTACCCGGAGATCAAGAAGCGGGTAACGGATGACGACGGAGAGATGAACTATATCTCCCTGATGACGCCGGAGCTGACGATGCGGACGTACAATGGCTTTATGATCCGTCAGGATTGGCTCGACAAGCTGAGTCTGCCGATGCCGCGCTCGACGGACGACCTGTATAACGTATTGAAGGCATTTCAGGATAACGATATGAACGGCAATGGCAAGAAGGATGAGTACTTCAGCTCCACCGGTATGGACAAAGGCATCCTCGGCATCGAGAAGCTGCTCTATCCCTTCGGCGCCACCGCCGGCAACGACGCTTTCATCCAGAGCGGCGGCAAGGTCATCTATAGCCCGATGCAGCCAGAGTTCAAGGAAGGCGTCGCCTATCTGAACAAGCTGTATCAGGAAGGGCTGCTCGATCCCGAGTATATGCTTAACGACAACACGAAGCTGCAGCAAAAGTATACGAACGGCACTGTAAGCGTTTCCTACTCCTCGGCAGGACGTATCGCGAGCTGGCAGCCGGGCCTCAAGGAAGTCGATGCCGACGCCACGCTCTCGCCGATCCCATCGCTGACCGGTCCGGACGGCTCCGGGTATTGGCTCGAGGCCAATACGGCGAATATTACGAACCCGGGCGTCAGCCTGGCGATCACGACCGCCAACAAATTCCCCGCCGAGACGATGAGATGGTGGAACTGGGTGTTCACCGAGGCGGGCAAGACAGCCTTCAACTATGGCAAGGAAGGCGTCACCTTCGAAATCGTCGACGGCAAGCCGCAGTTCACGGAGATGATTACCAACGATTCGCAAGGCCGCACGCAAAACGAAATGCTGTCGTTGACTGCGCCGGCGGTAGGTCTCCCGACGCTGAACGAGCTGGAGGCAACAAGGCTGCAAAAATCCGAAGCCGAATGGAATGCCTTCGAAACCTGGGGCAACAACATGCTCGACAACTCGCGGATTATGCCGCCTGTCATGTTCAATGACAGCGAGCTGGACGTGATGACGTCCAAGAAGCCGGCGATCGACGATTATCAGAAACAGATGCTGGATAAGTTTATCACCGGTCGGACTTCACTGGACGCATGGGAGACCGAGTTCGTGCCGCAGCTCAAAAAGCTGGGTATCGACGAAGTGACGGCCGCCTATCAGACGGCGCTTGATCGCTACAATCAACGATAACGCATGCTGCGGGAAGTCCGGCTGACCGGCCGGCTTCCCGTGACGGCGCGGCCCGAATGGAAAGGAGATGCTGCGGTGAGAACGATGACCGGCAAGGCAGCTAATGTCGCCACGGCAAGCAAGGCAAAGGAGTCTACTCTGCGTTCCTATGCCGGATTTTTGCGGAAGGAGCTTCGCAAAAACAAATATATCTATCTGATGCTGCTCCCGGTGATGCTTTATTTTGTTGTGTTTTCTTATTTTCCGATGGTCGGTTTGGCGCTGGCCTTCAAGGACTATTCACTTAAGTATGGCTTGATCGGCAATATTTTGGAGGCGCCTTATGTCGGCCTCAAGCATTTTGAAGCGTTTTTTGCGGGCGTTGCCTTCAAGCAGGTCGTCGTCAATACGATTTTGCTGAGCGTCTACGGCATTATTTTTGCCTTCCCTGCGCCGATCGTACTGGCGCTGCTGCTCAATGAGCTGCGCGTCAAATGGTTCAAAAGCATGGTGCAGAGCATTACGTACATGCCGCATTTTATCTCGCTGGTCGTCATCAGCGGTATGATCATCGACCTGACCTCGATCAACGGCCTGATCAACACGATCATCGATGCGCTCGGCGGCTCGAAGATCATGTTCCTGCTGGAGCCGGCATGGTTCCGGACGATCTTCATCACCTCGGATATCTGGCAGCATATCGGCTGGGGCTCGATCATCTATCTGGCCGCGCTGTCGGGCATCGACGCAGAGATGTACGAGGCGGCTGTCATGGACGGAGCCGGACGCTGGCGGCAGCTCCTCAACATTACGTTGCCTAGCCTGCTGCCGACGATTATGATCCTGCTCATCCTGCGGATCGGCCAAATGCTCAATATCGGCGTCGAGAAGATCATCCTGCTCTATCAGCCGATGACCTACGAGACGGCAGACGTGATCTCCTCCTACGTCTTCCGCCAGGGCATCTTGAATTTGCAGATCAGCTATACGACGGCAGTTGGTTTGTTTAATGCCGTCATCAACTTCGCGCTGCTCGTCTTGGCCAACTGGCTGAGCAAGAAGACGACGCAGAGCAGCCTATGGTAAGAGGAGGGGTGTATCATGCTAGGCAAGCGCTCCTTTGGCGAGAAAATATTTGATGGGGCCAATATTGTCTTTCTGATTTTGCTGGTTGTCGCAACGCTGTATCCGTGTCTGTATGTGCTGCTCGCTTCGATCAGCGATCCGGCGGAGGTGGCCGCTGCGCAGGGACTGTTGTTCATCCCTGACAAGCTGCAGCTCGGCAGCTATGCGCTCGCCTTTTCCAATCCGAACATTATTACCGGCTACGTGAATACGATTATTTATGTCGGACTCGGTACGGCATTGAATATTTTGATGACGCTGCTCGGTGCGTACGGCTTGTCCCGGAAGTACCTGTACGGGCGCAATCTGTTCATGTTTATTATCGTCTTCACGATGTTTTTCTCCGGCGGCCTTATCCCGATGTACCTGACGTTCAAGGCGCTCGGCTTCTACAACAACCTGTGGGCGATGATCGTCCCCTATGCGATCAATGCTTTCTATCTGATCATCCTGCGGACGTTCTTCCAGTCGATCCCGGATAGTCTGGAGGAGTCAGCCAAGATCGACGGCGCCAACGACTTTGTCATTTTGTTCCGCATCATGGTGCCGCTGGCGTTGCCGGCGATGGCTGTCGTGACGCTCTATTATGCGGTCGACAACTGGAATTCCTACCTGCGCGGCGTCATGTTCCTCCAGGATCGCTCCTTGTATCCGATTCAGGTCATCCTGCGGGAGATCCTGATCCAGAATGTCGTGAGCGCACAGAATGGGGACATTACCTCGGAAGTGGCCGAAAATGTGAAGTATGCGACGATCGTCATCGCCACACTGCCGATCTTGTGCGTCTACCCGTTCCTGCAACGTTACTTTGTCAAAGGCGCCATGATCGGCGCAGTAAAGGGTTGATACCAATGGAAGATATGCGAAGATGGCAGGCTTCGTGGATCTGGACGCAGCGACGCGCTCGGACGGCGCGCGGCGGACATGAGATGGCGTGCTTCCGGCGCGGGTTCGACGTCCCGTCGGACGGCGGGTGCCAGCTGACGCTCCGGGTCACGGCGGATAGCCGGTACAGGCTCTATCTCAATGGCGAGTCGATCGCCCTGGGGCCCGCCAAGGGCGATCGGCAGACACACTACTACGAGACGGTAGAGGTCGGCGATCGATTGCGGACCGGGCGCAATGTATTGGCAGCCCGCGTGCTGCATTACGGCGTCTCCGAGCCTTGGCAGATGGGGGAGGGCGGACCGATCGCGGTCGCTCGCTCGGGCTCCGCGGCCTTCCTCATGGAGGGCGAGCTGCTGGATGCGCAGGGCAAGACTGTGGAGCGCCTGCAGACGGATGAGCGCTGGCGGGCGATCCCGGACGAGAGCTATGACTACGCGCCGTCCGGGCTGACGCCATGGCTGGGCGGGATGGAGCGGATCGATGGCCGCCGCCGGCCCCAGGGCTGGGAGGAAATCGAGTATGATGATAGCCGCTGGGAGTCGGCGGCCGTCGTCTCCGCTGTGGGCAATGTCTACGGCGAGCTAACGCCATGGCGGCTAACGGCGCGGACGATCCCGCCGCTCTACGAGCGTGAGGCGAGGTTCGATGCGGTGGTGCGGACGGAGGGGCGAGCCAGCGAGCAGGGAGGTCGTCTCGGAGGCGCACAGGCGACGGTGACCATAGAGCCGCATGAGCGCTATGCCGTCGAGCTGAGCAGCCAGGCGCTCCGCAGCGGCTATGTGCGTCTCGGCTTCAGCGGCGGTGCGGGCGCCCGGATACGGATACTGTATTCGGAGGGCTACGAGCCGGAGGCTTCCAGCTGGGAGACGGATCAGCGCCTGAAGGGGGCGCGGGATCGGGCCGAGGGCGGCAAGCTGGTCGGGCACGAGGATATGTATATCGTCGGGGGCAGCGGCAGCGCGGCTACGCCGGAGGCATACGAGCCGTTCGGCTTCCGCGTCTTCCGCTACCTCCGGCTGGAGGTCGAGACGGGCGGAGAGCCGCTGACGATCGAGGATATTCATTATCGCGAGACGGGCTATCCGCTCGAGGTAGCGGGGAGCTTCGCCTGCTCGGATGACGAGCTGAACCGGCTGTGGCAGATCAGTCTGCATACGCTGCGACTCTGCATGCATGAGACGTACGAGGATTGTCCCTACTACGAGCAGCTGCAGTATACGATGGACACCCGTCTGGAGATGCTGTTCACCTACAATGTCGCTGCCGACGACCGGCTGGCGCGGCGAGCCATCCATGATTATCACAGCTCGGCGCTGCCCTCCGGCATGCTGCAGTGCCGTTACCCGAGCATGTACCCGCAGGTCATCCCGGGTTTCTCGCTCTACTGGATCTTCATGCTCCATGAGCATTATATGCGCTACGGGGATCTGGAGCTGGTGAAGCGCTACCGGCCGACGATGCTGGGGCTGCTCGACTGGTTCGAGCGCAGACTTACGACGGAGGGGCTGGTCGGCGCCACGCCGCCGCAGTATTGGACCCACTTCGACTGGGTCGACGAATGGACGCGCGGCGCGCCGGACTGCCAGGCCGAGGGCCCGCTGACGCTGCATAGCATGATGTATGCGTATGCGCTGCAGCATGCGGCGGAGCTGCTGGAGGCGTCGGGGTGGAGCGATGCCGCAGCGGACTGCCGGGCGCAGCGGCAGTCGATCAACGAGGCGATCCGCCGTCAGTGCTGGGTCGAAGCGCGCCAGTACTTCTCCCATCACCCGCAGATCGAGGAGTACAGTCAGCATCCCCAGGTGTGGGCGGTGCTATGCGGCGCCATCGAGGGGCTGCCGGCGCGCGAGCTGCTGCGACGCACGCTGGCCGATCCGGCGCTGCCGGTCGTATCGCTGCCGATGCACTATGAGCTGTTCCGGGCGCTCGAGAAGGTTGGGCTGGAGAGCGAAGCCTTCGCCTGTTGGGAGGAATGGCGGCGGTTCCTGCCGCTGCAGCTGACGACGCTGCCGGAGCAGGCGCACGGCGTGCCGCGCAGCGACTGCCACGCCTGGAGCGCGCTGCCGCTCGCCGAGTTCGGCGGCAGTCTGCTCGGCGTCCGTCCAGCCGCGCCAGGTTGCTCGCGTATCCTGATCCGTCCGCAGCCAGGGACGCTCACATGGGCTCGCGGCGAGGTGCCGACGCGCCATGGCATCGTGCGCGTCGCATGGCAAATAGCCGACGGGCAGTTCGAGCTCCGTGCGGACGCCCCGGTGGGCGTCGCGCTGGAGATCGTCCTGCCCGACGGCTCGCGCCATGAAGCGATGGGCGGCGATGTACGAGTCAGTTGTGTTTAGGTCTTGAACTTGCCCATCAGCTCGACGAGCTCCTCGACCATACGGGCGAGATGCTCGGCAGCGGCTGTCACTTCATTCATCGAGACGAGCTGCTGCTGCGAGGCGGAGGCGACCTGATGCGCATTGGAGGCCGATTGCTCGGCGATATGCTGCATCTGCGCAGAGGTGGCGGTGACCTCCTCGACGCTGGCGGCCATCTGCTCGGCTGAGGAGGACAGCTCGCCGAGCTGTGTGTTCACCTCATGCATCTCCTGCATGATCGCTGAGAAGATCCTGCCGCTATGCTGCACGGCCTCGGTGCCGCGATTGGTCTCGGTGACGCCCTGTGTCATCGAGACGACGGCCGCTTGCGCCTGCGAGCGGATCTCCTCGGTCAGGTCGGCGATCTGCTCGGCTGCATGGCGCGACTGCTCGGCGAGCTTGCGCACCTCTTGCGCGACGACGGCGAAGCCTCGGCCCTGCTCGCCGGCGCGCGAAGCCTCGATCGCGGCGTTGAGCGCGAGGATGTTGGTCTGCCCGCTCAGCGCGGTGATCGTGTCGACGAAGCGGGCGATCGTCTCCGACTTGAGCTGCAGCTGCTCGATCACCTGACGGCTCTGCTCGACTGTCTGCGAGACGATCGCCATCTGGCCGACGGCCGACTGGATATGCCCGTTGCCCTCCTGTGTCTGGGTATCGATATGGCTGGAGACATCCGACAGCGTCATCGCCGAGTCGGCGATCCGCGAGATGCCGGCAGCGAGCTCGTCCATGCTGCGGGACATCTCCTGCGCGTCGGTGCGCTGCGTCTCGGAGCCGGCAGCGACGCTCTGGATCGAGGCCGTGATCAGCTCAGCCGCGCGACCGGTCTGCTCAGCGCTCGCCGTCAGCTCCTGCGAGGTGGCGCCGATCGAGTGCGAGTGGCTGGAGACACTCTGGATCGCATGACGCAGCGTGTCCATCATATGATTCAATCTTTCGTTGAGGTGACCGAATTCATCTTGTCCCTTCACGACCAGCCGCTCCGTAAAATCCCCCTCCGACAGCTTGAGCGCCATCTCATTCACCTTGGCAATCTCCCGTACCGTCAGATGGACGATCATATACATCAGCAGACAGAGGACAAGTACGACGCTTGCCGCCAGTACCAACGCGTTGCGCATCGTCGTCGTGTATTCCGCCAAGACGGCATCCTTACTGGCAACGACTTGCAGGAACATATGGTTCGACGAAGATTGCGGCTGGATCGGCTTGAAGATCCGGAGCACTCTCTGGCCATCGCGATCATTCGAATAATGCGTGTACTCGCCCTTTTGCACGCCATCCCAGACGGTCTGAAGCTCGGGCCGACTGGCAAACGGTTGATTGGTCTCGTCGGGATAGCGGCTATTGGCCACGTAGGTGCCTTGCTGAGAGATGATCGCTCCGTATCCGTCGTAGTCCTGTATCGCGTCCGTCAATGTCTTCAGCTGCTCCAGGCTGAAGTCGGCGCCGACGATGCCGACGAAATTGCCGTTCGCGTCCAGTATCGGTACGACCAGGCTGCTGATGAGTATCTCTGTGCCATTGACGGGATACAGGTACGGCTCGGACCAGAATACGCGCTTCGTCGATTTGGGGACGAGGTAATAGTCGCCCGTGCCGGGCGTCTCGTAGCCCGTCAGCGCCTCCGTGCGGAGCTGATCGCCTGATCGCGCCACATAGGGCATGTAGCGGCCGCTGGCATCGTCATAGCTTGTTTTGCTGCGATGCTGCTCATCCTGCCCGTCGAAGGCTTGCGGCTCCCATAGCGTGTACATGGCTAGCAGATCCGGTTGCTTTTGCAGCTCCGAGCCTAGCAATCGGACGCCGTCCTCGCGGGTGAAGGTGCCGTTTGCGCTCGCATCGAGGAAGACGCCGCTCAGCGAGAGCAGGGTAGCTTCGATACGATTAATGTTCAGCTGCAGAGAATCGGCGGCTTTTTCGACGTTTTGGGCAGCGAGCAGCTCTCCCTTTTCCAGACTGGTGCCTTGAAGCTTGGTGATCGTGTACGTGAGCAAGGGTCCGAAGAGCAGCAGGAGCAACAGGAAAATGACGGCGGCCAGCTTGGTTTTAACACTTAAGTCCATAAACCATCTCATGATGTTATTCCCCTTTGTGTCGTCTACGATGATGAACAGGTGTACATAAATGAATGAATCGATGCAGATTGCAAATAACGGAAAAGCAGAGAGGGTCGGCGGGAGAGGAGGAAGCGACGGGTCGGCATGGGCGGCCAACGCTCCGTACGATGATTACGCCATAGTAATATATCGGTGCGAAGACGGTGATTTTATAGAGGAACTTTAACGCAGCCTGAAAGCAGAGGTTGACAGCGGGCAAAATGATGTGTAGGATTGCATTATACCCAATGGGGTATATAATTTTATTTTCAATATACCCCGGTAGGTATTTTTTTCGGGATAAGGGAGGCAATCAAGGACCATGGAAGCGACAACTGTCCAAGCGATGACGGCCCAGGAGCTGGCGCATCGGCTGTTATCGGATGAACCACTATTTATACTGGATGTCCGCAACGAAGAGGCATATGCGAACTGGAGGATCGAGGGCGGCAGGACAGAGAGGCTGAATGTGCCCTACTTCGATCTGTTGGACGGCGTGACGGATATATTGAAGCATCTCCCGACTGACAGCGATATCCTGGTCGTCTGCGCCAAGGAAGGCTCCTCGATCCTTGTCGCCGAGCAATTAGCCGAGACGGGATTGCGCCGCGTCCGCTATCTGCAGGGCGGCATGGGGGCCTGGAGCGAGCATCTGGAGCCGGTCAAGATCGCCGATCTGACGGGCGGCGGCGAGTTATACCAGTTCGTCCGCATTGGCAAAGGCTGTCTCTCTTATATGGTCATCTCTGGCGGAGAAGCTGTCGTAGTCGATACGCTCCGTATGACTGACGTGTTCGAGCAATTCGCTCGCGCGAAGGGTGCGCGGATCGTCCACACGCTCGATACGCATCTGCACGCCGATCATATCTCGGGCGGTCGTGCGCTGGCCGAGCAGCAGGACGCGACGTACTGGCTGCCGCCTAAGGATGCGGACGAGGTGACGTTCGATTATGCGCCGCTGGAGGCCGGACGGACGCTGACGGTCGGGCATTCGAGCATCCGCATCCAGCCGGTCTACTCGCCGGGGCATACGATCGGCAGCACGTCGCTGATCGTCGACGATCGCTACCTGCTGAGCGGCGACATCCTGTTCGTCGCCTCGATCGGCAGACCGGATCTGGCCGGCAAGGCCGAGGATTGGGTCGCCGATCTGCGGACGACGCTGTATGAGACGTACCGGGGACTGTCCGAGGAGCTGATCGTGCTGCCGGCCCACTTCGGACGGCCCGAGGAGCTGGGCGAGGGCGGCCGGGTAGCGGCGCGCCTGGGCGATCTGTACGCTAGCAATCCGGGGTTGAATATTCCGGCCGAGGGTGTTTTTAGAGCAGCCGTCACCGAGCATTTGCCGCCCCAGCCCAATGCTTATCAGGACATTCGCCGCGTCAACATGGGACGCCTGACGCCGAATGCGGGCGAGCAGCAGGAGATGGAGCTTGGGCCGAATCGTTGCGCGGTTCACGACAAGTAAGGCAGTAACGGCGGAGGGCAAACGCATTTTTTTTGCTCTTAATAATACCCGTATGGGTATTCGTCGAAGAGAGGGATGCCAGGTATGGAGCTGGATCTGATGTGGATGCTCGTGCTGTTCGCCATCGGCTTCGTCGGCTCGTTGATCTCCGGTATGGTCGGGATCGGCGGTTCGATTATCAAATACCCGATGCTGCTATATATTCCACCAGCGCTTGGGTTCATCGCCTTCACCGCGCAGGAGGTGGCGGCGGTCAGCGCGATCCAGGTGTTTTTCGCGACACTGGCAGGTATGCTCGCTTATCGCAAGGGAGGTCTCATCCATGGCCGACTGGTGCTCGATATGGGCTTGCCGATCGTCCTTGGGAGCTTCCTCGGCGGCTACGGCTCGAGCTGGCTGCCGGATGGCGCCATCAATATGATCTACGCCGTCATGGCGCTGGCCGCTGCGGTGATGATGTTCCTGCCGAAGCGGGGCAGCGAGGATGGAGACGACGCCCCGCTGACATACCATCGCGCACTGGCTGCCGGCTCGGCGGCCGTCGTCGGATTGCTGTCCGGGATCGTCGGCGCAGCGGGCGCCTTCATCACGGTGCCGATCATGCTGGTGCTGCTGCGTATCCCGACGCGTGTGGCGATTGCCTCGTCGCTGGCGATTACGTTCATCTCCTCGATCGGCACGGCGACAGGCAAGATCATGGGCGGTCATATGCTGTGGCTGCCGGCAGCGATCATGGTCGTCGCCAGCGTCATCGCCTCGCCGATTGGCGCTGCTGTCGGCAAGCGGATGAAGGTTAAGGCATTGCAATGGATACTCGCGGCGCTCATCACGGCGACCGTCATCAAGATATGGATCGATATACTAGCTTAACCTAAGGAGCGAAGATTAATGTCTGGCAAGGCTACGATGTGACGAATATGCGCGGCGGCCTGTTCGAGTTGGACGGTGAGCTTGTCTACGGAAGTTGAACACAAGAGAGGAGTGCGAAGGATGACAACGGAGATTACAGCCAATCGTGTCCTGGCTTGCGAAGGACTGGCTTGCCCGATGCCGATCGTCAAGACGAAGAAGGCGATCGAGGAGATGAAGGCCGGGGAGGTGCTCGAGGTACGAGCGACGGACCAAGGGTCGGTAGCCGATCTGCAGAGCTGGGCGAGGAGGACCGGGCATCAATATATCGGCTTGAAGGAGGAGGGCAAGGTGTATCGCCACTTCCTGCGTAAAGCGTCGCAGTCGGAGGCGTCGACTGAGAAGCGTCATCCGCGCGTCATCGACAATGCGGAGTTGATCCGCAGGCTGCAGAGCGGCGAGACGCTCCGGCTGCTCGATGTCCGGGAGCCGGCGGAGTACAGCTTTCATCGCATTCCGGGTGCGATCTCGGTGCCGATGGGCGAGCTCGAGCAGCGGCTGGGCAAGCTGTCCCCGGATGAGACGTACTTCGTCGTCTGCCGGACGGGGACGCGCAGCGATCTGGCGTGCCAGATGCTGGCCGAGCGAGGCTACACCGAGGTGATCAATGTCGTGCCGGGCATGTCTGACTGGAGCGGCCCGAGCGAGCGAGACTAACTATACGATACAGGAGGAATGGAATCGATGGCAGATATAGTGATAGACACGAAAGGATTGGCGTGTCCGATGCCGATCGTCAAGGCAAAGAAAGGCATCGATGCGATTGAGAGCGGTCAGACGATGGAACTGCTGACGACGGATAAAGGCTCGATGAACGATTTTCAGGCGTGGATCAAGCAATCCAGGCATGAGCTTATCGAAGCGAGAGAGAGCAACGGCATCTTTACCTTCATCGTGAAGAAGGGATAATGCTACAGGAGGAGGAGAGCAGAGTGACGGATAAGGAGAGAACAACGATCGTACTGTTCAGCGGCGAGCTGGACAAGGCGATCGCGGCATTTATCATCGCCAACGGCGCAGCAGCCTATGACCATGAGGTGACGATTTTCTTCACCTTCTGGGGACTCAATACGCTGCGCAAGGACGAACAGGTCGCGGTGAAGAAGGGGATGCTGGAGCGGATGTTCGGCTGGATGATGCCGCGTGGCGCCGACAAGCTGGGATTGTCCAGGATGCATTTTGCCGGAATGGGACCGAAGATGATCAAGCATGTGCTGAGAAAGCATAATGCACTAACGTTGCCGCAGCTGATCGAGCTGGCGCGGGAGCAAGGCGTCAAGCTGGTCGCTTGTACGATGACGATGGATCTGCTCGGCTTGCAGCAGGAGGAGCTGCTGGACGGCATCGAGTATGCCGGGGTGGCTGCCTATCTTGGGGATGCTTCGGAAGCCAAGGTGAATTTGTTTATTTGATCCGGGCCCCCCATCTCGGGTTATACTATACCTATCCAGGTATCGGGGGGAGAAGCGACGATGAAATATGATGATGATATGAAACGGCGGTTGAACCGGGTCGAGGGCCAGGTGCGCGGCGTGCTGCGCATGATGGAGGAGCAGAAAAACTGCAAGGATGTCGTCAGCCAGCTCTCGGCGGTACGCAGCGCGATCGACAAGACGATGGCGCTGGTCGTCGCAGTCAATCTCGAGCAGTGCATCCGCGAGGAGCAGGAGCAGGGCGGCGACACGGGCAAGGTCGTCCAGGAAGCCGTCCAGCTGCTGATCAAGAGCCGATAGCAAGCAACAAGAATCCATTGGAGGAATACAACATTTGTCCATGCAAAAGCAACCATTCGCCATAGTCCCGTCAGTCATACTCGTGATGTAATACGAGAAGAGACTCACGCGAAGGGATGATGATGGAGGATGAGCAATACGCTTTTGGGGCTGAAGCCCCCGATGGGCTGGAATTCGTGGAATACGTTTACATGGGACATCAACGAGCAGTTGATCCGCGACGTGGCGGATCGTTTCGTCGAGGATGGCTACCGGGAGGCAGGCTACGAGTATATCGTCATCGATGATTGCTGGAGCCTCAAGGAGCGCGACGCCGAGGGGCGGCTCGTGCCGGACCCGGCCAAGTTCCCGAGCGGCATGAAGGCGCTGGCCGACTACATCCACAGCAAGGGGCTAAAGTTTGGGATGTACTCCTGTGTCGGCACCCATACATGCGGAGGGTATCCCGGCAGCTTCGAGCATGAGTTCCAGGATGCGCAGCAGCTGGCCGAGTGGGGCGTCGACTTCCTTAAGTACGACTATTGCTTCAAGCCGCGTCAGATGTCGGGCGAGCTGCTGTACAAGCGGATGAGCCTGGCGCTCAAAAATAGCGGCCGCGACATCCTGTTCTCGGCGTGCAACTGGGGCGAGGACGGCGTCTACCAATGGATCCGCGAATCGGGGGCGCATATGTACCGCTCGACGCATGATATCCAGGATCATTGGGAATCGATCAAGCGGCTCGCGCTGTCGCAGCTTGGTCAGCAATGCTACACCGGCTCCTTCTGCCACAACGATCTGGACATGCTCGTCGTCGGCATGTACGGCGGCAGCAACAACGGCTTCATCGGCAGCAAGATCGGCGGCTGCACCGAGCTCGAATACCGGACGCACTTCGCCCTGTGGAGTCTGATGGGCTCGCCGCTTATGATCGGCTGCGACATCCGCACGGCCGAGCCGTCGACCCGGGACATCCTGCTCAATCCGGCGCTGATCGCCATCAACCAGGACCTCGAGGGACGCGGCGCTTACCGCATCAAGCCGGAGCCGCAATGGTTCCATACCGACGAGGTGTTCATCCTGGTCAAGGTGCTGACGGACGGCGATGTGGCGATCGGCTTCTTTAACCTGAGCGACGATCAGCGCGAGATTTCGCTGCAATTTTGGGACATCGGGCTGCCGTATGCCTCCGGCTTCTCGCTCTCGCTCTACGATTGCTGGGAGCAACGCGAGCTCGGCGTGTTCACGGAGCGCTACGCGCCGACCGTGCCGGGCCGCGGCAGCCATGTCGTCCGCGCCAAGCTCGCCCGGCGATGAGCGACCGACGCGTCTGCTTCACCTGCGGCGAGCTGCTGCGGACCGATGACGTGGCGATCTATCTGAAGCTCGTCTCCCGGGCGGCTCGGGAGTTCCAGTGCATCGGCTGTCTCGGGGAGAAGCTGCAGTGCGGCCGCGAGCCGATCGAACAGTTGATCCGTTATTACCGCGAGTCGGGCAACTGCGTGTTGTTCCGCTGAGGCGTTAAGGGGCGGCGCTGTCGCTGGCGTTCGGGCGATATAGCCTCCTGTACTCCGATGGAGTATGGGAGGTTGTTTTTTTGAAGGCCTTGGAAAAGTAGAGCGCGTCCTGGTAGCCGACTGAATAGGCGACCGCCTGGATGGCCAGCCCGCTCTCCGCCAGCAGGCTGGCAGCGCGGCTCATCCGATAGGACGTCAGGTAAGCGGACACCGACATCCCGGTCGCCTCGCGGAACAGGCGGAACAGATAGCTGCGCTCGATCGCCACGAAGCGGACGACATCGGCGACATTCATCCCGGACCGCCAGTAGTTGTGATGGATATATTCCTTGGCCGTCCACACGTAGTCCGTCTGCCGGGCCAGCGAGGCGTTGGGGAACTGTTCTACATAATACGAGAGCAAGAGCTGCAGGCGGGCGACCGACCGCAGCTTCTCGTGCGGCAGCACATTGCCATTCTCGATAATGTCGAAGAGCGGGCTTAGATCCCGATCGGCCTGTCCCGTCACGGGCGCATCCGGCGTCAGGCTGGTCGCAGCCATGAGCCGCTCCGCCTCCTCGCCCTTGTACTCGATCCATACATAGGCCCACGGATCGTCGCGATCGGGGTAGTAGAACACCTCGGTATGCGGGAAGATCACGAAGCTCTCGCCCGGTCCGAGGGGATGCGAGACGCCCCGGGTGACGAGCGTCCCCCGGCCGCTGATGATGTAGTGGAGCGCATAGATATCCCGGATGCCCGGTCCCCAGCGATGGAGATTGGGCTCTTTGCGTCCGCCTAGCGTACAGACGATCCGTTCCGACTCGTAGGGTGTCATGGCTCAGCCTCCGTTCGTCATCAGCCGCACCGCGACGACGATGAGGAAGACGGCGAGAATCTTGAGCAAGAGCGGGCCGGGCAGCCGCCGCGCCAGCCGCGAGCCGATCTGGCCGCCGATCAGGGCGCCTGGCGCGAGGAACAGCACCATCATCCAGTCGATATTGCCGAGCGCGGCATGCGTCCCGGTGCTGATGATCGCCGACAGGAAGATCTGCAGCATCGACGTCGCGACCGCGATATGTGGTGGGAAGGCGAGCAGCAGCGTCATCGTCGGGATCATCAGACTGCCGCCGCCTACGCCGAACAGACTTGCCAGGAAGCCGACGAGGAAGCTGATGACGATCCCGGTCGGCATATGATACGCATAGTCGAACTGCACGCCGCTCTGGTCGATGAAGCTGCGCTGCGCCGTCGGCCGGAGCGGCCAGGCGAAGGGCCGGGTCGGCTTGAACAGCAGCAGCAGCGAGACCAGGATGAGGAAGATGCCGAAGCTGATAAAGAACAGGCGGCCCGTCACCATCGTGGAGAGCAGCGCGCCGATGATCGAGCCGGGAATCGCGGCCGCGGCGAACCGCAAGGCGGCCGGGTAGTCGATCCGCTTCTGGCGGCTGTAGACATAGGTGCTGGAGATTGAGTTGAAGAGCAGCATCGTCATCGAGGTGCCAGCCAGCTGCGCAGGCGACAGCTCCGGGAACAGGAAGGCGAGCGCAGGGACGACGATGAAGCCGCCGCCGAGCCCGACCAGGGAACCGGAGAGGCCCGCGAGCATGCCGATGCCGATCAAGAGTAAGTAAGTGAGCACAGTACCGTTCCTTTCTTCGCGTCGTTGCGATTATTCTCTGTCTGCCCAGAAGAAGCGCCCGGCAAACAGATGCTCCTGCAGCCAGCGGCGCTGCTCCGGGGTCAGGCGCGGGTCTGCGGCCAGTCGGGCAAGCGTGTCCTCCTGCACGTATCGCGGCTCGAGTCCAATGACGGCCTCGTGCGCTGTCCCGTCCAACTGCAGGACGGTGGAGCCGGCATGGCTCCCCCAACGCGGCCATGTAGCCGCATCGGCGCAATCTGGATCGCCGGTATGGAGAAAGCGGCGCAGGTAGCCGCGCATCTGCGAGGCGAGCGCTGCCCGTCCGGGTAGGTTGCGCTCCGTGATTACGCCTTGGGGCATATGGCGCAGCATATCCGTGTAATCGCCGGTGTAGAATGGGACGTCCGCGCCATGCGGCGCGCCGAGCAACCAACGAATGGCCGGCGCGATGACGCCCTCCCGCAGCCCCCAGCGGAAGCGGTAGCCGTAGATCGGCATCTCTGGATGCAGCCGCGAGAGCCGATCGGCGACGGCCTCTACATTGAAGGCGGCATACAGCTCACTGCCGTACGCGCTGGCGAGCGCATAGGTTGTCCGCAGCGTCTCATCGGTCAGCTCGGGGTCCGACTGCGTCAACGGCTGGAAGACAGGGTCGCCGAGGGCGAAGCCGGAAAACTCGGTGGCCGTGCTGCCGAGGATGACGGGCAGCGGCGGATGCGCTCGCGCGTCGAGCGCGGCGAAGCCGCCTCGCGGGATGACGACGCCGTCCTCGAACAGATGCGGGAAGGCGCGCATCCGCAGCGCGGCATCGCTGAACGCCGGGACGAATCGCTCCGCCTCCAACCCGCGCAGGAAGTCGGCAATCGTCGCTGTTGACTGGCTCGCCGCCCAGTCGCGCGCCGCTGCGCGATCCGGGGCGATGCCCTCGGCCTGGAGCAGCTCGGCCAGCACCTCGTCCGCTCTTTGCTCGCCCAGCTCGCACGGGGCGGTCGTCATGCCCCCGCTCAGCACGAACAGCTGCCGGAACAGTCCTCGTCCGAGCGGCGACAGGTAGGCGGCGAGGGCGTTGCGGGCGCCGGCGGACTGGCCGCCCAGCGTCACCTTGGCGGGATCGCCGCCAAAGCAGGCGATATGCGCCTGCACCCAGCGCAGCGCCTGGATCGCATCGAGCAGTCCGTAGTTGCCGGAGTCGTCCAACGGATCGCCGGTGCGCAGCGCAGGGTGGCGCAGGAAGCCCATCGCCCCGAGCCGATAGTTGATCGTGACGACGACGCTGTTGGTCGCGACGGCCAGACCGCCGCCGGGGAAGTCCCGCCCCGAGCCGCCGATATTGCCGCCGCCGTGCAGGTAGACGAAGACGGGCAGCCCTGTCGCTGCGTGATCCGGCCGCCATATATTCAAGTAGAGGCAGTCCTCGCTGCCGATGATGCCGTCTGGCCCGCCTTGGACGCTCGGCGGCCCATACTCTCGCGCCTCACGGACGCCGACCCACGATTCGGGCTCGCGCGGGGCCCTCCACCGCAGCTCACCTACAGGAGGCTTGGCATAAGGGACGCCGAGCCATGCCATCGCGCCTTCCTTAGTTAGCGCTATGCCCTGAAGCGGGCCGTACGGGAGGACGACGGTGTCAGTTGTCGTCTGATGCGTATTCATCGCGACGCCTTCTTTCCTGTCTTCATTGTCTTCCTTCTAGTATAAACCTCTGCTAAGATAATGAAAAATATAGTATTGTTTATATTATTCATAACCAGAAGGTTATATATAGGAGGAGATACGGTGGATTTGCTGGCACTTCGATACTTCCAGACGGTGGCCCGGCTGGAGAGCATGACCCAAGCCGCAGCCCGGCTCCAGATCTCCCAGCCGGCGCTCAGCAAGATGATCGGCAATCTGGAGAAGGAGCTGACGGTGCGGCTATTTGATCGACGGGGCAAGTATATCCGGTTGAATGGCTACGGCGAGCGATTCCTTGCGAGAGTAGATGAGGCGCTGCGCAGCCTGGAGGATGGCCGGCAGGAGCTGCTGGACCTGGCCGAGCGGCCGACGGGGACGGTGACGATCCTCAATCATGTCGGCTCCTATCTGCTGCCGGACATCATCGCGGGCTTCCGGGAGCGCCACCCGGACACGCAGTTCAGGGTAGTGCAGCATAGCGAGGACCTCCCGTCCGCTCCCGCGTTCGATCTGTGCATCGCTTCGGCGCCGTTTCGTATCCCGGGCACCGTCTCCAGCATGCTGTTGACGGAGGAGGTACGGCTGGCCGTGCCGGAAGATCACCGATTGGCCGGGCGGGCCAGCGTCCGTCTGAGCGAGCTGGCGGAGGACGGCTTTATCAGCCTGAAGCGCGGCAAGCTGCTGCGCGATGCGACCGACGCGCTCTGCCAGGCGGCAGGCTTCACGCCTCAGATCAGCTATGAATGCGACGATCCATCGATGGTGCGCAGTCTGATCCGCGCCGGACTCGGCATCGCCTTCATCCCGGCAGTGACCTGGGGCGGCTCGCAGGGCGCTGCGGTAACGCTCCTGCCGCTGGAGGACCCGGCGATCACTCGCACGCTGGAGATCTCCTGGTACCCGGACCGTTACATGACCAAGGCCGCCAAGACGTTCAAGGCTTATGTCCAGTCGTACTACAGCGACCTTGTGCGCGCTGCAGGCGCGAGGTGATGATTTACGGCCTAGCGAAGCAGGCGAGCACCTTAGTTCCCTTGCCGGGCATTGCGCCACTCCGGCGCTGCTGTAGTGCACTTTTGTTCCCTTGCCCGGGTGCTCCGCGTCCTCGCTTCGCCCGCTCGTCCCGCGTCCTCGCTTCGCAATCTCGTCCCGTTCTGGTTCTGCCTCTCCAAAGGCGCATGATCTGCCCCGCCGCCTTCCACAATTGGAAGTTCACGATCTCTGGTCTAAAAATAAACCTCAGGGAATAAAATTCAATAAAGTTGTTGTAAATTCTACAAGGTTGAATTAAAATAAACCCTAGATTCATCTTACCTTCATGAATAACTTTTAGGAGGGACAATATGGTCAATGAGGTGAAGAGGATTAAACCGTCTGATCTGAACGAAGAACAGCATGTCGTCGAGATGGGGTGGGGCAAGATCGCGTGGCTCTACGGGCAAGAGATCGATCCGGAGGGCGAGATGACCTTCGGGATGGTCTACATCAACGCCGGGGAAGAGAACACGCGACATATCCATCCTAACTGCGAGGAAGTCATCTTCGTGCTCTCGGGGGAGTGCGAGCATTCGCTGGGGGACGAGAGCTTCCACCTGAAGCCGGGCATGGCGCTCCGTATCCCGCAGGGGGTCCCGCATCACGCCAAGGTGACGAGCTGGGAGCCGTGCCGGATGATTATCGCATATTCTGCCGTCGACCGGGAGACGATCGGCGAATAATATCGGGAGGCGATACCCATGCCCATGCAACAACCGAAGCAGCTCCTGCTGATCGGGACACTGGATACGAAAGGCGAGGATTATGCGTACGTCCGCGATCTGGTCGTCGCGCGCGGCCATCGCGTCGTCACGGTGGATATCGGAGTGGCTGGCGAGCCAGCAGGCATTGTTCCGGATTGGGATGCCGATGAAGTGGCCAGACGCGCAGGCGTCAGCAGAGAGGCGCTGCGGGCAACGGGCGACCGCGGCGGGGCGTTGGCCGCAATGGCGGAGGGCGCGACGGAACTGGTAATGGAGCTGCATCGCCAGGGTCGCATCGACGGCATCCTGGGGATGGGCGGCACCGGCGGCACATCGGTGATCTCGGCTGTCATGCGCAGGCTGCCGGTCGGCTTTCCGAAGGTGCTGGTGTCCACGGCAGCCAGCGGCGACACTCGGCCGATCGTCGGCACGCGGGATGTGGTGCTGATCCCCTCGGTTGTTGACGTGGCGGGGATCAATCGCATCAGCGAGCTGATCTATCGCGAAGCGGCAGCTGCCGTGTGCGGGATGATGGAACAGCCGCCGCCGCCGGAGCGTGCAGAGAAGCCGCTCATCGCGATCACGATGTTCGGCAACACGACGTTCGCCGTCGAGCGATGCAAGCGGCAGCTGGAGGCGCAAGGGTACGAATGTCTGGTGTTCCATTGCACGGGCACGGGCGGTCGGACGATGGAGGGGCTCGTCGAGGACGGCCGGATCGCGGCGGTGCTGGATATGACGACGACCGAGTGGGCCGATGAGCTGTGCGGCGGCGTGTTCACCGCAGGCGATACGCGGCTGGAAGCGCCGGGCAAGCGCGGCATCCCTCATCTCGTCGTGCCAGGCTGCATCGATATGGTGAACTTCGGCGGCGCGGCCTCGGTTCCCGAGCGCTATCGGGACCGTCAGTTGTATGCCTGGAACGCCAACGTGACACTGATGCGGACCGATGCGGTGGAGAACGCCCGTCTCGGCGAGATCTTCGCCGAGAAGCTGAATCCATCGTCGCAGCGCTCCACTGTCGTGCTGATCCCTTCGCGAGGCTACTCCTTGCTCGGCGCAACTGGAGAGCGCTTCCATGATGCGGCGGCGGACGCAGCCTTCGAGCAAGCGCTCCGGGCGCGGCTCGACCCGCACATCCGCTGCGAGACGCTGGAGCTGGCGATCAATGACGAGGCCTTCGCCGACCGCGCCGCGAGCCTGCTGATCGAGCTGCTCGCGGCACAACAAGCGGGACAGGAGAGAGAGGACAAGAGAGGGGGAGCTGTACATGATTAAGTATGCGTTTTCACGCCCGACGGCGGATGCCGCCGAGACGGCGCAGTTGTTCGAAGGCTACCGAGCGGCAGGGTATGACGGCTTGCAGCTCAAGTGGGGCCAATACGAGCCGTATCTGAACGATCCGGCGGCGTTCGTGGAGCAATACGGCGGGCTGCCGGGCGCAGCGTCAGCGCTGATCGCCGGCGGAGCGCTCCCGGACGGAGACAGCCGGGAGCGGCTGAGGCGGCTGTACGCCTTTGCGGCGCAGATCGGCGCGGAGCGCATCGTCTACTGCCACGGCGTCCGGCGGGACGGCCTGACCGACCGGGAGATCGCCGCCTTCGCTCCCGTGTTCGAGGAGATGGGCAAGGAGGCGCAGCAACACGGACTGCGGCTGTCGCTGCATCATCATCATGGCCAGCCGGTCATGCACCGACGCGACTTCGACCTGTTCTATGGCGCGATCCGCAATCCGGAGTTGGTCGGGTTGACGCTCGATACGGCGCATCTGGTGAAGTCGGGTATCGACGATGTGGCCGAAGTCATCGCGAGCTTCGCCCCGTTCATCGATAACTTCCACATGAAGGACTTCGCTGCTGGCGAATTCGAGATTCTGGGACGGGGCGTGATTGCCTTTGACCCCATCTTCGCCGCGATCCGTCAGATCGGCTACAGCGGCTGGATGTCGGCGGACGAGGAGAGCGGCGGCGGCGTTGAGGAAGGGCTGACGGCATGTATCGCCTACATGAAGGCGGGGATGGCGGAGGACGGCTAAGGGATACACGGGACTCGGGTAGCGTACAGGAAGGAGGACAACGATATGCAAGAGAAGAAGCAACAGATCATCCGGCGGCTGCGCGAGAAGATCGCGGCCCGCCGTCCGATCGTCGGCGCGGGCGCAGGCACGGGCATCTCGGCGATGTGCGAGGAGCAGGGCGGCGCGGATCTGATCATCATCTACAACTCCGGCCGGTTCCGGATGGCGGGGAGAGGCTCGTTGGCTGGGCTGATGCCCTACGGCGATGCCAATGCGATCGTCATGGAGATG
>Ga0160464_100379_pt1 | contig 35678 bp, 30 predicted proteins | sample HID1971I_E11MG_FD_108275 | JGI IMG/M metagenome (GOLD analysis project Ga0160464, IMG submission 108275) | Enriched millipede-associated microbial communities from UW Madison campus, WI, USA - HID1971I_E11 MG | ecosystem: Host-associated > Arthropoda: Insects > Digestive system > Unclassified ... | reverse complement strand
GCTTCGCCGCCGACATGGGCTCGGCGCTCGTCATCCTGACGGCGACGCTGTCCCACTTCCCGGTCAGCACGACGCACACGATCACCTCCTCGCTCCTCGGCGTAGGCAGCGCGAAGCGCTTCTCCAGCGTCAAATGGTCGATGGCCGGCCGGATCGTCATGTCGTGGCTGATCACGATCCCGATCTCCGCCCTGATGGCGATTATTTTCTTCAAGCTGATCGAGTGGATTTGGCTGTAATATAGTAGCAAGAGAAACAAGGCTCGTCCGACTGCGCATGATGCGCGATGGGACGGGCCTTGTTGTGTGTAGGGGGAGTCGATTTGGAGGGCTGTTCGTAGCGGCGGCAGGCGGTGTGATGCTGGGCAGGCAAGGGAAGAAAGGTGCACTGGAGCGCCGGTAAGTTGTGATGTGGAGCAAATAAGGGAAGAAAGGTGCGCTGGAGCGCCGGGAGGCTGTGATGTGGAGCAAATAAGGGAAGAAAGGTGCACTGGAGCGCCGGGAAGCTGTGATGTGGAGAAAATAAGGGAAGAAAGGTGCGCTGGAGCCCCGGGAAGCTGTGATGTGGAGAAAATAAGGGAAGAAAGGTGCACTGGAGCCCCGGGGGAAGTCGTGAAGTGAATCAGAGGGAACAAATATTTGTGCATTAGTCTATGGTCTGGTAGTATTGGAGCATACAGGGCTATATAGCATGGCGTGAAGCACACGTCGCTTGTTTCCATCAGGAGACATGCGGCTTTTTTGCGTTTCATGACAACATATAGGAGGTATTGCCATGATTCAATTTGAAGAAGCATTTAACACGTTTCTGAAACAGCAAAAACAAGAGGCGAAGGGAAGTCGGCTGGAGCGCATCGAAAAAATGGGGGCAGCAGAAATATTATTTTTGAAGGAGTTCATCTGGCCAATTTTCAAATCATTTGAAGGATTTTACTTGGAATATGAAATGGTAAACTTGCAAGGTATAAAAATATACATTGATATCTTTTATGAACCGCATGGGATTGCATTCGAATGTGAAGGGTATGTTGTTCATGCGGAAAAGATTTCGAGGGATCGCTTTACGTTTGAGAGGATGCGCGTAAGGAGTATGGTATTGAAGGGCTATACTTACGTTCCTTTTACATTTGACGAAATGGAAAAAAGGCCGGATGCTTGTCGAGAGTATATTTACGCATTACTAGGAAGAATGGGTGCATGTCTATCATCTAGTATACGAGACCTTAAACTTCCTGAACGAGAAGTGCTTCGCTATACGTATTTGCTAAATAGGAGTTTTAATGCGCGTGATGTGTCATTATGCCTTAACTATAGTCTCAAATCTAGTAGACATATCATGCGTGGATTAGTACAAATGAAGCTCATCTCTCCGGCGAAAGCGGCCAATCAAAGACATCATTATTATCGCTTAACGGAACGAGCGAAGGGAATGTTGAATGGTCTGGGATGAGGAAGAGTGTGGTTATCGGCACTTCGATACATAAGATGTGGGAGTAAGCATGGTCTCCCACGCACAGGGTTGAGGAGGATGCATTCTGGGTGGGGCTAAGACTTTGCTCTGCTGCTGGTAATGCGGCGACGAGCGAGGGGACCAGTAGCTCCCGTCTATAAAGTGACGTGAGCTACTGGTCCTAAGGTGCGGCCTGGATGGTTTAGCCATGTGTCAGAATTGGAACTGTTGTTGGATACGAACTGACTGGATTAATAACCGACTCTGAGTCGCGGTCCACTTCATTCTAGAGCAGTGATAGGAGCGGGCAGCGAGCCTACACCGTTGTCAGCTCAGCCCGGTCGTGTTAGCGACTGGGCTTGCGCTTTGGACTGGGCCGGGGGGTGCCGCTAGCGGGGCGTCGTCGCGCGCCAGGCTGTGCTCCGTTGCCGTTGCCGCTGGGCCGTGCGCCAGACCGTCCGCCTGCGCGGGGACGCGGCCTCGATGTGCTCCCGGCGCCAGGACGTCTGCGACGCCTACGGCGTGGTGGACGCCACTCCGTATCCTCGTCTGCGGTGGTGGCGACGGCCCCCTTTTTGCCGCTAAAGGAGCCCATGAGCAGCTTCACCATTGGGGCCATCTGCTGGACGCCAGCGACAACCTTTTGTACCTTGCCCATCGTTCCGATGATGCCATCGATGCCGCCCATGCGATCGACGACGCCTTTCAGATCGTTGAGCCCGTTCATGATGCCGCCGAGTTTGGAGGAGCCGGAGCTTGCGGCGTTAGTCGCGGCAGGCAGGACGACAGGCTCTGCTACTGGGATGACAGCAGGCATGAACACGGGCGAGGCCCCGGAGGGCATCTCCGAAGGCGGTGGCGCGAAAGGCGTGACAGCCCGTGGAGCTCCGGCCGCTCCGGCACCTGAGATGGCGGTTCTTGGCGCATAGCTTGCTGCCTCACCGTTTGTCGTCCTAAATGATGCTGCAGGCAGTCGTGTCGTTGGTATGACAGCCGATGCACCTGGTGAATCGGAGGATGAATTGCCCCTCGGCTGCGATATTGCTCTCTGATGCGCACCAGAGCGATAATTCACACGAATCACAACCTTTTATTGATTTGGTATACGGCATTCGCCGTGTCTTCTTAGTACCACTCTATGTCGTAGGCGAACATAAGGATTGGACGTTAGCCCGGGTGGGGCAACATTCTTCTCTCGCGACTCCCCGTTGTACTACCCACGTCAGGATTGGGTTTGTTGAGTGAAAGTCGCCATTATAATATTAAATATGCTACACTAAAAACAGGTTCGCGATTTTGTGCCTCGTAGCCCAGGCTGCGTAAGGCCTCGCGAGTGCTGCTGTCGCTCCTCGTGCGGGAGCGTGAATTGAAACCGATGCAGACGAATACGACGTCGTTTACGGTCAGGCGTCGCTCCTCGTGCGGGAGCGTGGATTGAAACAGTAGGATATCTGTTTGACTACAATAACAATTAGTCGCTCCTCGTGCGGGAGCGTGGATTGAAACTCATGCCCGACGACAAATTGCTCAAGATCACGGGTCGCTCCTCGTGCGGGAGCGTGGATTGAAACAACAAATCAACCCGTATGTGACAACTATAGTTAGTCGCTCCTCGTGCGGGAGCGTGGATTGAAACTCGAACATCGGACGATCCCACCAGATCATATTGGCGTCGCTCCTCGTGCAGGAGCGTGGATTGAAACTACCACCCGGTCTACGGGTATCGGACGATGCGGTCGCTCCTCGTGCAGGAGCGTGGATTGAAACTCGGCATACTCTTTGTCGTAAATCTTGATGCGCTGTCGCTCCTCGTGCAGGAGCGTGGATTGAAACGTCCGGACCAAGGTCGTTCTGCTGCAGTCCCGCAGTCGCTCCTCGTGCAGGAGCGTGGATTGAAACGAAACGGTATTCGATGGCTCGCGCGATTTCGCGGTCGCTCCTCGTGCAGGAGCGTGGATTGAAACAGCAAACGTCCCACAAGGTCATCCTCATGCCAGCGTCGCTCCTCGTGCAGGAGCGTGGATTGAAACGAGACTGGCGGCCTCTGCCTCCCGTTCCTCGGCGGTCGCTCCTCATGCAGGAGCGTGGATTGAAACGCCAGCCTGTACACCTACAGCAACAGTGAGAGGGGTCGCTCCTCGTGCAGGAGCGTGGATTGAAACCCCGGCGATGAATAACGACATGGCCGCTATGATCGTCGCTCCTCGTGCAGGAGCGTGGATTGAAACAGTGTTAACAGAACTTGGGTATAATCTCATGTATGTCGCTCCTCGTGCAGGAGCGTGGATTGAAACGATAGTGAAGCCGGACGAGAGTTCGACGATTGTGGTCGCTCCTCGTGCAGGAGCGTGGATTGAAACGCACCCGGATGCAGCGCGATCGCTCCCTCGGCGGGTCGCTCCTCGTGCAGGAGCGTGGATTGAAACACGCGCTCGGCCTGGATTGATACCGACCAGGCCCGTCGCTCCTCGTGCAGGAGCGTGGATTGAAACTCCCCTAGCGTTGGGTTCTAAGCTTCCGCGCTGCGTCGCTCCTCGTGCAGGGCGTGGATTGGAACACTCAACCGGCGTAACCGGCTGTCCCATTGCTTGTCGCTCCTCACGCAGGAGCCTAGTTTGCCGCTCGGTGAGCGTCTGTCGCTTGCATAGCCCTTTTTAACGCAGTGAAACGTCTTCGCCACGGGCCCCCCCTTGTAGACACCCGCCCCTCTAAAATACAATTTTCAAACACCGCAGCCCGCCAAGCTCCTCTACACAGCATAAAAAGGGACGGCCCCGCTATCATCCTTACGGATGACGGCGGAGCCGTCCCTTTGTGTTGCTGCCAGTCCCGCGCTACACCAGTCCGCGATCCATCGCCTTGACGATGAGGGCGGCGAACAGGCTGTTGGACCAGGCGAACCAGGGACGGGAGAAGTCCGATGGGTCGTCGGGGTGGAAGCCCTCGTGCATGTAGCCGGTGTCGGCGTCGGTGTCGATCAGCATGTCGATCAGCTCGCGGATCTCGTCGTCGTCCTGCGAGGTGAGCGCCTGCATCGAGAGCGCCATATGCCAGACGTAGCCGTCCGGCGTGTGCGGGCTGCCGATGCCGCGCGCGTGCTTGCCTTCAAAGTAGAACGGATTGTCAAAGCTGAGCGCGAAGCGGCGCGTGTTCTGGTAGATCGGATCATCCGCGCCGACATAGCCGATGTACGGGATCGAGATCAGTCCCGGTGTGCCAGCGTCGTCCATCAGGCAGTAGTTGCCGAAGCCGTCGGTCTCGTACGCATAGATCTGGCCGTACTTCGGATGGTTGACGATGCCGTAGGCGCGGATGCCGTAGTCGATCTCCCGCCGCAGCTTGTCGGCGCGCGCTGCCAGCCGCTCGTCCTGGTAGATCTCGGTCGCGATCTGGCGGATATGCCCGAGCACGACGACGGCGAACATGTTGTTCGGGATGTTGTAGCCGAACAGGCAGGCGTCGTCGCTCGGACGGAAGCCCGACCAGGTCATGCCGGTATAGTTGACCGGGAGGCCGCGTCCTTCATTCTGCAGCGTCTCGGTCTCCTGATGCGTGTCGCGGATGAAGTGGTACGGCGAGCGCTCCATATGGCGCTGCTCGGTGATCATCAGCTCGACGGCCGAGGTGATCGCCCGGTAGCAGGTGTCGGTGAAGACGTCGGTGCGGCCGGTCGTCTGCCAGTAGTCGTGCAGCAGCTGAATCGGGAAGCAGAGCGAGTCGAGCTCGTACTTGCGCTCCCACATCCACGGGTTCAGATTGCAGTCGTCGGAGGCGCGATAGTGAGCGTCGCTCGCCGTCTCGTTGAACGCATTGGTATACGGATCGATCGTCAGGTAGAACATTTGGCGGGCGATCAGGCCGCCGATGATTCGTTGCAGCTCGGGATCGTCCTTGGCCAGCGGCAGGTAGTGACGCACTTGCTCGGTCGAGTCGCGCAGCCACATCGCCGGGATGTCGCCAGTGAAGACGAAGGTGGTGCCGTCGTCCATCAGTTTAGTTGTTGTCTCGAGTGTGTTGGGGAATGTATTGCGGAACAGCCGCTGCAGCTTCGGCCGGTGGGCGAGCCGCTCGTCGGTCTGGTCCAGATAACGGGATACGGATGCTGGGATAGTCATCGGTGGAGTCCTCCTGCTTTTGTTGTCATCAGTCTCAAGACAGGGTGTCACACCCTGCCGGGAAGCGCAATATGTATCATTTGAGCCGCCTGACAGTCGTTCATAATCTACACATTACGGCATGGACAATCCCGGTTTCGCGCCGCTTGTCCATCGCTCGGATGCCTTGTCGCGCCTGACGTGACGGGCTTTTTGGCATGACAATGCATAGACGACATATTTACCCCCGACACTCCCGATGCCTACAATCAGACATGTAAAGGCGTTCTGCTGAGCGCCGGCTGTATGCTGCCCCGATCATGTTCCCCTGTTAAGGGAGAGGCGCGTGTACGTATGGTTTATTGAAGGCCGGCCGGTCAGAGAGAAGCCTTAAAGCGAGACGGATATGAATACGCTTGCTTCAGATGGTATCAGTCACAGCCGTCCGATCCCCGCTGAGTGATGGAGGGCCGCGCATTCCGGTTCGCAGCGTCAAGCTTGGAAGAGGACGGAACAGAGGGCTGAGCCTTATGGAAAGGAGAGGGTACGAATTGAAAGCGAGTCCAGAGCTGTCGACGCAGCCGCCGAAAGCAGCGAGCAAGACGTCGTGGCGTAAACGGATCATGCACAATTGGGAGCTGTATCTGTTTGTCGCGCCGTGTATGCTGTATTTTCTGATCTTTCATTACTTGCCGATGTACGGGGTTCAGATTGCCTTCAAAAACTTCCTGCCATCGAAGGGCATTACAGGAAGCGCTTGGGTAGGCTTTGATCATTTCGAACGGTTCTTTAACTCGTATTACTTCTGGGACCTGCTATGGAATACGTTCAGCATCAGCTTGTACGAGCTGGCTGTCGGCTTCCCGCTGCCGATCATCCTGGCGCTGGCGTTCAACGAGATCAAAAACGGCTTCTTCAAGAAGAGCGTGCAAACGATTACGTACGCGCCGCATTTTATCTCGATCGTCGTCATGGCGGGCATGATCATCACGTTCCTTAGTCCGTCCTCCGGCATCCTGATCCGGATGATCGAGTGGATCGGCTTGCAGCCGGCGGCGTTCCTCGAGGACCCGCGCTGGTTCAAGACGGTGTATGTCATCTCGGGCGTATGGCAGAGCGCAGGGTGGGGCACGATCATCTACCTGGCGGCGCTATCTGGCGTCGATCCGCAGCTGCATGAGGCCGCGATCGTCGACGGCGCGAGCCGCTTCAAGCGGGTGCTGCACATCAACATCCCGACGATCATCCCGACGATCTCGATCCTGCTCATTCTTAATGTCGGCAACATGCTCGGCGTCGGCTACGAGAAAATCCTGCTGCTGCAGAACTCGCTGAACATGGAGTCTTCCGATGTCATCTCAACCTTTGTCTACAGGGCGGGTCTGGTCAACAATCAGCTCAGCTTCTCCACGGCGGTCGGCCTGTTCAACTCCGTGGTCAATGCCATCCTGCTGATAACGGTCAATCGCATCGCCAAGAAGACCAGCGAGAACAGTCTGTGGTAAAGGAGGTCGCAACGCATGGTAACGTCTATTAAGGAATCCAAAGGGGATAAGCTGTTCCTCGCAATCGTCTATTTGTTCCTGACGGCAGCGCTGATCGTCGTGCTCTATCCGCTGCTCTACATCGTCAGCGCCTCGATCAGTACGCCGAAGTTCGTCAGCTCCGGCGAGATGTGGCTGCTGCCCAAAGGGTTGACGCTCGACGGCTACAAGCTCGTATTCGAGAACGCCAAGATCTGGATGGGCTATCGCAATACGATCGTCTATACGCTCATCGGCACCTTGATCAACCTGGCGGTGACGCTGCCGGCCGCCTACGCGCTGAGCCGCAGCGACTTTTATGGCCGTCAGTTGTTCATGATCATCATCCTGATCACGATGTTCTTCAGCGGCGGCCTCGTGCCGACGTATCTGGTCGTCAAGGATCTGGGCCTCGTCAACTCGATGTGGGCGCTCATCCTGCCGGTCTCCGCCTCTGTGTGGAATATTATCGTCGCCCGGACATTCTTCCAGTCGACGATCCCCAAGGAGCTGCAGGAGGCGGCACATATCGACGGCTGCACCAATATGCGGCTGTTCATCAAGATCGTGCTGCCGCTGTCGGCGCCGATCATCGCGGTGATGGCGCTGTTCTATGGCGTCAGCCACTGGAATAGCTACTTCTCGGCTCTCATCTATCTGAACGACGAGACGAAGTTCCCGCTGCAGATGGTGCTCCGGCAGATCCTGGTACTCCAGGAGATGACCGCCGAGACGACGGGCGCTTCGATCAGCGGCGACATCGCGATCGCGATGAACAACAAGGCCGAGATCGCAGCCCTGGTCAAATACGCCGTCATCATCGTCTCGACACTGCCGATCATCGCAGTCTATCCGTTCCTGCAACGCTACTTCGTGCAGGGCGTCATGATCGGCTCTGTGAAGGGGTAATGATCCGACTGCCCGTGCCTCTTCGGCCGTTGCAGGGCAATCGGATCTTGCATGGTTAATATTCAGGCTCCGGCAAGCGTTGGCACAGCTAGCGTTTGACATCCAGGCAGGGATCGCCCCGAGTGGGACGATCCCGCTGCCAAAGGCAATTTTCACCACGCTTTCACGGAAGCCTGCTTATTATAGTACACTTAGGTAAGGGAAAAGGGAGGACGAAGAAATGAGCAAGAGCAAAAAGAGAGTCGCCGCCGTACTGTCCGCGGTAATGCTGGGCAGCACGCTGCTGGCCGCATGCAGTTCGTCGGAGGGCGAGAAAAACAACACGGGCAACAGCGCGGCAGGCAACGAGATCAACCGCGAGGGCTTCCCGATCGTCAATGAAAAGATCAATCTGACGCTGATGGCGCCGGATGTCGGTATCCAGAACTGGAACGACATGGCCGTCATGAAGCAGATGGAAGAGATGACGAACGTCAGTTTCACCTACAACAACGCAGCCAAGGAAAGCTTCGATACGAAGAAAAACCTGGTGTTCTCCAGCGGCGAATACCCGGACATCTTCTTCGCAGCCGGTCTGACGGCAGCCGAGCAGATGAACTACGGCGAGCAAGGCATCCTGGTCCCGCTCGAGGATCTGATCGCCGAATACGCGCCGAACATCCAGAAGATCCTCGACGACAACCCGGAGGTGCGCAAGTCGATCACTGCACCGGACGGCCATATCTATGCGCTGCCAGCCATCGACTTCAACCAGCCGTGGTACCGCAACCCGATGTGGTATAACGGCGAATTCCTGGAGAAGCTGGGCATCACCGAGGTGCCAAAGACGACTGAGGAGCTGTATACGTTCCTGAAGCGCGTCAAGGAAGAAGACCCGAACGGCAACGGCCAGGCGGACGAAATTCCATTGTCCTCGGTTAACCTGAGAGATATCCGCACATGGCTGCTGGGCGCATTTGGCATCTACGAGGAAGAGCTCTACTTCGACGACAACAACGTCGTACACTATACACCGCTTGAAGATGGCTACAAAGAGTTCCTGATCTACCTGAACCGTCTGTGGGCAGAGGACCTGCTCGATCACGAGACGTTCTCCCAGACAGCCGAGCAGAAAAAAGCCAAAGCGCAAAACAACCAAGTGGCGCTGTTCTCCGACTGGCATGCGTACATGACGCTGGGCGGCGAGCCGGACATGAGCGACGTGATGTTCGCGCCGGTAGCGAGCGATATGGTGGACAAGCCGGTCATCGCGCGCAACCGCGGACTGAACATCGGCGCATTCGCCATCTCCGAGAGCAACAAGCATCCGGAAGCTTCGATCCGTTGGGTCGACTACCTGTACACCTTTGAGGGCGCGATGCTGTTCAACAAAGGACCAGAGGGCGATCTGTGGGCATACACGGACAAAGAGAACAAGAAGTTCCGTCTGCTGCCGTCCGACAAAACCGACGAGTACCGCGCAACGCTGACGCCAGCGTATGGCATCCCGGTGCCGATGATCAACTCCGACGAGATGCGTGAGGAAGAGCGCGGCGAGTTCGACCAATGGGTGGACAACGAGTCGAAGACCAAGCTGCTCGATCAGGGCGCGCGCATCCCGTTCCCGCTGCTGTTCCTGACAGCCGAGGAGCAAGCCGAGGTGAGCATGCTCAGCTCCGACCTGAACACGTATGTGCGTCAGATGGAAGCGAAGTTCATCACCGGCGCAGAGCCGATCACCAACTGGGACAACTACATCAGCACCGTCAAGAAAATGGGCGGCGACCGCATGCAGGAAATCCATCAGGCGGCGTATGATCGTTGGAACACGGGGGCCGCGCAATAATGAAGATTACCCGGCATCCGCTTAATCCGATCGTCGTCCCCGGCGAATACGAGTGGCGCAAAGCGACGGTATTTAACCCGGCTGTCATCATCGACGAAGGGAAATTCTATATGATCGAGCGAACCGCAGGTTCGCTCACCCCTTGCAAAAACTATCTCGGCCTGCTGGAGAGCGAGGACGGCGTCCACTTCACGCATGTCGTCGACCAGCCGGTGCTGACGCCCGACGAGCTCGGCTTCCCGTACGGCAGCGTGCAGGACCCGCGCGTCGTCAAGATCGACGGCACCTTCTACATGAACTATGCGCTGCGGCCTTGCGCGATGAGTTACTATCCGACCAACACCGGCGTGCCGGAGCGCTCGATCCCGACCTATCCGGACGGCTGGGGCGAGGACCCGGGGCACTGGTTGACCCGCTCCTCCATCGTCAAGTCCGACAACCTGATCGACTGGGAGTTCGTCGCCGACACCACGGAGCTCGACATCAACGACCGCGACAACATCCTGTTCCCGGAGAAGATCAATGGCCGCTACGTGCTGCTGCGCCGTCCGGAGGAGTACATCGGCGAGGCGTACGGCACCGAGAAGGCCGCGATGTGGATCACCTCCTCCGACGATCTGATCAACTGGGACGAGCCTAAGCTGCTCGCCAAGGCGGAGAATATGGCGTGGGAGTCCCGCAAGATCGGCGGCTCGACGCCGCCGGTGAAGACGGACAAGGGCTGGCTCGTGCTCTATCACGGCGTGGACGAGAACATCGTCTACCGTGTCGGCGCGCTGCTGCTCGACCTCGACAACCCGGAGAAGATCATCGCCCGCACGCATAACTTCATCATGGAGCCAGAGACGTACTACGAGAAGTTCGGCTACCAGATCCCGAACGTCGTCTTCCCGACGGGCAATGTCGTCAAGGACGGCCTGCTCTACATCTACTACGGCGTCACCGACACCGCGATCGCCCTGGCGACCGTTCCGCTCGACGAGCTCGTCGAGTATGTGCTGAACGAGCCGAAGTAAGGCGAAGGGCTCGCTTCATCAGAAAAAACCTCCAACCCATGCAGCATACGGGATGGAGGTTTTTTGTACTATCATGGTGACAGGCGTTACGACGATGTGCCAAGAAAATGCTTCGTGAAAAATTCCAACTGGTATTCCATGCTTAATGGATCATTGAAATAGAAGGTTTTCGCGTCGGCCTCGAAGACGCGATTGTTTTTTACAGCGTCAACCTGCTGATAGACCTGCGTCTGCTGGAAGGAATTATCCTCATCCGCATTTTTGCTGAAAATAATATAGTCGCCCGCATATTCGCTCAGAACCTCTGTCGATAAGGCGAGATAGCCGTCGCTTTTGGTAGCTTCCTGGACGGGCTGCGGCATCTTCAGCTTGAATACATCATACAAATTTCGGTCCCACGTCCGAATTTGTAGCCGTACACGTAAAGCTGCTTGTTAAAGGTTTCGATAACAGAGACCGTGGCTTCTTCGCCAACCTTTGCCCGGATCTGATCGCCGATCTTCTCAGCTCTCTCCCTGAAGCTCTCTACCCATGCCCGCGCTTCCTGCTCCTTGTTCAGCAGCTTGCCGATTTCGATCTGCTGCTCGTAAAAATCGACCTTTCCGTAAGTGTACAGAACGGTCGGCGCGATCTTGCTCAGTTGCTCCATATTGCTATTGCCAGTCATACCGATGATCAAATCCGGCTCCAGCTCCATGATCTTCTCCAGGCTCTCATCCGATACGGTCTCGACGCCCTGCAGTTGGCTGGCGAAGTTCGGGTTGTCCCTGGACATCTCATCGACCCCGACGAGGGGGACCCCCAGCGCCATGACATTGCCAGTGAGAAATCGGGTTAACACGACGACGCGCTGCGGGTGCTCCGGTACTTCGATTGGGCCGTTCTCCGACATATAGGTAACCGTTTGTGCAGCGTTTGCGCTCTCCGCCTCAGAGGGCTTGTTATTCGCGCTGCTTTGCTGCTCGCTGCCAACGGGTTGTTGCTCCCCTTTATTTTCTTGATTGGCGCCACATGCGGCGAGCATTACAGCTAACGCCACCAGGACGATCAGCTTTTTCATTGTACGTTCTCTCCTTTTTGTAACAGACCCTTCAGTCTAATTGATGATGAAAATCATTCTTGATTACATAGACTATTATAGGGGGACTGTTTAAGGGGAGCCATGGCTTTTTGACAGCAAAAACGCTTGGACTATTGGCTGGACGCGAACAGAGCGACCGCCCGATGCAATTGCAGGCGCAACGACACCGGATTGTAGGGAACCCACTCATTCTGATCCAGGATATGTACCTTGTCCTGGCGAACAGCGGGCAACTGTTGCCAGTGCGAAGTCTCCACTAATTGCTCCAAGTGAAAGAAAGCGCCCTGGGCATCCGCAAAAGGAAGCACAAGCAGGCGGTCCCCGACATATTCGCCTAACTGGCCGGTCTGGATCGGCAGGGAATGAAAATGCTCGCCCAATCGGGCGATCTCCGCAGCAATCGGGGCGGAGGGACGAAGCCCAAGCGAATGGTACAGCACATAGCCAACATTGCGAGCGCCATAGATCCGGATGCTATCCGGCCTAAGGACGAGTACGGTGACGGATTCGTCTGCCGCTCGAGTATGGGCTATCGCGCGTCGCGCTGCCTGCTCCTTCCGTTCAAACTCGGCCAGCCATTGCTCGGCCAGCTCGCTTCGATGGACCGCTCTAGCGATGAGCCGAAACTGATCCTTCCAGCCGAACTGCATCCAGGGAATATCAATCACCGGGGCAATCGCGCGCAGCCGGGCGGCTGTCAGTCCGCAGGCCTCCATATGCTCGGCTGCAGCAATAACCAGATCGATGCGCTGACTGCGCAAAAACGCCAGAAGCTGCTCTGGCGGGTATTCGGCGTTGATTAGCCGGGTCGTATGAGGCAGCTCCGTCCCATCTGTACTCACATATTCATTGTTTTCTACCACAGCGACGGCAGGCGGTACGCCTAGCTGCAGCAGATGGCTCACATAGGGGGCCAGGAAGACCGCGACGCGGCGGTGATCGGATTGGGCAAACTCGGATGGCGAGGCGCCGGTCTGCTGTTTGAAGCGGCGGCTCAAATAAAATTCATCTTTGTAGCCTACCCGATGGGCGATTTCGCGAAGCGTGCCGCCCCCGGATAAAATCAGCTCCTTGGCGCGATTCACGCGCAACCGCGACAAGTATTCATTCGGGGAGAAGCCTGTCCGCTGCTTGAACTGAAGGGAATAATGCGACAGGCTCATACCGGCCATCGCAGCCAGGCTCTCGCGGGTGATCTTGTCTGCGTAATGCCGCTCCATATAGTCGATGCTGTGCGCCAGGCTCGGCTGATCGCTGGAGCCCGTGACCGCTTCAAGCGCCTGCAGGACATGAAGCAGCAACTGGTGCAGCACAATCTGATGGTGTAGATGCCGCGCTTCGTGCGCTGGCGATCGGTGCGAATGCAGCTCTGCAAGCCGTGCAAGCAGCGTCGGGTCATCAGGCAGAGACAGCGGCTGGTCGTTGCGCTCGAATGCGCTCTGTTGCACCCAGACCTCCGACGGCAGACTAGCCGGACCTTGCGTCTGAATAGCCAGCGTATATGCCTGCAGCGGCTGCTGTCGCTCGGTGATCAGCAGCGCGCTGCAGTGCGGCGGCAGCAACACCGCCTCTCCTTTGGCCAGCGTGAATACTTGCCCGCCAGCCTCGAGGCTTCCCTGGCCGACCGCGATGGCAATCAGCAACGCTGAAGAAGCGGTCTCAATCGCCTGCATCGGTGTGGTGGCGCCGCAATGGAGCGAATCGACAGTACCCGAATACAACGGATAACAGGATTCCACCCATTCTGAAGGCTGATAGCTCATTCGGTCCTCTCCATTTCCCTCAATTAGCGGCTTAATATACTTTATATTATTACCATTCTGGGGTAGGAAAACAATCGGGAGGCTTCCTGCTGACAAGTGTAAACTTTAATTGACATATGGTTACAATTGAACCAAACTTAATGATGTGATGTCCATTCCCAAGCGGATGAAATCATACAATGGAAGCTGAAAGGACTGCAAACGACACGATGAAAAAAAGATGGATTGTCATGCTATTCATTTGCCTAATCGGAGCCGGAGGAGTGTATTATTTCAGCTCTGCTGCAAGCACTCCACCCGCTGAAAATCTCCAATCGATGCTGGCCAGATGGGACCAGGGCGAGGTGGAGGAAGCGAAAAAAAACGAGATTATGGCTCGTCTCATGGACTATACCCGTACCGCTTCCAAGGCGCCCAAAGATAGCTTGCCCTCCGTGTCTAATCGTCTCTCTGTGAAAGAGGCGGGGGAGCTCAGCATCGTCGAGTATATCGAAAACCCGGAGTTCTATGGCACGAGCGGGCGGGAGAGTAATCATTTTGCTGTGTATGATGGCCGTATCTTGTGGTTCGATAAAAAGGGGAGCATGCGCGTCGACCACCTCCTGGAGCGAGAGGACGATCTTTACTATATGCTTGCGACCGATTACAGAATGTCCATGATTACCGGGATACAGCTATTTGAGCTGCGGCTCAATCAGGATGAGATACAGTTCCATCCCTTGCTTACAAAGGTGGGCGATCAGGAGAAGTTCACCTATGACAGTCAAAACCACATCTTGTATTACGATAACGGCCATCTGTATTGGAAGGAAATCGTGGCGAACGGCGAGGAAATCGTAGTGGCGACGGGTGAGGAGGAGCTCGTATTGAAGACAGCAGGGGATGGACTATACCGTCTTGCCTCCTCAGAGTAAGCACTGCGGAGAACGGGGGGATGAACGATGAAGAAAAAGAAGACGCTTTTGGTCTACATTGGCGGGTTGCTGGCGCTGGGGATCATCGGGCTCTTCATCGCGGATCAGACGATACATCGAACCGTGACCGGTCTAGGGAATCGTGAAATCTTCACGGATGTGCAGGAATTTCTGAAAACCCCGGATCTGGTATCCGTGATTAAGGCGAAAGCAACCGGCCGATCTGAAAATGTAGTGTATCATTCAACTGGCGGCTATGCGGACGGGTATACGTTATCCGAGATCGAGGTTCTGGAGGTGTTGGAGAACCCCGGCCAAGTTGAGCTGCCGGACAGGCTAATGATCAGAGAGCCGACCTATGAGTATAAGTCATGGGTGACCTTGGGGACGACACGCATCACCAATGATACATACACCCCGCTCGTTAAGGATGCGGAATATATCCTGTTCCTGGGCTGGCATCCACGCCATCAATCGTACGGCATCTACTCCTCTGATCAAGGGAAAGTGAATATCGACGGTAAGGATACGATGGAGAGCAAGGGCAGGGTTACAGGAGACTACCTGGACACGCTGCATCGTTCGATCAAGTCCGCTTACTTGAACTAAACTGCAGCCCGATGAAGAAATGAGGGGATTATGTTGTCATGGTCTGGCGGCTCAAGGAAAAGGGCAATTATCGTTGTATCGGCTATATTGATCATCATCGGCGCCGCTGCGCTGTTATTTCTCTCTAAGAATTGGACGATCATGCAATATAAATCCGGCTCAAAACCGGTCGTATTAAATGAGCTGGAGCCGACGGATACGACGCCGCAGGGAGAGATGATCCGACTCCCGAACAGCCATCGCTGGATTGACGAATGGAAGATCGGAATGACGGATTATTACTATGTGGAGGGCCTGGATGCACTCCGATTCGGGCTATGGTACCGGAAGTGGGACTACGATAGCGTGAGCAAGGTGGTAGAGGTGGAGCTAGTCGATGATGCGGGGAATCGATATGAGACGTATGCCTATACGATCCTCCCGGATGCCGGGGTCTACGAGACGTTCCAGATTCGGGAGATCCGAGGGATTAACCTCTCTCAAGTGACCGCGTTGACGATGATCGTCAAGCTCGAGCACGGCGGCGAAGCGGTCGCGATTCCTGTCTATGCGAGATGAACGGCCCAGCATAGCGTCACCGAGGACGTACCAAGAGCAGCGCAAAAGAGCGGTGCCAGGGTCTGTAGCGACCGGCACCGTTTTTTTGCGACCTTGTTTGCGATTCCTTGAATGATGTTGGGGATCAACGTTTCACACCTCTTCCTTGTTCAGGAAGGATGCTTTGAGCTCGTCCACGGTATCCCATTGCGACCACGAGGCCTCGAGCAGATGGCCTTGATCATCCTTGAAGTAGAAGTATTTGGCCTCGCCCGCCCCCAAAGTGTGGATCGCCTCTACCTCCACCTGATGCTCGCGCAGGTATTGATGCGTATATTCCAGATCTGGACATTGGATGGACATGACGGGGAAGGGCGAGCCGTTCCTGGAGAGGGACAGTGGCTTGTCTTCTCCCGTCTCGACCAGGACAATCGCGATCGCATGCTTATGCGGCGAGTGCAGGATAGCCACCCTCGATCCTCTATCCTCGAAGGTATCGATCACTTGCAGTCCCAAGTGTTGAGCGTACCAACGAGCGGTCCGTTCGATATCGATCGTAGGTAGATAGACATAACCGACGCGTGTGTGCAGCAGAGGTTTTGACATGATCTCCTCCTGAAATGATTTTTTTCTCGATATCAGAAGATTTATATAATACAAGTGTATTGTATAATGAATGGGTTCGATATTCAACCTGACATTCAAGTTTGGCGAGTTGACTGGTGCACAGGAATGCGAGTGGCGGTGCGCTTGCCATAAGCGCAAAGAAAGACGCGTACGCCCTCAGTGATGATACGTTTCGTTTGTTCCTCCTCCAAATGACCGGTCTGCTTCGGTTGGTCAAAGACCAATAAAAACGTTAATGCCGCGAAGTGTTTTGTCGCCATGACAGGATCGGGCACATCGAGCAGACCCGCTTGTCCTAACTCGATAAACCTTTGGATCAATTCCTCTTCCGTGGAGCGATCCAGCTTTTCTATAAACGAGGCTGGCAGGTTGGCGGTCTCCATCATCACCAGACGGATCAGAGCGCTGTAATCGGACGAACCTTTGGCAGACGCTACGAATTGCTCGCAAAATAAGATGAGCGCCTCCTCCAGATCCTCGAATTCCGTAAGATAATCCGCAATCCCTTGCTTAATCATCTCCAAAACCGCCAAGCTGGTTTCTTCCACAACAGCGAGCAGCAAGCTCTGCTTGTCGCCATAATAATCATATACAGTCCGTTTGGAAACGCCCGCTTTCGCGGCGACAGCATCAACGCTGGAACGATCAAACCCGTCTGAAAGAAAAAGGTCTCGTGCCGCTGCAATAATTTTTGCTCGCTTGTCTACAGAGCCCTTGCGAATTTTTTTGTTTGTCGTATTTTCCATGTTTAAGCAGCCCCTTTAGCTCTAATGCAAGAAAGTCGAATGGAGTTGCACTTTACAAACTACACTGCACGGTGTAGTATAACAAATGCAACTTATCTATTCAAAGATTGGAGAGGATTTTTTTATGATAACCGCGTCGTCTGTTGTTGATGTTCTCATCGTCGGGGCAGGACCAACCGGGCTTACGCTTGCCTGCGACCTTGCCCGTCGCAACGTCAATCATCGTATGATTGAGCGCAGCGCCACATACAACGTGGCGTCCCGCGCCAAAACCATCCAGCCCCGCGCGCTTGAGGTCGCCGATGATCTGGGCGCTGTTCGGCATATTGTGGACACAGGGGTCGTGGATCTGCCTGTACGTTATTATACCGCAGATGGCCAAGTTGTGGACACGCCGCCTATTGCCGTTGCAGCCAGCGCCGAACTGGAGACACCTTATCAAGATCCGGTCTGGATCGCTCAATATGATGTGGAAAAAGCATTGCGCGACCGTTATGCGGCGCTTGGCGGTCAAATCGAGATGGGTGTGGAAGCTGTAGAGCTTGAACAGGATGGAGACGGTGTGACAGTAACCGTGCATACACCGCAAGGAGAAGAGCGAATTCGCGCTCGTTATGTCGTGGGCGCCGACGGGGGCAAAAGCAATATCCGCAAGTTTATACAGCTGCCGCTTGTTGGGAAAACATACGATCAGGAGCGGTGGTATCTTGGGGATGTGCGATTGGAGGGGGAAGGGCTGGATCGTGACCGTATCCATATCTGGACCTCTCCGGAGGGGATGGTCGGGGTGACGCCGTTGCCCCAATCCGATATCTGGCAGCTGCAGGCTACAATCCCGGCAGATGTCGAGGACCCGGAGGAGCCGTCGCTTGAAGCGTATCAAGCGATGCTGGACCGACGAGCGGGCGCAAGGCGCGTTCGGTTAACGGATGCCTCTTGGCTGTCCATGTATCGAATCAACGTTCGTATGGTGGAAAGTTACCGCAACGGCCGGGTGTTCCTTGCTGGCGATGCCGCGCATGTGCATTCGCCGGCCGGTGGTCAAGGCATGAATACGGGGGTGCAGGACGCATACAACCTTGGCTGGAAGCTGGATGCCGTCTTACGCGGAGCGGACCCTGCCTTGCTCGATACGTACGACGAGGAGCGTCGCCCCGTAGCCCGAGCTGTGCTCGAGGACAGCACGAGGAAGATGGGAGGCATCGTAGGGACGGCGACTGAAGGCGGAGCTTTAGCCCAATCGTTGAGCGACGTAACTGACGATTTGACGAGCGGGCTTCTCATTGCGTATCCGTCAAGTTCGCTGACCCGATCGTCTGCTCGCACGAATGCGGCCCGCGCGTTGCCCGGCGATCGCGCCCCTAATGCAGAGGGGCTGCTAGGCGCAGGGTTTGCAGGAAGTGTCTTTGATCTGCTGCGCGGCCCGCACTGGACGCTGTTGGCATTTGTGGACCGTACAGATCGTCTTTCCTTGGCGGATGTGACCTGCGACGAACTTCGTGTGCATCGCATCCTGCCAGCGCATGCAGAGGGAGCGGGGGCGGAGGCGGCGGATGCAGCTGAGGCAGGAATAATCGATAAGGCAGGCAATGCCTATCGCATCTACGATGTGGCGAGCGAAGAGCTCGTATTGATTCGTCCCGATGGTTACATCGCGTTACGCGCCTCCATAGAGGACGCCGCATCGATCTCGCACTACTTGCAAGCGATCTATAGCCCGATTAACTGAGCCAGGCTAGCGACCTCCTTCCCGCATGCGGGCGGGAGGAAGCCCCAGGTGGTGGCCATGACGGAGCGCGAGGAGACGCCTCGTCTCCCGCTCGCGGGCGGAAGCCGTTAAAGCCGCCAAAGCCGCCAAAGCCGCCGCCAAAGGCGTCAGCCCTTGACGGCGCCGGCGGTGAGACCGCTGACGATGTATTTTTGCGCGAGGATGTAAAGGATGAGGACGGGCAGCGAGGTCATGACCAGATCGGCGAAGATGAGGTTCCAGTCGCGGCTGTAGAGACCGTAGAAGTTGTAGATCGAGAGCGGCATCGTCCAGGTCGAGCTGTCGGTGAGGAAGTAGATCGGGATCGTAATGTCGTTCCAGACGGCCATGAACACCATGATCGCGACGGTCGCATTGACCGGGACGATCAGCGGCGTAATGATGCGGAAGAAGACGTCGAACATATTGGCCCCTTCCAGAAATGCGACCTCGTCGAGCGCCTTCGGAATCGTGCGGATAAAGCCGCTGTACAGGAATACGCTGAAGGCGGTATTGAGCGCGGCATAGATGAAGATGACGCTGGCGACGCTGCCGTAAAAGCCGAGCCACTGTACGACCCGGATCGTCGTGATGACCGACATCGGCGCGATCAGCCCCATGAAGAAGAACAGATAGAGGGCATTGGCGAGCTTCGTCTCGCGGCGCACCAGGATAAACGAGGCGGCCGAGGACGTCACGACGTTCACAATCGACGAGATGCCGGTAATGACGATGCTGTTAAGAAAGGCCCGGCCCAGCCCGCCTTGCTCGAATACGGTGACGTAGTTGGAGAACAGCCACTTCTCCGGCAGCGCAAGGGTGAAGCGCAGCACCTCGGTGCTGTTCATGAACGAGCCGAACACCATAAGCAGCAGCGGCAGGATGATGAGCAGCGAGAGCAGGATTAGCAGCGCTTCGACGATGTAGTTGCGAATCTGCAGACGGCGCGTATAGCCCATTATTCGGATACCTCCTTGCGTCGCATGAAGAGGAGCAGCGGGATCGAGATGACGGCAACGAAGGCGAACAGCAGCGTATTGATCGCCGTACCGAGCCCCCAGTTGCCCTCCCCGAACGTGCGGAGGATAATCGTGCCGAATACTTGCGACGCGTTGCCCGGGCCGCCGCCCGTGAGGATGAACACCTCGGAGAATACCTTAAGCCCGCCGATCAGGGTGAGCATGACGTTGATGTTGATCGCCGGCAGCAGCAGCGGCAGCGTAATATGGCGGAAGCTCTTCCAGCTCGTAGCCCCGTCGATCGTCGCGGCTTCGTAGTAGTCCTTGGAGATCGATTGTAGTCCGGCCAGATAGATGGCCATCTGGAAGCCGGTCGTCTGCCAGATCGAGACGGCGGCGATCGTCCAGATGACGATGGACGGGTTGGTGAGCCACGCCTGGCTCAGGCCATGCAGGCCGATCGACTCGAGGATGCGGTTCACGGCGCCCTCGGTGCGGAGCAGCGGCGTGAACACGATGCCGATGACGAGGATGCTCAGGATCGACGGCGAGTAAAATATCGCCCGCAGCAGGTTGCGCGTGCGGAGCCGCAGGTTGAGCGCGACCGCAAGCGCGATGCCGAGCACGTTTTTGCCGACAACGGTAACGATGGCGAAGATAAATGTATTTTTCATCGCCAGGAGCAGGATATCGTCGGTGAAGATACGGGTGAAATTGTCCGCGCCGACAAATTGAATGGCGATCCGGTCCAGGCGCCAGTCCGTGAACGAGTAATATAGGCCGATGATGGCCGGGAGGACAAAAAAGGCGCTGTAAATCAGGAGGGCCGGCCAGATCAGGTAGTAGGAATACAGACGTTTTTGGATTTTCATTGTCCAGTCACACTCCATTATGCGAAGCCGGACGAGGCCGCCATCGGCCCCGTCCTCGCTTCATTTTGTTGCGTCTTGCGCGCGGCCACGCTTAGAAGCCTTCGGCCCCTTTGTCCTTCATCAGCTGACTAAACTTGTCGCTCCAGGTGGAGAGGACTTGTTCGGCTGTTTTGGAGCCTGCGAATTGATCCTGAAGCGCACGGTACAGCTCATTGCGGTCGACGAGCATATAGGCGTCGGTCGTCAGTGCGGTTTTCTTCGGAGCGATGTAGAGATCGACGATTTCCTGCTTGTAGCCCGGCAGCTCCGGCGTGACCACATCGTTCAGGTTGGAGACGTATGCGCGCTCGTTGACGATTTTTTGCGCCACGTCCTTCGTAGCGATATAGGCGAGGAATTTTTTGGCCTCGTCCTTGTGCTTGGCTTGCTTGGGGATGAACAACTGGCCGCCCAGCGGGCTGGCCCCGATCTTCGGATCGCTGCCGCTCGGGATGGCGAACAAGCCGAGGTTCATGTTCGGGTCTTTCTCCGCTACGCTCTCGATCAGCCAGTCGCCCATGAACATCATGGCGACTTCCTTGTTCAGGAATTTGCCCACCGCCATGTCGTAGCTGTCGGCCAACACGTCGGCGTTGGTATAGCCCTTCTTGTATACTTCGTATTGCTGCTCGAGCGCCGTGACGAACTCGGGCACATCGGTCCATTTCACTTGGTTGGTATTGAGCTGGTCGAACCAAGACGGCTCGACGGCGTTGGCAAAGGCGGCAGCCGGCCAGATGTTGGCGGCCCAGTTGTCCTTGTAGGGCATGAATACCGGCGTGACGCCGCTCGACTTGATCGCCTCGCACACGGCGAGGAACGCCTCGAACGTCGTCGGAATCTCCAGACCAAGCTCCTCGAACATATCCTTGTTGTAGACTACGCCCTGCATGCCGGTGTCCTGACTGATGTGGAAGCTGTAGACATGGCCGTAGGCCGACAGCACGTCCTTGTTCTCCAGTCTGCTGACCCATTCCTCGTCATCGAGAATTTCGAAGTTGCGCTCCAGGTTCAGGTCGGTGGTAGCGCTCGCCAGATTGTATTGCACGAGATCCGGCGTTTCGTTGACGGCCAGCTTCGTCTGCAGGACGGTTGCGGTCTGTTCGGCAGGGAGGAGCTGCAGATTGATGCGGATGTTCGTTTCTTTTTCGAAGTCGTCGAGCAGCGTCTTGTCGATGAACGGCGAATCCTGCGAGCTTTTGGAGATGGCCAGCTCGATCGTCACCTTCTCGCCGGCTCCGGAGCCGGCGCTCTCCCCGTTATTCGTCGCAGGACCGGCGTTCCCGCCGCATGCGGCCAGCGAGACCGACAACAAGCCCGCCAGTGCGACGGTACTGTATTTTTTGATTGAATGCATGGTGAATCCCCCTATACGATGTGATGAAATCGGCTTCCGATCGATTGCGCTGCGAGCTGAGGTTCAGCCGTCGAATCCGTCATCGAATCCGTTATGCCGCGCAGCCAGCAGACGGTTATGCCGCTTCGTCTTACACCTTTGATTATAGATTCGGCCTCGTGCGGGGACCATGGCTGCCATTGACCGCGACGGTGTAAAATTCTGAACCGCCCCTTGTCGTGTTCGCGCCGCGAGTGGTACAGTAGGTGCACTAAGGCGGCGAGGGGGAGCACTGTGGCGACGATGACCGCGTCCGGGCGGCCGGCTGCATCCGGCAAAAGCTTAAGCCTGCAAACGAAATTCGTACTGACCTTTCTGATCCTGCTCGTGATCGTGCTCGGCAGCTTCCTGATCTACGTCAACTGGCTCGTCATTCGGCCCTTGCAGGAAAGCCATGAGGCGGAGCAGCGGCAGACGGCGGCGAATGTGAGCAGTCAGCTCGATCTATATATCTCGGGGCAGAACCAGCTGACCCAGCGTGTGCTGGCCAATCAGGAGATCTTCGCGGTGATGGCCAATGTGAATCGGGCGACGCTCGTCTCGGACAAGCTGGCTCGCAGCCGCAAGCTCACGGATATTATGTTCTCTGCGCTGGGCCCGAGCATGAATATCCGGGACATGTACGTGCACGATCTGGAGGGAACGGCGATCGCTTCCTTCATCGGGTATGACCTCAGTCAGATGTCGCTGGCGCCGCTGCTGGACAACCCCGAGACGGCCCGACCGCTGCGCAGCGGCTTCGTGCTCACTCGCGCTCCTGACGGACAGCTGGCCTTCATGAGGCCGATCGTCAATCAAAACGGCGAGGGGTTCGGCTACTTGACCGTGCTGCTCGACGAGCTCTACCTGCGCAAGCCGGCCGATGGCGTCAGCGCAGGCGACGTGCTGGTCGTAGGCGGCGACCATGGCATCATCACCGCCTCGGCAGGCGTGGAGGCGGAGCAGCAAGCCGAGCGGCTGCAAGCGGCCGAGGGCGATAGCGGCATGTATGTGGACGACGGGGACAACTATGTCGCCTACCACAAGTCGGCGATGACCGGCTGGACGGTCTATATCCTCTCCCCGGAGCGAGCGGTGCTCGGCCCGGTCAACTCGGTGAAGTATATCTCTATCGCGCTGCTCACGGCGCTGCTGCTGTTCTCGGGACTGTACATCTACGTGTCGGCCCGCAATCTGCTGCTGCCGATCCGCAAGCTGCGCAACCAGCTGCTGCGCATCACTTACAGCAATATGAACGTCAAGGTGGACAGCCGCTCGCACAACAACGAGCTGCTGCTGCTGGACGCCGCATTCCGCGAGCTGCTGGAACGGCTGCAGCAGTCGATCGAGCGCGAGAAGCTGGCGGTGCGCGAGGAGGCTTCGGCCCGCAGCTCGGCGCTGCAGGCCCAGATTGCGCCGCATTTTATCCACAATGTGCTCTACTTGATCAGCGTGGCGGCCCAAGAGGGCAAAAATACGGTCGTCAGCTCCATGTGCAAGCATCTGTCGGAAAGCCTGCACTATATCGTATCCTCGCCGTATCGGCATGTCTCGATGGCGCAGGAGCTGGAGCATACGCGCCACTACTTGTCGCTCGTGCAGCAAAATTACGAGGACGACCTGATCTGGAGCATCGAAGCGTCCGAGCAGGTCGAGCATATCCAGCTGCCGCGGCTGGTCATCCAGCCATTGGTCGAAAACTGCGTCGAGCACGCGTTCGGCCAAGCCGATCCGCCGTGGCGCATCCGTATCCAGGTGAAAGCGTATAACGGCCTGTGGGCGGTGGAGATCAGCGATAACGGGGCGGGCTTTGAATGGGCCCAAATCGCGGCGATCCTGGAGCGGATCGAGGATTCGGAGGAAGGAACGAGCGAGCTGAGTGCTGTGGATACGGGAATCGGCAATATGGGGATCGTCAATACGGTGAACCGGCTCAAGCTGATGTACAAGAACCGGCTGTTCTTCAACATCTACAACAACCCTGCCCCTGAGGGCGGGGCTACTGTGCAAATCATCGCATCGATGACCAAGGATTTCTACTAGCGAAGGGGGAAGCGCGTTGTATACGGTGCTGATCGCAGAGGACAGCAAGCCGATCCTGCGCAACATCCGGTCTCATCTCGAGTCGCTGGGCTTGCCGCTGACGGTGGTCGCTACGGCAGCCAATGGCGAGGAGGCGCTGGAACGACTGCGGGAGCGGCCGGTCGACATCCTGTTCACGGACATCCGCATGCCCAAGCTGGGCGGCATGAAGCTGATCGAGCAGGCAAAGGCTCTCGCGCCGCATATGAAGGTCGTGCTGATTAGCGGCTATAGCGACTTTGAATATACGCGTCAGGCGTTGAGCCTGCAAGTATTCGATTACTTGCTCAAGCCGGTGGAGCGCAGCCAGCTGGAGGAGGTGCTCGGGCGGCTGATCCGGCAGCTGGCCGAGCGTCCGCAGGAGGATGCGGGCGAGGCGCTGCAGCATCTGCTCGCAGCGGGGCAGTCGGCGGCTGCAGAGCTGGAGCGCCGGGGGCCGCAAGTGCCGATCCTGCTATGCCGCCAGCCGCTGACGCCGGCTGGGCAGCCCTGGACGGCTGCGCAGCTGCAGGCCGCGCTGGACGCGCATCTGCAGCGGCAGGGTGGTGAGGAGCGGCGACGTGTGGGCGAGGAACAGGGGCATGCGGGGGAGCAGCAAGAGCATGCGAGTGAGGAGCAGCGTCGAGAAGGCATGGAGCATGGGCGTGGAGTCGTGGTGCAGCAGCGTGCAGGCATGGAGCATGGGCGTGGAGTCGTGGTGCTGGAGCTCCGGGAGCGCGGTGCGCTGCTGGCGCTGCTGCCGCCGGAGGCTTGCGCACGCTACGCCAATGCGCGCGAGCTGCTGCAGGGGGTGACGGCGGCGCTCGCCGCGCGGGGCCTGCATGTAGCCATAGCGGGCCAACTGCAGCCGCTCGAGCCTGGGCGCTGGGCGGACTTTTGCCGTCAGGCGCTGCGGCGGCTGGACGAGGAGCTCGGCGCGCTCGGCACGCCGCCGCTGGATATGGCTTATCCCGGCAGCGCGATCGCAGGGGGAGCCGAGACGGCAGCGATGACAGGGCGCTTCGCCGAGCTGATCCAGCAGCGCCACAAGGAGCCCTTCGCGCTTAAGCTCGAAGAGCGGCTGGCCGCGTGGAGGCAATCCGGCGTGCGCGTCGCCGAATTGAAGCAGTTCCTGACGGTGATCGGCGACACGCTGGCGGCGCTGGAGCCCGAGCTGGACCCGGCGGGGCGAGCCGCGCTGGCGGAGGAGGCGAGAGGGCTGCTGGACCAGGACAGCTACGAGCAATTTGCGCGCGCGCTGCAGACCTGGACGGCGGCGCAGTTCGAGCGGCTGCTGGCGAACAACAAGAAGAGCGGCGCGGAGCTGTTCGGGCAGATCGACGGTTATTTGCGGCTCAACATGTATTCTCTGGTCTCGATGGCCGACCTGGCCGAGCGCTACCATGTCAGCCCCTCCTATATCAGCCGTATCATCAAGCGATATTCGGATCGCACCTTCGTCTCTTACTACATGCAGATGAAGATCGACGAGGCTCGTCGACTCATGGCGGACAAGCCCCAGCTGAGGATTCGCGAGATTTCCGATGCGCTCGCCTTCAGCGACCAGCATTATTTCTCCAAGGTCTTCAAGGAATATGCCGGCTGCACGCCCAGCGAGTACAAGGAGCGGCTCCAGCACACAGAGACAGGCGACGGGACGGACTAACAGCAGTTCGCTCCGGCACTAACGTGCTAGGGCGTGTCTGCATACCCGCTCTGGGGCATCTTAGACCGCCTTTTCGCCCCCTGCGGCGTCACTTTTGCTTGCCGTACCCCCGGTACGCCTGCACAAAAGTTCCTTGCATGGAACGAAAATTCAGCCCAATCTGCTACCCTCCGAGTATGCAGACACGCCCTAGGAGATAAGGGGAGGCGCTTCCTATAGTCTGGTAGGCCATAACCCCAAGATTCGATAAATAACAAGGTGAGGCCAGCTCCCCGATTTTAACGCTCGCCCTGGAGCTTATTTCATGTAAAAAGCGAGGTCCCGCAGGCTAACGCTCACCCTAGAGCTTATTTGGTAAAAACAGCGTCGAAATGGCCAGTTTATCGTAAATAAGCGCTGTGGCGGACCTTAGAATTTCCAAATGGGTAAAACAAGGGGAATAAGCGCTGTGGCGAGCGTAAGAATGGTCGAAAGGGTAAAACAAGAGTTAAAGCGGTGATTCTGCGTGGCGAGCGCAACGTTACCGCTTATTTCAGCTTTTAGTTGCCCTCATCTTCCACCTCATCTCCCTCGTCCGCCTCGCCACCGCTATGCAGCTTGCGATACTGGCCGGGGGTGTGGCCGGTTTCCTTTTTGAACTTGCGGATGAAGTTGGGCGCATCGAGGTAGCCGACGCGCTCGATGATGTCCTTGAGCGGCGCGCTCGTATGGACGAGCTGATGCGTCACCTCGCGCAGCCGCAGCTGCCAGATGTACTGCGAGAAGTTGTGCCCGGTCTTGTCCTTGAAGCTGCGGCTCAGGTACGAGGTGGAGATGTCGTACTTGAGCGCCACATGCTCCAGGCTGAGCGTGTAGTCCGCATAGTTCTGCTCGACGTAGGCGACGATCTCGTCGAGCAGTGTCGGCTGCGTCGTCTCGGCCTGATGGGTCGCCTCGCGGCAGATCCGCCCGGCCAGCTCGCTCATTCGCTCCTCCAGCTCCTCGAGCGTCTCGAAGCCCTGCAGCGAAGCGATATGGCTACGCACGTCGGCGACGCCGAGCTCGGCTGCGGTCCGCAGCAGCGAGTTCAACACGTCGAAGCAGAGACAGCGCAGCAGCGGCACGGACAACGTCTGCTGCTTGATCTCCTCCATCATGGCGGCGATCAGTTGGAGAGCGACCGCCTCGTTGCCTTGCTTTAAGCTCTGCTCGAGCTTGAGCAGCGACTTTTTGGGGATCCAGTAGGTGTCGCTGGCGGCCGCCGAGGCGGACAGCTCGGTCAGCTCCTCGAAGTAGGCGATCCGGCTGCTGTAGGTGAGCATGCGCTGCTCCAGCGCCGAGGCCGCCTCCAGGAACGACAGGTGAAGGCCAGAGAGATCGCGGTAGACGGTGCCGACGCCAAAGCTCGGCTGGCCGGACAACTGCTCGGAGAGCAGCGCATCGAGCGCGTCGACAACCTCGGCGACCCGACTCGTCTCCTCCTCGCCTTCCTCGCCGGGCAGCAGCGTCGCCATGAGCGCGAGCTGCTGGGAGCTGGAGAACTCCACACCGTACAGCCGCGCATGCAGCTCCGGCAGCTCCAGCTCGCTGAGTTGTGCGAGCAACCTCTGCTTCTCTTCCCACGACTGTTCGCTGCGACTCTGCTCGTCCCAACTCACGATGATGGTAAAGCAGCTCGCCTGCTCCGGCAGCTCGAGCCCGGATTGGGCAATCATCCGCTCGATCTCGGGATCGTCAGGCTTGCCATGCTTGAACAGCAGCAGCAGACACTGATTGCGTACGAACGGCTCCTGCATGTCGATGCGGGCATGGTAGTCGTGGATCGTCTGCTTGATCCAGTCCCATTCGTTGCGGCTCTTCGGCGTCTCTCGCGGCCCGCCCTGCATCGAGGCGAACTCCAGCAGATCGCGGATCGGATGGTACTGGCGACGCGCCAGCAGCATCGCCGCGACGATCCCCATCAGCACGGTGAAGGCAAAGACGAGCAGGATGATCGTGCGGATCTGCCCAACCTGCTCAAAAAACTGGTAGCTCGGGATCGCCGTCGCATACGTCCAGCCGTTGACCCGAGATTTGACGGTGACGACGGAGTAGCGCTCGCCTCCCAGCTCCATACTATGGATGCCAGGCTCGAGCTCCGCCACCGAGGCGAGATCGTGGCCGCGCAGCGAGTCCCCCCGATAATTGGCCGTCACGACCTCGCCCGTCCCGGAGAAGATGTAGCTGCTGCCGGAGAAATCGCTCAGAATCGAGTCCATGACGCCGGTTAGCTTGGCTTCCTTCATCAGATAGAGTATGGTGCCGTATGGGTACGGGTCGTTGGTCTTGATCGGGATGAGCATCGCCAGCATCGACTCCCGGCGCGAGTGGACGGTGACGTATTCGGCCGGGCGGACAGTCGTAAAGGACGTCTCGTTGAGCGCCTCGCGGATCTGGTCGGGCTGCCACTGCTCGAACCGGTACATATCGCCGAAGATGACGTCGACATCGGTCATCCCGAGGTTGGAGTAGATCTGCTCCTCGCCGCGATAGTAAAGGAACAGCTCCTCGAGGATCGAGTTGTTCGCCTTGTAACGCGCCAGCGCAGCGATCGCATCGCGGCTGTAATATGGGTGTGAGACCATGTACTTGGTCAGATGCTCGTCATATGAGATTTTGCCGGCGATCTCCAGCAGGTTGGTCATCTGGTTGTCGATGGAGAGACGGACCTGGCTGAGCTGATTGACGTTGGCCTGCTCGATCGAAGCGCGCAGATTGGCTGCCGCATTATGGTAGATGAAGTAGGTGACGCCTGAAAGCGGAACCAAAAAAATAAGTATATAAGATAAGGTATAGGTTAAAAGTAATTTGGACTTGAAGCGGTTCCAACTGAGGCGGATGCCGGATGTAAGTCGGGACGGCGCAGTCTTGAATGTCAACAAAAGGACCTCCTGAGCGCAGGATGCTTCGGCTACGGCGAGCGTCGCCAAAGGAGTAAAGGCTAAAGACGTAAAGACGTAAAAACTTAAGACGTAAAAACTTAAACACGTAAAGGCTTAAAGACGTAAAGACATGAAGACATGAAGACATGAAGACATGAAGACATGAAGACATGAAGACATGAAGACATATAAGGATAAGCTCTTATTGTACATAGACTCTGCAATCAATTCAATGACAACGTTCGGAACCGCTTATCCGAATCACACAAACATTATAACGTTATATTTATTTAAAAGCTAGAATGTGTTAAGCTTAGGGCGAGTTATTGTAAACTAGGCAACTAGGCAAGCTATTGTAAACCATGATTCGAAAAGTTTGGGCATCGGCAAAAAGAAGGGTCCTCCATCAGGAGGAAGCGAGGAGCGATTCGGCTGGTTCACGTTCAGCAATGGCGAGTCGGCGATGCTCAATTAATGCAAAAGTACCTTTATTTGTGGCGAAGTGGCGTTCAAACCGGTAAACAACTGCAAAAGTACATGTAATTTCATCCGAATCGGATGTTTGCGGACGTTTCTCCCAAAACAACTGTACTTTTGCAGTTAAATCGAGCTTATGTGCCGTTAGGGGCTTAAATAAAGGTACTATTGCAGTTAAAGATGGAGTTGCGGCAGTGCAGCCAGAATTCAAAGCCCAACGACTTCTCGAATAACTAGGCGAGCCTGAGTGGTTATTGGAGAGCGGAACGGCAGTCAGGGCGCTGTCGCAGAAGGGAAGGACATCCGAGACTATGGAAACAGTACTGCGCAATATGACACTGGTGGACGGACAACAGGCCGACATCATCATCGAAGGCAAGCGCATCGCGGCGATCGTGCCGCCGAACTGCGGCACAGGTCAGGTGGTCGCCGAGGGCGGCTACGTCTCGAGCGGCTGGATCGATATGCATGTGCATGCATGCCGCGAGCTCAAGCCGTATGGCGATACGATCGACGAGATCGGCGTGCGGCAAGGCGTGACGACGATCGTCGATGCCGGCAGCTGCGGCGCCGACCGGATCGGCGAGCTGCATGAGGAGGCCAAAGGGGCAGCGACGCGGCTGCTGGCCTTCCTCAACATCTCGCGCATCGGCCTCGAGCGGATCGACGAGCTGTCGGACCCGGCCTGGCTGGATGGGACGCGGCTGCGCGAGGCCCTGGCGGCGTACCCCGACTTCATCGTCGGGCTGAAGGCGCGGATCAGCCGCAGCGTCGTCCGCGAGCAAGGCATCGAGCCGCTCGTCGCGGCCAGGCAGATGGCCGAGGCGACGGGGCAGCGGCTGATGGTCCACATCGGCTCGGGGCCGCCGGCGATCGAGGAGGTCGTCGGGCTGCTCGCGGAGGGCGATATCATCACCCATTATCTGAATGGCAAGGCCAACAATCTGTTCGACGCCGAGGGTCGGCCGCTGCCAGAGCTGACGGCGGCGCTGGCGCGCGGGGTGCGGCTCGATGTCGGGCACGGCACGGCGAGCTTCTCGTTCCGGGTGGCGGAGCAGGCGCGGGCGCACGGCATCCCGCTGCACACGATCAGCACGGACATCTACGAGAGCAACCGGCTGAACGGTCCGGTCTACAGCCTGGCCGACGTGATGAGCAAGTTCCTCTATCTCGGCTACAGCTTGCAGGAGGTCGTCGCAGCGGTGACGACGCATGCCGCCGCCTGGCTGGGACGGCCGGAGCTGGCCGAGCTGGAGGTAGGCGGAGCGGCTGAGCTGACACTGTTCGACGTGGTGCGGGGCAGCCGGACGCTGGTCGACTCCGAGGGCGAGACGCGGACGGCGGACACATACATTCAAGCCAAGGGAGCGGTTATCGATGGATCATACTTTGCATGCTAAATACGGGCTAAAACGCGTCGTCAACGCCAGCGGCCGCATGAGCATCCTCGGCGTCTCGGCGCCGACGGACGGCGTCATGAACGCAGTGAAGACGGGCGGCCAGAGCTACGTGGAGATGGCCGATCTGGTGGACAAGTCCGGCGCCTACGTGGCCCGGCAGCTTGGCTCGGAGGACGCGGTCGTCGTCAACTCGGCGTCGAGCGGCATCGCGCTCACGGTGGCGGCGGTCGTCACGCGCGGCGACAAGCGAGCGAGCCTGAAGCTGCACCAGGAGCTGCCTGCGCACAATGAGATCATCCTCTTCAAGGGGCACAACGTCCAGTACGGCGCGCCGGTGGAGACGATGGTAGCGCTCGGCGGCGGCAAGCTCGTCGAGGTCGGCTATGCCAACGAGGGCAAGAAAGAGCATCTGGAGATGGCGGTCAATGAGCGGACGGCGGCGATCCTGTTCGTGCAGTCGCATCATTGCGTCCAGAAAAATATGATCAAGGTCGAGGACGCCTGGGAGGTCGCGCAGCGGCTCCATGTGCCGCTCATCGTCGACGCCGCCGCCGAGGAGGATCTGCGCAAGTATGTGACCTGCTCGGACCTCGTCATCTACAGCGGCTCCAAGGCGATCGAAGGTCCGACCTCGGGCATCGTCGCGGGCAAGTCGGAGCTGGTCGGCTGGGTGAAGACGCAGCTCTACGGCATCGGCCGCAGCATGAAGGTGGGCAAGGAGTCGATCTTCGGCCTGCTGCAGGCGCTCGACGAATATTTCGTCAAGGAAGACAAAAGCGAGCATGAGAAGGCGGCGCTGAAGGCGCTCGAGGCGCTCGGCGAGCTGCCAGGCGTCACCGTCAGCATCGTCCAGGACGAGGCGGGGCGGGCGATCTTCCGCGGTCGCATCAAGATCGACGAAGCGCAGGCCGGACTGTCCGCACGGGCGGTCAACGATCAGCTTCGCGAGGGCGAGATCGCGGTATATACACGGGATTACGGGCTGGCGCAGGGGTACTTTGACCTCGATCCGCGCTCGCTCCAGGGCGACGATCTGCAAGTCATCATCACACGCATCCAGGACATCATCGGGGGGAATCACTAATGGCAAGCATCTACAATCGACTGTATAAGAACAAAGCGGCGCTCAACGTACTGGCAGGCAGCATCGAGAATGCGAAGGACATCTACGAAGCGGCGGAGGGCCATGTCGTCGTCGGCGTGCTGTCTAAGGCGTACCCTGACGCAGCGACCGCTGTCGAAGCGATGAAGCAGTATGGCAAGGAGATCGAGGACGCGGTCTCGATCGGTCTCGGCGCGGGGGACAACCGTCAGGGCAAGGTCGTCGCCGAGATCGTCAAGTCGTATGAGGGCACGCATATTAACCAGATCTTCACCGATGTCGGCGCGACGAGCGCTAACCTGAACGGTCGCGAGGGCTGGATCAATGCGCTCGTCTCGCCATGCGGCAAGCCGGGCTACGTCAACATCTCGACCGGCGTTCATAGCGCAGCCATCGAGGACAAAGCGATCGTACCGGTGAAGGCGGCGATCGCGCTCGTCCGTGATCTGGGCGGCCATGCGCTGAAGTATTTCCCGATGCAGGGACTGAAGCTGGAGGACGAGTATCGCGCGGTCGCTCAGGCCTGCGGCGAGGAGGGCTTCGCGCTGGAGCCGACGGGCGGCATCGATCTGGACAACTTCGGCCCGATCGTCGAGATCGCGCTGGCGGCGGGCGTGCCATATGTAATCCCGCATGTGTACTCCTCGATCATCGACTCGGCGAGCGGCGACACGCGCGTCGAGGATGTGCGGACGCTGCTGGCCGAGCTGAAGACGCTGGTCGATAAGTATGTCTAGGATCGCCGCATTCGGCGAAGTCATGATGCGCCTGGAGACGCCGGGCTATCAGACATTGGCGCAGAGCGGCAGCCTGGCTTATTCGTTCTCGGGGACGGGGGTCAATGTCGTCTCGGCGCTCGCGCGGTTCGGCCATGAAACATATCTGGCCAGCACGCTGCCGGACAATCCGCTCGGCGACGCGGCGCTCGCTTACCTGCGCAAGCTCGGCATCCAGACGCCATTCGTCAATCGGGGCGGCCGCTATGTCGGGATGTATTTCCTGGAGCATGGCTTCGGTATCCGGCCGAGCAAGGTGACGTACACGGACCGGCTCGGCAGCAGCTTCAACACGGTGCCGCATCCGCCGGAGGACTGGACGCGGATCGCCTCGACGGTCGACGCGGTCCACTTCTGCGGCATCACGCTGGCGATGAACGAGCTGGCGCGCACCCAGATCAAGCAGCTCGCTCGCGAGGTGAAGCAGCGGGGCGGCACCGTCATCTTCGACTGCAACTACCGGCCGTCGCTGTGGGGCGAGGGCGGCTACGCGCTGGCGACGCCGCATTATCGCGAGATGCTGGAGCTGGCGGACATCGTCTTCATGAACGAGCGCGACGCGATGCTGACGCTCGGCATGCCGAGCAGCGGCGTCGACCGGATGGCGCAGCTGCAGGAGCTGATCCCGCAGGTGGCGCAGACGTATCGTATCGGTACGATCGCCGGCACGCATCGCGAGGTCAATAGCGACAATACGCATACGCTGACCGGCTATCTGTACCGGGACGGCGCGTTTACGTTCGCCGAGCCGGCGACCTTCGCCGTGTATGACCGGGTCGGCGCGGGCGACGCCTACGCCAGCGGCATCATCCACACCGTGCTGCGCGGCGATGCGCCGCAGTATGCGGTCGACTATGCGACGGCGGCGGCGGTGCTGGCGCATACGGTGCACGGCGACACGCCGATGGCGACCGAGGCCGATGTCATCCAGGCGATGACGCGTACGGCTGGGGATGTGCAGCGGTAGAGTCGGAGGAAGGAGGCAAGCCGGGATGAGCATCACGCGCAAGAAGGGCCCGCTCTATCTGCAGGTCAAGAAGATCGTCAAGGACCGCATCCTGCACGGGGTCTATCCGCTGGGCGGCCATATCCCGCCGGAGCCGCAGCTGGAGCAGGAATTCAACGTCAGCAAGATGACCGTGCGCAACGCGATCCGCGAGCTGGCCGAGGAGGGCTACGTTGTGAAGCGGAGCGGCATCGGCACGATCGTGCTCGCCAACACGCCGATCTCGCGGCTGTCCAAGGGCAAGCGGTTCACAGAGCTGCTCGTCGAGGAAGGGCACCGGCTGGAGAAGCAACTGCTGCGTATGGGCAAGACGCAGCTGGAGCCAGGCACCGAGCTGCATCAGTTGCTGGGGCCGCAGGCGGGGCTGATCGAACGGCTGTATGTGCTCAACGGCAAGCCGTACATCCACTTCCTGCATTATGTGCCAGCCGCGTCGCTGGCCGGTGCGGAGCAGGAGGGGGACGAGCCGGCGCTCGAATCGCTGTACGATCTGCTGGAGGAGCAGGAGCTAGTGCCGGACAGCTTCCGCGACGCTTTCTCCGTCGGCGCGGCCTCGGAGGAGACGGCCCGCCTGCTCGGCGTCGCTGTCGGCGCGCCGCTCCTGATGCGGCTGCGGCGCACCCATGATGCGGCCGGGCAGCTCGTCGAGTACAGCATCGGCTACTACCAGACCGAGCTGCAGCCGTACCTGGTGCGGTACGATGCATAGGCGATCGACGTAGATGAGTGGGGAGCTGTTGCATTGTCCTCCTATACTCGTCCGCATCACCAGTATAGACAGACAGAGCCGTTGCAGCGGTAACCCGGCTGCAGCGGCTCTTTGTCGTTATTCTCGGGGTCTAGCCGTGCTGCGATGAATGCGCCGATTGTCTCGAGGACCGACTAATGCTAGATGCTCGAGTTACAGCGACGCGCCGGGCGTCCCGTGGCCCATCCATTGGATGAGCTTGGCCTCGGTTGTTGTGTCCGGCGCGGGGGTGTAGATGCTGCAGCGCAGATCGTCTTTGCCGTACACCTTCAGGGAGGTGAGCTCGTAGACCATCTTGCCCGCCTTGGCGTGCCGGAACTCGAGATGGACCTCGGGCGCGGACTTCACCTGATTGTCCTCCCACATCCGCTTGAAGTCAGGATACTCCGCGATCATCTCCCCGAGGAAGGCGTCGTACCAACCATCGTTCATGTATTGGCCGTAATACGTGCGGAACATCGACAGGAACTCATTGGCGAACTGCTCCCAGTTGAGAGCCAGCCGCTGGAACTCCCTGCGGGCGAAGAGCAGGCGGATCATGTTGCGCTCGGCGGCAGGGATGCGGTCGAAGTCCAGAAACACGAACGCAGCCGCCTTGTTCCAGCCGACGATATTGCACTTGCGGTCGGAGACGATGACGGGGCAATGGGTCAGCTCGGTCAGGATCTTGTGCAAGGAAGGGCTGAGCTGCACCGCCTCTTGCTCGACCGGGTACGCCTCGGCGTCGCTCTCGAAGGCCAGCGAGTACAGATACTTGCGCTGATCGGCGCTCAGCTGCAGCGCCTGGGCCACACAGTCGAGCACAGAGGTGGAGACGCGGATATCTCTGCCTTGTTCCAGCCACGTATACCAGGTGGTGCTGACGCCTGCCAGCTGCGCGACTTCCTCGCGGCGTAGACCGGGCGTCCGCCGCCGCGTCCCTGCGGGCAGACCTGCGAGCTCGGGCGACAGCTTGGCGCGTTGGCTTTTCAGGAAGGCGGATAACGCCTGGAGTCGGACTTGCGAGTTCAAGCGATCATCTCCTCTTCCCGGGATCGAGTCGGGTAGTATTTATACTAGCATAAAGGCTCACTTGTAATAGGATCGGATACATGACATGATACGCCTATGATCGAGCAATGACAAGCTCAGAGGGAGGCAGTCAGAGATGGAGAGAGTGGTAATCACAGGGATGGGCGTCGTATCGCCGCTCGGCAATGATGTCGAGACGTTCTGGTCGCAGCTGGTCGCGGGGGCGTCCGGGGTGGAGCGCATCACCGCGCTCGATACCTCAAGGCATAAGGTGAGCATCGCAGGGACGGTCAAGGACTTCGATCCGGCCGCCTGGTTCGGCGTCAAGGAGGCTCGGAGGCTGGATCGCTTCTGCCAATACGCGCTGGTCGCTGCGGAGCAGGCGGTCGGGCAGGCGGGACTCGAGCTGGATCGGATCGATCGCGAGCGCATGGGCGTCTATGTCG
>Ga0160464_100375_pt1 | contig 36270 bp, 34 predicted proteins | sample HID1971I_E11MG_FD_108275 | JGI IMG/M metagenome (GOLD analysis project Ga0160464, IMG submission 108275) | Enriched millipede-associated microbial communities from UW Madison campus, WI, USA - HID1971I_E11 MG | ecosystem: Host-associated > Arthropoda: Insects > Digestive system > Unclassified ... | reverse complement strand
TGCGCGAACGACTGAAGTCGCTTCCCAATGAAAAACGACCCGGGCGCGCATGCGACCGAGTCGTCAAATCCCGCCCCAAACGTTACTCCGTTCGGCATCTTAGAAAAGACCTTAACTGAACGGCATTACCGCATCAGCGGGGTTTTTTTATCGAAGCGGAGACGCTTAAACAGCAGCAATCGCCTCACGCGCCGACGCGAGCGCCGCGCCAGCCGCTTCCGGCCCCATGTTCAGGCCTTCGGCGTAGATGAAGCTCACGTCGGTCATGCCGAGGAAACCGAGGAACGTCGTGAGGAACGGCGTCTGCGAATCGTTCGGCGTGCCCGCATACTTGCCGCCGCGCGCCGAGACAACGTACACCTTCTTGCCCTTCACGAGGCCTTCCGGACCGTTCGCGGTATAGGTGAACGTGATGCCGGCACGCGCGATCCAGTCGAAGTACGTCTTCAGTTGCGACGAGATACCGAAGTTGTACAGCGGCGCTGCGATCACGACGATATCCGCCGCTTGCAGCTCGGCGATCAGCGCTTCGCTCTTCGCGTTGATCGCGGCTTGTTCGGCGGTGCGCTGATCGGCGGGCGTGAAGAACGCGCCGAGCGTGGCGTCGTCGAGATGCGGCAGGCTGTCGCCTAGCAGATTGCGCACGACCAACTTTGCGCCCGGGTTGCTTTGTTGCAGCTTCGCGGTCAGTTCATCGGCGAGCAGCGTCGATTGAGCACCTTGCGAACGGGCGGCGGAGTTGATTTGCAGAATCGTCGTCATGATGGCTTCCTGTTCCTTGATCGGGTTTCGGGCACCCTCGGCGCCCGGCTTAGGAAGCATTCTTCGTTTTTCGACGCCCGAGAAAAAGCCATCCAGTCATGACGGATTGTTGCATCGGTAGAACAATCCGCCACACTTTACCGACTCAGCCTTTCAGCCAGCGCTCGCGCCATTGTTTCGACGGGCCGCGTCCGTCGATGGCCGTCAGCACGTAGCGCGCGATTTCCGGCCCGTCGAGCTTGACCTCGGTGCGGCGCAGCTCGTCGCGGCGGAACGCGTGCACGTCCACCTTCGCGCCCGGCAAATAGCGCGACAAAAGCGCGTCGAGATTGGAGCCGGTGACGCGCAGTCCGTCGATCGCGACGAGCACATCACCCGCCGACAATCCCGCCTTCTGCGCCGCGCTGCCTTCATGGACGACGGCGAGCGTGCAATCCGCGCCGCCCCGCACACGCGCGCCGAGCGAAGGCTTGACCGACGCGCCGTTGCCCGGCAAATCGGGCGTCATCGCGATGCCGAACGGCTCGAACAGCGCATCGAGCGGAAGATCGCGCGTGCCGCGCACGCCGTCGCGGAAGAGCGAGCGCAGGTCCGCGCCGGTCGCTTCGGCGAAGAGCGCCTCGACGTCTTCCTCCAGAATGCCGCGCGCCCGGCCGTTGTAGAACTCGCGCCCGTAGCGCTGCCACAGGAGGCGCATCACGTCGTCGAGCGATTTGCGGTTGTCGGTTTGCGCGCGAATCGACAGATCGAACGCCAGCGCGACGAGCGAGCCCTTCTGGTAATAGCTGACGATCGCGTTCGGCGCGTTTTCGTCGGCGCGGTAGTACTTCACCCACGCGTCGAACGAGCTTTGCGCGACGGACTGCTTGAGCCGCCCCGTGCCGCGCAGCACGCCGCCGATGGTCTTGCCGAGCAGATTGAAGTAATCGCCCGCCGAAATGAGGCCGCTGCGCACGAGCAAGAGATCGTCGTAGTAAGACGTGAAGCCTTCGAAGAGCCACAGCAGCGTCGTGTAATTCTCCTGCGACAGATCGTACGGCGCGAACGCAGCCGGCTTGATGCGCTTCACGTTCCACGTATGGAAATACTCGTGGCTGCACAGGCCGAGATAGGTGCGATAGCCTTCGGTCGTTTCCGGGCGGCCCAGCACCGGAAGATCGGTGCGATTGCAGATCAGCGCCGTCGATGCGCGATGCTCCAGCCCGCCGTAACCATCGCTGACGGCGACGGTCATGAACACGTAGCGTTCCACTGGCGCCTTCTTCGTACGCGGCTCGAAGAGCGCGATCTGCGCTTCGCACACGCGCTTCAGATCCGCGGCGAGCCGGTTCATGTCGAGATTGACGACGCGCCCCGAGATCACGATGTCGTGCTTCACGCCGTGCGCGGTAAAGCTGCCGAGCGCGAATTCGCCGAGCGTGACGGGTTGATCGACGAGTTCGTCGTAATTCGCCGCTTCATAGCTGCCGAAGCTGTAGCGCTTCGTGCCGCGCGCTTCGGCGAGCGCCGTCGCGACGCGCCAGTTGCGATACGCGCCGCCCGGCGGCGGTTCGATATCGACGATGCACGGCGCCGCCGACTGCCCTTCCACGGCGAGGAACGTGCTCGTCCCGTTGAAGAAGCCGATGGTGTCGTCCAGATGCGCCGCGCGCACCGACATGTCCCACGCGTAGACCTCGTAGCGCAGCGTGATCGGTCCGTCGACCGGCGCGGCTTGCCACGCGTGCTTGTCGGTCTTTTCGATCGCGATTTTGCGCCCCCCCGCGTTGAACGCTTGCAGCGTCACGATGTTGCGCGCGAACTCGCGAATCATGTAGCTGCCCGGAATCCAGACCGGCAACATGAACCGCTGGCCGGCGGGATCCGGCTCTGCGACGGTGAGCGTCACTTCGAAGAGATGCGCGGCGGGATTTTTTGGAACGATGCGGTAGCGGACGGGCTGCATCGTTTGCGTGAGCGTAGTCATCTCGATGTCCTTGTTCTTGTTCTGGGCGCGCCTGGCCACGCCCGGCGCCTTGCTTCTTTACGCTGTTACGCTGCGCTTTCGCAAAAGCAAGGCCGTAAAAACACAGGAGGCGCATGACGCGCCTCCCTTCTTCGTTCGAGCCGCGCTCAGTGCGTGGCTGACAGTTCCTTTTCGAGCCGGTCGGCGGGCACTGCGCCCGGCAGACGCCGGCCATCGGCGAGAAACACGGTCGGCGTGCCGGTGACGTTCATCGAGCGGCCGAGCTTCAGGTTCTTGTCGATGGCGGTCGTGTCGCACGACGCCGCCATGGTCGGCGTCTTGCGGTCGAGCATCCAGCCTTCCCACGCGTTCGCGCGATCCTGCGAGCACCAGATCGACTTCGACTTGGCCGTCGAATCCGGCGAAAGCACGGGGTACAGGAAGGTGTAGATCGTCACGTTGTCGATCGATTTCAGCGTCGATTCGAGCTGCTTGCAGTATGGACAGTTCGGATCGGAGAACACCGCGATCTTGCGCTTGCCGTTGCCCTTCACGACCTTCACCGCGTTCTCGAACGGCAGTTTCGCGAAGTCGATCTTGTTCGTTTCCGCGAGGCGCGCCTCGGTGAGGTTCTGGCTGCTGCGCGTATCGACGAGATCGCCGATCAGCACGTAGTTGCCGGTCGCATCGCTATAGACGATCTGCGAGCCGAGATTCACTTCGTAGAGTCCCGGCACGGGCGTCTTCTGGATGCTCTTGATGGTGGCGTCGCCCATGCGCGCTTCGAGCGTCGACTTGATCTTGTCGGTGGTTTCATCGGCCTGCGCCGAACAGCCGATGCTGAGCGTCACGGCAAGCGCGGCAGCCGTCGCGAGGGCGATACGAAAAGTGGTTTTCATGCGGTTTCCTGTGAGTCGCTTGAGCGTGGCGCCAATGGAATATCAATGGACTGTTTCAACCAAGCGCCGCCGATACCAGCCAGCGCTTGATGAGCGGCTGCGCGCCGACGAACGCCATGCCGGTATTACGGACCGCGCGCGCGAGCGTGCCCGGCACGGAAAAGAGCCGCTGCAGGCCGTCGGTCGCGAACATGAGCTTCTGGATGTCTTCGCGGCGCGCGCGTTCGTAGCGGCGCAGCAGAATCGGATCGCCGAGATCGCGGAACGACTCCTTATTCGCGATGACATCCGCGAGCGCGGCCACGTCGCGCAGGCCGAGGTTCATGCCCTGCCCCGCGAGCGGGTGAATCAGATGCGCTGCATCGCCGACGAGCGCGACGCGCGGCGCGATCAGCTTGTCGACACTTTGCAGCCCGAGTGGAAAACCCTGCGCGGATGTCACGCAGTCGAGCGTGCCGAGCATGTTTTGCGTCGCCTGTTCGACCTGAGCCGCGAGTTGGGCGGGATCGAGTGCGAGCAGTTCGTCGGCGTGTTCCGTGCGCGCCGACCAGACGAGCGAAACGTGATCGCCGGGCAACGGCAACAGCGCGATGATTTCCGTATCGCGGAACCATTGATACGCGGTTTCGCCGTGCGGCCGCTCGGCCCGGAAATTGGCGACGACACCCGTTTGCCGGTAATCGCGACGAGTCATCTTCGCGCCCATCTGCGCGCGCACCCAGGAATGCGCGCCATCCGCGCCGACGATCAGATCCGTTTCGAGCATTTCGCCGCTCGCGAGCGCGACGTGCGCGGCGTCGGTTTCGATCGTCATGCCCTGCGCGCGCGACTCGAACCACGAGAGGCTCGGCTGAAAGCGCAACGCGGCATCGAGCGACTGTTCGATCAGCGACGATTCCACGATCCACGCGAGCTGCGGCACCGACGCCTGGAACGCCGAAAAGTGCAGTTCTGCGTGGGCATCGCCGAAAACACGCATGTCGAGCACCGGACCGAGACGCGAGCGATCGAGCGCCTGCCAGACGCGCAGCCGCTCCAGCAGCGCCTGCGAGCTCGAGGACAGCGCGTAGATGCGCGAATCGAACGCCGCGCCCGGCGGAAGGCCGAGGGCACACGACGCGACGAGCGCGGTGCGCAGGCCGGATTGCGCGAGCGCGAGCGCGGCCGTCTTGCCGACGAGCCCGCCGCCGACGACGACAGCGTGAAATCTGAGGGGATGCGGAGTCATGCGGGCATTATAGCCGTGGGGTTCGAACGGGTTTGCGGGCCGAGGGCGGCGCTTGCGCGTGCCAGCGCGGCGTTACAATAGCGGCTTGCCCGGCCGTCTGACGCGGCCGCAGCGTGGCGGGCGGTTCTCGCCCGCTCTTTGCGCACCATTTTTGACGAAACCCGCGCGGCCCGCGCCGTCTCACCAGTTCGAAGGATCCCATGAGCCTCCAATGCGGCATCGTCGGCTTGCCCAACGTCGGTAAGTCCACACTTTTCAATGCTTTGACCAAGGCGGGCATCGCCGCCGAGAACTATCCGTTCTGCACGATCGAGCCGAATGTCGGCGTGGTCGAAGTGCCGGACGCGCGTCTGAACGCGCTCGCCGAAATCGTGAAGCCCGAGCGCATCCTGCCGGCGGTGGTCGAGTTCGTCGATATCGCGGGGCTCGTTGCGGGTGCGTCGAAGGGTGAAGGCCTCGGCAACCAGTTCCTCGCGAACATCCGCGAAACGGATGCGATCACGCATGTCGTGCGCTGCTTCGAGGACGAGAACGTGATCCACGTCGCGGGCAAGATCGACCCGATCGCGGATATCGAAGTCATCAACACCGAACTCGCGCTCGCCGATCTGGCGACGGTCGAAAAGGCGTTCACGCGTTATTCGAAGGCGGCGAAGTCGGGGAACGACAAGGAAGCGGCGAAACTTGTGGCCGTGCTCGAGAAGGTGCGCGCGCAACTGGATCAGGCGAAGCCGGTGCGCGGTCTCTCGCTGACCGACGAAGAGCAGTTGACCATCAAGCCGCTGTGCCTGATCACGTCGAAGCCGACGATGTACGTCGCGAACGTGAAGGACGACGGTTTCGAGAACAACCCGTATCTCGACGCGGTGCGCAAGCACGCGGAAGCGGAGAACGCGCCGGTGGTCGCGGTGTGCGCGGCGATCGAAGCGGAAATCGCCGATCTCGAGGATGCCGACAAGATCGAATTCCTGGCTGACATGGGCATGGACGAGCCGGGCTTGAACCGCGTGATTCGTGCGGGATTCAAGCTGCTTGGTTTGCACACGTACTTCACGGCGGGCGTGAAGGAGGTGCGCGCGTGGACGATTCATATCGGCGATACGGCTCCGCAGGCCGCCGGGGCGATTCATACGGATTTCGAACGCGGCTTTATCCGCGCGCAGACGATTTCGTTCGATGACTACATCGCTTATAAGGGCGAGCAAGGTGCCAAAGAGGCCGGGAAAATGCGGGCGGAAGGGAAGGAGTACGTCGTGCATGACGGGGATGTCATGAACTTCCTGTTCAACGTGTAAAGCGTCAAGAACAGTCACAGCTGCTTGCCTCGCGAAGCGGAGTACCCGATAAAGGGACTCCGCTTTTTTCTTGCGCGGATGAGAGGCAGCGCAGCGATGCGCGATAAACAACAACAACGAGAGAGAACAAGAAGATGAAGCGACACGCGCCAGTGAGCGTGCTGCGTGCGTTCGCGGTGACCGCGCTGATCGCGGCGAGCGTCGTTTGGGCACCCGGCGCGTTCGGCTATCGCGGCGATCAATACCAGTACCAGCCGCAACCCGACGAATCCGACCTCGACAACCACGGCCACTACGTCAACCACGACGGCAACGTCATCCATTCACCCGCACACACGCGCTCTGGCACCGTCCCTGCGGGCGCAACGGCCCAATGCCGCGACGGCTCCTACAGCTTCAGCCAACATCACAGCGGCACATGCTCGCGGCACGGCGGCGTGGCGAGCTGGGAGTGACGGAAACGCATCGCGAAGTACAATGCCATCTGATCCCGCCCGCGCCAGGCGCAGCGGCGGGAACGCGCGAAACCGCGCGACCGGACATCCTCGCGCGCCGACTCGGACGCGCCGCGTTCATACCCTCAATCAATCACGGACAACATGGCCCAATACGTCTTCACCATGAACCGCGTCGGCAAGATCGTCCCGCCGAAGCGTCAGATCCTGAAAGACATCTCCCTCTCGTTCTTCCCCGGCGCGAAAATCGGTCTGCTCGGCCTGAACGGTTCCGGCAAGTCGACGCTCATCAGGATCATGGCGGGCGTCGATAAGGACATCGAAGGCGAAGCCACGCCGATGCCGAACCTGAACATCGGTTATCTGCCGCAGGAACCGCAACTGGATCCGCAACAGACCGTGCGTCAGGCCGTCGAGGAAGGTCTCGGCGATGTCTTCCAGGCGCAAAAGAAGCTCGACGAAATCTACGCCGCCTACGCCGAGCCCGACGCCGACTTCGACGCGCTCGCCGCCGAACAGGCGAAGTACGAAGCGATTCTCTCGACGAGCGATGGCGGCAGCCCCGAACAACAGCTCGAAGTCGCCGCCGACGCGCTGCGCCTGCCGGCATGGGACGCCAAGATCGAACATCTGTCGGGCGGGGAAAAGCGCCGCGTCGCGCTGTGCAAACTGCTGCTGCAAAAGCCCGACATGCTGCTGCTCGACGAGCCCACCAACCACCTCGACGCCGAATCCGTCGAATGGCTGGAGCAGTTCCTCACGCGCTATCCGGGCACCGTCGTCGCGGTGACGCACGATCGCTACTTCCTCGATAACGCCGCCGAATGGATTCTCGAACTCGACCGCGGCCACGGCATTCCGTGGAAGGGCAACTATTCGAGCTGGCTCGACCAGAAGGAAGACCGCCTGAAGCAGGAAGAAGCGAGCGAATCCGCGCGTCAGAAGGCGATCAAGAAGGAACTCGAATGGGTGCGCCAGAACCCGAAGGGCCGTCAGGCAAAATCGAAGGCGCGTATCGCGCGTTTCGAGGAACTCAACAGCCAGGAATACCAGAAGCGCAACGAAACGCAGGAAATCTTCATTCCGGTCGGCGATCGACTGGGCAATGAGGTCATCGAGTTCAAGAACGTCAGCAAGGCATACGGCGATCGTCTGCTCATCGACAATCTCAGCATGAAGATTCCGGCGGGCGCGATCGTCGGCATCATCGGGCCGAACGGCGCCGGCAAGTCGACGCTCTTTCGCATGCTGACCGGCAAGGAACAGCCGGATTCGGGCGAGATCGTCAAGGGACCGACCGTCAAGCTCGCCTATGTGGATCAAAGCCGCGACGCGCTCGCCGCCGATAAAACCGTGTTCGAGGAAATCTCCGGCGGCGCGGACGTGCTCACGGTCGGCAAGTACGAAACGCCGTCCCGCGCGTATATCGGCCGATTCAACTTCAAGGGCGGCGATCAGCAGAAGCTCGTCGGCAATCTGTCGGGCGGTGAACGCGGTCGTCTGCATCTGGCGAAGACGCTCATCGCCGGCGGCAACATGCTGCTGCTCGACGAACCGTCGAACGACCTCGACGTCGAAACGCTGCGCGCGCTCGAAGACGCATTGCTGGAATTCGCCGGCTCGGTGATGGTGATCTCGCACGATCGCTGGTTCCTCGACCGCATCGCGACGCACATTCTCGCGTTCGAAGGCGATTCGCATGTCGAGTTCTTCGACGGCAACTACCAGGAATACGAAGCCGACAAGCGCACGCGTCTCGGCGAAGAAGCCGCGAAGCCGAAGCGTCTGCGCTACAAGCCGATCACGCGTTGAGCGCGTCAAACATCTGACGATTTACCGCGCGCCAATGCGGGCGCGCGCACCGACGTCAGGCATAAAAGTGGCGACTGTGTAGGACGCAGTCGCCACTTTCATTTTCGAGCGGCACTTTCCGAAAAGCCGACACGGGAGACACACGAAGATGGCGGGATCGAGCGCGAGGCGGGGGGCGCTTTGGGCAATCGGAATCGTCGTGGCGCTCGCCGTCGTGGCGGTCGGCGGCTGGCTGATCGCCGTGCATCAGATCAAAGAGCGCATCAACGAGACGCTCGGCCCCAACGGTTCGGTGGAAGAAATCGACGTCGGCTTCGGTCACGTGACGCTCTCGCGCGTGCGCCTGCGCGGCCCGAAAGACTGGCCGGCGAGCGACGCCATGCGCGCCGAGCGCATCGTGCTCGATGTCGACATGCATTCGCTCATAACGAAACCGATTCATCTGCGCAGCGTGAGCGTCGACAACTACTATCTGTCGATCGTCCGTTCCGCCGATGGCCGCGTGCGCATCCTGCCGGGGCTCAGGGAAACCGCGCAGGAAGCCAACGCCACGCCCGACAGCAAGGAGCGTGAGGAACATGCGCGCGAGGAAAAGCTTATCGATCGCGTATCGTTCGAGCGTGGTTCGATGGAGTTCTTCGATGGCTCCGTGCAGAACCCGCCGTACCGCGTGCTGATCGGCGACGCGCGCGCCACCGTCGATCACATTCATCTGCCTGCCCTCACCGACCGCACCGAGCTTTCGATGACCGGCTCGATCAAAGGCCCGTCGCATACGGGCAATGTGACGTGGGCCGGCTGGATGGTCATCGCGAACAAGGATTCTCAGACGCGCGTGACACTGCGCAACGTCGATGTCGCGACGCTCGATCCGTATCTGCTCAAGAAGGCCGGCGCGAAGGCGGCGGTGACGGGCGGCACCATCGATTTGTCGATCGATGCGACCGTGAAGGATTACCGCATTCACGCGCCCGGCACGCTCACGCTGAATCACCTGCAAATCAGCGACGCCGGCAATCCGCTCGACACCTTCCTCTCGATTCCGACCAAAGCCGCGATCGCCGCGCTGAAGGATCGCAAGGAGCAGATCAAGCTCGATTTCGTGCTCGACGGCGATTTGCGCGATCCGAAGTTTTCGCTGAGTGAGAGTCTGTCGAAGAAGCTCGCGGCGGGCTTCGCGAAAGTCCTCGGCGTGAGCGCGGAAGGCGTCGCGCGGGGCGCGGGCGATACGGTGCGGGGAATCGGCAACGCGCTGAAGAATCTGCTGGGGCAGTAGCGCGTTGCGTTTCCGTTGTCAGATCGGCAGATTCAGCGCGCGCAGCTTCGTTTCCGTATCCAGCGCGCCGGTGTAGTGAACGCCGTGCCAGCCGAGCGCGGTCGCGGCTTGCGCGTTCTTCAGATTGTCGTCGATGAACACGAGCTCTTCCGGTCGAATGCCCGGCAACTGCTTTTCGATTTCCACGCGCATCAAATCGAAAATCTGCGGATCGGGCTTCACGAGACCGACGCGCCCCGACACGACGATCTCACGAAACTTCCGCAGCACATCGAAACGCTCCCACGCGTACGGAAAAGTTTCCGCCGACCAGTTCGTCAGGCCGAAGAGCGGCACGCCCGCCGCCTCCAGCCGGTCGACGAGCGCGACGCCCTCTTCCATCACGCCCGACACCATTTCCGGCCAGCGCGCGTAAAACGCGCGGATCAGCGCTTCGTGCTCGGGATAGAGCGCGATCAACTCGGCAGTGCCTTCCTCGATCGTCTGCCCGCCGTCCTGTTGCACGACCCATTCCATCTTGCAGACGTTATCGAGAAACCAGCGGCGCTCGGTATCGTCCGGAATCAGATGCCTGTACAGATATTCGCGATTCCAGTCGATCAGCACGCCGCCGAAATCGAACACGACTGCCTTGATGGTCATCTCGCTGCGCTCCTGTCCGGTTCGTCAGATCGCCTTCGTCCGCGCTTCGAGCCACGCCAGCGCTTTCCCCGACACATGCGGCGACACGCGGGTGCGAACCGTCTCGTGATACGCGTTGAGCCACGCGCGTTCGTCTTCGCGCAACAGCGACAAGTCGATGCAGCGCGTATCGATCGGGCACAGCGTCAGCGTTTCGAATTCGAGGAAATCGCCGAACTCGGTCTTGGCGGCCGCGCGGTTCATCACGAGATTTTCGATGCGGATGCCCCACTTGCCCGGCCGATAAATCCCTGGCTCGATCGACGTGATCATGCCCTCTTCCATCGCCGTCCACGACTCGGCCGGCGCGTAGTGCGAGATCACCTGCGGGCCTTCGTGCACGTTCAGGAAGTAGCCGACGCCGTGCCCCGTGCCGTGACCGTAGTCCGCGCCCGCTTCCCAGATCGGCGCGCGGGCGATCGAATCGAGCATCGGCGAACGGATGCCGCGCGGAAAGCGCGCGCGGGAAAGCGCCATCGTGCCCTTCAGCACGACGGTGAAATCGCGCTTGTGCTCGGCGCTGATTTCGCCGATCGGCACGACGCGCGTGATGTCCGTCGTTCCGCTCAGATACTGGCCGCCCGAATCGATCAGCAGCAGGCCGTTGCCTTCGATCACCGCATGCGAGGCTTCGGTCGCGCGGTAATGCGGCATCGCGCCGTTGGCGTTGAAGCCCGCGATCGTGCCGAAACTCAGCGTGACGAAACCCGGACGGCGCGCGCGGGCGGCGGTCAGTTTCTCGTCGATGGTCAGTTCCGTGATGCGTTCGCGGCCGAGCGCATCCTCGAACCACGCGAAGAATTCGGCGAGCGCAGCGCCGTCCTGTTCCATCGTCGCTCGGATGTGCTCCGCTTCCGCCGCGGTCTTGCGCGATTTGGCGAACGTCGACGGATTCACAGCCTCGACGATCGTCACCGTCGCGGGCACTTGCTCCAGCAGGCCGTGCGTGATGCGGCGCGGATCGATCAGGAGCGTCGCGCCCGCCGGCAACGAAGCGAGCGATTCCGGTGCCGCGGGATACGGCGCGACGCGCACGTTATCGCGCGCGAGAGATGCGACGAGCGCGGCGGGAACCTTGCCGTCGGCGACGAAGATCGTCGCGTCATCGAGACCGATCAGCGCATGCGCGACGAACACCGGGTTATAGCTCACATCGCCGCCGCGCAGATTGAAGATCCACGCGAGATCGTCGAGCGTGGAAACGAAGTGCCATTGCGCGCCTTTCGCCTGCATCGTGGCGCGCACTTGCGCGAGCTTGTCCGCCCGGGAGACGCTCGCATGCGGCGCAGCGTGCTCGTAGACGGCCGCCTCCGGCAAACCGGGACGCGCGGGCCACACCGAATCCAGCAGATCGAGATCGGTGCGCAGCACGATGCCGCGTGCGGTCAGCGCTTCGGACAATGCGCGCGCCGCCGCAACGCCGAGCACCGTGCCATCGACCGCGACGGTCGCGCCCGGAGGCGCGTGTTCCGCGAGCCATTCGACGTGCGGCGCGGTCTGCTGGCCGCCCATCATCTTCATGAGCACGATGCCGGTGCCGGCGAGTTGGGCTTCGGCCTGCGTCCAGTAGCGGCTGTCGACCCAGACGCCCGCGAAATCCGCCGTCACTACGAGCGTGCCGACCGATCCGGTGAAGCCCGAGAGCCATTGACGTCCCTGCCAGCGCTCCGGCAGATATTCGGAAAGATGCGGATCGGCCGACGGAATAAGCACGGCGGCGAGCTTTTCGAGCGCCATCTGGCCGCGCAACGACTCGATGCGTTTCGCGAACATGGCGGGCTCTGGAATGGCTGAATCTGCAATGCGATCGTTCATGAAGTCACCTGCTTGAAAGCCCGCGTAGGGCGCGAAGAGCACGGCGCGCGGCGAGGATCACCCGTCGCACGTCAGAAAATTTGGATCAGCGGCGCGCCGCCAGCCCGACGGTCATCGTCACGACGAAGAGCGCGAACACGGCACACGCCAGCCATTCGAGCGTATCGCCGTCGTGATATACGTCGACGATATTGCCCAGCATGCGCGCGACGACCGTCGCCAGTATGCCAGCGCCGATGGCCGTCCAGATGCGTCCCGCCGGACCGCGCGCGCCGCGTCCCGCGCGCCGCAGCGGATGCAGCCACCAGCCCGCCGCGCCGATCACCGCGCCAAGAAAAATCAGTCCGATCCAGCCCATCAGCGGCAATGCTCCGCAGGTAGCGATCTGGCGGCAAGTGAAGCGTTTCGAATAACAGGCATGGTTTGGACAATTCACGGCGGACGCAGCGGTTGAGTTTAGGGGCCGGACGAAGCCTGTGCAAGGCTTCGGATCCAGCCGGGCGCGCACTGCGGACGCGTCTCGTCTGACCCATGGAATATGAAACGATCGCTCTTCCGCTTGAGAAGTCTCTGTGAATTTTCCGAGTTTTTTCGGTTTGGCCGAATGCTATGATTTGTATTAAATCGCGCTCGCATCGATTCAGAATATTCCGATTAACCGCACTGAAAGCGGACTTCGGCTTCGAGTGGCGCTCGCGAGTTACGAATTAAATCATTTCGATTATCGACACCACGGAATTGCGATTCTAAAAGGTATTTATCTCATGACGGAAACCAGTCTGATTTCCCTGCGCGGCCTGGAACTGATTATTACGTACCGCGGCGCGAGCCAGGAGAGGCGAGACAATCTGCGGGGCGTCCTGCGTCACTTGAACCGTACATACTCGGACTATCAGATCTGGCTGATCGAGGCGGATGCCGCGCCCACGTTCAGTTGGTCCGAATTCGGCGACTCGAAGATCAAACATGTTTTCATACACGATACCGGCCCTTTCCCGAAGGCGCGACTGGTCAATCTCGGCGCGCTGATGGCAAAGAGCGAGATAATCTGCCTGCATGACGCCGATATGATCGCGAACCCGTACTATATGAAAGGCGCGTTGGACGCGCTGATGGACCAAAATAGCAGCGATGTGCTTTGTCCTTTCACACGCGTATTGAATGTTCTGGCAATCGCGGGCAATCGTTTATCGAATCAGGTAATTTCGACGAATTCGCGCCGTTTTTAGCCAGTGATTTGCCGGACGACATGAGTTTGCTGTACGTCAGTACGCCGGGTGCGATCAATTTCTTCAGGCGCGCGGAATTCATCCGCGTCGGGGGGCTGAATCCCGGCTTCATCGGCTGGGGAGGAGAAGACGACGAATTATTCGTCCGCGCCGCGCGACTCGGCGTGCGGTGGCATTCGTTCTCGAATCTTCAGGCGACGCTGTTTCACCTCAATCACGACTCTGCCTCGCGCACTCAGTTGTTTCACGAGGAGCTCACCGCCAGAAACCGGCAGATGGCGTTCCAAACCGACGATATCCCCATGGAAGAACTGGAAGCGCGCGCGGCCGAACTGGCAAAGTATTTTCGCTGAGCCGCACGCCGCGGCGTTCCGTCACACTCGTCCTGCGGCGGACGTTCATCGCCCGCCGTATGGGCGTGGGCGGCATTTGACCGTGGTCGCGCCCCAAATGCCACCTATAAATGAAGAAATACGCAAAAGGCTATAATATTGGGCTATCTGAAAGGCCATCGGCTTAGGCCCAAAGCATCAGCTCAAAACAATGCAGCTCCTCACGATCGGAATCAACCACCACACTGCGCCTGTCGCCCTGCGCGAACGCGTGGCGTTTCCGCTCGAACAGCTCAAGCCCGCGCTGGGCGCGCTGAAGGACATCTGGCTGGGACCGCTCGCGAAGGCATCGCCCGAAGCGGCCATCCTCTCGACCTGCAACCGCACCGAACTCTATTGCGCCACTGACGACGCCGCCGCCCGCGAAGCCGCGATCCAGTGGCTCTCGAAGTATCACAGCATCCCCGTTCTCGAACTCGCGCCGCACGTCTATGCGCTGCCGCAGTCGGAAGCCGTGCGCCACGCGTTTCGCGTCGCATCGGGGCTCGATTCGATGGTGCTCGGCGAGACGCAGATCGTCGGACAAATGAAGGATGCCGTGCGTACGGCGTCCGAAGCCGGCGCGCTCGGCACGTATCTCAACCAGTTGTTCCAGCGCACGTTCGCGGTCGCGAAGGAAGTGCGCACGACGACGGAAATCGGCGCGCAGTCGGTATCGATGGCCGCCGCCGCCGTGCGTCTCGCGCAGCGCATCTTCGAGAACATTTCGAGCCAGCGCGTGCTGTTCATCGGCGCGGGCGAAATGATCGAGTTGTGCGCGACGCACTTCGCCGCGCAGAATCCGCGCGAACTGGTTGTCGCGAACCGCACGGCGGAGCGCGGCGAAAAACTCGCCGGACGCTTCAATGGCCGCGCGATTCCGCTCTCCGAACTGCCCGCGCGCATGCACGAATTCGACATCATCGTCTCGTGCACGGCGTCGACGCTGCCGATCATCGGTCTGGGCGCGGTCGAGCGTGCGGTGCGCGCGCGCCGCCATCGGCCGATTTTCATGGTCGATCTCGCCGTGCCGCGCGATATCGAGCCGGAAGTCGGCAATCTCCACGACGTCTTCCTCTACACCGTCGACGATCTCGGCGCGATCGTGCGCGAAGGCAACGCGTCGCGTCAGGCGGCGGTCGCGCAGGCCGAGGCGATCATCGAGACGCGTGTCGCGAATTTCATGCAGTGGCTCGATGCGCGCAGCATCGTGCCCGTCATCCGCCACATGCACACGCAGGCGGACACGCTGCGCCGCGCCGAACTCGAGCGCGCGCGCAAGATGCTCGCGCGCGGCGACGATCCCGCCGCCGTGCTCGAAGCGCTGTCGCAATCGCTCACGAACAAGCTGATTCACGGCCCGACGCACGCGCTCAACCGCGCGAGCCGTGAGGAGCGCGACCAGCTCATCGACCTGATGAGCGGTTTCTACCGCCACGGTCCGTCGTCCGATTCGTCGGAACGTTAGCGGCTTCCTCTTTGCTATTCTCAAATGCTCCGCGCGGCTAGCAAGCGCGGCGCTCCCCGATCGCAGTATTTCCTGGCGCTGACCGCGCCGATTCCGCCCGATGAAAACGAGCATGCAAAGCAAGCTCGACCAGCTTGCAAAACGGCAGGTCGATCTCAACGAATTGTTGAGCCGCGAAGACGTGACGGCCGACATGGACCAGTATCGCAAGCTCACGCGCGAGCACGCGGAAATCAGCCCGATCGTCGATCAATACGCGCTCTGGCGTCAGGCGCTGACCGACGAAGCCACCGCGCAGGAACTGCTCTCCGATCCGTCGATGCGCGATTTCGCCGAAGAGGAAATCGGCGAGGCGCGCGAGCGCATGGTGAAGATCGAAGGCGACTTGCAGACGATGCTCTTGCCGAAGGATCCGAACGACGACCGCAACATCTTCATCGAAATCCGCGCGGGCACGGGCGGCGACGAATCCGCGCTGTTCGCGGGCGATTTGCTGCGCATGTATCTTCGTTACGCGGAACGCAACCGCTGGACCGCCGAAACAATGTCGGAGAGCGTGTCGGATCTCGGCGGCTACAAGGAAGTGATCGTGCGCATCGCGGGACAAGGCGCGTACTCGCGGCTCAAGTTCGAATCGGGCGGGCATCGCGTGCAGCGCGTCCCGGCGACGGAAACGCAAGGGCGCATCCATACGTCCGCGTGCACGGTCGCCGTGATGCCGGAAGCCGATGAAATCAGCGAAGTCGTCATCAATCCGGCCGATTTGCGCATCGACACGTTCCGCGCGTCGGGAGCGGGCGGGCAGCACATCAACAAGACCGATTCCGCCGTGCGCGTCACGCACTTGCCGACGGGCATCGTCGTCGAATGTCAGGACGACCGCTCGCAGCACAAGAACAAGGATCGCGCGTTGAAGGTGCTCGCCGCGCGCATCAAGGACAAGCAGTATCACGAGCAGCACGCGAAGGAAGCGGCGACGCGCAAGAGTCTGATCGGCTCGGGCGACCGCTCGGAGCGCATCCGCACGTACAACTTCCCGCAGGGGCGCATGACGGATCACCGCATCAATCTGACGCTCTACAAGCTCGAATACATCATGGACGGCGATCTCGATGAAATGATCGCCTCGCTTGTTTCCGAGCATCAGGCCGAGCTGCTCGCCGCGCTCGGGGAAACCGAGTGAGCACAGCGGCCGATTTGCTGCGCACTGCCGGACTGCCGCTGCTCGAAGCGCGCATTCTGCTGATGCACGTGCTCGGCTGGCGGCGCACCGAACTCATCACGCGTGATCGTGAATCGCTCGACCCGGACGCGGTCGCGCGTTTCGAAGCGCTCGCAAGGCGGCGTTCGAACGGCGAGCCCATCGCGCAATTGACCGGCAAGCGCGAATTCTTCGGTCTCGAATTCGACGTGACGCCGGACGTGCTGATCCCGCGTCCGGAAACCGAATTGCTCGTGGAACTCGCGCTCGAATCCATCGCCGATGTGCCGAACCCGCGCGTGCTCGATCTCGGCACCGGGACCGGCGCGATCGCGATTTCGATCGCTCATGCCCGGCCCGACGCGCGCGTGTGCGCCATCGACCGATCAAGCGCCGCGCTCGATGTCGCACGCGGCAACGCGCACGCGTTGCTCGATGCGACGCGCGCGGGCGGCCCGGTCACATTCGTCGAAAGCGACTGGGCCGCGAATATCGATCCGTCGCTGCTCTTCGAGACGATCGTCAGCAACCCGCCGTACATCGCTAGCGACGATCCGCATCTCGCGCAAGGGGACTTGCGATTCGAACCGCGCGGCGCGCTCACCGACGACGCCGACGGTTTGTCCGCGATCCGCACGATCATCGGGACCGCGCCGTTTAAGCTCACGACCAACGGCGCCTTGTGGCTGGAGCACGGCTACGATCAGGCGGAATCCGTGCGCGAGCTGCTAAAGGCACGCGGCTTCACCAACGTTCGCTCGATGCGCGATCTCGCCGGCATCGAGCGTTGCTCCGGCGGTCTCTTCACGGCCTGAGCGACTGGCCGTCGTCAGCCCTCGAAACCGAAATCCGCTATCATTTCAACCATCATTCCACCGACTTCAAAGCGCAGGAACGCCATGGACACGCAAGAACGCATCAAGCAGATCGTCGATCAAAACCCGGTCGTCCTTTTCATGAAGGGCACGGCGCAATTCCCGATGTGCGGTTTCTCCGGCCGCGCGATCCAGGTGCTGAAGGCATGCGGCGCCGATCAGATCATGACCGTGAACGTTCTCGAAGACGACGCGATTCGCCAGGGCATCAAGGAATTCTCCAACTGGCCGACCATCCCGCAACTCTATGTGAAGGGCGAGTTCATCGGCGGCTCGGACATCATGATGGAGATGTATCAATCGGGCGAACTGCAGCAACTCTTCGCCGCAGCCTGACCTTCCGCAAGTGAGCGCGCCCGCTGCCGAAAAGCGACGTCTTATCGTCGCGATCACCGGAGCAACGGGCGCCATCTACGGCGTACGTCTGCTAGAGACGCTGCGCAAGCTCGGCGGCGTCGAAACGCATTTGCTCGTTTCCAGCGCCGGCTGGCTGAATATTCAGCACGAACTCGATCTCGACAAGGCCGCGGTTCACGCGTTCGCCGATGTCGTCCATAGCGTGCGCGATGTCGGCGCAACCATTGCATCGGGCTCCTTCGCGACCGGCGGCATGGTCGTCGCGCCGTGTTCGATGCGCACGCTGGCAAGCATCGCGCACGGTCTTTCCGACAACCTCATCACCCGCGCCGCCGACGTCGTGCTGAAAGAGCGCCGCCGCCTCGTGCTGCTCGTGCGCGAGACGCCGCTCAATCTCGCGCATCTGCGCAACATGACGGCCGTCACCGAGATGGGCGGCGTGATCTTTCCGCCCTTGCCCGCGTTCTATCAGAAACCCGCGACCATCGACGAAATGGTGGATCACACGGTCGCGCGGGTCATCGATCTATTCGGCTTCGGGCAGCCGGTCGCGCCCGCCTGGCGAGGTCTGCGAGACGAAGCATCGGATTAACAACGGCGACGACACAATTCGTTGCCATTCGAGCCGTTTATCAACAGGGCTCGCGGCCCCACATTGACGTCAAGACCCCACAGGAATTTGCCGCCATGAGCCGACTGCCTACCGTTTTTATTTCCCACGGCGCACCGACGTTGCCGATCGATCCGTCGATGCCGTCCGCCGAATTCGCTTCGCTCGGTCAAACGCTGCCGCGCCCGCGCGCCATTTTGATGTTGTCCGCCCATTGGGGCACCGCGCAGCCGGTGGTCAGCACGGCCGAACGCCCGGAAACGATCCACGATTTCTATGGCTTTCCGCGAGCGCTCTACGAATTGCGCTATCCGGCGCCCGGCGCGCCCGAACTGGCGAAACACGCCGCCGCGTTGCTCGGCAAGCAAGACATACCCGCGGCGACCGCCGATCGCGGGCTCGATCACGGCGCGTGGGTGCCCATGCTCCTGATGTTTCCGGATGCCGACGTCCCGGTTGCGCAGTTATCGATTCAGCCGCATTTCGACGCCGCGCACCATTTCCGCATCGGCCGGGCGTTGCGCGATTTGCGCGATGACGGCGTGATGATCGTCGGTTCCGGTCAGATCACGCACAATCTGCGCATGGCCGATTTCAGCGCGCGGCCGGAAGACGCCGATCCGCGCGTCGTAGAGTTCACCGACTGGTTCGAGAGCCGCATGGCTGCGCGTGATCTCGACGCCCTGCTCGACTATCGTGCTCGCGCGCCGCACGCCGCGCTGATGCATCCGACCGATGAGCATCTGCTGCCTGTGTTCAGCGCGCTCGGCGCGGCGGCGGATGATTATCGGCTCGGCATCCAGTCGCTCGGCACGTTCCAGCGCGCGCTCGCGATGACCAACTACGTCTTCACCGACCAGTGACGTCGAATCTGCGCTGAAATAAAAAAACCCGCCTGATCGCTCGGGCGGGTTTTGTCGTGAAGCGGAGGAGCTTTAGGCGCCGACTTCGTGAAGAATGTCGTCGCGGCTTTCGCGCTCGTCGAGATACTTCGTGCGATATCCCGTGTGCACGCCCCAGTAGTAGAAGATCAGCGCGAGCACGGTGACCGCAGCCATGTCCCAGCCGTACGGCAGAAGTCCGCTGCCGCCGAAATCCTTGCTGCCGATCAGCGACATCACCGCCATCGACGGCAAATAGGTCACGAGCCACCACGCCGCCTTCAGATCGCGTCCCCAGCCCGAAAAGCCCGTCCTGCTCTGAAAGTAGAAGTAGACGGGAAGCGCGACCACCATCAGCAGAATGATTTCGCCGGTGAGCGGCCACTTCGCCCAGAACAGTACGAGCGACGCGCACACGAACGCGAACGGAGCGATCACGCCCATCATCGGCAACTTGAGCGGGCGATCGAGATCCGTAGCCGAGCGACGCAGCGCCATCAGGCTGACCGGGCCGGTGAGATACGAGATGACGGTCGCGACCGAAATCACCGCCGCGAGCGAACTCCAGCCGCGGAAGAAGAACAGGAAGATGAACGCGACGATCAGGTTGAACCACATCGCCGGGCGCGGCACACCGTAGAACGGATGCACGAGTCCAAAAATCTTCGGCATCGTGTTATTGCGCTGCATCGCGTAGATCATGCGGGTGGTCGTCGCCATGTAGGTCGTGCCGGTGCCGCTCGGGCTGACGAACGCATCGACATAAAGCAGGAACGCGAGCCAGTTCAGGTTCAGCGCGAGCGCCAGTTCAGCAAACGGCGACGCGAAGTTGAAGTGGGACCAGCCCTTCATCACGTCGGCGGGATTCACCGCGCCGATATACGCGATTTGCAGCAGCACGTAGATCACGAGCGCGAGCAGAATCGAGCCGATCACGGCGAACGGCACGCTGCGCGCCGGATTTCGCGCCTCGCCGGCGAGGTTCACCGGGCTCTGAAACCCGTTGAAGCTGAAAACGATGCCGCTCGTCGCCACTGCCGTCAGCACGGCGGGCCAGCCGTACGGCGCGAAGCTCGACGTGGTGCCGAAATTCTCCGAATGAAATCCGGTGAAGATCAGGCCCGCGATGGTGGCGCCCGGAATCAGGAACTTGAAGATCGTGATCGCGGAGTTCGCACGCGCGAACACTTTCACGCCCCAGTAGTTCAGCATGAAGTAGACGATCACGAGCAGCGCCGACAGCACGAGGCCCATCGGCGTGAGCGACTCGTTGACGAAGAGCGCATGTGCCCAGTCATACGGCCAGGTGCTCATGTATTGAATCGACGCTTCGGCTTCGATCGGGATCACTGAGACAATCGCGATCCAGTTGGCCCACGCGCTGATGAAACCGACGAGCGCGCCGTGCGAGTACCGCGCGTAGCGCACCATGCCGCCCGACTCGGGAAACATCGCGCCGAGTTCGGCATACGTCAGCGCGATCGCCAGAATGACGACCGCACCGATCACCCATGCCGCGATCGCTGCCGGCCCGGCGATCTTGGCGGCTTTCCACGCGCCGAACAGCCAGCCTGAACCGATGATGGACCCGAGGCCGGTCAACAACAGTGCCATCGGGCCGATATTTCTCTGTATCGAACTCTTCAACTTTATCTCCAGTGTCTCGCGCCGCGCGAGCGTCGGCCCCACTCCGACGATGTGGGTGCAACCGTAGAAAGGCGCGTAGTTTAACGGTTGCACCTTTCGAATGCAGTGCATACTGGAAAGAAATTGCCCCAAAGTGGGGTTTTCGAAGGGCGATCCGGCCCGGAATTACATGTTCTGTAATTTTTGCCTGCTTGTCTCGAAAAAAGCCCTTCAGAGTTGTCGGATATTAATTGACCGCGAAATCGTTTCGCCGTATAAACCTTCTTGCAGGATTTCAAGTGGCGAGTGAATTGGTTCTTTCGAGTTCGCCATCACGGTACTCCGGTTGGTCCCATTGCCCCTTCCTTGATTTTCCGCACCCTTGGGCTTCGGCCTTATTCATCAATTTTTTGGAATACGTAACATGGAAACCGGTACCGTCAAGTGGTTCAATGACGCAAAGGGCTTTGGCTTCATCACTCCGGATGGCGGCGGCGAAGATCTGTTCGCACACTTCTCGGAAATCCGCATCGAAGGCTTCAAGACGCTTCAGGAAAACCAAAAGGTTTCCTACGAAGTGAAGACTGGCCCGAAGGGCAAGCAAGCAGCGAACATCAAGCCGGTCTAACGTACCGCTGGAATTCGTAAAAAAACCCCGCCTCGGCGGGGTTTTTCTTTTGTCGCGCAGGCTTGCGCGCGGACTCAGGCGAAGATGCGCTGCGCATAGATGCCCAGCCCCTTCGCCACGCTGGCGAGGCGATCGCCGAACACCGGCTGCGCGGCCGGAAATGCCGCCGAAAGCGCTTCCGACAGAAACCGCAGCCCGGTCGTACCGCCTGTGAAATAGACGGCGTTCACGTCGGCGGGAGCCACGCCGGCCCGTTTGAGCGTTTCGTGCGCCGCCTCGACGATCCGCCGCGTTTCGTCGGCGCCGGCCGCGATCAGTTGCGACTCGTCGAACGCGACGCGCAGCGCTTCTTCCACCTCTTCCATGTCGATTTCGGTCGTGCCGCCCGCCGCGACATCGATCTTCGCTTCCTCGGCGTGCGCCGTCAGCGCGTGACCGAGCCGGCGATACACGACGCGCATCAACCGGTCGTGATGGCGCACATCGGTATAGAGATGGCGCATCAGTTGCAATTCGCTCACGCGTTTCGGCGTATAGACCGTGTTGATCAGATGCCAGGTCGCGAGATCGAAGTACACGGGACTCGGCAATTCGCGTCCCTTGGTATCGAGCGACTGGTAACCGAGTTCGCGCAGCACGGTGACCAGTTCCACGCGACGATCGAAATCCGTGCCGGCGACGTGCACGCCATGATGCGCGAGGACATCGCCCTTGCGTTCCAGATGACGCGCACGCTCCGGGCCGACGCGCACCAGCGAGAAATCCGACGTACCGCCGCCGATATCCGCGACCAGCACGAGCCCTTCTTTCGTCAGGCCCGCTTCGTAATCGAACGCCGCGGCGATCGGCTCGTACTGGAAGTGGATTTCGCGCAAACCGATCGAATGCGCGCAGGCTTCGAGCTGTTTCTGTGCGAGGTGATCGGCCCGCGGATCGTCGTCGACGAAAAAGACCGGGCGGCCGAGCACCGCGCGTGTCAGCGGCTCGGCGGCGAGCAGTTGCGCCTTCTGCTTCAGATGTTGCAGAAAGAGCGTGATGACGTCGGTGTATTTGATTGCGGAACCGTCGCCGAGATCGGTGCTGTTGTCCGCGAGCGGCGAGCCGAGAATGCTCTTCATCGAGCGCATCAGGCGGCCGTCGAAACCGTCTATGTACGCTTCGAGCGCCGCGCGGCCGTAGGTCTGGTTATTCTCGTCGGTGTTGAAGAAAACGGCAGTGGGCAGCGTGGTCGCGTCGCCTTCCACGGGCGCCAGCCGGATCGACAATCCGTCAGGCACAGCGACGGCGGAATTCGACGTGCCGAAATCGATCGCGCAATAAGTCATGGGCATCGGCGGCGTCGGGTGAGGACGTCGCATTCAAACATGGACGGCGTTTTTAACACGTTCCGCGCAACGCATCAACCGCATTTCGGCTATTTTTAAACCACCAGGTTTATTCGACAAAAGCGGAATGCAACTTGCGCACTTCGCGGCAATTTGTTCGTTTTTTTGCGTGCCGACTCGCAGCGAAAAGCACCCCTTCGACGCATGAACGAAGCGGCCGCGCCACAGGAGAACCGTTTGACCGATAAAGCCAGCGACAGTCCGGCAATCATCGAAACCGATTTGCCCGGGCGCCTCGACCGTCTGCCGTGGGGCCGCTTTCACACGCTGATCGTGCTTGCGCTCGGCATCACGTGGCTGCTCGACGGACTCGAAGTGACGCTCGCTGGCGCGGTCGCGAGCGCGCTCAAGTCGAGCCCCACGCTGCAATTTTCGAATGCCGATGTCGGCATCGCGGGCAGCGCGTATATCGCGGGCGCGGTGCTCGGCGCGCTCGGCTTCGGCTGGCTCACGGACCGGCTCGGCCGGCGCAAGCTGTTCTTCATCACGCTCTTTCTCTACGTCGCCGCCACCGCCGCGACCGCGTTCTCCTGGAATCTCGCGACCTTCGTGCTGTTCCGCTTTCTGACGGGCGCGGGCATCGGCGGCGAATACACCGCGATCAATTCGACAATTCAGGAATTCACCCCTGCCCGCCTGCGCGGCTGGACCGACCTCGCGATCAACGGCACGTTCTGGGTTGGCGCGGGCATCGGCGCGGCGGGTTCCATCGTGCTGCTCGATCCCGGCCTGCTTCCGCCCGATTGGGGATGGCGCGCGTGCTTCCTGATCGGCGCGGTGCTCGGACTCACGATCCTTTTCATGCGGATGTGGGTGCCGGAAAGCCCACGCTGGCTCATTACGCACAATCGCGAGAAGGAAGCGCAAGAAGTCGTCGAGGAAATCGAGGCGCATTTTCGGCAGCACGGCGTCGAGATTCCCGATACGCCCATCAAGCCGTTGCGCCTGCACGCGCGCGAGGGGACGCGCTTGCGCGAAGTCGTGCATACGCTTTTCAACGCGCATCGCAGCCGATCGCTGGTCGGACTCACGTTGATGACGGCGCAGGCGTTCTTCTACAACGCGATCTTTTTCACGTACGCGCTCGTGCTGACCGACTTCTATCACGTACCGGGCGATCACATCGGCTGGTACGTGTTGCCGTTCGCGGCGGGGAATTTCCTCGGTCCGGTTCTGCTCGGCAAGCTCTTCGACGTGCTCGGCCGACGCAAGATGATCGCGTTCACGTATGCGATGTCAGGCGTGCTGCTGACCATCAGCGGCTGGATGTTCATGCACGGGATACTGACCGTGACGACGCAGACCATCGCGTGGATGGTGATTTTCTTCTTTGCGTCGGCGGCGGCGAGTTCGGCGTATCTGACCGTGAGCGAGACGTTTCCGCTGGAGATTCGCGCGCTCGCCATCGCGGTGTTCTATGCGTTCGGAACGGCGCTCGGCGGCATCATCGGGCCGACGCTTTTTGGCCAGTTGATCGATACCCACGAGCGCGGCGCCGTGTTCGTGGGCTATCTGATCGGATCGCTGCTGATGATCGCGGCGGCGGTCGTCGCGGGCATCTGGGGCGTCGCAGCAGAGCGCAAATCGCTCGAGGATGTCGCTCGTCCGCTTTCCGCGGCGGACGAGCATTGAGCGCGATTACTTGAACGCCTTGTCCCACGCGCCTTCGAAGGCCGTTTCCGCCAACGTCTTGCGCGCACGCGGCGCCGCTTCGCGCTCGCGCAGCGTTTCATCGAGCTGGCTCGCGTCGCCGTGATGACCGATCGCGATCATCGCGATGATCTCCACATCTGCCGGAATCGAGAGCGCCTGACGGAACGCGTCGCGATCGAAACCGCCCATCTGATGCGTCGCCAGCCCGAGCGCGTGCGCCTGGAGCACGAGCGCCATCGCGGCCGCGCCGGTGTCGTACGTCGCGGTGCGGTTCGCGTCGCCCTTCGGCGTGAGTGACGAAGCCGTCACGCAGACGAGCAGCGGCACGTTCACGTTCCACTTCTGATTCCCGGGCATGAGGGTATCGAACGCGCGCTTGAACGCGGCTTCGTCGCGATGACGGTCGAACACGATAAAGCGCCACGGCTGCAAGTTATTCGACGACGGCGCCCAGCGCGCCGCTTCCAGCAGACGATGCAACTGCGCGCGCTCGACGGGCGCGCTGGAAAACGCGCGCGGGCTCCAACGGCCGGCGATCAGTTCGTGGATGTCGATATCGGTCGGAGCGGGCTTCGTGGTCATGTTCGTCCTCATTGGCGTGATGAAAAGCAAAAGGCGCGCATCGGCAAGATGCGCGCCGTCAGGCGACAAGGATAAACAAGCTCGCGCGCGCGTGCAGATCGTCAGGTCGCGGCGACGCCCACCGACCGGCCCGCGCGATTGATGCGCAGAACGGTCACGGCGGCGACGAGGCACAGGCCGCCGGAGATCATCGTCGCGATGGTGTAGCTGCCGAGGCTCGAACGCAGCATGCCGCCGCCGAGCGCCGCGAATGCCGCGCCGAGCTGATGGCCCGCAACGATCCAGCCGAACACGATCGGCGCCGAATCCTTGCCGTAGACGTCGGTGGCGAGGCGCACGGTCGGCGGCACGGTGGCGATCCAGTCGAGACCGTAAAAGACGGCGAAGAGCGGCAGGCCGAAGAAATCGATGCCAAACGCGTACGGCAAATAAATCAGCGAAAGTCCGCGCAGGCCGTAGTACCAGAACAGCAGCAAGCGGGCGTTGAAGCGGTCGGAAAGCCAGCCGGAGAGCGTCGTGCCGAACAGATCGAAGATGCCCATCGCGGCGAGCAGGGTTGCGCCCTGGACTTGCGTCATGCCGTAATCGGAGCACATCGCGATCAGGTGCGTGCCGACGTAACCGTTCGTGCTCGCACCGCAGACGAAGAAGCTGAAGAAAAGCAGCCAGAAATCGCGCGTCTTGCTGGCCGATGCAAGCGTGCCGAATGCGACCTTGATCGGATTTTTCGGCGGCGAGATCGCGGCGGGCGGCACATTCGCCGCTTCGCCCACGGGCCGCAGCGAAAGATCCGTCGGGCGCTCGGGCAGCAGCCACGCGACGAGCGGCAACACGACCGCCGCCGCCGCCGCGACGACGAACACGACCGGCCGCCAGCCGAAGCGCTCCGAAATCGACGCGAGGAACGGCAGGAACACGAGCTGGCCGGTCGCGGAGCTGGCGGTGAGAATACCCATCGCGAGGCCGCGATGCGTGGTGAACCAGCGGTTCACGATCGTCGCCGACAGCGTGAGCGCCGCAACGCCCGTCGCGCTGCCGACCATCACGCCCCACACGAGCACCATTTGCCACGGCTCGGTCATCATCGACGAGATGCCGACGCCCGCCGCAAGCGTCGCGATCGCGGCGAGCACCGTCGGGCGCACGCCGAAGCGCTGCATCGCGGCCGCGGCGAACGGGCCCGCGAGGCCGTAAAGCGCGAGATTGATCGAAATCGCGAGCGAAATCGTGCCGCGCGACCAGCCGAACTGCTTTTCGAGCGGCAACATCATCACACTCGGCGTCGCGCGCGTACCGGCTGCCGCGAGCAGCACGAGAAACACGACGCCCACCGCGACCCAGCCGTAATGTATCCGGCCGTTCAGCCGTCTCGCTACCCAGTTCATCGCTGCTCCGTTACGTTGATTTTTGCCCTGCGACGTTACCGCTCTGTCACATCAGAGTTGCGAGCTTAGTTACCGATCGGTAACATGTCAAGCATGCAGCAGAATTCTTCGAGGAACCGACTGTGACACGATCAACCGCCGACCAGCCGAAAGCCCCCGCCCGCCGAAGTGTCCGCACGGACGGTGCGACCGCGCAGGAGCAATTGCTCGACGCGGCGCAGGAGCTGTTCTATCGCGACGGCATCCGTGCAATCGGCGTCGATGCCGTTGTGGAACGCGCGGGCGTCAACAAGATGAGCCTGTATCGGCGTTTCGCGTCGAAGGACGAACTCGTCGTCGCGTATCTGGAACGCATGGACGAGGGCTTTCGGCGGCGCTTCGAGGCGAGCGTCGCGAAACATCCCGACGAACCGGCAAAGCAGATGATTCAGGCGCTCGAGGATCTGGTGAAACGGGCGTCTTCGCCGGATTATCGCGGCTGCCCGTTCGTAAACATCGCGTGTGAATTCGGCGATCCGGCGCATCCCGCGCGACAATCGGTTGAGCGCAACAAAAATTACCTGATGACGCGTCTCGTCGAGATTTGCACGGCAGCCGAAGCGGATAATCCCGCTGAACTGGCGGAATCGCTCGCGTTGCTCGTCGACGGCATCTACGCGACCAGCCAAACGTACGGACCCGGCTCGGGCCCGCTGCTCGCCGCGCCGCGCATTGCGCGCACGCTGATCGCGGCGGCGTGTCCCGCGTATCGCAAACAGGATTCTCATGACTGACGGCAGCACCCGCGACGAGGTGATCGCGGCGACTCGACACTGGCTCACCCGCGCGGTGATCGGACTCAATCTGTGCCCGTTCGCGAAGGGCGTGCATGTCAAAGAGCAGATTCGCTACGTGGTGAGCGAGGCGCGCGGCGTGGACGATCTCGTCGTAGAACTGACGGATGAGCTTCGTCTTTTGCACGATGCGGATCCCGAGGTCATCGACACGACGCTTTTCATCACACCGCACGCGTTCGCGGATTTCGCCGATTACAACGACGCGCTCTATTTCGCCGAAAATCTGCTCGTCCAGCTCGGACTCGCGGGCGAACTGCAGATTGCGAGCTTCCATCCGGACTATCGGTTCGAAGGCACCGGGCCCGACGATATCGACAACTACACGAATCGCGCGCCGTATCCGACGTTCCATCTGATTCGCGAAGCGAGCATCGATCGCGCCGTCGCGGCGTTTCCCGATGCATCCGACATCTACGAACGCAATATCGAAACGCTGCGCCGTCTGGGACATGACGGCTTCGACGCGTGGATGAAAGACAAATCCTGATCAGTGCGCGGGGGAAAAAAATCGCTCGCGCAGTTCGTCCAGCCCGAGCGTTTCGAGCACGTCCGAAAGCCTTTGCGCAGGCCGGCCACGCGGCAAGTCCTTGAACTGCGCGACGATGAGCTCGTTCTTCATCGAATGTTCCCATCCGACGAGTTCCGTCACGCTCACCTGATATCCGTGCGATTCGAGTTGCAGGCAGCGCAGCACGTTCGTGATCTGGCTCCCAAATTCGCGGGTATGCAGCGGATGCCGCCACATTTCCGTCAGCACGTTCTTCGAGAGCGCGTGCCCCTTGTTCTTTCGGAGCACTGAAGCCACCTCGGCCTGACAGCACGGCACCACGACAATGTACTTCGCATTCTTCTGCAGAGCGAACTGGATGGCGTCGTCGGTGGCGGTGTTGCACGCATGCAGTGCGGTGACGATATCGATCGAATCGGGCAGACGATCCGAATCAATTGATTCGGCCACCGACAGATTCAGAAACGACATCCCTGTAAACCCGAGGCGCTGCGCCAATTCCTCGGATTTTTTTACCAGCTCCTCGCGCGTCTCGATTCCAAAGATGTGTGACCGATCGCGCAGAGTCTTGAAGAAGAGATCGTAGAGAATAAACCCGAGATAGGATTTTCCCGCGCCGTGGTCGACGAGTGATACGGCCCCCTGGCGCGCGTGCACGTCGGCAAGAAGCGGTTCGATGAACTGATACAGGTGATAGACCTGTTTCAGTTTGCGGCGGCTGTCCTGGTTCATCTTGCCGTCGCGCGTGAGGATATGGAGTTCCTTCAGCAGCTCGATCGACTGGCCTGGACGAATCTCGTGTTTGGTGGAGGGGTCGGGTGTGCCCGGAGCCGACGCGGAGGCTTTCCTGGTCATCGTAAAAGGTTCGATCAATAAAAAAGCGGAGCATGTTCGCGCCGAATGTGCGCTAACCGCTGGTTCTGTTGTCTCAAAAGAGGAAGTTTACTCAAAAGCGCGAAGACGCTCTCGTTCCAGTCATCGGCAAAGGCCAATGCGTGGCAGCAAGGCTGCATGGAACAGATTGTGCATCGTCCGGCAATGAGGCCATTGGAAAAGACGACACAGCGTGGCCTTTCGGCCGCGTACCGATGCAGCAGAAGCAACAAGCTGGTAACAGGCCGCGTCTCGACACGCGAAGCGTCGTCACCCGCGCCCGGCCTTGTTACGTAACACCTAACGCACAGCGCGGCGAATGCGACTCGCGGCGCCATGAACATGAGAGGACGGCGATGGATGCGATCCCCGACAAGAAAGCAGAGAAGCAGTTTCAGGAGATGCTCGCGGCACTGATCGCGATGCCCGCGTGGAGTGAAAAGCAGCAGCTCGAACTGGAAATGGCCCGAGAGATTTCCGTGGAAATGTTGCGCCTCGCCGAATCGATGCGCGACGGCTCCACCGACATCGAGTCGTGCCTGACCATGCTGAAGTACGCCAAAGTGATGGATTTCGTCCTGACTACGCTCGCCTCACGCCGGGAGATTGCGCCGCAAACGCTGCGCGTCATCTTCAAGCTGGCGGGTCTGAAGGTCGATGAAGCCTATCCTGGCTGACGCGGTCACGTTTTCGCCATCGGTGCGCGCTTCCCGCGCGCGCCGGCGTCAGCTTTTGCGTTTCGTCATCAGACGCGCCGCGGACTGACGCATGTGCCGCTGCATCGCGGCCTGCGCCTGTATTGCGTCGCGTGCCTCCAGCGCTTCCAGAATTTCCCGATGCTCGCCCAACGCGGCCGCCCACGTTTCCTCCCCTTCGAAATGCCCACGCAGCGTCGACGATAGCGGACTGTGCCGCTCGTCGTACAAACTGCCGACCGTTCGCACGAGGACATCGTTGCCCGTCATCTGCGCGATCGCGATGTGAAACGCACGATCGGCGGCCATCGGCACTTGCCCGTTGCCGACTTCGCGAGCCATCGTCTCGTACACGGTGCGCAGCGCCTTCAATTCCTTCGGTTTCGCGAACGGTGCGACGCTCGCCGCGATCGCGCCTTCGATCACGCTGCGCGCGGTCATGATCTCGATCGGGCTTTCGCCCAGTTCCGCTTCGGTCGTCGGCGGCTTGTTCGCGGGCGTCGCGACGATATAGACGCCCGATCCCATGCGTATCTCGACGCGCCCTTCGAGTTCGAGCGCGACGAGCGCCTCGCGCACGGATGGCCGCGACACGCCGAGCGTCAGCGCCAGTTCGCGCTCTGAGGGCAGACGGCCGTTCGGGGCGAAATCCTGCTGCTCGATCAGTCCGCGCAGCTTGTCGGCGATCTGTAGATACAGGCGTCGCGTCTCGGCTGGTTTCACGCTCACGTGCTGGCTCCTGCTTTTCGTCTCGGGGAAAACGTGGATTGTAATCAGCGGAAGGGCCGACGCACCGCGTAACGGGCATTCGTCGTTCTCAGACCGCTTACAAGTGGCTTGACCAATTCCGTTTCAAGACACTAGTATGCAATCCGGTAAGGCCAGGTGGCCAATTTTTTTACGGCGATCTGGAACCGTTCCCACTCGACTAATTCCCCAGCTCCCGACGATGAGCAATCCGATTCTTCAATTCGGCACGAGCCGTTTCCTGCAGGCGCACGTCGACTTTTTCGTCAGCGAGGCGGCGCGCCGCGATCCGGCGAGAGCGCTCGGCAAGATCACCGTCGTTCAGACTACGTCCAGCGCCGACAGCCGCGCGCGCGTCGAGGCGTTGCGCGCGGCCGGACGTTATCCGGTCCGCATTCGCGGCCGTCGAAGCGACGAGACCATCGATTCGACCGTCGAATGCGATTCGATCACCGAAGCGCTGCACGCGAACGACGACTGGCCTTTGCTGATCGAGCGCGTGAAGCACGACGTGAAAGTGATCGTCTCGAACACGGCAGATGCCGGCTACGCACTCTTCGACGAAGACACCGCCGATCTGCTCGACGGCCAGCGTACGCCGCGCGGCTTCGCCGCCAAGCTCGCGGTGCTGCTCCACGCGCGATACCAGGCCGGCGCCGCAGCGATCACGCTCTTGCCCTGCGAACTGGTTTCGCGCAACGGCGACACGCTGCGCGATCTGGTGATCGGCATCGCGCGCGGCTGGAACGCCGACGAGGCGTTCATCGGCTATCTCACGAAAGACTGCGTGTGGGTGAATTCGCTCGTGGACCGTATCGTGTCGGAGCCGATTCAGCCGGTCGGCGCGATCGCGGAGCCGTACGCGCTGTGGGCGATCGAGCGGCAGGCCGGCATGGTGCTGCCGTGCGAGCACGAGGACATCGTCGTGACCGACGATCTCGCGCACTACGAACGCCTGAAGCTGCTGATGCTGAATCTCGGCCACACGATGCTCGCCGAAATCTGGCGCACGCGCGCAGGCTTGCCCGACATGACCGTGCTCGACGCGATGCGCGATCCCGCGTACCGCGAGCCGCTCGAAGCGACGTGGCGCGACGAAGTGCTGCCCGTGTTCGCGGCGCTCGGCAAGCACGATGTCGCTGCGGAATATCTGTCGAGCGTGCGCGACCGGTTCGAGAATCCGTTTCTCGTGCATCGGCTCGCGGACATCGCGCGCAATCACGACGAGAAGAAAGTCCGGCGCTTCCGGCCCGTCATCGAGCTCGCGCGCGAATTGAATCTCGACATCGAGCAGAAACGTCTGCACGACGCGCTCGAATCCGCCTGAAGGCCGATACCCAGCTTTCGAATCACGGCTCACCGCGCCGGCATCGCGGTCGGGCCGGAACACATGAAGTGCCGCCCATTGAGGAGACAAACGATGCGCAAAATGCGTTGGGTAGTGATATTTCTGGCTTTTCTGGCAATCGCGATCAATTACATCGATCGCGCGAACCTCGCGGTCGCCGCGCCGCAGATCGAAAAAGCGCTCGGCATCGGCCCCGCTGAAATGGGCTTCATCCTGAGCGGCTTCTTCTGGAGCTACGCGCTCATGCAGATGCCCTTCGGCTGGTTCGTCGATCGCGTCGGCGCACGTATCGCGTTGCCGCTCGCCGTGGGCTGGTGGTCCGTGTTCACGGCGCTTACCGCCGTCGCTACGAGCGTCGTCGGCATGTTCGGCTGCCGTCTGATGCTGGGCATCGGCGAAGCGGGCGCGTATCCGTCCTGCGCGAAGCTCGTGTCGCAATGGTTCAAGAAGGAGCAGCGCGCGTTCGCGACCAGCATCTTCGATAGCGGCTCGCGCGTGGGTTCGGCGCTGTCGATTCCGGTGGTCGCGCTCATCATCAGCTCGTTCGGCTGGGAAGCGTCGTTCGTCATCACCGGCGTAATCGGCTTCGTGTGGATTCTCGGCTGGTTCCTGATCTACCGTAACAAGTCCACGGGCGACCTGACGGGCGAGGTGGACGCCGCGCCGGTGCAACCGGTCGCGCCGAAGACCAAGGTGTCGTGGGCGTCGCTGTTCAAGTACCGCACGCTGTGGGGCATGATGCTCGGCTTCTTCTGCCTGAACTTCGTCATCTACTTCTTCATCACCTGGTTCCCGAGCTATCTCGTGCAGGCGCACGGCTTCTCGCTGAAATCGCTCGGCACGCTCGGCACGATTCCCGCGCTGATGTCGATTCCGGGTGGCTGGTTCGGCGGCTGGGTGTCGGACGCGCTCTTCAAACGCGGCTGGAGCCTCACCGCCGCGCGCAAGACCTGCATGGTCGGCGGCATGCTGCTTTCGTCCGTCATTACGCTGTGCGCGTTCGTGACCAACATTTATCTGATGCTCGCGTTCTTCGGCATCGCTTACGCCAGCCTCGCGTTCGCAGCCGCCAGCATCTGGTCGCTGCCGAGCGACGTCGCGCCGACGCCGGATCACGTCGCATCGATCGGCGGCATCCAGAACTTCGCGTCGAACCTCGCTGGCATCGTCATCACGACCTTCACCGGCGTGATGCTCGCGATCACCAAGGGCTCGTTCGTGATTCCGCTGTGTGTCGCGGGCGGCTTCTGCTTCCTCGGCGCATTCAGCTATCTTGTAATCGTCGGCAAGATCGAACCGCTCAATCGCGCCGAAGAAGAGCAAGCGCGGCTCGACAACCGCGCACCTTCCACGGTCTGAGAACAAAACCATGTCCACCACATCCACCGACCATGCGGTCATCCGGCTGCATCCGAACGACGACGTCGTGATTGCGACGCGTCAGCTGCTCTCCGGCGCGCGCATCGCGTCGGAGGATCTCGTCGTCGCGGGGCTGATTCCGCCGGGACACAAGATCGCGACCCGCGACATCGCCGCGGGCGCGCCAGTGAAGCGCTACAACCAGATCATCGGCGTGGCGCGCGAGGCGATTTCGCGTGGACAGCACGTGCACACGCATAATCTGTCGATGGCCGATTTCGCGCGCGAGCACGAGTTCGGCGTCGATCAGCATCCGACGCCGTTCGTCGACAAGCCCGCGACGTTCATGGGCATCCGCCGCGAGGACGGCCGCGTGGCGACGCGCAATTTCGTCGGCGTGCTGACGAGCGTGAACTGCTCGGCCACGGTTGCGCGCGCCATCGCCGATCACTTCCGGCGCGATGTGCATCCGGAAGCGCTCGCGGATTATCCGAATGTGGATGGCGTGATCGCGCTCACGCACGGACTCGGATGCGGCATCGACATGCAGGGCGAAGGCCTCGGCATTCTGCGCCGCACGCTTGCGGGTTACGCCATCCATCCGAACTTTCATTCCGTGCTGTTCGTCGGATTGGGCTGCGAGACGAACCAGATTTCGGGCGTGCTCGAATCGAGTGGCCTGAAGGACGGCGCAAAGCTGCGCAGTTTCACGATTCAGGACAGCGGCGGCACGCGAAAGACGATCGAGCGCGGTATCGCGATTATCGAGGAAATGCTCGTCGATGCGAATCGCGTGCAGCGCGAGCCGGTGCCGGCGGCGCATCTGGTCGTCGGATTGCAGTGCGGTGGATCGGATGGTTATTCAGGCATTTCGGCGAACCCTGCATTGGGCGCCGCGGTCGATAAGCTCGTCGCGCACGGCGGCACGGCGATTCTCTCCGAGACGCCCGAAGTTTACGGCGCGGAGCATCTGCTGACGCGCCGCGCGGTGAGCCGCGAAGTCGGCGAAAAGCTGCTCGCGCGCATCAAGTGGTGGGAAGAGTACTGCGCGCGCAACGGCGCGGCGATGGACAACAATCCGTCGGCCGGCAACAAGGTCGGCGGTCTCACGACGATCCTCGAAAAGTCGCTCGGCGCGGTCGCGAAGGGCGGGACGACGAATCTCGTCGAAGTGTATGAGTACGCGCAGCGTATCGATGCGAAGGGCTTCGTCTTCATGGATTCGCCCGGATACGATCCGATGTCCGCGACGGGGCAGGTTGCGTCGGGCGCGAATCTGATCTGCTTTACGACGGGTCGCGGTTCCGCTTATGGATGCGCGCCCTCGCCTTCGCTCAAGCTCGCGACGAACACGGCGTTGTGGGAGCGGCAGGAAGAGGACATGGACATCAATTGCGGCGGCGTGATCGACGGTTCGGCGACCATCGAGCAACTCGGCGAACAGATCTTCCAGATGATGCTCGACTGCGCGTCAGGCGCGGCGTCGAAGAGCGAACTGCACGGATATGGGCAGAGTGAATTCGTGCCCTGGCAAGTGGGCGTGGTGACCTGAGCTTGCCGCAGTTTTAGTTACGAAGAGCGCAGCGGATCGACCGATGCGCTCTTTTTTATACCGCGGCCGCGTGCTGCGCCATCATCTGTAACGCGACGGCTTCCGCGACTTCGATGCCATCGATCGCCGCTGAGTAAATACCGCCAGCGTAGCCTGCGCCCTCTCCCGCCGGGTACAGACCGTCGACATTGACGCTCTGATAATCGTCCTTGCGACGCACGCGAATCGGCGAAGACGTACGCGTCTCGACGCCGGTCAATACGGCGTCGTGCATAGCGAATCCTTTGATCTTTTTGTCGAGTTCGGGCAAGGCTTCGCGGATTGCTTCGATCACGTAATCGGGCAGCGCGGTGCTCAGGTCGGTGGGCTTCACGCCCGGCTTGTACGATGGATTGACCGAACCAAGCGAAGTCGATGCGCGCCCCGCGATGAAGTCGCCGACGAGCTGTCCCGGCGCGGAATAGTCGCCGCCGCCCAGTTCGAACGCCCGCTCTTCCCACTTACGTTGAAAAGCGATGCCGGCAAGCGGGCCACCCGGAAAGTCATCCGGCGTAATGCCTACGACGATGCCCGCATTCGCGTTGCGCTCGTTGCGTGAATACTGACTCATGCCATTCGTCACGACGCGCCCCGGCTCCGACGCCGCCGCGACGACCGTGCCGCCGGGGCACATGCAGAAGCTGTACACCGCGCGGCCGTTGCTGCAATGGTGGACCACTTTGTAGTCGGCCGCGCCCAGCTTTTCGTGACCGGCGAATTTGCCGAAGCGACTTCTATCGATCACGCCTTGCGGATGTTCGATGCGAAAACCCAGCGAGAATGGCTTGGCTTCCATGTACACGCCGCGATCGTGCAGCATCTCGAAGGTGTCGCGCGCGCTATGCCCCACGGCGAGCACCACATGATCGCAGCGCAGCGTTTCGCCGGTCGAAAGCTTGAGGCCGCGCACCTTTCCGTTATCGATGTCGATGTCCTCGACCCGCTGCTGGAATCGCACTTCACCGCCGAGCTGGTGGATCTGTGCGCGCATCTTCTCGACCATGCTCACGAGCCGGAATGTGCCGATGTGCGGGCGGCTCAAGTACAGGATGTCTTCCGGCGCGCCGGCTTTGACGAATTCATCGAGTACTTTGCGACCGTAGTGCTTGGGATCCTTGATCTGGCTGTAGAGCTTGCCATCGGAAAACGTGCCGGCACCGCCCTCGCCGAACTGCACGTTCGACTCCGGGTTGAGCTCGTTGCGTCGCCAGAGGCCCCACGTGTCTTTCGTCCGTTCGCGCACGGCCTTGCCGCGCTCGAGGATGATCGGGCGGAAGCCCATCTGCGCGAGGATCAAGCCTGCAAACAGCCCGCAAGGCCCCATACCGATGACGACCGGACGCGGCAACGTCGAATGCGCCGGCGCTTTCGCCACGAAGCGATACGCCATGTCGGGCGTAACGTTGCAATGCGGATGGGGATGCGCGTCGAGACGCTTCAATACCGATGCTTCGTCTCGCAGTTCGACATCGATGATGTAGGTGAGCTTGATGTCGGAGCGCTTGCGGGCGTCGTGCGCACGGCGAAATACGTGGTAGTGAATGAGTTCGTCCGCCGTCACGCCGATCTCCTCGAGACGTGCGAGCACCGCTGATTCGATAGCCGATTCGGGATGATCGAGCGGGAGCTTGATTTCGCTTAGACGTAGCATGGGGACATCGACGGCGCTGGCCGTGCCTTTCGAAAATACGTAGAGGGATTTTAGCGCTTGGGGGTACGACTTTTGCCCCTTCTCCGTTGCGCGTTGCCCAACGCAAAAACCCCACCTTTATGGGGTGGGGTTTTTGTTTTCGGCATGAGGAGCCTGACGATTACCTACTTTCACACGGGCGATCCGCACTATCATCGGCGTGGAGTCGTTTCACGGTCCTGTTCGGGATGGGAAGGGGTGGTA
>Ga0160464_100372_pt1 | contig 36510 bp, 33 predicted proteins | sample HID1971I_E11MG_FD_108275 | JGI IMG/M metagenome (GOLD analysis project Ga0160464, IMG submission 108275) | Enriched millipede-associated microbial communities from UW Madison campus, WI, USA - HID1971I_E11 MG | ecosystem: Host-associated > Arthropoda: Insects > Digestive system > Unclassified ... | reverse complement strand
TAAACATTCCTGTAGACGCTAAGATATGGCGTTGGACGCAAAAAGGAATACCTCGTAAGATGGGGGTGTCACGGGTCAAGGCCCTAAAAACCCATCCAGGAGGTATTCAAGATGAATTGTACACGAACAGAGTTAGAAAATCAACGGATTGAACGCATCACAAGAGCGCACGTGGTGATCGGGATCGACATTGCGAAGGAAAAGCATGCCGCGCAAATCACCGACTATCGTGGTCGTGTGCTGACCGATCGAGCCCTGTCTTTTCCGAATACGGCCGGAGGCTTTGAAGCGCTCCTGCGCTGGATCCAGGAGGTGCTGGATCAGCATAAAAAGCGGAAGGTGCTCGTGGGCATGGAACCGACCGGGCACTACTGGCACAATCTGGCCAACTGGCTGCTCGATGTGGGTATCGAAGTGGTGCTCGTCAATCCGGTCACGACGCACCGTAACAAAGAGAATCGAGATAATAGCCCGTCCAAAAATGACCCGAAAGACGCGTTGGTCATCGCGGATGTCGTCACGCGGGGGTACTACACAGAGTACACGCCTCATCAACCCGAATTCGAGCACCTCAAGCGCATCATCAGTGAGCGGGAGTTCTGGGTCAATCATCAGTCTGGCCTTCGGAACCGAATCGTTCGCTGGCTCGACATGTACTTTCCTGAGTTTACGCAGGTGTTCAAGGAATGGGACGGTACGCGAGCACTAGCGACCCTGCACGCGTTTCCACTGCCCTCGGACGTGATGCAAATGGACGCCGAGGCCATCGTGCAGGGATGGGTGGCCCAAGGGATGAAACGTGCCGGCGGGGTCAGCGGGAAAACGAAGGCGTCCTCCCTTCTCCATGCAGCCGCCCGAAGCATCGGAAAGGCTGCGATCGGGACCGAAGCGCACCAGGAAATCCGCCGGCTACTCGAAGGGTATGCTGACGTCCAGGAACGCCTCGGTGCCATCGAGCAGGAGTTCGAAGGTCTGCTGGTCACGATCCCACTCACGGAGCCGTTGCGCAGTGTGGGGCTAGGTTCCGTCACCATCGCCTACATTCTCGGATGTGCAGGCGATCTGCGTTACTATGCTCATGGGCAACAGCTCCTACGCCGAGCCGGACTCAACCTGACGGAGCGCACCTCGGGGAAGCACAAAGGGCAAATTAAGCTCTCCAAGCGCGGGGACAGCACGCTACGCAAAGTTTTATTCCTGGCGGTGCTCCAGCTTGTGCGTCATCAACCGGACTTCAAGCTCTGGCATGCGCGCTATGTGCAACGGGGCATGGGCAAGATGCAATCGATCTTAAAACTGATGGGCAAGCTCGCGCGGATCCTCATTGGGATGGTTCAGCGTGGGGAAACGTATCGCAGCCCTGAGCAAGCCACTCTGGCAGCTTAGGCGAGAGCAGAGCGGTAAGCAAGCAGCAAGGTAAACAAGCAAGACCCACTCACGAATGTTGACCCATTCGCAGGATAAAATCCGCATAGAGGAACCGAGTAGGGCGAGCGCGAGGGCATAGACCCGTCTTCTAAACGCGATCGGCCTCCACGCCTTGGTCAGGTATAACGAAGGAATGCTAGGGCAAGGACCCGTAGAGACATGGGAGGGTGAACCGCCAAGGGCCAAGTGGAGTATGCGGCATCATGCAATTGGAAGTGTGCCAAAGGCGCGACTTCTGTTCCCGCATACGCTCAGGCCTTGGGGAAGGCTCCCCCTCCTCTCGATCTGCATTCTTCTTTAACAAGGTAGACGGCGTAATCCTGCGAATGAGTGAGCATTCGTGAGAGAACCCCTTAAATACGAGGGACGCTCGCCCTCGGCCTTATTTGGGCGAAAAGGAGGACGCCTCCATTTTAACGCTCACCAACGAGCTTATTTCGTTAAAAAAGCACGGAAACTTGCGTTTTTTTGAAAATAAGCGCCGTGGCAAGCGTTACGCGGTCCATGCACGTAAAAAACGGCAAATAAGCGCCGTGGCGAGCATAACAGCCATGGCGACTTAAGCCGCACGCAAAAAAAAGCGATGCGGGAACATCCCGCACCGCTTAAAAAGCGCTTTTGCGCTTCTGCGCTTCTGCACTTCTGCGTTTCTACAATTCTTCGCCGCTGCCCATCTGCAGCTATCCCTCACTCCGAATAAAATCCGCCATCGAACGAACACCCAGCGCTCCCGGCTGCCCGATCGCAAAAGGCTGCGCTCCAGCACTATCGCGCTTCTCGAAGGCGACGGTGACCGGCCGCCCCGGCAGCAGGTCGAAGAAGTTGTCGGAGAACACGCCCTCCGCCTCGGCGGACAGCCACACCTGCTTGGCCAGCGTATCGGTCGTCAGCGTGAACTGCGTGCCGCCGCTGCCTTCGACCTCGCAAACGTCGACCTGCGTCGGAGACAGCGCCAGTTGCTTGCCCGGGACGAAGTAATGCTCCCGGCTGTCCAGCCGCTCCGCTCCGCGCCACAGCTCGGCGATCAGCACCGTCCGCGCGGCATCCGCTCCGGCCAGCAACTCGTCTGTCGTCCGCGACACGATGACCGCCGCGCTATTCCCGTCGACAGCGGCAGGCAGGCCCTCCTCCTTCAGCAGCTTGCCGTCGAAGTCGTACAGCGCCAGCTTCAGCTCGCCGTCCACCGGCGCCAGAGCATCGTTCAGCAGATGGATGCCGACCCGGCCGTCCTGACTGCCGTCGATCGACAGCATCGTATCCTGAAAGCTGCGCTTCGCATAATATTGCAGCGCCTTCCAGCGGCCGTAGTAGTCCATGCCAGCCCACGAGGCGACCGGCCAGCAATCGTTCATCTGCCAGTACAACGTTCCCATGCAATACGGCTTGCGGCGACGATGCGCCTCAATCGCCGTCTTCATCGCTTCCGCCTGCAGCACCTGACTCATATAGAGGAAGGATGAGAAATCCTTGGGCTCCGGCAGATACTGGTCCATATATTGCTTGATGATCCGGTTGCCTGCGCCGTTGCGCTGATGCGCCAGCATGACGTCCGACTCCAGCGCAAGGTCCGACTCCTCGGCATAGGTGCGCACCGATTTGTACTCCGGGAACGACTGGAAGCCGTATTCGCTCATGAAGCGTCCGATATTGACGTTATAATCGTCGAACGGATCCCCCGCATGCCAGACGCCCCAATAATGGATATCGCCCACCGAGGAACGGGTCGTCGCATGCTGATTGGCGTCTCGCGACAACGACTGCAGCGGCGAGGACGGCCAATAGTCGATGCCGTCCGCATAAGCCGAGACGGCTGCAGGCAAAATATCATGGAACACCGCTTCGTAGTCTGCCCACAGCTTGTCCCGCTGCTCCGGCGTAAACGCCTTTTTCCAGCCCCAGCCGCCGTTCTCTTCATACTGCGCCCAGGCCGAGTCGATCTCGTTGTTGCCGCACCAGAGGGCGATCGAAGGATGATTGCGCAGCCGCTTGACGTTCTCCTCGGCCTCGGCTCGAACATTTTCGAGGAATGCTGGATCGCCGGGGTACATGCTACAGGCGAACATAAAGTCCTGCCAGACGAGGATGCCGTACTCGTCGCACAGCTCGTAAAATGCCGTCTGCTCATAGATGCCGCCGCCCCAGACGCGCAGCATATTCATATTGGACGCGGCGGCAGAAGCCACCTCATGGCGATAGCGCTCATAGGTCATCTCCGTGACAAAACTGTCGCCCGGGATATGGTTGGCGCCCTTGGCGAATACCGGCACGCCGTTCAGCTCAATGTAGAAGGTTGCCCCATCGCGATCCTGCTCTCGCACGAGCCGCACCGTCCGCAGCCCGGTGCGAACCTCGAGCTCCGACGTCCGGCCCATGCCTTCAATCACAGCCCGGAACGTATAGAGATGCGCATCGCCGAGTCCCCGGCACCACCAGAGTCGTGGCTGGGCGAGGTCGAGCGGCAGCTCCAACGTATTGTCCCCGGCCGTCAGGTCGACCGTGCGCTGCCAGGTCTGTCCCGCAGCCGTCACAGTCAGCTCGGCCGCTCCAGCTGTCTCGGCGCGCACGGTCGCCACTGCAGTCAGCTGCGCCCGCTCGGCGCTCACCTCATCCTGCCGAATATAGAGGTCATCGAGCTGGACGCTGCTCCATCCCTCCAGCCGCACCTCGCGCCAGATACCGCTCGTTACGAGCCGCGGTCCCCAGTCCCAGCCATAGTGGTAAGGAGCCTTGCGGGCGAATATGCTGACCTTTTCCTCGCCGAGCCCGCCCAGCTCGGACTGGTCATTGCTCGCAGGAAGCGCGTAGCCAAGCGCCCGCAGCTTGGGCAGATCCTCCTGGATCGGCGAGCGGAAGCGGACATGCAGCGTATTGGCGCCTGAAGTCAAGTACGGCTTGACGTCGACTCGCCAGGAGCGGAACATATTGTCGGCCGACAGGATCGCATGACCGTTCAGCGAGACATCGGCATACGTGTCCAGCCCTTCGAATACCAACTCGATGCGCGTATGGCCGAGCAGCTCCGCTGGCGCCTCAAAGAAAGACTGGTATTCCCAATCCTGTTTATCGATCCATTGCAGGCGATGCTCGTTAGTGCCGTAGAACGGATCTTCGATCCGCTCGTTGCGGTACAGGTCTGTATGCACGCAGCCCGGCACCTGCGCAGGCAGCCATTTCTCCTCCTCGCAGCTCTTGAACTCCCAATCGCCAATCGTCCATTTTATCTCGCCCATGGCCAGCCTCCAGTTATTTTTGTTAGCATAACGTGTTTTTATTAGTTCGTATTTACACAAAAATACTAACATTTCTAACAATGCTGGTCAATCGTTCGCTCTCCTAAAATAACACAATGCCTGCAATCGCCGAACCGATCATCACCGGCAGCGGATGAAGACGAAACTTGACCATCGCTACAAAGCAGCCTGCCGCAATCGCCAGCGTCCCGAGAAACGTCCAACTAAGCACGCCTTCGGCTGCGCTGGGCAGGATCATCCGCAAACCTGCATAGGCGATCAAACCGGCTACAACCGGGCGCAGACCGTAGAGCACCTTGCGGAGGAGCGGCAGCTCGGCGCCCCGTGCCAACACCAGCGACAGCAGCGCCATGATGACAAGCGACGGCAGCGCCATGCCGGAGGTGGCGACGACCGCTCCGGCGATACCGGCAATCTCGTAGCCGATCAGCGTCGCGCTGTTGACAGCGATCGGTCCGGGGGCCATGGCGGCCAGGGAGACCAGTTCATGGAATTGGGTGGCGTTCATCCAGCCGTGCGCCGCCGTCTCGTATTCGATGACCGGCATGATGGCGTAGCCTCCGCCAAACGACAAGCAGCCGATCTTAACAAATGTCCAAAAAAGCGTCCACATCCGGCATTCCCCTCCGTTCGCTCGATGGCTTCATAGCTTGGCTAGATAAAGTATTCAGGACAAAGCTCCTCCTCCCGCTGCCGCTCGACGCGCGGTCGCTCCAGTCGCCGTCTCATCCCGAGCCGATCTTTGGCCGCAATCACGATCGAGCCGACGATTAATCCGCCCGCGATCAGCCATCCGGGGTGAATCGCGGTCAGGAGCAAGCTGGCCAGCGTACCGCCCAAAATAATCAACGTCGAGACGTCAAAGACAGCGGCGCGCCCCATCCGCCAGGCGGCCAGTCCGATCAAGCCGACGATCCCGCCCTTCAGCCCCTGCAGCGCAGCGACGGTCTTCGGCAGGTCGGCGATGAGCCGATACGCGAAGGCCAGCAGCAGGATCAGCGCAAAGGTCGGGACGGTCATCCCCATGACAGCCGCCAACGCTCCGACGCTGCCCGCCATGCGAAAGCCAACCGCAGCGGCCGCATTGACGCCGACGCCGCCCGGAGCGGCCGCAGCGATCGAGAGCAGGTCCTCCAGACTCTCCCTTTCCATCCATTGTCGCCGCTCGACGCATTCGCGCTCGATCGCCGGCATCATTGCATAGCCGCCGCCAAATGCCGTCGGCGCGACCTTCAAAAAGCTCCAGAACAGTTGGAGCGACATCGCTAGCTTGCGTTTCATGATAGCCACACCTCTTCTTGGATGTCGATCAATTAACGCTAGTATATCATCTTTTTATCATTTTGACATAAAGTAAGAAGGATTTTTAAGAAAAATGGGTATAATTCATATTAACCCCCTTATATTTTCCCTTCTTTCACTCAACTTGATAAATACTTTCTATCAGATTGGAATGGTATGCTTTCGCAACTTTCGGTATAATGGAAGGCAAACAATAGAGGAAGAAAACGGAGGCTATATGATGCTGCAAGACCCACGTCCGCTATCGGCGAAGCGGCGAATCTACAATTATATAGCGCAAAACGGACCGCTGCCCAAGGCCGGGCTGCGTCATGTCGCCAGCGGCTCGGACAGCACGCTGACCCGTCTGCTCGAGGAGATGACCAACCATGGGCTGCTGATCGCCGACGGACGAGGTCCGTCCAGCGGCGGGCGCAGGCCCACCCTGTATCGCATCCATCCGACGCATCGATATATATTCGGTCTGGAGATTTCGAGGTTGTATTCGGCGCTGGCGCTATTCGATCTGCAGATGAATGCAATCTCCAGCATCCAATGGCGGATGGATGAAGCGATGGAGCCGGAAGCTCTGATTGCTTATGTCCAGCGCAATGCGGCGGCTTTCCTGAGAGATCATCAGATCGATAGACAACGCGTGCTGGGGATCGGCATCGGCGCGGTCGGTCCGCTCGACCGGGAGGCGGGGGTTATCCTCGAGCCCCTGCACTTCGCGTCCAAGGGCTGGACGCAGGTGCCGATTTGCCGCTTGCTGGAGGAGCGGACAGGCTTCGGTGCCCGACTGGACAACGGCGCCAACGCTGCGCTGGCGGGAGAGCACTGGGCGATGCGTGAGCCGGAGCTGCAGCATATGCTCTATGTGCATGCGGGCGTCGGCGTACGCTCGGCGATGATGTCCGGCGGCCAGATCATCCGAGGCAGCGTCGATATGGAGGGCGCAGTCGGACAGATGATCATCCAGCAGGACGGACCGCGACTCGACCCGCACGGCAACTATGGCGCGCTGGAGGCATTCGTCTCCGTCCAGGCACTGGAGCAGCAAGCCCGCAGTCTCGTCAAGAGCGGGCGCGATCACCTGCTGCAGCAGTATCGGATCGGCGTCGAGCAAGTGAACTACGATATCCTGCTACAAGCGCTCGGCAACGGCGATGAGATGGTGCGAGAGCTGTTCGTCCGCTCCGCCGCCCATCTCGGGATCGGTCTGGCCAACCTGATCAACATCCTCCATCCGGAGCGAATCGTGCTCGGCGGGGCGCTGCCAAACGCCAGTCAGAGCTACTACGACACCGCTATCGAGATCGCGCTCAAACACACATATTATTACCCTGACTACGCTCCGGTCTTCTCCAAAGGCGTGCTGCGGGAGCATGCCGTCGCGGCCGGAGCGGCGCTGCAGCTCTGGCATGAGCTGGAGATGTGAGCGCCGACTACTCCTTGAGCAGCGTTACCCATCGACGGTCCTCATGGCTGCACAGGATGGCTTCGATGAGCAGCATCAGTTGGTGGCCCTGAGCGAAGGTCGCATAGCTGCGATTATGCTTTGGCTCTCGCACATGCGCATAGAAGTCGCCGCACAAATTTTTGAGTCCGTCCGGCCATCCCTCCTGGTGGCCGCCCGGGTAGTGGGCCAGCCGCGCCGACCGCTTGGACAACGTCTCCGGGTCCTTCAGGACGACCTCGTTCGCTTGGCCCCGTCGGCCGACCCACAGCTCATTGGGCCGTTCCTGATCCCACGCTACCTCATCCTGGCCGGCAGCAATCTCGAAGACAAGCCGATTTTTGCGTCCCGCCGCAACTTGCGATACTGAGAAGACGCCCTGCACCCCATCCTCGAAACGTATCAACACACTGCCATAATCCTCTGAGCTGACTGCGACCTCCTCGCACTCGCCCTCCGCAGATTCGAAGGTGGCGCTCTGCACGAGCGGCCGTTGCCGATGCATGTGAGCCGTCTTCAGATCGGCGCATACCTCGACGATTCGCTTGCCGAGCACATGCTGCACCGTATCGCACCAGTGGGAGCCGATATCCGCCATCGCCCGCGACGGGCCGTTCAGCTCGGGGTCGAGCCGCCAGCTATAGTCCGATTCGTAGAGCAGCCAGTCCTGCAGATAACTGCCCTGGACGTGGAAGACGTCGCCATTCTCTTGCTGACGCAGGAACTCCCGCGCCTCCGACACCATCGGGTAGTGCCGATAATTAAAGCAGACGCCGCTTCTTACATTAACCTGTTCGGCCAGCTCGGCGAGCTCTTGCGATTCCTGCGAGGTGACGGCCAGCGGCTTCTCCGACAGGATATGCTTGCCGGCCAGCAAGGCTTGCTTGTTGATCTCGTAATGCAAGGCGTTGGGCGTACAATTATGGATCACCTCGATCTCCGGATCATCGATCATCGCCATATAATCATCATAGACGCGAGGAATCCCCATGTCAGCGGCCACTTGCTCGCTCTTCGCCCGCTCCCGACCGGCGATCCCCCATACGAGCGTGCCCGGCACCCGGCGCAGCGCCTCGATATGAGCAATCGCGGAGAAGCCCGTGCCTACGATGCCTGCTTTGATTGGTTTCATGGTTCTCATCCTCCCTTTGAGATCTATTTACACCTCCGGATCAGACTAAGAAACGCCCCCGAACAAGCAAAAAGGACCAACCGCCAGGAGCATGTGAGTCTCTCCCGGCTGTCGGTCCTGCCGCAAAGCGCGCAAATCAGAAATTTAAAAAGTTCAATCTTGGGTTAAGCTTACCGTCTACCGGCATCTCGCCGACAGAGTCGTGCTCGACCACCGTCTTCAGCTCAGCCGCCAGCTCGTTGAACCACACTTCATCCCGGCCAGCCAACGCGGCGTCGATCAAGGTGCGGATCGACTGAGCCTCGCTCAGCGCCAACGGCTCGAGTTTTTTTAAGCCCTGTTCACGCACCCCGACATATTTGTTCATGATACGCTCATGATCAGAGTGGATGACATAGAGCTTGATGATGCCTTGAAACTCGCCGATGGACTCGATATACCCGTGCACAAGCTCCCCGTTCCCGGTATGGCCTTGCACCCAGTCGCCAATTTGAAATGTCATGGTCCAGCACCACCTGTTCTGCAAGAGTTGGAGTTACCTGCTCTTCAACTGTAACAACTACAGATACACTTTGGATAACACTGCTGCATTCGGCATACTGTAATAATACTTGATACAGTTAAGATTGTCAAGTAAGCTAACCTTCAACTTGCATTCGCCCCGTCCCTATACTTAGAGTGTCAGGTCCGGGGCAGTTCATGAGAGAAGCCAGATTAACGCGAAGGGCTCGCCAACTCCGCCAATGTACGCGTCATTGCGCCGGTCGCTCCCTTGCCCTCCCAGCCGCGGCCCTTGGATAGCCAGGCCGTGCCGCCGATGTCCAGATGAACCCAAGGCAGCTCCTCGGCGAAGGTGCCGATGAACAGCCCGCCGGTTATCGTGCCTGCCAATCGGCCGCCGACATTTTTCATATCGGCTGCGTCGCTGTCGAGCTGTCTGCGATAGACCGGATACGACGGCAGCTCCCAGATCGGCTCGCCGCTCCGCTCCCCTGCCTGACGCACTGTCTCCATCAGCTCTGGGTTATTGCTCACTGCCCCCGTCGCTACGTCGCCCAGAGCGACCATCACTGCGCCAGTCAGCGTCGCCACGTCGACCAACTGCGTCGCTCCGCGCTGGATGGCTGTCGTCAGGCCGTCGGCGAGCACGAGTCTCCCTTCCGCATCTGTATTGACGACCTCGACGGTGCGTCCGCTCATCGTCGTGATCACATCGCCTGGCTTGAGCGCCCGGTCCGAAGGCATATTCTCGGCAGTCGGCACCACGGCTACGATATTGATCGCAGGGCGCAGCTTGCCGACGATGCGCATCGCACCGAGCACGGCGGCGGCTCCCCCCATATCGGAGATCATTTCCTCCATGCCTGCTGCCTTCTTGAGCGAGATGCCGCCTGTATCGAAGGTGATGCCCTTGCCGATCCAGCCCCATACCGTCTTATCCTCCGGAGCGCCTTGGTAATGCAAGACGATCATACGCGGCGGGTGCGCGCTGCCCTGTCCGACGCCGAGCAAGCCGCCCATGCCCTGCTCCGCTGCTGTCCACTCATCGAGCACCTCGCATTCCATCTCCAGCTCGGCGGCGAGCTGCTCCGCCTCCTCCGCCAGTTGCTCCGGCGTCAGCAGATTACCTGGCCGGTTGGTCAGCTCGCGCGCATAACATACGCCGTCGGCGAAAATCATACCGCGTCGCAGCCCGGTCTCCCATGCGGCGGCCAGGCCCGGCGCCTCCTGTCCGTTCTGCGATACGAATGCCGCTGACTCAAGCAGGGGCGCCTCCTTGTCCTCCCGCCGGATCGCCTCACGGCTGTGCAGACCGAGGATCAATCCTTCGCTCATCGCTTGGGCTGCCGCCTGAGGCTCGCAGCCCGCTCCGCCCGTCAGTAGCCACTCAGGCAACAGCAGGCCGATATGGCGCGCCTTTAGCGACCGTACAGCTCTTGCGATTGCCGCAGCCGCCGAGCGCAGGCCGTCGGCATCCGGCTCTGCTGCCAGTCCGACGCAGACGACGAACGGCGTCGGCAGCAGCCCGACCGTCGGCAGGGTGTAGATCTCCTCCGGCTTGCCGTTATATAGTCCTCGCTCGCGCAGCTGGAGCACCGCGGCATCGAGCTGAGGATGCAGCCCGCCTGCCGCTAGCGCGTTCTCCTCCGACAGTCCAGCTTCGGTGACGAACACGACGAGCGCGTCCGCCTCCCTGTCATGTTTCAGATTACCGTATGTAATTTGCAGGCTCATGAGTCCCGCCTCCTGTTCCTGGAATATAAAAAAGAATCGGTCTTTAACCGATTCTAAGGGTTTAGCGCACCATTGGCAAATAGATTGTAAATTCCGTGCCCTCGCCGATGTTGCTATCGACCTTGATAAAACCGCCGTGATTGCGGATGATCCGGTAGCTGACCGACAGTCCGAGTCCGGTCCCTTCCGCCTTGGTCGTAAAAAATGGATCGAAGAGCCGATTCATCGTCTGCTTCTCCATCCCTTTGCCATTGTCGCGGATCATAATCTCCGCATACCTGCCTTCCTTGCGGCTAATGACGTCGATACGTCCTTCGCGCTCGCCGCCCAGCTCGACGATTGCATCCAGGGCGTTTTTGAGGATGTTCAGAATGACTTGCTTGACCTGCTTCACATCAATCGAGACATGTAGCACCTCCGCGCTCTCCTCATAGTTGACGACGCTGCCCTTCATGAGCGCCTCGCTCTCGCTAAGCAGGATTACCTCCTTCAGAAGGGAGTTGATGGGCACGAGCTGCATCATCGGCGCCGACGGCTTGGACGAATTCAGGAACTCGTTGATAATCTCGTTGGCCCTGTCAATCTCCGAGAGGATGATCCTTGCGTATTCCTCCTTGCCAAGCGCCAGCAGATGCGGTCTCAGCAGCTGGATGAAGCCTCGTATCGATGTGAGCGGATTGCGGATCTCGTGAGCGATCGCGGCCGCGATCTTCCCCAGCATCGCCAGCTTGTCATTTTGGTAGGCTGTCTGTTCGATCTGCTTGTACTCCGAGACATCCTTGACGCTGATGAGATAATCGCCGTCAAGCTGGTCGCCGTAGGTGACTGTCACGAGCAGATGCCGTCCGCCGGCATCCTGGAGCTCGAAATAGCGGCTGCGCTGACAGATCATCTGTCTGAACAAGCCGAGGATCATCCGTCTCGTCGACTTCCGCAGTGCCGGATGCTTGACGATGCCGCGCACGTCGCAGCCGATCAACGTCATGCGAGGAATGTCGAGGATACGCGCCATTTGCAGATTGACGAAGGTCAGCAGCCCATCCTTGTCAAACAATGCGATTCCGCTATCCATATGTTGCAATACATTCTCGTATTTGTCCTTCACTAGTTGGGTCGATCGGTTGGACTTGAAGAGCAGCTCTCTCATCTCGTTAAACGTTTCGTCGGTGGACTGTTGAGGAAAGGGGTGACTTTTGTACTCGGTCATAAGTTCTACAAGCAAGGCTGTGCTCCGCTTGTACAACATCGAGGTGTCGCCCAGCATTTTTTCTTCGATCAGCGGCTGGAGCGCCTGGTCGTGGAGCGTACTGATTTCATCGGGGCTCAAGGACTGCAGATAGCGACCAAGTTCCTGCTTGCGGTTACTTGACACTTCCCTGCCGCGCACATAGTCGGAGAGGATCAGATCATACTTCTTGCGAATAAAGGGCATTCCCGCTCCGTTGTGACTGCATACAGCATACCTGACTTGTTGATCATGCTTGGATCGTCTCATCAGCATTCTCTTATCACATCCGATAATTTGTTTTCCACAGGATACCATAATCATAGTAATATTTTGTAATCGGTGTCAATCAGAGATTGTGTCGAAAGCTTGGAGACAATTCGACAAGCAAATACAGGTCTTTTCACCTGTTGCAACCAATTTGCCTGTCCGCCGCAGCTCCAATAGTACAATGGAACGAAGGCAGCCGATTGGTTGTCAAGCTGCCTTCTCTTGGGCCAGCTTAGCCGATCTGGCAGGTTGCTGACGCTGTTCGCTATGACGACTTCGTTCGGAGTTGCCACGCTCCTCATTGCCCTCCCGCTGGCTGCGGTCAGAGCCAGGCCGCGAGCTCTGGTCCCCCCGCTGGCTGTCAGAGCCGGACTGGACGCGTTCGTCCCTCGGCGGCTTGCGGTCGGGCCCAGCCTGGACAGCGCGGCCGCTCCGTTCCGGCCCGCTCTGCGGTCCGATCCCCTGCTCAGCTCCACGCCCTTTTCCACCCGATGGCTGCTCCTTCTCAGGCGGACGTTTGCCCGGACCCGCTGATGCCGGAGACTTCTCTCCCCCAGGCGTAGATGGTGACTCCTGCTGCGGACGATTAGCCTGCCCATGGGGCGACTCTCCCGGATGTTCGGCCTTGCTGCCGTGCGATCCCGACTTGCCTGGCTCCGGGTGCGTCAGACCTGCTCGGGCTGCATCGGATGGAGAATGCGGTACGCTCGACTTACGCTCTCCGCTCTCGGACCGGGAAGCGTCATCCTGCCCCGCTGGCGGCACTACAAACTGCTCCGCCGGCTTGGTGTCCGCCTCGTGCTGCTCAGCATCGAGCTCTTGCAGCAGCAGTCGACGCAGCAGTTCCTCTCCCTCATCTTCATCCCATCGGCTCATGATCGACTGGAGTCCGCCATGTGCTGCCGCGGCTTGACGGGTCGTCTGCTCTCTGAGCTCCTGCATCGGGATCGGATCGCCGTTATACCTAGAGAGCAGGTGTATGGCCATCTGTCCTGGCGTGACGCCTTGCTCGGCCGCTTCGTCACGCAGTTGGACCGGCGCGCTCAGCAGCGTGACCGTCAGATTCAGCGTCGACTCGAGCAACTGACGGACCTCTCCCGCGATCCTCGCCCCTAGCCGATCGTCCGGCTTCAGATCTGCGGCGATACGGGTGACGATGGCCGCTTGCGAGTCCCCGGTCAGATATGGGCCTGCCTGGGCACGCTCGATGATCTGACCCAATACCTCCTGCATCGGGATATTCTCATATGTCATGCCGCGGATGATCTCCGCGCCATCCTTATTCCAGGAGCGGAGCTCCACTACACGCTCATGCTTGTCTACCGCGAGCTCCAGGCTAGGGTTAAAGTCGATCGCAAAATAATAAGCGACCTCGGAGTGGGTACGAAACAGACCGGGCAGCGCAATCAACAGGAGCGCCACAGCAATCGCTGCTGCTAGGGCAACGATTCGGCGAGCGGACCGGGGCGCTCGATCAGGCACCGCTACTTCTTCGCCAAGCCCAGCGACACGGGTTGTGGGGATGCGGCGGAATTGTCCCTCCGGCGTCAGCACAATCCAATGTCTGGCCTTGATATCGACGATGATCCCCCGCTTCATGCTTCGCTCCCTCCTCCCTCATCCTCCGAGCTCGTGCCCAGATAATCTTGCAGATGCAGATAGACTCCCGTTCGGATGAGCACCAGCGCGATCAGATACTTCCGATTTCGTTCCAATGTCTTGCGGGTGACTCCGGCAAACGCTAAAATCTCCTTGATCGGCAATTGCTTCTTTTTGCGCATCAGTGTCATCAATTTCGCATCCTCTGCAATGCCTTTGGCAATCCGCTGCATATTCTCTCGCGAATCCGCATGCTTAGGCGCATGCTTCGCCAACTCCGTGTAAGAGATGCCATAGTCCGACAGCTCGGCGCCTAGCTCCTCGATCTCCTGCCGCAAACTCTGTGTCTCCCGCTCTAATGCAAAATGTCTCATCGACTGCCGATCCTCGAGCCAGCGCAGACGCCCCTCCCCCTCTTGTTCCTCCAGCGAGCTGTAGGGCAGGATGCGCGCGTGACGCTGCTCCTTGCGCAGATGATCGATCAATCGGCGTCGGATGACCGTCTCCGCAAAGCCGATAAACGACTTGCCGGCCTTGTCATCATACTGCCGGATCGCTTCGTGGAAGCCCTGCAACGCGATGCTGTATTCGTCGTCGCGGGAGGGGTCAATATAACGTTTGCAGAAGCGACTCGCAACCTTGATGACGAACGGCTCGTAAGCGGCGAGGAAAGGTCCGACCGCCTCCTCCTCCCCGCTTCGGATCCGCGCCACGATCGCCTCCGGCAGCTCGCGGCTTGCCGGTCCGTCGTCGCGACGCGACTTGCCGAACCAGCGTTTGAATAAAACAAGTAACAACCCGCTCCACCTCACATTGATAGCTTTCGACCTGGTGATTGACCTTGTGGGGGTGTGCTCAAAAAGAAACGCCTCCTGTGCGAGGAGGCGGTCGTAGTTAACAATAACCCTCGGATGGGCGTCGCTGCTGCAATTTGTTGCGACGCTTATTCAACACGCTTAGCCGTCGTTTCAGTTGCTGCTCCCACTCTTGATCCTGCAGCTGCTTGGCGAAGCTGAGCAGATCCAGCGCCATATCGATCTGACTGTGGACAACCTCCATCGGATCCTCATGCTCGTGATTAACGCAATTCTCGGCAAGCGCGACGCTTTCCTGCTCCACATAATCGTGGAAATCCACCTCGGAAGCGCCGTCTCCATGAGCATACTCCGCAAGAATTTCATATTCGTTTTCGATTAGGTAATGAATCTCGACCCGATGACAGACAGGACAGAACATGATCGGCACATTATGAATGTGCGTCCGATAATGCTTCAAGGTCCCCTTCGTCCCCAACATGCTGGCGCCACAACAGAAGCTCATTTCGACCCCTCCTTTGGCTCGTCTGACGGAGCAAGTCCCCGCAACAGACGGCTTGCCGTATCATTTGGACTCCTTTTACCCGTTCCATTCTCGCCCTAATCACGAGTAACGGGGCCTTGCGTTTGGCATCGCCTATCTTTACTATATTCGCCTTTTTCATCATAATCCCTGCAAGAGAACGTCTCCAATATCTAACTACTTGTCCAGCAACGGGAGCCAAAACGAAAACAAGCCCGCAGGGGGGCTTGTTCGTCGATCATCTATTGAGGTTGTCCATTAGATAAAGTTTTTCGAGGTTGTCACGCGACGAGCCGTTACAAAACGCTTGTCGTAGTAAGAGCTGGACATTTTGCTGATGGTGACGCCTTTGCTGCTCGAGGAGTGCGCAAACTCTCCGTCCCCCAAGTAGATGCCGGCATGGGAAATGCCTTTGCCGCTTGTGTTGAAAAATACCAGATCGCCCGGCTGCAGATCGGAACGCTCGACTTTGGTTCCTTTTTTCGCTTGCGCGCTGGAGGTTCTCGGAAGATTGACGTTGTATTGATTGAAGATGTGAATAACAAATCCCGAACAATCAAATCCTTTGGTCGTGGTGCCGCCATATTTGTAAGGCGTGCCGACCACCTTTTCGACCTTTTCCCGAAGATCCTTTTCGCTGGCGAATACGGAACCTGCAAATGTGAAGACCATTACTGCTGCGAGCATAGCTGCGATCAATCGTTTCAAAACTGTTTTCTCCCTTCGTGCCTACGAGGTTAGCTGAGGGTTCGGTTGAGAGTTTCCCTATAATTCCTTCTTGCGGAATTAATTCACCCGGGGATGGATCCCCCGTTTCCGGGCCTAAGCTCGGAATTCGGCATCGGTAGTATAATTTTCCTCTGATACAGGGATTCGCCCTTAAGAGTCAAAATCCTACCTGTTTAAACATTAGAAAAACTTCATAAACCGACGAACGTCGAAAAAGCCTGAGCGCATAAGGCTTCAGGCTGTCGGGTTATTTTAAATATGAGAGAACCTTAAGGAATATATTGCTGCACGATTTTGATGATTTTTCCATCCTTTACAGTGATGTGGTAAGGGAAGTCGCGAAGATCCCATTCCTCATGATCCTGGATCAGATCGATGAAACGCTCCACGTCAATCTGCTCATCCCAGACAATATCCGCTTCCTCGATATTCCCTGTCCGATTATAGATCTGCATCCGCACCTCTGCGTCAGGAGCTACCTCCAGTTGGACTAGAGCGTCGTCCTCATTGACGATATAGTAGCCATCCGGCGCCTCGGTCATGTCAGGATCTTGCTCATGCAGACGGAATTGCTCGTTGGCCTCTTCGCCTTCGAACCACTGGATGTAATCAACAACAGCGGTAATTTTGCCATCCTTTTGCTCAATGGACTCGATGTAGGAGGTTTGCGTCTCGGGAGAAGCGGCTACCGGCTGGTAGGCGTCGTCTTTTGCGCTGGCCGCGCCAAACTGAATCAATACGATCAAGACGACAAGTGCGCTTAACAATGGTTTTTTCATTGTTCTCTCTCCCTTGAGTAGCATAATCCTGTCTCCATCCTACAGCTACTTACCCTGTTCAGTGGATGATGAACCAGCTTACTGTGAATTGTATGTATTCTTTGTGTCTTCCTTGCTTGTATACTATTAAGACGGATGAGAAAGCGAAATGGTTGCATCAAAAATCACTTTTTCGAAAAAAAATTAAAAAAATGAGAAAAGCGCTTGGCTCCTCACAACGAAAAAGCCCCGCGCAAAGGCGGGGCAGAAACCATCAAGGCCACATAGGCCTTTCTCGCAATTAAGCTTGCAGCGCAGCGACGATCAGATCGCCCATTGCCGTCGTTCCGACAGCCTTGCTCTTGTCGACGGCGATATCGCCGGTGCGGTGCCCGTCGTTGAGCACCTTCGCTACCGCATCCTCGATCGCTTGCGCCGCCTCTTCGTAACCGAAGGTTAGACGGTACATGAGCGCCACGGAGAGGATCGTCGCGATCGGGTTGGAGATGCCTTGGCCAGCGATGTCAGGCGCCGAGCCGTGTACCGGCTCGTACAGGCCGAAGCTGCCTTCGCCCAGCGAAGCGGACGAGAGCATGCCGATCGAGCCCGTCAGCATCGCTGCTTCGTCGCTCAGGATGTCGCCGAACATGTTCTCGGTGACGATAACGTCAAAGCTGGACGGACGACGCAGCAGCTGCATCGCGCAGTTGTCGACGAGCACATGCTCGAGCTCGACATCCGGGTACTCCGGAGCGATCCGGTTGACGACCTCGCGCCACAGACGCGACGTCTCGAGGACGTTGGCTTTGTCGACGGACGTCAGATGCTTGCGGCGCTTCTGGGCGATCTCGAACGCCTGACGGACGATCCGCTCGACCTCGGCCACATTGTAGACGCAGGTGTCGACCGCTTCTTGGCCATACTCGCCTTCGCGACGGAACTTCTCGCCAAAGTAGATGCCGCCGGTCAGCTCGCGCACGACGATCAGGTCGGTGCCTTCGAGCACCTCAGGCTTCAGCGTCGATGCTTCGCGCAGGCAATCGAAGACGTTCGCCGGACGGATGTTGGAGAACAGGCCAAGCGCCTTGCGGATGCCGAGCAGCCCAGTTTCCGGACGCAGCTCCTTGCTGTTGTTGTCCCACTTTGGTCCGCCTACCGCTCCGAGCAGCACAGCGTCAGCGTTCTTACAAATATCGAGCGTCTCTTGCGGCAGCGGCGTGCCCTTCTCGTCGATAGCGATGCCGCCGAACAGCCCATGCTCGAATTCAAAGCTGAGGCCAAACAGCTCTTCGGTCTTTTTCATCACCTTGATCGCTTCCGCGACCACCTCAGGGCCGATGCCGTCGCCGGCAATGACCGCGATTTTTTTCGTTTCTGCCATGTTGCACACTCCCTTGTTTACATTTAAATAAGGCTCATTTTGTCGCGGCGTCCGCCGGACTTGCGCTTGTCGATCAGGCGGTTGAGCGCATCCACATAGGCGCGCGCGCTCGCCTCCAGGATATCCGTGCTAAGGCCGCGGCCTTGCGCCGACACCTCGTCCTGCTGCAGCACGACATGGACCTCGCCGAGCGCGTCCTTGCCCTGGCTGACGGACTTGATGGAGTAGTCCTCCAGCTCGACCGCTTCGCTGGTCGCTTTGTCGATCGCATTGTAGATCGCGTCGACCGAGCCGTTGCCCTCGGCCGTCACCGTCTGCTCCCCGGTCGCTGCCGAGCGGATGCGCACAGTCGCGCTAGGCGTTGATTCGTTGCTGTAGCTCACCTGCACCGCTTCGAGGACGAATACCTCCGGCGTATCGATCAGCTTCTCCTCGAGCATCGCCCGGATGTCCTCGTCGCTGACGTTTTTCTTCTTGTCCGCCAGCTCCTTGAACTTCGCGAAGGCGCCGTTGACCGCATCGTCGGACAGCTCGTAGCCCATATCTAGCAGCTTCTCGCGGAACGCATGACGTCCGGAGTGCTTGCCGAGCACCAGCTTGGACTCCTTCAGACCGATCGTCTCCGGCGAGATAATCTCATACGTCGTCTTCTCCTTCAGCATGCCGTCCTGATGGATTCCGGACTCATGGGCAAAGGCGTTGGCTCCGACGATCGCCTTGTTGCCCGGTACGACCATGCCGGTCAGCTTGCTGACCAGACGGCTCGTCTTGGCTATCTCGGTCAATTGAATCGTCGTGTGCGCGTCATAGTAATCCGACCGCGTGGCCAGCGTCATGATGACCTCTTCCAACGCCGTATTGCCTGCGCGCTCGCCGATACCGTTGATCGTGCCTTCGATCTGATCGGCGCCGTTTTTGATCGCGGCCAGCGCATTGGCTGTCGCCATGCCGAGATCGTCGTGGCAGTGCGCGCTGAGCTGGATCGTCTCGATGTTTGGCACCTGCTCCTTGAGCGTCTTGAAGATGTTGCCGAACTCCGACGGAGACATATACCCGACGGTATCGGGGATATTGACGACCGTTGCGCCGGCGCGGATCGCCATATCGGTCACCTGGCAGAGGAAGTCCAACTCGGTGCGTCCGGCGTCCTCCGGGGAGAACTCCACCTTGCTGAAATATTGCTTGGCGTAACGAATCGCCCGCTCCGCCGCCTCCAGCACCTGCTCCTTCTCCATGCGCAGCTTGTGCTGACGATGGATCGGCGAGGTCGCCAGGAACAAGTGGATGCACGGGTCCTGAGCATCCTTGAGCGCTTCCCGCACCGCATCGATGTCTTGCTCCCGCGAACGCGCCAGCCCGATGATCGAAGCGTTTTTGACCGCTTTGGCTACCGCAGCCACGCCAGCCAGGTCGCCTGGCGACGCCGCCGGGAAGCCGGCTTCGATGCGGTCGATGCCGAGCTTCTCCAGTTGCAGAGCAATCTCGACTTTTTCTTGCGTATTCAGATTGACGCCCGGCGATTGCTCGCCATCGCGCAGCGTCGTATCGAAGATATAGATTTTGCGCATGTTCGTGTGCCCCCTGTCCCCGTAGTGTGAAGACTAACCGCTATACAAACCAACATCCCGGTTACCTCCGGCAGGCGGACAGACCTCCCCCGATGGGAAGGTCTGTGCCTCTGCCCTGGATAGCCCGGGATCGATGGCATGACTTGTATATGGCTTAAAGCTAGCTTACTTCTTGATCCAGTGCATCAGCTCGCGCAGTTGGCTGCCCACTTGCTCGATCGGATGCTCGGCTTCGCGACGACGAGTCGCAGTCAGCGTAGCGCCGTTGGATTGGTTCTCGAGGATGAAGTCGCGAGCGAAGCGTCCAGCCTGGATGTCTTCCAGCACGCGTTTCATTTCTTTTTTGGTCTCTTCGGTCACGACGCGAGGGCCAGTGACGTAGTCGCCGTACTCAGCCGTGTTGCTGATGGAGTCGCGCATCGAGGACAGACCGCCTTCGTACATCAGGTCGACGATCAGCTTCAGCTCATGCAAGCACTCGAAGTAAGCCATCTCTGGCGCGTAGCCGGCTTCCACCAGCGTTTCGAAGCCAGCTTTGACCAGCGCGCTTGTACCGCCGCACAGTACAGCTTGCTCGCCGAACAGATCCGTCTCGGTCTCTTCGCGGAACGAAGTCTCGATGACGCCTGCGCGAGTACAGCCGATGCCTTTGGCATACGCCAGACCGATCGCTTGCGCGTTGCCTGTAGCATCCTGCTCGATTGCGATCAGGCCAGGAACGCCGAAGCCTTCAACATACGTACGGCGTACCATGTGACCAGGCGATTTCGGAGCCACGAGGAGCACGTCTGTATCCTTGTCCGGTACGATTTGGCCGAAGTGAACGTTAAAGCCGTGGGAGAACATCAGCGCCGCGCCTTTTTTCAGGTTAGGCTTGATTTCTTCGTTATAGACGCGAGCTTGCGTCTCGTCCGGCATCAGGATTTGTACCACGTCGGCTACCTTGACAGCCTCAGCTACACTCAACACTTCGAAACCGTCGTTTTTAGCTTTTTCGGCGGATTTGCCGGCGCGCAGGCCGATGACGACTTTCAGTCCGCTGTCGCGCAGGTTTTGCGCTTGCGCATGACCTTGGCTGCCGTAGCCGATAACGGCGATTGTTTTACCTTGCAGGACGCCTTGGTCCGCGTCTTTTTCGTAGAACATGTTAACTGCCATGAGAATAAATGCCTCCTTTAATTTGAACCCAATTGAACGGGTGCTCGAAAGGGCGACTCGAGGGGTCAGGCTTCGCCCGCTCAAGCTCCCGTTCAATTAAACGGGTATGTTGCTAATCTGACTATCTGACAGGAGACAACACGCGCTTAGCGCGCGTTGCCTCGCATCATCGCCGTCACGCCAGTCCGGGACAGCTCCCGGATGCCGTATGGCTTGAGCAGCTCGACCATCGCATCGATCTTGTCCGAGTCGCCGACGACCTGCACCATCAACGTATGCGAGCCGATATCGACGACAGCCGCCCGGAACGTATCGACGACGCCAAGAATCTCCGGTCTGGCCGAAGGCTCGGCGCTCACCTTGATGAGCGCCAGCTCCCGCCCGACCATCGGATGCGCGCTAAGGTCGACAACCTTGATGACGTCGATCAGCTTGTACAACTGCTTGGACACTCGCTCGAGCGTCCGGTCATCGCCGCTCGTGACGATGACCATCCGCGAGAGCCCAGGCTCCTCCGACGTGCCGACAGTGATGCTCTCGATGTTGAACCCCCGGCGCCCGAACAGGCCGGACACCCGCTGCAGCACGCCTGGCTGATTGTTAACCAATACGGCTATCGTAAATTTCTTCATTCCGAATCCCCCATTATCATCGCATCAATCGTGTTGCCCTGGGTGACCATCGGGTACACGTTCTCGTCCTTGCGTACGACGAACTCGACGACGGCAGGACCTGGATGACGGAGCGCCTCTTCCCAGACCGCCCGCGCATCCTCCTTGCCCGTAGCCCGGAAGCCCTTGACGCCGTAAGCTTCAGCCAGCTTGACGAAGTCGGGGCTGCCAGCCAGATCGATGTGGCTGTAGCGATTGTCATAGATGATCTCCTGCCACTGACGCACCATGCCGAGCACCTGGTTGTTGATGATTGCGACCTTGACCGGGATATTGTTGATCGCGCAGATCGCCAGCTCCTGGGCGCACATCTGCATCCCGCCATCGCCATTGATCGAGACGACGACCCGATCCGGGCACGCCATCTGGGCGCCGATCGCCGACGGAAAGCCAAAGCCCATCGTGCCCAGGCCGCCGGAGGTGATCCAGGAGCGAGGCTGGTTGAACCGATAATACTGCGCGGCCCACATCTGATGCTGGCCAACGTCAGTCGTGACGATCGCTTCGCCGCCGGTCGTCTCGTGGATCATCTCGATGACCCATTGCGGCTTCAGCACCGTATCGGAGTCGATGTACTTGAGCGGCTTCGCCTGCTTCCACTCCTGTACCTGACGGCGCCAGGCATCGGCCTTGGCCGCCGGCTGCGCCTCGCGGTTGGCGAGCTGCAGCACTGTCTTGATATCGCCGACGATCGGGATCTCGGTCGGCACGTTTTTGCCGATCTCCGCCGGGTCGATATCGATGTGGACGATCCGGGCCTGCGGCGCGAAGCCTTGCAGCTTCATCGTCACGCGGTCATCGAAGCGTGCGCCGATATTGATCAGCAGGTCTGCGGACTGGATCGCCATATTGGCCGTGTACGTGCCGTGCATGCCCGGCATGCCCATCCACAGCTCCTCGCCGCTCGGATACGCGCCCAGACCGAGCAGCGTCGTCGTCACCGGAATCTGGGTTTTCGTGATGAATTCCAACAGCTCTTCATGGCCGCCGGAGTAGACGACCCCGCCGCCCGCCAGGATGACCGGACGTTCGGCTTCGACGATCGCCTTCAGCATCTTGTCGACCTGCAGCTTGTTCGGATGAACGGTCGGGTTGTAGCCGCGGATGTTCACTTCCGTGACTGGCTGGAAGAGCGCCGTCTGCGCCGAGACATCCTTCGGAATGTCGATCAGCACGGGGCCTTTGCGGCCGGTATTGGCGATATAAAACGCCTCATGGATCACGCGCGGCAAGTCCTCGACATTGCGCACGAGGTAGCTGTGCTTGGTGATCGGCATCGTGATGCCGGTAATGTCGGCTTCCTGGAAGGCGTCTGTACCGATCGCAGTCGTAGCCACGTTGCCCGTAATGATGACCAGCGGCACCGAGTCCATATAGGCTGTCGCGATGCCCGTTACCAGATTGGTTGCTCCCGGACCCGAGGTGGCGATACATACACCGACTTTCCCGCTGGCCCGCGCATAGCCGTCAGCCGCATGAATAGCGCCCTGCTCGTGACGTGTCAGCAAATGGTTGAAGTCAGAGTAGCCGTGCATGGCGTCATAGATGTACAACACCGCGCCGCCGGGGTAGCCGAAGACGCATTCCGCACCCTCGAGAACCAAGCTGCGGAGCAATATTTCCGAGCCGCTGATGACCTCTTGCTTCACCAGCTTATCCATTATTTCTTCCTTTGACTTTAGCGCTGCACTTTGTGCGTTCATAGTCATCCTCCTTCTCCGGGTTTTGTGTCTGGGCGGGCACCTTGCAGAACATCAAAAAAACCTCCCGCCCCTCAGCACATCATAATGCGTTGAGGGACGAAAGGTTTAGCTTCCGTGGTACCACCCGTATTTGTCATACGTCTCGCGACATACAACCTCATAAAGTAAGACAGAGCTAGCCTGTTCCTACCTTCGGCACTGTAACGCGTGCCTTGCGATTCTCCCTAATAGTCCGTGGATTTTCAGGAAAACAGCTCCGAGGTGAGCTCGTAGAAAAGGGATTCTGGCGACGGTCTCAGCTAATCCGTCCGCTCTCTGAGCAAAAGAGCCCTTAACACTTCGTCCTCATCATTGCCGATTGCGTATGATTGTTAGGTTTAATTATATGCATTGCAACTCGATTCGTCAAGACCAGGTTGGCGAGGTCACCCAAAAACTTGCGACAACCGTACATTTCGCAGCCCCACATCATATGCTGGGATAAGCAAGTCAGCCATGCGAAGGAGTGCGGCAGCCTTATGACGATTATCCGCAGACGCCATCCGCGTCTGGACACCAAAGAGATCCTCCGCCTCATCCGCACCGAGCTCGTCCCGAGATCGCACACGGTCCGCGAAGGCGATCCCTATGTACTGCGCGAGCTGCCCAAACGGCTTCGGCGAGGGCATACCCTCGTCGCTGCGCGCAGCAAGCTGAGCTCGCCGCTCGGCTTCATTCACTATCATTTGCTAGGCGATCAGCTATTCCTCGATATGCTCGCTGTGCAGCCCCGTTATCAGGGACGCAGTCTAGGCAAGCGGCTGATGCTGCGAGCCGAGCAGGAGGGGATGTCGCACGGCTGCGTCTTTGCCAGACTGTTTGTCGACGATGACAACGACAAGGCGCACAGCTTCTACGACCGTCTCGGCTACCAGACCATGCGGCATCATGCGGATTTTCGGTGCTACGAGCTGTACAAGCAGCTTGTCCCGTGAATGCCGATTCTCTATTGCGGCTCAAGCAAGCGCTCATGCCAAAAACCTTCAGAACCGCTGCATGCGACCTGAAGGTTTTTGGCTGCGTCTGACAAAGCTGCTGCGAGGCTAATTAATAGAAGTAAGGGCCTTGATTGCAGCAGCCTGGGCCATAGCCGCCGCCGTACGGTCCAGGGCCGAAGCCGCCGCCATAGGGTCCCGGACCAAAACCGCCGCCGAAGCCGCCGGCGAACGGGAGCGTCCCGATGGCCAGCAGATCGAACAATACCAGCGGCAAAATCGCTTTTGTCCGCACCTGCTTGCCTTTGCTCAGCGGCTGCAGGATCAGGCGTTGTCCGCTTATCTTGAGCAGTCGTCCCGTCACCCTCGTACCGTCTTTTCGCACCGCATAGATCGCCTTGCCGACCAGCTTGCGGGCGTCTTCTCGGGATACTTTGCGCATGTTATCCCTCCTTCTCCTTGATGACACAGTGTATTCCGAGGGCGTCCATCTAGCCTGTACCCTAGTCTACTCGCGATCAAAATTGGGTGCGGCGACGATAGTTTTGTCTAGCGTAAGCCGCAAAAAGCCCCGCCCTCCACAAAGGGAGAACGGGGCTAAAGTTATCGATGCGCCAAATACTAGGAAGCGTTCAGCTTGTCTTTGGCTACGCCAGCCAGGGAGTTGAACGCGCCGATGTCGTTCACTGCCAGGTCAGCCAGCATTTTGCGGTTTACTTCTACGCCGGCCAGCTTCAAGCCGTACATGAACTTGCTGTAGGACAGGCCGTTTTGACGAGCAGCCGCATTGATCCGAGTGATCCACAGCTTGCGGAAGTCGCGTTTTTTCTGGCGACGATCGCGGTAGGCGTAGAGCAGGGAGGTCATCACTTGCTCTCTTGCCGTTTTAAACAGTCTGTGTTTCGAACCAAAATATCCTTTTGCCAGCTTCAAAATTCTTTTCCGACGACGGGTGCGGACAAAGCCGCCTTTCACTCTTGCCATGAATTAGCCCTCCTGTAGTATGCTTATTCGCTCTATTCGTTATAAACCAAAGGCTTACTGTCTTATTTGAGGTTGTCGAGACCGCGTTGCAGACGTTTTACGTCGCCAGCAGCCATGAGCGGCTGTCCCGCCAGGACGCGCTTTTGACGACCCGATTTGTGGGAGAGCAAGTGGTTTTTGTAAGCTTTGTACCGTTTCACTTTACCGGTGCCGGTAATTTTGAAGCGGTCTTTCAAACTGCTGTGTGTTTTCATCTTAGGCATGTTGTGGTCCTCCTCAGGTTTTTCGTTAGGTATTGTTTTTTGGCGCAAGAATCATAATCATGCTGCGTCCTTCAAGCTTTGGCATGCGTTCCACAACACACAGCTCCGCAACTTCCTTCGCCAGGTTGTCCAGGATCCGTTGTCCGATCGAAGCATGGGTGATCTCCCGTCCGCGGAAACGGACCGAGCATTTTACCTTGTCGCCTTCCTTCAGGAACTTGACAACATTGCGCATTTTCGTCTGGTAGTCGTTGTCCTCGATGTTGACGCGGAACCAAACTTCCTTAAGCTCGACGATTTTCTGATTTTTGCGCGCTTCTTTTTCTTTCTTCTGCTGCTCGTAACGGAACTTGCCGTAGTCCATGATCCGACATACGGGGGGTTTCGCTGTAGGAGCGACATTAACTAGATCCAAGTTAAGATCTATTGCCATCTGGAGCGCTTCACGGATAGGCTTGATGCCGATTTGTTCGCCTTCTGCACCTACCAGGCGCACTTCTCTTGCCCGGATTTCGTCATTGATCTGATGTTCTCTGCTAATAACGTTCCACCTCCATAGTCATCTGCATGCTTGCCCGACGAGAGTCCAACAAAAAATGCGAGCCCTCACGGGCCCGCATTCCATAACCATTCCTGAGCAGGCGAACATTGCTTCGCAGCAACGTGCCGGCGCGGTTGATTCATCGCATAACCAGCCAACCAGCGTTGGTCAGGTGAGAAGCGGGCGCTTCTTCTTTGAAGGATGTGGCAATAACCACTCGAATAATATATCATGCTGTCTACATGTTGTCAACCTGCGTTTGTTCACCCTGCCTGCTTGCTCTGCACATCCTCGAGTCGGATCACCCGAGTATGCTGCGTATGACTCCAGGTCTTATTGTTCTGCGTGAAAAACGCATAGCAAGTAATCGGCAGCCAGGACAACAGGAACACTGGCAGCGTGAGCAGATGGGCGTACATCTTCCACGACTTGACTCGCTCGAGCACGAGCGCGCTAGGGAACTGGACAACCGCCATCGCCATCGCGACGACGACGACCCAGGCCGGGAGATACGTATACATGGATGCGAACACATTGTCAGCTGGCAGGATGTAGTCTCCCCACAGCAACGCAGTCAACAGGAAGCCCAGCAGGACATTGTACACGCTGGCTGAATAGATCGCCGCATCGAATTTGACGAAGCTGCGCTCGCGGATGCTCTGCCACAGCAAAGGGAAGAAAAAGCGGCGCGCCACATTGAAATGACCTTGCATCCAACGCAGACGCTGTCTCGCCGACGCCTTGAAGCTGATCGGCTTTTCATCGAATACTTTGGCTTCGTAATTGAGCACCGGGTGAATGCCCCGCTGGATGCAGCGCATCGTGAATTCCAGATCCTCGACCAGACTCGTCGCGCCCCAGCCCATCTCCTTGAGCAGCTTCGATTCGAAGCACATGCCGGTGCCGCCCAGGAAGTTCGCCATGCCAAGGTTGCGACGGGAGAGCTGCCAGAGCCGGTTGCAATACCAGTACGTGATGCCGTAAGCGGCGGTCACCCAGGAGTCGCCGGGGTTTTTGGTGTCCAGATAACCTTGGATTACTTGCTTGCCCTCGCACAGATCGGCATTCATATGCTGCAGGAAGTCCGTGCCCACGAGGTTGTCGGCATCGAACATGACCACCGCGTCATATGCGCGAGGCATCGCCCACAGCTCCTCGAGCATCCACTCGATCGCATAACCCTTGCCGCGCAGGTGGGGATTGGTGCGTACGCAGGCGCGCACGCCATGGCTTCTCGCGACCTCGGCTGTCTTGTCCGTGCAGTTGTCGCAGATGACGAAAATGTCGTACAGCTCTTTTGGATAATCGAGACGCTTCAGATTGTCGATCAACGCGCCGACCACTTGCTCTTCATTGTGCGCGGCCACCAGGATGGCGAACGACTTCTTAGGATCATACTTGCGCTCTCTGGTCTTGCGCGTCAGTCCAAACAACGAGATGCCGAACTGATACACGCCTACGCATGCCAATACGATCTGCATGCCAATAATAAATCCGTTTACCATTTTGGTTGTGCCCCCTTAAGACCCCTTTTTTCATTTTCTCTCTGTACTTTTTTTGCAGACCATCTCTCTGTGTGGGTGCTGCTTGTCTTACAGTCAGGGCAGGCTGCGCTCATTTTTTGTGTATGCAGCCATATTGATTTTGCTCGCTTTCGGCTCGATTGTCAAAACCGGATTTCATCCTAAAATGATCGAAAAGACATGAAATCCCAGCCTGCAATGATCTGATGCGAGCTTTGCTTGGTTTCCTGACCCCTTCATCGAAATCCCTAAGATTTTCTTCATTTTTAATCCCTTTGTCCTTAATAACGTGTTTGCTGAGCAAAAGGTTACAAAATGTGCAGCGCGTGTCATTATTTTTGCCGAACGTTCCCGTTCCTATGTAATCCACCTTTCTACAGCTATAGCCAACCCGATTGTTTCTTAAAACACCGGCGTCGCGGTTTTTCGTCAAACAAAAAAGACCACGCCTCCTGCAAGGAAGCAATGGCCAATCGCCCACAGAGCGATAAGAAAAGCAAAAAAAACTTTTATCTGGCATTAATATACGTTATTATACCGTTGACATGCCGAGAACAATCGACCGCTATGCTGGAGGTGACCATGAAGAAAAAAACTGGAGGTACCCCTATGCAGCGGGTAACAAATTGGCTGATCAGGACGGAACGCAAGATGCTTTTGCTTGCCAATCGAAGACCGATCAATCTGCTGCTCAACCGTCTCTTGAGCGGCTGGCTTGGCACCGTCACCCATCTGGGCGGCGCAACCTTCACCCTGACCGCTGCGCTGCTCGTAGGATTGCTGGGCAGTCCCGAGTGGAGCGCTGCCGGCTGGCAAGCCTTGACCGCCGTTGCGCTCAGCCATCTACCTGTGGCGCTGGTGAAGCGCAAGTTCAAGCGACTGCGCCCCTACCAGGCGCTCAAGAACGTCAATACAGGGAAACGGACGCTGCGCGACCCGTCCTTTCCGTCCGGACATACAACCGCCGTCTGCGCCTGGCTGCTGCCGTGGCTTTTTGTTCACCCGGAGACGTCACTTTTGATCATCGTTCCTGCGCTCATCATCGGGATCTCGGTCGCATGGTCACGGATGTACCTGGGCCTTCATTATCCTTCCGATGTCGCCGCGGGGGCAGCGCTCGGCTCAACGACAGCAGCGCTCGTCGTATCGTTTTGGCCGGCTTTCGTCTGAGCCGCATCGCGCGCTTGCCTGTAGTCTTGCAGTGCCGATACGCCGATGACCGCCTCGAGCCGATAGATCGGCTGGCCTTTATCGATGAACTTGCTCTCATATTCTGTGAGCACCAGATCCTCGCGGATCCCATCCTTGTGCAGATCCAGGGAGATATTGCGCATCAGCAGCTCAGACTCGGCGAAGCTGTTGAGCGAGAACTCAAACAGCGATCTCGAATCGGTTTTGAAATGAATTTCGCCATGCTCGTTCAGCAGCTCGACATATTTCGCCAAAAAACGCGGATGTGTCAGCCTGCGGCGGGCATGTTTGCTTTTGGGCCATGGATCGCTGAAGTTCAGATAGATCCGCTGCAGCTCGCCCGGCTCGAACATCGTCTCGATCTCCTCGATGTTGGCCCGCAAGAGCGCCAGATTAGGCGGACTCTCCTCGCCCTTAGCTTCCCAGACCGCTCTCGCTTTCTCGCTGGCGCGCCGCAGCAGCTCGTCGTACATATCAACGCCGATAAAATTATATTGCGGGTACAAACCGCTCATCTGGCTAATGAATCGACCCTTGCCCATGCCAAGCTCAATGTAGATGGGATGGTCATTTCCAAAAAATTCATGCCAGCGCCCTTTGTAGCTGCCGGCCTCCAGCACGACCAGCTCCGGCTGCGACTCCAGACTTTCGCGGATTCCTTTTCTTCCTCGTAGACGCATCGACAGTTCCTCCATAACAGATGGTTTCTCGTCCTATTGTGCCAGATGCGGCGGAAGGAAGTAAAGAACCGCGCAAAAATAAAAAGCAGCCTCGGACGGACTGTCCGGAAGGCTGCTGTCAAGTTGGGGCTTAGTTAAGCAGTTGATAGTCGATGGAATCTTTTTTGGCGCTATCGATATTGTAAGTGTCCGCGAGTGCGTCCTTCAGCTTCTTGCGGGCTCCAATCTCCAGCGTATGGTTTCCATGGAATCGAGCGCCTGCAAGCGCCATCAATTCTTTGACCGTCAGTTCAACTGTAACCTTCTCATCGCCTTGGGGAATTTTGACCGATGTGTTCATTCCTCATCACCTCACGTTTTGATAATAACAGTATAGCCCTAAATCGTATCTGCTATGACGAGTGGCGCGGCATATTGAAAGTTGTGAAAAACCTTGATTTAGCACACTTTTAATATAACACATCATGTAAGGTGTTGCAAGCCCAAAATCAAATTTTCTTGCCTGCCCGGCAAGTGGCTTGCGGCGCTTTTTTCATGTACAATAGGATGATGTTATGCTCTTGCAGAAAGGGTATGTTCCATCATGTCCGTAGACATACAACAGCGATCGAAAGAGCCTCGGCTCTGGCAAGACAAGCGATTCCATACCTGGAATTACGAGATGAAGCGGCAGTTCGGCGAAAAGGTGTTCAAGGTGACGCTCGACGCAGGCTTCACCTGTCCCAATCGGGACGGCGCCATCGCGATCGGCGGCTGCACCTTCTGCAGCGCCAGAGGCTCCGGTGACTTCGCCGGCAGCCGTCGCGACGATCTGGTCACCCAATTCAACGTCATCCGCGAGCGCCAGCATCTCAAATGGCCGCGCGCCAGCTATATCGGCTATTTCCAGGCTTATACGAATACCTACGCCCCTGTCGAGACGCTGCGCGCCTACTACGAAGCGATCCTGGAGCAGCCGGGCGTCGTCGGGCTGTCGATCGCCACGCGCCCGGACTGTCTGCCGGATGAGGTCATCGATTATCTCGCCGAGCTTCACGAGCGGACATATCTGTGGGTCGAGCTCGGACTGCAGACGGTACACGAGTCGACGTCCGCGCTCATCAATCGCGCCCACGACACCGCCTGCTTCCGCGATGCGGTCGCACGGCTGCGGGCGCGCGGCATACGCGTATGCGCCCATGTCATCTACGGGCTGCCCCAGGAGACGGGGCCGATGATGCTCGAGACGGGTCGCGCCGTGGCAGCGATGGATGTGCAGGGGATCAAGATCCATCTGCTGCACCTGATGCGCAAGACGCCGATGGTGAAGCAGTACGAAGCGGGGCTGCTGCGCTTCCTCGAGCAAGACGAGTATATCTCGCTGGTCGTTGATACGCTGGAGCTGCTGCCGCCATCGATGATCGTCCATCGGCTAACCGGGGATGCGCCGCGCGAGCTGCTGATTGGTCCGATGTGGAGTCTGAACAAATGGTCTGTGCTCAACGGCATCGACGCCGAGCTGAAGCGGCGTGACACGTGGCAGGGCAAGTATTGGAGGGAGCGCTGATGCTTCCGAGCGAGGACCCGCCGCGGCGCAGCAATTCGCTAGACAGACATAGGAGGATATGCTGATGGGATTCCAATCCGTACTGACGATGGCGCGCAGTTGGGTGCTGCAGCGGCTCTCGCCAGGCGCCATCGCCATCGACGCGACGGCGGGCACCGGCGTCGATACGCAGTTCCTCGCCGAGACGGTAGGCGTGCGAGGCACGGTCTACGCCTTCGACATCCAGCCGCTCGCGCTGGTCCGCACCGCTGCCCGGCTGGAGACGCGCTTCGCGGGCGAGGCAGCGGCAGACAAGCCCGAGATCGCACTGCTAGCCGAGAGCCATGCGCAGATGCTGGAGGTTATCCCGGCGTCCAGCCATGGCCGCATCTCGGCCGTTATGTTCAACCTCGGCTACTTGCCCGACCCTGAGGCCGACCAGCGGATCATCACGGGCCACGCCTCGACGCTGCCCGCGCTCGAGGCGAGCCTGGAGCTGCTGCAGCCGGGCGGCATCGTCACGATCGTCGTCTATCCCGGCCACCCGGGCGGCGAGGAAGAGGCAGAAGCTGTGACGAGTTGGGCCTCGCAGCAGCCCCCCGACCGTTGCCAATCCGTGCTATATCGGATGCCGCAAAAGACGGCGGCGCCTTTTCTGATCGCATTGGAGAAGCGCCGGCCACTATAGGGCCGACTGGCTAATGCGAGGCAGCGCTCCAATACGCGCATCACCAAACTTACATATATAGAGGAGAGATTACCATGACTGTCAAACCATACCCTATCCAATTTCAACCTGAGATGAAAGAGCGCATCTGGGGCGGACAAGCGCTGAGCCGCTTTGGTCTGGAACTGCCCGAGGGCAACATCGGCGAAGGCTGGATGATCGGCGATCATCCGAACGGTACGACTCGCGCGGCCAACGGCGAGCTAGCCGGACTTGGTCTCGACGAGATTCGCGAGCGTTATGGAGCCGCATGGTTCGGCACCAAGGGCTATGTAGAGGGCGCGCGTTTCCCGCTGCTCATCAAGCTGCTCGACTGCAATGATGACCTCTCGATCCAGGTGCACCCTACCGACGATTACAGCAAGCTGCCGGCAGGCGAGCTGGGCAAGACGGAGATGTGGTACATCCTCGACGCCAAGCCGGACGCCAAGATTATCTACGGACTGAAGGACGGCGTCGACCGGGCCCAGCTCACGCAAGCGATCGCTGATAATCGCGTCATGGACTGTCTGCAGGAGGTTTCTGTCAAAGCGGGCGATGCCTTCTACATCCCAGCCGGCACGGTGCATGCGCTGTGCTCCGGCATCGTCGTCGCCGAGATCCAGCAAAACTCGGACACGACTTATCGTGTCTATGACTATGATCGCCCTGGCCTTGACGGCAAGCTGCGGGAGCTGCATGTCGAGGACTCCCTCAACGTCATCGCTTATGAAGGCGCAGGCGCGACGCGCACCGAGACGGGCAACGTCCAGGCCGGCGAGTGGCTGGAGATCGCTCGCTCGCCCTACTTCATCGTCGAAAAAGGCATCATCGACGGCCAGGCGAGCCTATCCACCTCGTCCGAGAGCTTCGTCATCCTAGTCATCGCCGACGGCAACGGCGAGCTGCGCTGGGCGGATGGCGCCCAGAACGTCAAGGCTGGCGAGTGCTTCCTGGTGCCAGCTACGTTGGGCGATTACACGCTCGACGGCCAACTGACTGTCATCCGCAGCCAGCTGCCTTAAGGCAAGAAAGTTTCGTTGGCGCGCTCCCGGCAGCCCAAACCGGGGCCGGAGCGAAAGAAAGTTTCGTTCGAGCGCCCCCATCGGCCCAAACCAGAGCCGGAGCGAAAGAAAGTTTCGTTGGAGTGCTCCCGGCGGTGCAAATCGGAGCTGGAGCGAAAGAAAGTTTCGTTCGAGCGCCCCATCGGCCCAAACCGGAGCCGGAGCGAAAGAAAGTTTCGTTGGCGCGCTCCCGGCGGCGCAAATCGGAGCTGGAGCGAAAGAAAGTTTCGTTGGCGCGCTTCCCTCTGACACACGGCTGCCGCACGGCGTGCTCTGATACAGAATTCAAAAAACCTTCCTGTTCGGCCAGCTGCCGGAAGGAAGGTTTTTTGTCTGCTACATTCTAACAGTCTACATGCTGCTCTCTACATAATCGCGACGCGCTGGTCGAGACGCAGGAAATGCGGCAACGCCTGCTGGCGTCCCTCAGCGTCAGGCAGGTAGAGCACGATCAGCAGCGTCTCGCAATCCCGCCGGAGCGCGCCGCCCTCGACATAGGCTTGCAGGTCGAACGGGATACGCTCGATGACTGCGTGCTTGAGCAGCTCCTTCTCGCCCATCGCCAATCCCCGGAACGCAGCCGAGACCTCCTCCGGCCGGGTCCCCAGACGATTCATCCAGGCTTGCCACTCGGCCTTGTCCATCGTGTGCGGCCACCACACCTTGCGCGGCTTATACTTGTGATTGAGGAAGTAGTCCAGCTTCATCAGGCCGAGCACGACCTCCCGATCGAGCTTCGGCGCACGGCCCTCGTCGCTGGCCTGCCCCAAAAACGACCAAAGCCGCGAGAACAAATCTTCAAGCTGATGGCCGATCTTCTGCCACCCCTGCCCTTCCCAGTAGTCGCCGAACGCCTGGAAAAAGTCAAACGGCGAATCGAACACCCGCTCGATGAGATAAAGCAGCGTATGGTCGAGCCGATGGGCGTTCCAATACTTCTCCAGCACATCCTCGACGCGCTTGATGCGGACGATATCGCTGAATGGCAGCAGGTCGTTGCCCAATATCTCGTAGGGTGCGCGATCCATATAGACGTAGCCATGCTTATCCGCACTCAGCCGCATCCCGGTGCCGCGCAGCATCTTGAGGAATCCGAGCTGCAGCTCCTCCGGGCGCAGCGCGAAGACATCGTTAAACGTCTTGCGGAAGCTGTTGTAGTCCTCATGCGGCAGTCCGGCAATCAAGTCCAGATGCTGGTCGATCTTGCCGCTGTCCTTGACCTTGGTGACGGTACGAGTCAGCTTGGCGAAGTTCTGACGGCGCTGCACCTCCTGATTGGTCAGATCGTTGGTCGACTGGACGCCGATCTCGAAGCGGAAGATGCCCGGCGGCGCATGTTCGGCCAGATAGTCGAGTACCTCAGGGCGCATGATGTCGGCCGTGATCTCGAACTGGAACACCGTGCCCTGATGGTTCTCAATGAGAAACTTGAACATCTCCAGCGCGTAGTCTCGCTTGATGTTGAACGTCCGGTCGACGAACTTGATCAGCTTGGCCCCCGACTCGATCAGATAGAGCAGATCCGCCTTGGTCCGCTCGATATCGAAGTAACGGACCCCGACCTCAATGCTGGAGAGGCAGAACTGGCAGCTGAACGGACAGCCCCGGCTCGTCTCGAAATAAACGACGCGATTGGCCAGATGCGGGATATCCTCGACGAACCGGTGCGGGCTCGGCAGCTGGGCCAGGTCAAGCTTGGGCCGCGGCGGGTTGACGATCGTCTCGCTCGTACCATCTGGCTTGTGCTTGCGGTAGGTGACACCGAAGACCATATGAAACTTGCGATCGCCGGCGATCTCCGTCAGCAGATGATGGAACGTCTCCTCGCCTTCGCCGACGACGATGAAGTCAACCTCCGGCAGACGCTCCATCCAATACGGCATATCGTAGCTGACCTCGGGACCGCCGAGGACGATCTGCAGCGACGGCTTGATCTTGCGCAGCATGTTGATGACGGTGATCGTCTCCTCGATGTTCCAGATATAGACCGAGAATCCGATCACATCCGGATTGCGCGCATAGAGGTCGGAGACGATGTTCATCGCCGGGTCCTTGATCGTAAATTCTGCGATATCGATATCGAAATCCCGTTCGCTGTACGCCTTCAGACAGCGCAATGCCAGCGAAGTGTGGATGTACTTGGCGTTTAGCGTAGACAATACTACTTTCATCTCGTACTCCTCAAATTATGGCGTTCCTGCTTCCTCATTGTACCCAATCCCGACGCAAAAAAGAAGAGCCCTGTCGTCCGGCGACAAGGCTCTTCAGCGATTAATAATAGAAATTAGTGCCCGATTTTGATATGACCGCGATCTTGCGCTTGCAACTGAATTACGGGGTAGCTCACTTTCCACTTGCTATTGCCCAGCGCGGTCACTTCGTTAGCGGCGAAGCCGCGCGGCTCGAAGCTGAATTCGCGCTCGTAATGGACGAGCACCTCGACCGGCTGGTTAGGCAGCATCCGCTGCAGCTCGCTGCCGATATTAAGCGCCCAGTACCGCATATCCTGCGCGATCTTGTCAGCGTAGACCATGTAGAAGCTCGGATCAATATTCGCTTCGATGACCAGCCAGCCCTTGGCGTCGCGATTGACGCGCCAGCCCGTGAGGTCGGTCGGACCCGCTTCGGTCCATAACGAAGAAAATTCGTCTTCCATCAGCTTGGCGATCTCCGCCGTCGTAGCGCCGCTCAGCGACGATGGCAGCGACGGCGGCAGGAAGGCTGCTTTCTTGGTTGAGCGTTCAGCTTGCTCGATCAACGGCCACACATGCTCGCTGGATACCGCCAGGTTCAGGTTAGCCGTCGTATCGGGAATCATCGAGGTGGTGATGCCGATGACTTCGCCGTATTCGTCGAACAGCGCGCCGCCGGAGCTGCCTTGATCGATCGCAGCCGTCGTCTGGATGTAGTTGACGCCTCCATCGTAATGGATGTTGCTGACGACACCCTCGGACGCCGTGTTGCGGAAGCCCTTCGGGCTGCCGATGGCGATGACCGGATCGCCTTTGAAATAGACATGCGACTGATCGATCACGACGGGCAATGCGCCGATCGACGAAGCCGTCTCGATAATCGCCAGGTCCGCATCCTCGTCATAGGCCAGGACGCCGTTAATCTTCAGCGACTCGCCGTTCGTCAGCTCAATCGTACCCTCAGTGGCGTCAGAGACGACATGGAAGTTGGTGAGCACCCAGCGATCGTCGATCACCATGCCGCTGCCTTGCCCGCGGTCGGTCTCGATCGTCACGATGCTGTCATCATAACGGTAGACAATCTCGCTGAACGACATCGTCTCATATCCGTATGTATCCGTATCGGTATCCGTCTGCTGCTCCGCGTCGTCCAGCAGGAGCTGCTCGAGCGAGCGGATCCCGATCGTCCGGGTCGCGCCGTCCCAGCTGACCTGGGCGCCCAGCGCTTCGCTGACGAAGCGCAGCGGCACCATCGTCGAGCCTTGCAGCAGCTGCGCTGGCGCATCCAGCTGTTGAGCCTTGCCGTTGACGGTCGCTTGCTTTGAGCCGAGCTTGAGCGAGATGACGGTGCCGCCCTTGGTGGCGAAGATCGTCTTGGATTGCGGTTCCCAGCTTACTTCAGCCTGCAAGGCTTCGAAGATTGGCCGCATCGGCACCAGCGTATAACCGTCCAGTTGGACGGGCGATGGGCTGAAGGCAATCGCCTTATCGTCGAGCAGTACTTTGATCTCGGATTGGGCGGCTGCAGCATAGGCAGGCTCCAGCGTCCATCCGGAGAGCGGATGGATGGCGATGCTCAGGGCGATCGCCGACGTTGCGATAAGACGAGATAATTTTTTCATAGGCTGCGTACATCCTCCAGTAGGTTCCTTTATCTTCCATACCCCCGTATCGTACCAACGCC